>OGRU01000043.1_pt1 | contig 111550 bp, 79 predicted proteins | sample 1553541 | NCBI WGS metagenome assembly OGRU01 (sample SAMEA2580068, study PRJEB22360) | human gut metagenome | biome: human gut; feature: human-associated habitat; material: faeces | place: Denmark | collected 2008/2010
CTGGAGCGAATAATGCGAATGGTGTCCTCTGCAATACCTATCATCACATTCAGATACTATCCTTATAAAAAAAAGAAGCTGACCTTTTGGGTCAGCCTCTTAAAAACTTATCTGTAAGCCTTATTATTTAGAAGACTTTGCAGCCTTTCTTTTTTCAATGAATGCTGTTACATCATACATCACTGGAGTACCGATGAAGATAGATGCATAAGTACCGAAGCAGATACCGAGGATCAATGCTACTGAGAGACCTCTGATGGACTCACCACCGAAGATTGCGATAGCAAGCATAGTAACGAGGGTAGATACAGAAGTATTGATGGTTCTGGTAAGGGTGCTGTTGATAGCCTGGTTTGCATTGGTTCTCAAATCAGCCTTCGGATGCAGAGTCTTGTACTCACGGATTCGGTCGAAGATAACCACGTTATCATTGATAGCGTAACCGATGATGGTAAGGATTGCCGCGATGAAGGTCTGGTCAACGTCAAGGTTGAACGGAAGTATTCCGGAGAACAATGAGAAGAATCCGATGACGATGATTGCAGTATGTGCAAGTGAAACGACACCGCCGAGACCCCATGCCCAGCCGTTGAATCGAACTGCGATATAAGCGAAGATTACAAACAGCGCGATAAGCACGGCGATGATTGCTGATCTCTTCATATCGTTGGCGATAGTAGGACCTACCTTGTCAGAAGAAATGATACCGTTAGGGTTGTCAAGAGTAGAAGTGAACTCGTCGAGTGTCATATCCTTCTCTGCGAAGAAGCCCTTCAATGCGTGATAAAGCATTGACTCAACCTCTGCGTCAACCTCGCTTGACTCATTCTCAACCTTATACTTGGTAGTAATCTTCATCTGGCTGTCACCACCGAACTGCTTAACCTCTACAGACTCGTTGAATTCCTTCTCTGTAGCCTCTCTTACGGCCTCAGCAGTAACAGGAGCGTCAAATCTTACTACATATGTACGACCACCAGTGAAGTCAACACCATAGGTAAAGCCTTTGAAGCCGATAGACAAGATGGCGATTACGATGAGAGCGCCTGAGAACATGTAAGAGAATTTCTTCTTGCCGATGAAATCGAAATGAGTATGCTTGAGGAAATCCTTTGTAAGGTTGTTCTCGAAAGATACGTTCTTGCCCTTTGCAACTCTGTCGTCAAATATGATTCTTGTAATGAAGATAGAAGTGATGACAGATGTGATGATACCGATGATAAGTGTGGTAGCGAAGCCCTGGACAGGACCTGAACCGAACACGAAGAGAACGATACCGGTAAGCAATGTGGTTACCTGACCGTCGATAATTGCAGAGTAAGCGTTGGAATAACCGTCAGCGATAGCCTTTGAAAGACCCTTGCCTGCTGCAAGCTCCTCCTTGATACGCTCATAGATAATCACGTTGGCATCGACCGCCATACCCATTGTGAGGACGAGACCGGCAATACCTGGCAATGTCAATACTGCACCAAATGATACGAGTGTACCGAACAGGAAGAGGACATTGACAAGAAGTGCGATATCAGCAACCACACCGGCGCCGCTGTAGAAGAATATCATGTAAGCGAGCACCAGGAGGAAGGCGATGATGAATGAGATGAGACCTGCCCTGATGGACTCTGATCCGAGTGAAGGACCTACGACCTGCTCCTGGATAATCTTTGCAGGTGCAGGAAGCTTACCTGAATTCAACACGTTGGCAAGGTCAGTTGCCTCCTCTACTCCGAAGTGTCCTGAAATCTCAGAGTTACCTCCGGTAATCTCAGAATTGACATTAGGATAAGAATATACGAGGTCATCAAGAACGATGGCAATCTGTTTTCCGATATTGTCCTTTGTAAGACGAGCCCAGATAGAAGCGCCCTCTGCGTTCATTGACATTGACACAGTAGGATTTCCCTTGTTCACACCCTGACCGCTGTAAGATACGCGGGCATCGGTAACTGCGCCTCCGTCGAGAGGAGCCTTTCCGTCTCTGGTAGCAGCCTTGATGGCAACGAGTTCGAAGATGTTGCCGCCCTGAACATACTCAGAAGGCTTAACTGACCACATTGGCCTGAACTCTGGAGGGAAGATACCTCTGACCTCAGGTGACTTGAGGAGTCTGTTTACCCTTGCTGTATCGCTACCCTGTGCAAAACCGATGCAGGCACCGCTTCTGAAGCCTGAAGGCTGGAGAATAGAAAAGAGCGGATGAGCTGCTCTCTGTGCTGCTGTCTGTGCGTCGCTGCTGTTGCTGAGCTCACGGGCGAGAACTGAAGAGTCCGCTACAGCCTCCTCTGCAGATGCTGTCAATGTAGAATCCTCCGCTGCTGTAACTGCGAGCGCAGCGTCAGCCTCCTGGAGATATGGAGCGATTTCAGTATTGTCATAAGTTGTCCAGAACTCGAGGGATGCAGTTCCCTGGAGCAGCTTTCTTACACGCTCAGGCTCTTTCACGCCAGGGAGCTCGACAAGAATACGGCCGCTGTTTCCAAGTCTCTGGATAGATGGCTGGGTAACACCGAAACGGTCGATACGGTTACGGAGCACGTTGAATGAGTTCGCGATAGCGCTCTCGGCATTCTCTCTGATCACTGCAAGAACCTCATCATCAGTTGACTGAGGGTTGATACGAGAAGAGAGTTCATATGTTCCGAACACCTGTGCAAGTCTCTGACCATTGGAAACCTCCTTCCATGCCTGTGCGAACAGTGTGATGAAATCGTCAGGTGAGTTCACGCTGCGTTCCTTCGCGAGAGCGATAGCCTTGTTGAACTCAGGAGTCTTGTTTTCACCTGCAAGAGCACTCACGAGGTCTTCAAGCTGAACCTGAAGCATAACGTTCATACCGCCCTTAAGGTCAAGACCAAGGTTGATTTCCTTAGCTTTTACGTCTTTGTAAGTGTATCCGAAATAGACTTTCTCGCTAGAAATAGAATCAATGTACCTACGATTGTAGTTCTTTGCGAGGGAATCCAGGACATAAGCCTTGTCCACATCGAGGACTTTGGCGTAGTCAGCAGACTGCTTGAATGCTTCTACCTGTTTCTCAGCATAAGCCGCTGCTTTTTTCTCCTGAATGTTGGTCACAAGAGTGAAAGACAACTGCCAGAGGCAGGCGATTGCAAGCAGAACCGCTACAAATTTGATTGCACCTTTGCTTTGCATGTTAATATGTTTTAAATTATATTTGTTTTCTATTGGTCGCAATAGAGTGCAAATTTATCTAATTTTTTCGTAGAAAGAAACTTTCTGCAAGTAATTTCTTAATTTTGCAGTGTATAAAAAGTCCTCGGGACCCGCCTGCAATCCGGCTCCGGCGCAAATCACGGCATGTCGGCTTGGCACAGCACCTTACAGGAACATTTTTCAGAAGGCATGATTAGAAAAAATATAAGCATCACAGCGATAATACTTGGTTTCGCGGCAGTTTCAGCCTCCGGAAATACTGTTACGGATTCATTGACAGTAAAAGAGCCGGTGGACCTGCAGAGACTCATCCACGTAACAGATTCATTGGCACGCAATTACAAATTCAGCGAAGCTGTAAGCCTCTTTCAGATAGCGAAGGCTTCCGCAGATTCACTGGACGCGATAGCCATTGATGAAGCCATGGTGACCGTGCAGAACGGGGAAAGCATGACCGGATTCTGCAACAATCCGACCGCCGTCGCCAGGGAGAGATTCTCCCTCAATGACTTCTTCCTGTACTATCCTCTGAAGGACAACAGTTGGAGACCGGTACCGAACCAGCTCGACTCGCTGGGAGGAGACCCGTTCGCCAAGGCAGTCTATGTCCCGTCCGATGCCGAAAACATCTACTGGTCAGCCAAAGACTCCGACGGAATCAGAAACATCTACCGGAGTGAGTACAGAGATACCGTCTGGTCCGCTCCGGCACTTATCAATGAACAGGTAACCACCTCATCCGACGAGATTTACCCTATGCTGTCCCCTGACGGAAAGCAGCTTTTCTTCGCATCCAGAGGACTCTACGGCATGGGCGGCTACGACCTCTATGTCTCGAAGTGGGACGAAGCGCTGGGAGACTGGGGGATCCCTGAAAATCTGGGCTTCCCTTACTCGTCACCATACGACGACTTCCTGTTCATCAATACCGCCGACGGCAAGTATTCGATTTTTGCGTCCAACAGGTCATGCTCCAGAGACAGCGTGGATGTATATGTCCTCGAATTCGACAGCATGCCTGTAAGAAAATCAGTATCCGATGCGGAAGAATTGAAGAAGCTCTGCGAACTTACACCTGCCGCAGACCCGTCAAAGCTGGACACGGATTCGGTCGCCGCAGAAGATGTGAGAGACAATGAAGACATGCGCAGATATTCCGGCAAACTACAGGAAGTCAGGTCTTTACGGGACTCCATATACAGATGCAGCACTGGCATTGACAATGACAGGAACAGACTCTCGGAGGTTTCGGGCGAGGAAAAGAGCATGCTCGCGGCATCCATCATAAGCAAGGAGGCGATGCTTCCTAAGCTCCAGGATTCTCTTTCACGTGCCAGGAAGGAGCTACAGAAAATCGAAATGGAATTCCTCCAGAGCGGAGTCGTGATAGACCCGGAAAAACTTCAATATGAAGCAGATAGAGAGGTCGTCGGAGCAAAAACCGCCTATACCTTCTCTAAAAAGAACATGGGCGCAAGACTCCACCTCGACATGGAAAAGCCGAAGGAGTCGTTCGACTATACATTCATGATTCTGCCGCAGGGCCGTTTCGCCGAGGACAACACCCTTCCGGGCGGACTCTGCTACCAGATCCAGTTGTTTTCAATGACAGCGAAGGCTACCGTAAAGCAGATCAAAGGCCTGAGCCCTGTCTTCGAAAGACAAGGGACCAACGGCAGGAGAATCTACTCCGCAGGACTCTTCCATTCATACAAGGATGTCCTTTCCAATCTGAACAAAGTCAAGAGATTAGGCTTCCGCAGCGCAATGATTGTCGCATTCCATGACGGCAAGAATATAACAGTACAGAAGGCCAGGGCGATGGAAAAGAGCATTCATGAGCTCTTCCAGATCAGAATCTTCCCTGCGGACGGAAACGCGCTTTCTGAAACGGAACTCACCTCAGTAAAGGCAATAACTTCAGCAGATATGGCCCGAACCACTGAGGGAGGCATAATATCCTATATCTTAGGCCCTTATGATGACCGCGACGAAACCGACGCCACAGTTTCCGCATTGAGAAGCGCCGGCATTTCCAATCTGCGGGTAGAGTCTGCCGGAATGTCTGAGGCGAAATAGCGTGGCTCTTGCGTAACTTGAGCAAATATCATATATTTGTTGTCGGGGCGGAGCAATCAGTCTTCCCCAGTTAAAACGCACCATTATGGGATTTGTAATAACACTCATTATCCTCGGGATAATTCTCCTGTTGGCAGAAATCTTCCTGATACCGGGAATCGGCATCGCCGGCATTCTGGGACTCATCTCACTCTGCGGATCTTCGTACTATGCATTCGCGTTCCTGAGTCCTATGGCAGGCGCCATCGTCACTACAGTCAACATTGTCCTGCTTGCCGTCGTCCTTTTCTACGCTCTCAGGGCCAAGACTTGGAAGAAACTCGAACTGAGCACAGTAATCGACAACGCCCCGTCAGAGGCGACAATCGGGCTGGGCGACAAAGGCAAGGCCGTGACCAGACTCGGACCTATGGGTACCGCAAGATTCGACGGAAAATCTTATGAAGTGACAGCTCTGGAAGGCATGATAGATGCCGGACAGGAAGTGGAAGTCGTTCATATAGAGAACAATAAGGTCTATGTAAGGGCCGTCATGCCGAACGAAGCCTTCTAGCGGACAGGGCAACATTGACAATAGAAAAACTCAAAACAACAGAATACTATGATAATTCCTTTGATTATTTGGGTGGCGATAGCATTTGTCGCCTTGGTTATCCTCCTGTGGTTCTTCCCTGTGACATTGTGGTTCCAGGCCATCCTTTCAGGAGTGCATATTCCTCTTATCCAGCTGGTTCTGATGCGCTGGAGAGGTGTAAACCCGAACACCATCGTAATCGCGATGATTACCGGAACAAAGGCCGGACTGAAGCTCAAGGCCAATGAACTTGAGGCCCACTACCTCGCAAAAGGAAATGTGGTAAAGGTCGTAAATGCCTTGATTTCAGCAGACAAGGCCAATATTGCCCTCGATTTCAAGACCGCTGCCGGTATCGACCTCGCAGGACGAGACGTGTTCGAGGCGGTACAGATGTCTGTCAATCCTAAAGTCATCAATACTCCTCCTGTGACAGCCGTAGCAAAGAACGGTATCCAGCTCATCTGCAAGGCCAGAGTTACCGTCCGCGCGAACATCAACCAGCTCGTCGGAGGTGCCGGAGAAGAGACCGTACTTGCCCGCGTCGGTGAGGGAATCGTCTCATCTATCGGTTCCGCAGAAAGCCACGCAGAAGTTCTCGAAAAGCCGGAGTCAATCTCAAAAGTCGTTCTGGGCAAGGGACTTGACGCAGGCACCGCATTCGAAATACTTTCTATCGATATCGCTGACATTGACATAGGCAAAAACATCGGCGCAGTTCTCCAGATGGACCAGGCAGACGCCGACAAGAACATTGCACAGGCAAGGGCTGAGGAGCGCAGAGCCATGGCGGTAGCCCTCGAGCAGGAAATGAAGGCGAAGGCCCAGGAAGCACGCGCAAAAGTGATTGAGGCCGAAGCCCAGGTTCCTCTTGCAATCGCCGAAGCTTTCCGTAAAGGCAATCTCGGCGTAATGGACTACTACAAGATAAAGAACGTCCAGGCGGACACTGACATGCGAGAGACAATCGCCAAGCAGTAATCCCCACAGGACACCGGATAAAGTCGGGGCGCTATCTCCAAAACGGAATAGCGCCCCGATTACTATTATAATTCAAGTTCCTAAATATGATGGCCCCAGACTATCGTCTTTCGCGATACACTCCAAGTTCCGAGATGGCGACAGTGCTTCCCGAGCGGTAAACTCCGTCAGGAGCGGCAGTCTTGCGGTAACCTGTCACCACGATGCGGACGGCATCACCATAAGTCTCCCTGAAACGCAGAATCGTGACACGGCCGCTCTTCTTGGCCACGACATCACCAGCATTGACAGAAAGGGAAGAACCGGCAGCATTGACAGTCATCAGCTCGTGCCATTCTCCATTGCGGCGGCAGTCGATGCGGTAGCCGGAAATCTCCGAACCCTTTTCCTCCGTCATAACTATCTGATTGAAAGGCTCTTCCTTATCGAGGAATATCTCCAGATGAGGGTCTCCCTCAGCAAGGGCATTGGCAACCCAGGCAGACTCGAACTCATCATCACAAGCAAATTCGGAAATCTCCATATCATAGCTCCAGCTGCTGTCCGCACGACGGTGTTTTGCAATATTCGAGGCAATGACAGGAGCGGCGCACCCGGAGAAGCGGTCATCGCCAGCCCTGTAGTCAGGTGCAATTGCCAATGCTGCCTTGGCCGCAGCGCCCGGCTCAGCCTTCTCCCACTCTTTTCCTATCTGTTTCAATGCCTTGAGAGCGTTCTCATCCATCAGACCGTCACGGTTCGGAGCGACATTGAGTATGAAATTGCAGTAAGCATTTCCCATAGGGACAATATTCTCATTTACAAGCACATCCACGTTCTTAAGAGGCGCTGTAGGGAAAGTGGTTTTCCAGAACCAGTTCTTCTGGATAGGATAGCATGACAGAGCCGGAAGCGCGTTGCTTTTCTTGTCAATCTTCTGGCCAGCACCCTGCTCATAAGACTTGATGTCTGTATAGAAGAGCGCGTCAGTCGGGTACTTCGCCGCATTCAGGTCCATGACCAGACACTCAGGCTGAATGGACTTTATCAATGCATATATTTCCTCGAAAGGAATCTCGTCGTAGGAAATCCTGCTCCACGGCGCATCCCATCCGTCTATTATCAATGCAGTTATCTTTCCATAGTTGGTGAGAAGTTCGCGCAACTGATTCTTTACCAGCTCAGTATGCTCAGGCGTAATCCAGCCCGGACGAAGATGGGCATGGGTGTCAAGGATAGAGAAATACAGCATCACATCCAAGCCTTCGGCCCTGAATGCATCCACATATTCCTTCACGACGTCCCTTTTAAGAGGGCTGGACATTACCGAATAATCAGTGGTCTTGGTATCCCAGATGCAGAATCCGCTGTGATGTTTGGTAGTAAGACAGCCATAGGTCATGCCTGCTGATTTGGCTGCCTTGGCCCACTGGCGGCAATCAAGTTTCCCGGGATTGAAAAGTTCAGGAGACGCATCCGGGTCAGGCCAGTCTTCATTAACAAAAGTAGGCATATTGAAATGGATGAACATGCCGAAGCGCAAATCCACAAAACGCCTCTGGAGAGCGTCCATTGACATTGACCCGACAGACTCCGGAGCGATTGCGGATTTTTCTGTTCCGGCTGCCGCAGAGGCATTGACGGAAGTCATCATCAGACCGGCAGCCGCAGCGACTGCCACTTTCAGAAATGGTTTCATACTGTAAAATTTTCGTATCAGTGTTATTGTCAGAGACTTGCAGGACTTCTGGACGTAACCTGAGGCAAAACGGCCTCCTTATCAGACCTAAAGTTACGACTAATTTGCACATTTGCAATGCAACGATTTCACTACGATGTGCATTTATATAGGGTGGCTGTTCGGCAATTCCAGAGCAGTGAATCTAAAAAATGAGTTTATGAGAAAAATTCTTCTGGCGGCATTGGCAGCAGTACTGACGGTGTCCGCACACGGACAGAACAAGAAAATTACAATCAGCGGATACATCCATGATGATACGACCGGAGAAACGCTTATCGGTGCAGGAGTAGTCGCGGCGAAATCGTCAGCCATCGGCGCAGTAACCAACGACTTCGGCTTCTACACATTGACGATTCCGGCAGGAAAAACCACCCTGAGTTATTCATACGTAGGCTGCAAGACAGAGACAGTCAGCATTGACCTCACAAGAGACACTACCATCAACATGTCCCTGAAAGAAGCCGACATTCTCGACGCCGCGACAGTGGTCGCCAGAAAAGATGCCGGCATCCGTTCCACATACATGGGAGCGCTGGAAATCCCGCAGGAGATGATCCAGAACACACCGGTCATATTCGGTGAGGCGGATATCATAAAGACACTCCAGATGATGCCTGGAGTACAGCCCGGAATGGAAGGATTTTCAGGCATTTACGTGCGTGGAGGCGGAGTGGATGAAAACCTCATGATGCTGGACGGCTCACCCCTCTACAACGTCAGCCACATGCTCGGCCTGTTTTCCGTATTCACCCCGGAGGCCGTGAAGAAAGTGACATTCTACAAAGGCTCATTCCCGGCCAAATACGGAGGAAGAGTTTCAAGCATCGTCGATGTCCGCACCAACGACGGTAATGCAAAGGGCTTCCACGGCTCGGTAACCGCCGGATTGCTCTGCGACAAACTGCACTTCGAAGGCCCTCTCGGAAGCGAAAAGACCACATTCTCCATCAGCGGAAGAGGAATGCACACCTTCTTGTTCGACAAGATAATCCGCGCCTGCGGAAGCCCCGCAAACTACGCTTTCTATGATGTCAATGCCAAAGTGGCCCACCGGTTCAGCGACCGCGACAGACTCTTCCTCTCATTCTACCATGGACGGGACTATTTCCGATATAAAGAGTCAGACAAAGGGACAGCCACCATCAGTTCAGGAGACGGCAGTTCCTATAAAGAATATTCAGAAGACGACGTCAAAGCTAACCTGAAATGGGGCAATATGCTGGCAGTAATGAGATGGAACCATGTCTTCAGCAACAAACTGTTCGCAAACACCTCAGTTTCCTGGAACAAGTATGACATGAACATCAAATCCGACATCCGGGAAATGGTCAAGTCTGAAAAGGAATTCTACGACAACACCTACAAGTATGGCTACAATTCCGGAATCATGGACTTCGGAGGCAGGATTGACTTCGACTATACCCCTGCACCTCAGCATCTTATAAGGTTCGGAACGGAATTCATAAGACATGCCTACAGACCATCGGTGCAGAGAGTCAGGGAAATCAATGAAGACGGAGTAAAAAAGACACTCACGGATGAAAAGACGGACATCAGCCCTAACGTCTATGGCTCAGAACTCTCCCTGTATATGGAGGATGACATGACTCTGGGCGACCACTTTTCTTTCAATCCCGGCGCACGCCTGAGCTTGTTCTTCGTGGACGGAAAGGCATATTTCAGCCCGGAACCCAGAGTAGCATTGAAATACTCCTTCTGCGAAGGCTGGGCATTGAAAACGGCATATTCCAGAATGTCCCAGTATGTGCACCTGCTGACATCCGGAGACATCAGCCTACCGACAGACCTGTGGGTGCCGATCACAAAGAACATCAGGCCAGTCACATCTGACATCGTCTCGCTCGGAGCATATTTCAGCGGTCTCAAAGGCTGGGAATTCTCCCTGGAAGGCTATTGGAAGAGGCTGAACAACGTTCTCGAGTACAAGGACGGGAAAATGGCTTTCACCTCAGCCGCCAACTGGGAAGAGAACGTGGAAATGGGTGAGGGCCGCGCCTACGGAGCAGAGTTCTATGTCCAGAAGACAACCGGCAAGACCACCGGAACCGCCTCATATACACTGGCTTGGGCAAACAGACGGTTCAAGGACGGCACCATCAATAATGGTAACTGGTTTCCCTTCGTCTATGACAGAAGGCACAACGTTACCTTAAGCCTCATTCAGAAAATAGGCAAACGGGTGGAACTCAGTGCAGTATGGACCTACATGTCAGGCAGCAGGATGACAATCCCTACCAGAAAATCATTTGTCATAACTCCTGACGGAGACGCAACTAACGATTACGACTATGTGGAAAGCAGGAACAATTACAAGCTTCCTCCTACCCACCGCCTGGACTTCAACTTCAGTTTCCACAAGCAGAAGAAGCGTGGAGAAAGAATCTGGAATTTCGGTATTTACAATGCCTACGGGGCACTCAATCCGAACTTCATCATGTATGACGGTTCCCATACCAAGAAGGACCCGACGACAGGAGAAGAGATAAAGTCCCCGGTACTCATAAAGAAGACTTTCCTCATATTCTACCCTTCATTCAGTTACACATTCAAATTCTGAAGACAATGAAAAACAAGATATCAGCAGCACTCGTCATAGCATTGACAATACTCACTTCATGTGAACGGTACATTGAACTGACCGGGACAGGCCCGGAGAAATTGCTCGTCGTGAACGGCTATATCAGGAGCGACGAATCGGAGCATAGCGTCCTGGTGGCTTGGAGCACGTTCAAAGAAGTCAAGCCCGTAAATGCCGCCCATCTGGAGTGTTATGTCAATGGTACAAAGGTTTCCGAGACTTCCGAATTGCACAAGGCCGAAAACAGCACTTCCGCCATCAAGAGAATGACTTTCAATGCCGATTTCAATGCCGGCGACGAGGTCAAGGTAGTTGTAGAGTCTGAGGGGACCCGCGTGGAATCAGTTTCAGTGGCACCTAAGGCGCCAGTAATCGTCAAGGCCGACACGACCACTATCAAGGCAAAAGATTCCTCCGGTGATCTGGAAAACTTCGCAATGTTCAGCGTTACAGTGCAGGACGTGAAAGGTGAGGACAATTATTACAGGGCACTGATGGATCTGGATTCCAAGTATTTCATCAACTGGGTATCGGAGGAAGAAACGGAGCACAAGGTAGGGGACTGCGTCGATGAGGGGTCCAGATCTCTTGTCATTGACAATTCCCAGGAGCCGCTGCTAAGGAGGAGAATCGGCAAGGAAAAGAAAGACGATGACGACTGGAATTTCTACAACAACAGATACAACATCTTCACTGACAGCCAGTTCCGCAATTCAGAATATACTATGAAACTGATTGTGAATCACTACAGGTATCTGCACAACTTCTGCAATTTCGGCTATAATCCGGAAAATGTCAAGGTAGAAGAGGACCGCGAGGTAGTGGTAAAAATCATGTCAATGTCAAAGCTGACTTATCTCTACATGAATGACTACATGTTCGACCACTCAAGCCAGGGCGACTGGTCACTGGTTTCGGAGCTGCCTTATCCGAGCAACGTCAAGGGAGGAACAGGACTGGTTTCCGTCATGACGGCGGCTACTTTCAATGTCAGACTTCCGAAATGGCAGCTTCCCGACAACATCTGGACTAACTATTGACGACTTTATGATAGTGGAAACGATAGGATAATGTCGGAATATTGTGGAAAGTTTGGATATATCCTGATTATTCGCTAATTTTACACTCAATTTGGAACGAAATATGTAAATCAACATGAAGTTTGACATCATCAACATAGAAGAATTCTCTGGTCAAAAGGCTCAGATCTATTCTATTATGTACGAAGGTGATGATATGACTTTGATGGACCATTTCTTTGAAGATAATTCGAAGGAACATCAAGAGGATTTGGAAGAGATGGCGTCAAAACTTCGTGTGATGGGTAATGATTTTGGTTGTCGGTCACACTATTTTAAAGAGAACGAAGGCGCACCTGCCGATGGCGTAGTTGCTCTGAGGTATCATCAGATGCGGTTATATTGCCTGCGATATGACAACACATGTATTTTCATTGGTTCGGGAGGATATAAACCGCCAGACATAAGAGCATATCAAGAAGATCCTTTCTTAAATTCAAAGGCCGAAGAAATGAAAAAGATTGCAGCCTGTATAAATAAAGCGATAATAGAAAAGGACCTAAAGGTAAGAGATGATGGAACACTCGATATATCTGAATTTATTGAATTAGAAATATGACGACAAGAAGAAAACCCTCGGCAAGCCTGACAAGAATCATAAACACTATCGGCGAAGATAAACTTCGCCGGACTAGGGATCGTATGCTTGTTGCCAACAAAATCGCGGATGCTTTAAATGCAAAGGGTATCTCCCAGAAAAAGTTCTCTGAAATGACGGGCAGAAGCGAATCTGAAGTATCGGAATGGCTATCAGGTGATAGGAATTTTACCATTGACACACTTTCTGATATCCAAAAGTACCTTGGCATTGATTTGCTAAACACGTCATCTATGCGCACTTCTCCTGTCTCGAAAGAGGCATCAAGAATGAAAGTGGCAAAAAGAAGAACTCCTGTGGTCTATGATATGAGCGACATATTAATAGCGTCAGTGTCTAACGATTGGTTACGCGCAACACGGCCGGAACTCTCTGTTGCACTTTAAACTTAAAGAACATGGAAATTAAATATAGACTGGAATCAATTGCCGAGACCGAGTTCAAAATGGATTATGACTTCGATTATTCAGATCTTATTCCCGAGCACCTCAAGATCCAGGTTGGGCACGACATTAAACCCATTATGGATAAAGATCAAATCATGGTCAAGGCAAAGGCTTCGTTAGTTTATGGTGATGAAGAAGTTGAACTGGCAACGAACACGGTAAGTATGCGCTTTGGCCTCTCTCCAATAAAAGAAATCATCATCCTAAAAGACGACGGGACTTTCTCCACTCAGAATACCCTTGTTCTTGATACCTTCCTTGTGGCCGCAGTAGGTGCACTTAGAGGAATAATGATGAAGAACCTTAAAGGGACCCCTCTCGAAGCATATTTCTTGCCCCTGATTCCGATTGAACATTTCAGAGCGAATAACAAGAAGTAGTCTTCGAATAGACGACGTCTGGACTAACTATTGATGACCCTGTGATAGATGTCATCTATCACAAGCCCGGAAAGAGTCATTCCGAATATGGCTGTAATATGGACTGTAGTACCATTGATCTGAGCTTTTGACGCATTCCAGTCATGATTGAGAAGTTCCGGGTCTCCCGGTCCGTTCTGAGTATCCTGAAACATGGCCTGATCGATATCGCAAGGCTGGTACTGCCCCCTGTTCGGAAGCACCTCATCATCATAGACACACATGAACTTACGTGCCGGGAAAGTCTCGGCACGTTTCATTTTCTTGCGCAGGGCTGCCCCGAGAGGGCATCCGCGGACATTCCAGAACTCCGCAACCTTGACTTTCAACGGGTTCGTCTTCAATGCTGCCCCGAGGGAACAGAAGAACTTCGCCTTGCTCGCGGTCGCGCGCAAAATCAGCAAAGCCTTGTCTTTCAATGAATCGACAGCATCAATGACATAATCGTACGAATCCAGGTCGAAGGAATCCGCCGTCTCTTCGCAATAGATTGCCTGGACAGCCTCGATTTCCGCATTGGGATTTATTTCCAGCAAATGAGCCTTGAGAGCCTCGACCTTGACCTGCCCGACAGTCCTGGTGGTAGCCATCAGCTGCCTGTTGACATTGGTAATGCTCACACGGTCCGAATCCACTATCGTCAAATGAGTTATTCCGCTTCTGACCAGTCCTTCAGCACACCAGCTGCCGACTCCGCCCACACCGAAAATTATTACACGTGTACGTGAAAACTCCTGCATGACATCTTCGCCAAGCAGGAGCTCTGTTCTGTTATAAATCGCTTTTTCTATCTTATCCATCTGGTAATCACCAACATAAGCCGCATATTATTTGGCAGCTTCTTCTGTTATATCAAATTTAATCTCATCTACGCAAACCATATATGGGCAGTCCTCCTTCGTCGTGACATACATGAATGACATGAAATTGTCCGAGAAATCAGCGGTGAGGACTATCTTGTTCACCATGCCGAGAGGAGATATATCCACGTCCTGCCAATCCTCGACAAGAAGTGATTTTCCATCACGGAAATCCCCGAGAGGGACTGTAACTTTACCTGTCTCGTTGCCCGCCGCATCATAGCCTGTAAAGATGGCCTCGAAATAATCCCCTGTAGTAAATGCCGGCTTGGAGTAGAATCCTATTTTCATGTACTGCCATACCATCGCATCATTGTTCACTTTCATTGACACGGCCTTATGCTCGGCTCCGTCAGCGAAGCTGAATGACGGGCGCACATCCTTATTGTACTGGGAATAAGACCATACGGAGTATTTGGACGTACCGTCAGCCCCCATAGGAGGCTCTTTCCCTTCCTCGAAGTCCTTGTTGCAGACGACCCTCTTACCGTTTGAATAGGCGGGATATTCTCCTTCGAGCAGAGGCTTCTCGTAATCATCGGCAATCAGGATGCCTGACAGGAAATAATAGTAGTTCTGCGCAGTGAAGGTCGCACCGAACTCCGTATATGTGGAATCTATCCCTGAAGCACTCGGAAAGTTGTTGTGTTTCTTGTCTGCAAACGTATGTTTTTCAAAGGAAATCGTCTGATATACAGTGGAATCCTCCGGTGTCTTGTTCTCTTTGGAGCAGCTGGCCGCAAAAATGAGAAGCGGCAAAATCATCAATGTCTTTTTCATCTTACTATAAAGTTTTAAGCAATATCCCATATTCCCGCACCAATAATCCATCCGTCACGCACAGCAACAAATATAACAAATAATTTCATGCTTGTACTGATTTTTATTTATCTTTACATGCATACAGACTAGAAAAATCTTGTAACATTGATAAACTGAAAATATGAAAATCCTAAAATTCATTGACCTTTCCCGCATTACTCTGGCGGCGATTCTTTCGATTGTGGCCGTTTCGTGCGAGAAAGACAAAAAGCCTGAGACTGAAGATATTACCTCCGTAGAAATCAAGAATTTCCAGGACGGCATCTACTTCGGAAACTTCTGGAAAGAAGGATATGCAGACTATTATTTCATCCTGTCATCCGGCGAGATCGGACAGAGTTCGGAGGTGGACCTCGCGCCGATGAATCCGGGAGACTACATCCTGTATTGTGACCTTTGGGGCGCCATCTCGGAGGACCATACCAACCCGATTATCCCGGAAGGCACATATACCGCCCACAAAGGACGCGCAAACGGGACATTCAATACGGAATTGACCTTCGCCACTTTCAATAAAGAGAAGGTCGGCGACCTCTTCCGCATCGAGAACGTCCTTTTCCAGGACGGTACCATTACCGTGAAACATATCGCGGAGGGGTATGACATCAATGTTGCAATAACGAGTACCGAGGGCAAGAAATATGTATTCACATATAAGGGAGCCATCACGCTCAGCGACAAGAGCGGGGAGGGAGAGGAGACGGACAACGGACATATAAAGGCCAATCTTGACCTCAATCTCAAACGAGTTACGAGCCAGAAGTATGGAAATGAAAGCAACTACGACAATTATGTGCTGAGATGCTTTGATACTGAGGGCATTTCCAACGACGGCCTGTATCCGAAAGGCCCGGGACACAAGATTCAGATCGACCTTTACACTGAAAAGGGAGCGGATTTGGCCGGTACATATAAGGCAGGCTCCAGAATGTCCTATACTCCCGGCACTTTCTATCCGGGCGTATGGCTCGGCGCACAGGCTCTCGGAACATTCTGCATGCAGGTCGACAATTCTTACAAAACCAAGTTCTGCGCAATGAAAGACGGCGAGGTGAAAATCGTGAAGAACAATGACGGGACTTATTCCATCACTTGCGATTTCACAGATGAAGACGGTTACACAATCAAGGCCTCATGGAAAGGGGAACTCGAAGATTATCAGAACATTGAAGCGCCTCAGACGACATTGGACTCAGACGTGGAGATGAACCCTGAAACCTGTTCTGTAGTCAATTATTACGGAGACTATCACTCAAACGGAACCGTAAATTATGCCATCGTCATGGACAATGGATATCGGGAAATAGCCATTGACTTTGTCGCAGGTACAGGTGATGCGACGAGTCTTCCTGAGGGGACTTACACGGTTTCAACCTCCGGCGGTGCGTGGACCGTCTATCCCGGAAACATCGGATATACCAGCGCGGACCCTTCATGTTACATCGAATACGACGACTCCGGACATACCGCGAAGAGCGCTCCTATAGCAGGCGGAACCATGAAGATATCCCGAAACGGAAACAGCTATACAGTGGAGTTCGAGTTCCAGGACGACTACAATCTGTACGACAAGTCATTGACACCGCACAAGATATACGGCTCTTGGACAGGTACGCTTCCTGCAATCAGAGACTATACAAAGCAATAGAAAAAGGCTCCGCAAAAACGGAGCCTCAATTATTTTTTGAAGGTTACTTATCTTCTAATTCTTGCAGCCCAGCCGCCTCCCGGAGCCATGTGAACTGTCACATGACGGTCCGCGGGAACATTGACCAGTTCGTGTTTGAAATCCTTGGCCGCGCGGTCAGCATTGACACCGTCACGGAAGATTTCCATCACCCACTCGCCTTCGCCGAGGAAGGAAAGGTCAATGTCAATGTCACGGGCATTCCAGTCTGTCATTGACCCGACATACCATACGTCTCCGCGACGGCGCGCCAGCGTTATATATTTGCCGATTTCTCCATTGACGGCACGGCTCTCATCCCAGATGACAGGGCATTCTGCAATGAACTTGGTGCACAGCGGCTCGGCCATATAGTTGGACGGAGAATCGCAAAGCATATTGAGAGGAGAGTCAAATACCACATACTCAGCAAGTTGCCTGCAACGGGTTCCCTGACTCATGGCCTCAGAATTTACCGGACGGTAATTCTTCCTGGTCGCGTTGCGCATTGCGCCCTGGGTATAGTCCATAGGGCCGGCTGCCATTCTTATGAACGGAACGGTCACATCATATGTAACCTGGTCCACTGAAGAATCCGACCACTTCATCTGCTCAAGGCCATGCACTCCCTCATAATTTATGACGTTAGGCCATGTCCTGTTCAGTCCGGCCGGCTTGTAGGTGCCGTGGAAATCAATGAGGAGGTGATATTTGGCAGCCATCTCGGCAGCGCGCCTGTGGAAGTCCACCATCGCCTGGTCATCCCTGTCCATGAAATCCACCTTGAAGCCCTTCACTCCCATCTCGGAATAGTGGCGGCAGACATTCTCCATGTCCCTGTCGAAGGCCAGATAGCCGGCCCAGAGGATGATGCCCACACTGCGCTCCTGAGCATACTGGCAAAGCATAGGGATGTCAATCTCAGGAATCACCTGCATAAGGTCGGCCTTCTTGTTCACAGCCCAGCCCTCATCGAGGATGACATACTCGATACCGTGGGCGGCAGCGAAATCAATGTAATATTTGTAGGTCTCGTTGTTGATTCCCGCACGGAAATCCACACCATAGAGATTCCAGTCATTCCACCAGTCCCAGGCAACCTTTCCAGGACGCACCCAGCTGAAATCAGCGGACGGGGCAGCAGGAGTTCCAAGATTCCATACAAGGTCATTGACAGCCATCTCGGCATCATTGGCGGTAACCATAATTATCCTCCAAGGGAAAGCCTCTTTTCCCGAACATTCAGCGATATAGTCCTCACGCTCGATGACTTCGCCCTGAAGCATATTGTGGCCGCCCTGTTTCACGACCTTAGGATATGGGGCAAAACGGGCCGTAAGAGTAGAGCCCTCTCCCTCATTGTAAAGGTACATTCCCGGATAATGCTTCAGGTCAGACTCCATGACGAGAACTTTCACGCCATTGTCGGCATCGACCGCAAGCGGAAGGAATGCCAGACGTTTCTTGTTCCATTCTGACAAAGGCTGCACTGAATATGTATTCTCGAATGAGTTATAGAACTGGCTCTCAAGCGTTTGCGTATGCTGTCTCACATAAGGGATATAGGCATTCCAATCCTTTGCAAAAGCGAATTCAGCCTGCTCGCCTACGACATTGAAGTCACCCTTAAGCGAACTTATGAACCTGTATGCCACGCCGTCATCGAACGCACGGAACACGAGGGAGAATTCCTTGAATTCCAATGTCATCTCGTTATAATTGTCCCTCACCTCCGCTTTCTTGTAAGCCGTAGCCTGATGGATCAGGTCAATGCTGGTGCGACGGACCTTGCGGACTTTGTCATTGAGACCGAAGACCTCGCCAGTAGAAACTGTCATTGAAATGGAGGACGGAGCTATCAGCTGGAGTTCGTCCCTGGAAACCGTATATGATATCTTTTCTCCGACTACGACGGTCGCTTGAAGGTGTCCGTCAGGAGACTGAATCTGATACGCCCCGTCATTCGCCGATGCGAGAACCGGAATTGTCAATGCCAATGCGGCAATAAGGAAAGATTTGAGTGTCATAATTAAATGTGTTCGTTATCAATAATCTATAGTTATTATATCCCCAATTCCTTCTTCATGTCACGGAGAAGGTCAAAGGCTTGCATAGGAGTCATATTGTTAAGGTCCGCAGACTTCAAAGTATCTCTGAGTGAGGACAATGTAGGGTCATCCAGCTGGAACAGAGACAGCTGGATCGTGCCGTCAGCCTCCACCCTACCCTCTTTTGTATTATAAGGCTTGATTATCGGTTTGGCCTCAGGTACCGCCCCATTGCTTATAGAACCGGCGCCCCCGGCCTCCAAGGCAGACAGAGTCCGCTCGGCGGAAGCAAGCACTTCTTTAGGCATTCCGGCCATCCTGGCCACGTGCAGTCCGAAACTGTGTGCCGTGCCGCCCTCCTTGAGTTTCCTGAGGAAAATGACCTCTTTGCCGACTTCCTTGACTGCCACATGGAAGTTCTTCACACGAGGATAGATGCCTTCCAGGTCATTCAGTTCGTGATAGTGTGTGGCGAACAAGGTCTTGGCGCCCTTTCCGTATTCATGTATGAATTCGACTATCGCCCGGGCAATGGACATTCCGTCGTAAGTGGACGTGCCTCGGCCGATTTCGTCCAGAAGCACAAGGGAACGCTCAGAAAGATTGTGCAGAATCATTGACGTTTCCAGCATTTCCACCATGAATGTGGATTCTCCTCTGGAGATATTGTCCGACGCGCCGACACGGGTGAAAATCTTGTCGAAATAGCCGATTTTCGCCGAATCCGCAGGCACGAATGAGCCGATCTGGGCGAGGAGCACTATCAATGCCGTCTGACGGAGCAGAGCGGATTTTCCTGACATGTTCGGACCGGTCAATATTATTATCTGCTGCTTGTCCCTGTCCAGATGGATATCGTTAGGTACATATTCCTCCCCCGGCTTCATAAGTGTCTCTATCACAGGATGTCTGCCGGCCTTGATATCCAAGGCAAGCCCGTCACCGATTTCAGGACGGCAATATCTGTTTTCCGAGGCCAGTTCTGCAAACCCGGCCAGAATATCCAGCTTGGCAATCACCATCGAGTTCTTCTGAATGGTCCTTATAGCGGTCTGTATCTTGGCAATCAGCGAGTTATAGATAGCAGACTCGAGAGCGTAGATTTTGTCCTCGGCGGAAAGAATCTGCTCTTCATATTCCTTAAGTTCCTGAGTAATATACCTTTCGGCATTGACAAGAGTCTGCTTGCGGATCCATTCCTCCGGGACTTTGTCCTTATGGGCGTTGCGGACCTCGATGTAATAACCGAAGACATTGTTGTAACTTATTTTCAATGAGGTTATTCCGGTCCTTTCTATCTCCCTCTGCTGCATTTTCAGGAGATAGTCCTTGCCTCCGCGGGAGATTTCGCGCACTTTGTCGAGTTCCTCACTCACGCCTGCGGCGATGACATCGCCCTTTCCGATGGCTGCTGCCGCGTCCTGGGTCAATGTCTCTGTTATCGCCTTGAGCAGTTCCGAGCAATCGCCTATGGAGGCTGTCAGTTCAGCGAGCGGGGCGCAAACTCCCGATGCGGTTCCCTGTCCGGAACATAATTTTCTGATAGGGTCGAACTGGGCCAGACCTCGTCCCAACTGGAGGACTTCACGTGGCATGATTTTACCCGTGGCCGCCCTGGAGATTATCCTGTCGAGGTCGCCGATATTGCTGATATGGCATTGAACCTCATTCAGAAGTTCGCCGTTGTCAGTAAAATGGCCTACGATGTCGTATCTGGCATTCAGTTCATTTAAGTCGAGTGACGGCATCGCCAGCCAGCCGCGCAAAAGACGCGAACCCATCGGAGAACAGCATTTGTCAATGACACTGACAAGTGACACGCCTTCCCCTCCCGCCGACGCGCTGAAGATTTCGAGATTGCGGATGGTGAATTTGTCCATCCACACGAATTTGTCTTCATCAATGCGGGAAATCGAGCAGATGTTGGCAAGGCCGGTATGCTGGGTCTGTTCGAGATAGACGATGAGCGCACCGGCGGAGCTCACGCCAAGCGGGTATGAATCAATGGCATAGCCTTTCAATGAATCCACGCGCAACTGACGTTTCAGTTTTTCGACGGCCGCATCATACACGAATGCCCACTCGTCGAGTGTCGAGACATACAGGGTGTCCCCATACAGTTCCTTGACACGTTTCTCGTTGCCGCGCTGGACTACGATTTCTTTCGGAGCCAGTGAAGCTATGAGAGTTCCGATATAGGCAGTGCTGCCCTGTGCCACCTGGAATGTTCCGGTGGAGACATCGAGAAATGCGGCTCCGCACTGGTCTTTGGAGAATGTGAGTCCTGTCAGGTAGTTGTGCTCCTTCTGTTCGAGCATGTTCTCGCCGAAGGCGATTCCAGGCGTAACCATCTCCGTCACTCCCCTTTTCACCAGAGTCCTGGAGCCTACCAGTTTCGGGTCCTCCAGCTGGTCGCACACAGCCACTTTATAGCCGGCACGGATAAGACGTGTAAGATATTGTTCTATAGCATGATGTGGGAATCCGGCCATAGGCACGGCTTCTTTGTCACCATTTGAACGCTTGGTCTGTACAAGACCCAGAACTTTGCTTACGAGGACCGCGTCGTCAGAATATGTTTCATAGAAATCGCCCACTCTGTAAAGCAGAACTGCCTCGGGATGCTGGGCTTTGACCGCAAAATATTGTTTAAGTAGAGGTGTATCCTCCGCTTGTTTCTTCGCCATAATCTGTCTCCAATTACCAAAACAAACAAATTTACAGATTTTCACCCCATAATTCAACAACCTCTACCAAAAATTATAACTATCTTTACGTGACTATGAAGAAGGTGCTTATCATAACATATTACTGGCCGCCTACAGGAGGTTCCGGTGTCCAGAGATGGGTGAAGTTCAGCAAGTATCTGCCTCAGTTCGGATGGCAGCCGGTCATCTATACCCCGGAAAATCCGGAAATGACCAGCATTGACAAGACTCTCGAGGAGGATATTCCGGAGGAGGCCATTGTCGTGAAGAGGCATATCACGGAGTTTTATTCTTTCTACCGGAAACTGACCGGAAAAAAGGATGCCACGAAGCAGGAGGTCAATCCTATCAATAGCCAGAAGAAGACGTTCAAGCAGAAACTGATGCTGTTCCTGCGCGGCAATCTGTTTATTCCTGACCCGAGGGTGACATGGGTAAGGCCTTCTGTCAGGTTCCTGAAAAAGTACCTCAAGGAGAATCCTGTGGACGCGATTGTAAGTACCGGCCCTCCGCAGTCGATGCACCTCATAGCCAGACAGCTTTCCAGGGCGACCGGCATTCCGTGGGTAGCCGATTTCCGTGACCCGTGGACCAAGATGTTCTATTTCAAGCATTTATGTCTCTGCAAATGGGCAGAGCGGAAGCATCACCGCCTAGAGCAGCAGGTTCTGGATGATGCGACTGTCGTGGTGGCTGTGTCCCCTCTCGTCCAAGAGGAGTTCCAGGTCATGACGAATACCCATGTCGAGCTGATTACCAATGGTTTCGACGATGATGATTTCAGCCAGGTCGTAGAGCCGGACGGTTATTTCAATGTTACCCATACCGGTCTTTTCGCTTCGGACGGAAATCCGGAGACTCTCTGGGATGTTCTTTCTGAGAAGTGCAGAACGGACAAGGAGTTCGACAAGATGCTGCGTATCAGGCTAATAGGAAAGACCGACAAGGAAATCATTGACTCTATCAATGCCGCCGGTCTCGGCAGCCATGTCATCAATCTCGGTTATCAGGACCACAATGTCGCTGTGCGGGAACAGAAGAACGCATCCCTTCTCATCCTTCCTCTGCGTAAAGAGCCTGAGTATCGCGCGACGCTTCCGGGAAAGCTTTTCGAGTACCTTGCGTCCATGAATCCGATTCTCGGTATAGGTCAGACTGACGGGGCAATGGCCAGGATTGTAAATCAGACGGGCGCCGGTGTAGTGTTCGGCTGGGATGACAAGGCATCGATTTCATCATATGTCAATATGTGCTGGAACAAGTTCAATGCTGCCGACGACGAGGAAGATATCGAGGTGGAGCACTCCGGAGAGGCCGAACTGGACGAGATTCTCACCGAAAACGACAAGACTGACGCCATCCGCCAGTTCTCCCGCAAAGCCCTCACCGCCCGCATGGCCAAGCTCCTCGATTCCATTACGAAGTAGGGGGGCGCTGATAGCGCGACAATACGTAACTCCTGAGACGCTTACAAAGCAGTGCGGGACGACGCCACGCCTGTTCCCATAACACATTATCATACAGATAGTTATAAAAACACGTGTGGATTTTCGACCCAAAAAAGCCTGCAAATCCACACCAAAATTTAATAATACTTGATTATCAATGCGTTACGAATGACCCCGTGGCTCCGTCCCGCATGCGGACACACCTCCGCCTGGCGCGTCAAACCACTGGACGCGCATCAATACGCAACTCCAGAGACGCTTACCGGATAGACATGTTTTCTCGCAGATAAAAAATGTCCTTCCGGGTAATATTCACCAGGAAGGACTATTATACTGAGATTCAGGCAACTAGCCTAAACCCATTCTAAAACTCAATGCCAAACGATATCTTAGGCATTCCATAAATAGAAACCTTCGTCTCGGGCTTTGATGTCACATAAAATGGATATGACAGACCCAACAACAAGCCTTTCCCGGATTTAAGTGTCCAGCTCCAGCCCAATGCTGGTTCTATCTCGGCAGCATTGCGGAATTTACAGTCACTATTATAATTCAGAGCATGACAAAAGCCAAGTTTCACACCTGCAGTAGGTGTGCTGCCCTTTTCCTTAATGTATGCATTGTATTCCGCAAAGACTCTCCCGAATGCCGGCACGTTATCTAATGGCAAGAAAAAAGCACCTACACCTGCTCCCAGATAATGATGACGATTGAACATATATCCATGAGACGTTTCTATACCTTGCCATACGAAGTAGTGGTTCGTGTACAAAACACTGCCCTTATACCCACGGCTTCTGAAGTCAGAATTCACCTCTTTCTGACAAGTATCCTGAGCGGACAGACTTATCATTGAAGAAAGAAGCAACGATAAAAAAACAATAATTTTTATCTTCATAATGTTTAAATAATTGGTTTGACCGCGAATATACACTATAGCGAGCTAAAAAATTTGAAAAACTGCTCGAATGGGAATAATTCATGGTCGAAGCGGAAAAATACGGCATCCATACCTAATTTCACCTGTCCAGCCACTTCCTGAATTGTGCTGCTTTTTCCTTGCTTATCATGATATCATTATCATCACATCCTTTTAATTTCACTATAAGCTTGGAGTTGAAGAACAGCCTGATTTTCACGATACTATTTATATTTGCAATATATTGTCTATTGATGCGAAAAAATTTATCAGGGTTCAAATCCTGCTCCAATTCCGTCATAGTCATTGCCAATGGATATGACGTGCCATCTTCTACAAAAGCCAAAACATCGCTTTCCGTTTTGATTATATAACTGATATTATCAGCATATAGCATTATCAATTCATCACCCTTGTTGACCAAGAAACGCTCCCTATATTTATGAGTTTCATTTAATAGTCTATCCAACTGGCTATAGGATTCTTCATGCTGACCAGATGCCAATACATTCAGCCTGTCCATAGCCGAACGTAGTTCTTTGAAGTCAATGGGCTTCATCAGATAATCAAGCCCATTATTTTTGATAGCCTGCATTGAATATTCATCGTATGCAGTTGTAAAGATGACAAAACTTTTGGGCATAACCATACGGAATGCTTCAAATACGTCACCATCAACAAGACGGATATCAGAGAATATCAGGTCGTAGTCATTGCTCGTAGTCAGTTCTTCGACTACCTTATTTACACTTTCCAAAGGGCCATGGATATCAACTGCGTCGTCAATATCCAGAATTAGTCTCTTCAGCCGCTTCGCGCTGAAATAGTCATCTTCTATTATCAATATCTTCTTCATGCCTTATATTCCTTTTAATCAATGGCAAGCGAACTTCAAATGAGTCCCTACTGACATCGTATTCTATTTTTTTCCCGCACTCCAATTCATATCGCCGCTTTAGATTTTGCAATCCAATGCCATACGATTCAACTGTCTGGTCATTACGCGAATCCGTATAAATCCTATTATTTTTAATCGAAAGCATACAATTATCTCTGCTAATTTGAATATAGAGTGGCATGTCCTCCTTTGGGATATTGTGCTTTACCGCATTTTCTATTAGCAACTGCAGACTCAATGCAAGAATGAAATCATCGTTTTGCCCTTGAATAGAATCCATTTCTAATTTGATTCTGTCGTCATATCTCAGATTAAGCAGATCAATATACCCTTCAGTAAAAGCCATAGCCTCTTTGACTGTTATATAGTCTTGTTCAATATGCCTCAACATGTACCTGTAAACACGTGATAAACCAACCACATATTCCTCGGCCCTTCGTGGTGCTATCTCTATCATGCCAGCCAAGGAACTCAAACTATTGAAAATAAAATGAGGGTCCAATTGAAGTCTCAGATATTTCTTTTGCAAAATCATGTTCTCCCTGTTTCTCTGTATCATTATATCGGAGTAATGCAACAACAAGTGGATAAGAGCTAATAGGCTAGCTATAACTCCAAACATAAAGAATGTACCCCATACGTCATTGTTTACGAAATCAGGGCTAATAAAGCCTACCAACACATCGAAAACGCCTGCGATAAAAATGTTAATCACAACTATGACGACCATGCAACTCAGAAATCTTTTACGCTCAGTTCCGGCAAAATTAAAGAAACTGTGCATGAGCAAAACATGATTAGCCGACAGACTAAGCAAAGAAAACAAGCCACAATATACTAAATCTGCAAGAATGTAAAGATAATGACCATTCAGGTATAGACTAAAGTCCTCAAAATCAGCGATTGCCCAAATAACGTCATACAGAAAGAAAAATAAAAGAGTAAAACACATCCACTCTTTCCATGATATCTTGTATTTGCCAAATCCCGTCATCATCTATTCTAAAAACAACACATTTGCACTTAACCGCTTGATTCCGAATTACAATTTCATCATTCTATGCAAATGTCGCAATTTAATTTTAAAGTCAAAAGTTCATTCTGACTTTAACGGGCATGGCACCTGACAGAAACTTGACATGACGAAACCAATATATCATTCAGGTAGTGATTCAAAAAGGGCTTTTAAAGTCATCAGAGACACTACGATAATCTTCAGAGAGACTCCAGAGTCTTCAAAATTACTATGCATAGTTCACTGTATGTTAACAATAATCTGGAGGCCAACTCGTTAAAGAGCCAACCTCCAGATTATTTCGAAAACTATCAGATGCTAAAAAGCATAAGAAACAGTAAACTTCAACAGGTGACGACTATAGCCATAGCGGTTATACTCGGTCGGATGAGGATAATTGTGTACCTCTTCACTGAATCGACCAGAGTCGAATGCGTATGAAAGAGAGAACGAAATGTGGCAGATATCCACGCCCACTGCCGGAGATATAAGCAAGCCGAAACCATCGTCTTTCATGAAGACCACTCCGCTTCTCATTCCAACAAACGGACTGATGACATTATCCATAAAGCTGTGCTTGACTTCTCCGAAAAGAGGAAACGCGAAATCATTGCCGCTCATATCTGTGAAAACTTCCAGACCGCCTCCGACATATGTTCCCTGTCCGAATGAATATCCGTGACTGGTAGATACCGTAAGAACTGCTCCCTGGGAACTGCCGCCCTTTGCGATAGATGCCGCTCCACCAAGAGAAATATTGGGCACGTAACCTTCCTTGAAATAAACATTACTCCTCCAGTTCCTGGCTGAAACGCCAAGCCCCATCAAAAGGAGCACTACTAGCAAAATGCACTTCTTCATATGTGATTGGTTCGTTAAATTTGTATTATCGCGAATATACACTATAACGAGCTAAAAAATCTGGAAAAACGCTCGAATGGGAATAATTCAGGGTCGAAGCGGAAAAAATAACAATCCAACTGATAACACTTCTCAATGCTAGCTTATGTGTCCATATCAAAGGCTGTTCGCAGCCTCTGACGCTGAGCAAAGAAAAATCAGCCGAACTCATGGAATGGCTAGACCGGTAATCAGTACGTCAGGAAGAGCAGAAGAACAAGTCTCCTCTCATTCTTCCTCTGTTCTAGGGCTCGGCGAATTCATATTTTAGCATATTTGCATTAAACGTTTTGAATCTCATTTTGAATTGTAATATTTTTTTACTTAATTGCGAGCAGCGGGGTGCGATTTCTTCTGCATACGATGCTATAGAACAGTTATGGCCATGAAAAGAATGTTTTCCTTCAATACCAAGATGTCGGCAATTGTGTTTGTCGCAGTCTTTATTCTGTCTTTCGTGCTGTTTCCCACAATGGTTGGCGCTGTCAAGGCTGTATTGACCGCCGTGCTCTGTGTGGCATTCTACGTATTTTGCGCGAATGTATTACCGATTGAAGAGGAAGTCGGTTCCGGAAAAATATTTGTAGCATTTCTTGTAACATATGTAGCCACCACGGCCATGTATATCTTGATGGATACATCATCATTGGCAGAACTGAAAACATACATCAAGCCACTTTTTGTCTTGATACCATTGTTTGCTGCTATGTATTTGCGCAAATAAGGAATAAACCGTGCGATGCATGCCGGCTGGGAACACGTCAAACCGTAACTGCGGAGACGCTTACCAATACGCAACTCCGGAGAAGCTTACGACAGGCGCAAAATTTCGACCTTCTTGGCAAGAGTGATTCCGGACACATTCGCAGTAAAATTCTGATATTGAACGCATTACGAGATTAGAGCCACGACAGGAATCTGCCAAGACCACCTTTCATTGACACCTCTTGGCAAGAGACTTGTTACCTAATCAATTAAGATACAAACAATTACAGATGAATTTACCTGTCAAGAAGGTCGAAAATCACACCTAAAATCTAAAGTACGGAACCGCTGAAAACGCGTCAATACGTAACTCCGGAGACGCTTACCAATCAACCCGTAACCGCGGAGACGCTTACCACCGTCCCGCATGCGGATACACCTCCTCCTGGCGCGTCAAACTACAGGACACGCATCAACCAGTAACTCCGGAAACGCTTACAAAAGCAGTGCGGGACACAATCAATCCGTAACTCCGAAGACGCCTACAAGTGCTGGACTGGTAATCAGTGCTCCAGCGAGGACAGGAAAAAGAGGCGGCGCTGGAGGCGGGATATGGGATGGCAGACTATGTGCGATGAGCGCAGGTCACAGACATTGAGATTATTGATCTCGGAAAGATACAGAAAATCATAACGGATTTCATTCTGCGACTGAAGCGATGTCGTAAAATCCACTATATCAGCCACTTTCTCATCAGAAATGGCATCCTTGCTAAAAATGTAGAGCCCAAGGGAATCGAACTTCCCATAAAAGCCGTTACCAGCTTTGGACACCTTGTTTTCAATGATACGACGCATCGGAAGCGCAAGAGACCAATAGTCATACTCCTTGGAGCCGACATACTGGCCGCCGTCAAGACCGTAGCCGTAACCTGAAGCCAGCATCTTGTCAATGTCTTCCGCATCGTCACTCGCATCCCTGACAGACCTGATGCCCGCCATCTCCTTCAGCATCGTATCCGCAGCTTCCTTGGTCTCAGGCATCGCCCTGGTAACCTCGATACCCAAAGTTTTCCCGTCAGCGGACTGCAAGTCCGGCCTGTCCATATTCAACAGGGCAGCAAAGTCCTTATCCAGCAGTTTCTCCAATGAAACTCTGGCATACCTCTCGAAGAAACACGTATCGAAACGGCTCATATTCAGGATTTTATAAGATTATTTCTGTCCTCTTTCAGATACCACATTCCACCTGCGGAAAGAAGAATGAGGATAATCAGAAGAACAGATGACGCTCTGGAAATATCAGAACTGATGCGGTAAGAAGCCGGCTCGAAACGCATCACCATATCATGCTCACCCACAGGAAGCACAGCACCGCGCAACGTCCAGTCCGCACGGAACAGCTTCAATGAATTTCCGGAAGCTTCGCCCGCATTGTCCGCCAAGGTCAATGTCCATCCGTCCGGATAGTATATCTCACTGAATACCACGGCCCTGTCGGCAGAACTGCGATAATGGTAACGCAACTCATTAGGAGCATATGAAGTCATATAAACAGTATCACGTCCAGCATTGATCTTCGCGTCAATGCCGGCGTCCGCACTCACACAAGACTCTATCGCATCGGCAGCCCAAGCGAAATCAGGGCCGATAACGGCAGTCGTATGAAGGTCAATGTTCTTCAGCATTGATATTTCCTCATTTGCAGAAGCGGCACGCGCAGCGGAATCCACGAACCAGGCATTGCCCATCGCATAAGGATTCACGGCAGGAGCGCTGTTTCCGTCGAGAATCACGTACTTGTCATTCAGCATTGACAATACCGGCACATGCGGGAACGTGGCCATGAGCCCATCAATCGTTCCGGCAGCATTGACAGCCTTGATTATGGAATTTATTTCTCCGGTCAGATGGCGCTCGATTAGGTCCTGATAGCGCTGCATCTTGACAGGGCTGTATCCGCCAATATTCTTATGCCAATAGCTCGGATGAGAATCATTGAAAACATTGACAGTCAGGTCAAGAACACGATAATCCAGACTCTTGTCCTCCAGAATCGCCTCATCCACAGGCCTTTCCGCAAACTGGCCGTTGAAATTGCGAGGGGTGATGAAATGGTCAGAATTCAGATAGCGCTTTCCGACCGCGAACATGTTCAGAAGCACCAATGCGGAGATTGCTGCGGCCGCGACATATCTCCTCTTACCGACATAGGCATCATCGCCGGGAACGTCTTTAGGCTTGCTGTACGCCCATAAAATCAGGATATAGGCAAACAGGATGAGGAAGAATGACACAAGTGCATCATTATCAAGGAGTTTCGCTCTGTCCTGCTGGAGTGCGGCAAGGAGGTCCGGATGCATCTGGGAGTCAGAGGCTCCAGTAAAGTCACCGGCAATGCCAGGGAAAATGGAGCAAAGTAGGCAGAAGCCGCCCGTAATTATCAATGCAATTATGCCAGGTTTTCTGAATTGTTCAGCGGTGAATCCGCCTTTCAGAATCTTGTCCAGAACCAGGAAGCCGAGCATCGGCAATGTCACCTGAAGTATTATCAATGCCATGGACACGGTCCTGAACTTGCTGTAGAACGGCATATAATAGTACCAGAACTTGGTGAACGGCATGAAATGGCTTCCCACGCCGAGCAATATCGCGATGAGTGTGGCGGCAACTATCCACCACTTGTCACGCCCCTTGCACATGAAGAGTCCGAGAATGAACAGGAACACGGTTATGGCTCCCATATACATAGGGCCTGCCGTGAACGGCTGAGGGCCCCAGTAAAGAGGAAGATTCTTGGCAACCTCCCTGGTATTGGTCTGTCCGTACTGCTTCAGGAGCTTTATAGTCTCTGATTTTGAAGGATTTACGGCTCCTGATGAAGAACCGCCGTTGAAGTTGGGAATCATGAGGTTAGGCAATTCCTGCCAACCGTACGACCACGATGTGGCATATTCCAAGTCAAGACCCTTCGACTTTTCAGCATTGACCTGTCCCTCAGCCGCCAGTTCGGATCCTCCGCGCATTGTCTGGTGCGAATAGCGGTACATCGGGATCAGTTTGTTTGCATTGGCACCGATTCCGACGATTCCGAGGAACAGAAGGAGGAAGGATGCAATGAAGAATTTTCCCAGTCCGCGGCGGCGCTCCTTGTCCGATACGAGCCAGATGAAAAGTCCTATGGCATAGCAGAATATGATGATTGCCAGGTAGTAGGAAATCTGGATATGGTTTGCCTTTATCTGGAAGTTCAATGCCATTCCGAAGAGTGCGGCACCGAGTACAGCCTGCGGAATCCACGCTTTCCAGCCCTTTTCTCCGGCCTTCTTGTCAATGTTACCGTTTTCCTGCCTCCGGTATATTCCCAACGCCGACCGGTAGGTGAATATCACGGCGGCAAGTACCCACGGCAGCCACGCGATAGCCATCATCTTCGTGTTGTGGCCGACCTGGATGATCTGCATGTTGTATGAGCAGAAGGCGACAGCGACGGCTCCGCCGATTGCAAGTATCTTGTCAATGCCAAGAGACAGCATCAGAAGGAATGCCCCCAGAAGGGTGATGAAGAGATATGTAGCAGGGCGTTTGCCCACGAGGAACGCATCATAGATTTTCTGTGTCCAGTCTCCTGCCGGATTGCCGGTTATCATGGTTGTAGGCATTCCGCCGAACATGGAGTTTGTCCATGCCGTCCGGTCTTCAGGATGTGCCGAGTTCCACTCATTGGCTTCATGGGCCATGCCGACGTAACCCGATATATCGCTCTGATTAACTATCTTTCCACCAAGTACTTGCGGCACAAATCCGTATGCCAGCACCAAAAAGAACGCAACGATGCCCACATAAATCAGGGCCTTTTTCCATATTTTCTGCATCTTCGCCTATATTTTTCTCACCCGCAAAGTTAGTTCTTTTTTCGGTCCGGCTATCCGTTTGCCACGAAAATCCACAAAGGACATAACCTTGTGGTCCACAATGTTGTAAACTCAGTGTTGTTCCGGTGTGACTGCAGTAACCCCGAAGGCTCTCACGTCTTTCAGGCGGGACGCGGCCACGGTCAATGTTGTAACTTATTGATAATCAGGTAGCATTTAAATAGTGGCGTGGAAACGCGGCCTTTTTTTGGCTACGTCTCCACGCCATAATTTATAACTAATTGAAAATCAGCGACTCCAAAAACAGGGCGTGGCCGCGTCCCGACGTGGGAGAAGAGGCTATTGACAAAAAACCGAGGGACACCACGGAAGCGCTTGCCATAACCGCGGAAGTCACGCCTTCCTGACGTATACTGCAAAGGAATATTGGAGCCCGTTCTCGGGATCTGTTTCCACAGGGGTCTCCGAGTCCTTGTTCCAGACGGAAGGGTCAATGTCAGGGAAGAATGCGTCTGCATCAGGAACTGACGTGCGGACATGGGTGATGTAGAGTTTGTCCGCCTGGGACAGCATACGCTCGTAAGTCTTGGCTCCACCGATTATAAAGCATTGACTTTCACCATTTTGAGCATTAGCATTGACAAAAGCCTCTTCCGCGACTGCGATGGCTGCGGCAGCATCCGGGACCTGGGCAACGGCTTCCGGGGCTTCGAAGCGGCTTTTCGTGATGACGATATTCCTGCGGCCCGGCAGCGGGCGACCTATCGAAAGCCACGTCCTGTAGCCCATGATTACGGGGCAGCCCATGGTCGTGCGACGTAAATATTTCATGTCTGCGGAGATGTGCCACAGGAGTTCATTGTCACGTCCGATGGCTCCGTTGTCGGCAACTGCCGCTATGATGTTCTTTTGCATTTTCGTACATTGTTCGGGTTATACTGCGACCGGGGCTTTGATTGCCGGCCACGGGTCATAGCCTTCCAGACTGAAATCCTCGTATTTGAAATCGAAGATGCTCTTCACTTCCGGATTCAGTTTCATTACCGGCAGAGGTCGCGGCTCCCTGGAGAGCTGAAGATCAACTTGTTCGAAGTGGTTCAGGTATATGTGGGTATCCCCTGTCGTGTGGATGAATTCTCCCGGTTTCAGTCCGCAGACCTGCGCTATCATCATGGTCAGGAGGGCGTAGGATGCGATATTGAACGGCACTCCGAGGAAGGTATCGGCACTGCGCTGGTAGAGCTGGCAGGAGAGTTTGCCGTCGGCCACGTAGAACTGGAAAAGGCAATGGCAGGGCGGCAGGGCCATGTTGTCCACTTCGCCCGGGTTCCACGCGGAGACTATCATCCTGCGGGAATCGGGATTGTTCTTTATCATGTCTATGACCTGTGAGAGCTGGTCGATGCTTCTGCCGTCAGGGGCAGGCCAGCTTCTCCACTGATGTCCATAGACGGGCCCCAGATCGCCGTTTTCGTCGGCCCATTCGTCCCAGATGGAGACTCCGTGGTCCTTGAGATACTTGATGTTGGTGTCACCGGCAATGAACCAGAGCAGCTCGTAGATGATTGATTTCAGGTGTACTTTCTTGGTGGTCAGAAGCGGAAAGCCTTCAGCGAGGTCGAACCTCATCTGATAACCGAATATGCTCTGCGTTCCGACACCGGTGCGGTCATGTTTTACAACTCCGTCTTTACGGATGTGGCGGAGGAGATCAAGATATTGTTTCATTGGCCTGGGACCTATATGCAGTTGCCTCAGAATTCTTTTACAGATCTGAGGCAACTTGAGTTATCTATCTTACTGAGAATGCGAATATTATTGCCTGTTCGAACACTTCTCCAGGACGGAGTACTGTCGTCGGATATGAAGGCTCGTTAGGGGAATCCGGATAGTGCTGACATTCTATGGCAACACCGTCATAGTCGTGGTAGATGTGCCCGTCTTTTCCTTCAGGACAGCCTTCGAGCCAGTTTCCGGTATAGATCTGCACGCCAGGCTGTGTGGTGAGGACTTCGAGAACACGTCCGCTTTCCGGTGAGTAGAGTTCTGCCGCAGACTGGATCTGTCCCGGCTCGGCTCCGTCAATGACGTAGCAGTTGTCGTATCCTTTTCCGTATTTCAATGCCGGATAGTCGGCCTTGATGTCTCTTCCGAGCGTCTTGGCATTGACAAAATCCATTGGGGTTCCTGCGACGTCTTCCGGTTCTCCGACAGGTATAAGTGTCTCATCTGTAGGGAGATATTCGGAAGCATTCAGTTTCAGTTCGTGGTTCAGCACTGTGCCTGAGCCCTCGCCGTCGAGATTGAAATATGCGTGATTTGTCAGGTTCACGACTGTCGCCGCGTCGGTTTCAGCGGTGAAGGTCAATGCCAGTTCGTTCTCTTCTGACCACTCGTAGTGGGCCACGACCTTGAGATTGCCCGGATATCCGGCTTCCCCGTCTTCCGAGAAGTACATGAATTCCACTGCATCACCTTCTATCCTGCTGTCCCATACCTGATTCTGGAATCCGTCAGGGCCTCCGTGGAGGTGGTTGCAGGCGTTGTTGATAGGGAGTTCGTATTCCTTTCCGTCGAGGGTGAAGTGCCCCTTGGCGATTCTGTTGGCATATCTTCCAGGGCATTTGCCGAAGCATGGGCCGTCTCCGAAGTATGATTCGGGAACAGGATATCCCAGAACGACGTCTGCCATTTTTCCGTTCTTGTCAGGCACTACAATTGAAACAATTCCAGCTCCGATGCTGGACAATTTGACCGATGCGCCTGATTCATTTGTCAATGTGTAGAGGTATATTTCCCTGCCGTCGGCAGTCTTTCCCCAAAGTGTTTTTTCAATCTGCATACAATTAAGGACGTGAGATTTGCCCACGTCCTTCAAATTTATAATTATTCCCGCTTTTTAGCAAATAAGTAATCCTTAAAACGCTTACTAAACAGGCGATAAAGCCAAAAGTTCACAAGTTTGTGGACCACAAGTTTGTGAACTTTTGGGGAAATCATTACCTAACTACTTAACAGTCAGCTTATATAATACACTCCATTTGAATGATTCTCCGGGATGGATATCGTATGGAGTATGCGGCTCGACACAGGCGATTCTGCGAATTCCCCAGAAAACGGCATGATGCATGACGGCATCAGATGAGACCTCAACGGAAGGGACTCTTCCGTCCTCCAATACAGATGATATCTTGAAACCATAAGGGCTATAACCAGATGGTGAATGGACATTACCCATATAGACAGTTTCACCGGTCATCAGCGGTCTGAGAAAACGGATTCCACTATCAGTCAAGGCCACACTGTCATATTCGCTCCTCCAATCACCTGCCGGAGAGAAAGGAAAGTCAATGCCAGACCATGGCCCTGTACCACGGCCTCCCAAAGTGAAGAAATTATGATTATAGACCATCCCTTCCAAAGGACGGGAACCGATGTTGGACAGGCAATGTTCAATCCGGAACGAACCAGGGCTATCGCATAGCACTATCTTCTTAACATATTCATAGCCATACTCTTCCCCATTGACAGACTGCCTGAAAGACATATCATTTCCGGATACTTCCACAAAACGCTCACCCTCATCTGCCAACGGATACCTGTGGAACCAGTCATATGGTTTTTCATCCTCACGGCGAAGAATCCCGACACCAGACTTGACGAACAATCCTCCGGGAGCAGTGTCATCATAACCATTTTGAGAGAACTCCTCGACAGGACCGGTCAGGCAATCATGCCTATACGGATCATGCAGGTCATACCACTGTCCAGAAAAAACGACACCGCCATACTCGATACGGGCAAATACGCCAGCACGGTCGAACCTTGCCCCACGATAAAAGCCGGTCTTCTCGTCAGGAACAGAAACAGTCAGTCTCAAGTCTCCTGACTCAAGACTGACAAAAGGATATTCTGAATTCATCGGTCAAATTCTATTTCTCAAATATCAGAACCGCAAGGTCATACTGTCCAAGTTTCACAGTGCCTGATTTTGAGACCTCCGCATTTCCAAGTACTGACCAGTCAACCAGTTTCGCCCCGTCAACATTGACACGGGTCTTTACGGCAGATGCTTTCCTATTCTGGTTGGCCACCACTACCGCAATCCGTTTCTCTCCGACGAAAGAACGGGCGTCCGCGGCCGGATTGGAGTTCGAGAAACCCAAGACATCATTGTATCTTCCCAGCAGAAGTTCATCCTGATATTTGGACTTTATTTCATTGACCTGACGAAGATAATTCTGATAAACCGGGGTATCGTCTATGAGGTCGCGGCAACGATAGATTTCAATGTCATTCCGCTGGCCGTCAAGCAGCGTATTGTTCACGTGCCAATAAACATCATTGTCATCGCGCTGTCCCCTGTCCGTAAAGACCAGTTCAGGGAATGTGTAGCGGAAGAAATTCATGAAGCGTTCCTTTCCGTCATTGGCAGGATATCCGTGGGTATAATCACAATACTGGGCAAGCACATCCACTGTACCTTCCGCGCCTAATGCGAATTCAGGGGCCTTTTCAGCATAACGGTCACGTAAAGTCTTCAGCATCTGGGCACGTTTGGCAATACCGAAAACATCTGGAACAGGATATTCACGGGAACAATCCCAGTCCGTGCTCTGTTTTTCCGTATAACCAAGCTGGTCGAAGAATACGCTGGACGCTCCAAGATTATAGGCCCTGTCCTGAAGGGCGAACAGCACCTTGTTCCATTCAGGGTCCATCATCTTTGCCACGGCAAATGTACGGGCATCATACTCTCCGAGCCAAGTTCCCATTCCCGTAAAGCGGTAATGCTCATGCAGTTCCGAACCGGTATTGTCATGACGGCATACGCGGCTGCCCGCGCCACTCTTATAGAAGCGGCTCTCTTTATCGATAAGTTTGCCGTTATAGTACAGAAGAAGGTGGCTGCCATCCGCCTGATATTTGGCAATCGCGTCTTTAAGGGCGGCATCACCTCCCTGCGATTCATCGGGAGAATAGTCAGGATTGCCGTGGTCCATTCCTTCCGCCCACCATCCGAACAGAAAGACCGCATTGGAGTTTACGCTTTTGTCCACATCTTTCAGATGTCCATACAGGTCAGGATAACGGAAGAAATACTCACCATACTGGTGCTTGAAGATGACTCTCTGCCAGCTGTTCATCTGACGCAGCCACATAGGAGTTTCACGATGGTCCCACCAGGTATCAACCCATCTGCGATAGATGCGGGAAGCCACATGCCACGTTCCGGCATAAGGTGAAACGACATTGGCGTCACACGACCAGTCCTCTCCGGCGAAGCAGTGCGGATACTTGTAGAAGCCAAGTTCCAGATCATCAAATTTCCCGTCCTGTCCCTTATAGACACGTATTCCATGCCAAGTGTCCTGGAAGGTAGTGTCATGACTGCCAAGATATAATCCTTGTTTCTCGCCAATCAGCGCAAAACAGTTCATGAATACCTTATGACCATATTTCACGTCAATGCTGCGGAAGAACTGCTCCGGAATCTTGTATGGAGACGCCGCCAAATGACCTCCTATCAGTTTTACAGGATCATCATAAAGTTTTCCGCCGAATTCGGACGTATATAGCTTATGGTCAGCGGGAATATTGACATTCCTGACCAGCGGATAATGGATTTCACGGATGACAGTATGCTCGACATTGTTCTGCATGGAGACTCCGAAACGGACTTTATCGCTTTCCAGAGATACTCTAAGGTTCAGTTTCATGTCCAGGTCAATGTCGCGGCTTCTCAATGTCCCATACGAAATAGTTATCACATTCCCATCCTTGGAAACCGAAGGCTTCTGCCCTTCTCCGGTAACTTGAATTTCCTTTTCCGAAGGAGAGTCGTAATAAAGTCTCCACAGATAACCTCCGGAAGCATAGTCCTGTCCGGTAACATTGTCCTTGAGACTTTCCAATGCGCCGTCAGCACCGATGGTGACACTCATGAGATCATTCGAAAGAGAATATGTCTGTGCTGAAAGCCCTGCACATGAGAGCATTGCAGCCATGAGGAAGAAAGCTTTTTTCATTCTACTTGGATATTTTCACATCTGCACTGACAGGGAAATGGTCAGATGCATAAAGATCATTATATAGCGTGTTGTTGCAGTGATAAGCCGAAACTTTCACATTATTGCGATGATAAATATAATCAATTCTGTACTTTCCTTGCTGAGTTGACCATCCGTTATAGGTATTCGGTGCTCCGTCACGTGTCTCAGCATCCGCAAAAGCATCTTTCCACCATGTCTTGTATGTAGCCGTGGCCGATGCCGAAGGATCGGCATTGAAATCCCCCACAAAGAAAGAAGGAAGCCCGTCAGGGTTATATTTCTTTTCAATGTCAATGTAAACGTGGGCAAACTTGGCGTTAGGAGCCGCATTGAGACAGGCATGAGTGCACATCATGAAGAACTTCATTCCAGTTTCTTTATGTGTGAATACGGCACAACACCCGCCTCTGTTAAAATTGCCCTTGTCTCCAGTGTCATTGGATACGCACACATCCGGATTCTCCGATGCCCAGAAATAATGCCAGTCTGACATTGTGAACTTGGATGTACGGAACAGTATTCCCATAGCCTTGTCACCTTGGCCGTTCTGCCAGTAAGGGCTGAAGAAAGCCAATGTATAGTCTTTGCCAAATGCTGCTTTCAAGTCCTTCTGGGCCTGAGTGCTGACCTCCTGCACTCCGAAGATATCGAATGCATTGTCCTTTATGGAGGAAATCAGTCTCGGAAGCCTGGCGCTCCATATATTGTCGGCATCCTTGTCAAGGTTGGACATTCTGATATTGTAAGTGCCTATCCTGAACACGGCTGTCTTCATGTCCTGTCCGTTGTCGGCTGCCGCCTGTCTGACATTGACAATACACTCGGGTCCATTTTGGGCTTTGAACGTGACTGTTGCAGTACGTTCCTGATTATAAGAATTTTTCATCACTCTGACATTGACTTCGGCATTTCCGGTTCCTTTTGTCTTGGACAGGACGACATAGGCCGATGCTTCTTCATTGACCTCGGCGGTCCATCTGCAGTCCGCCTCAACTTTGATTGTTTCCGTACTGAGTCCCGCAGGAACATTGATTTCAGACGGGTTTACAGAAAGGTGGTTCTCCCCACCTCCATCCTTGGTGCAGGATGTGATGAAGAGAGCCACTGCCATTAATATTAAACCAATTTTGTATTTCATATGTTACTTCTTGATTTTCACCAGAATATCATCTATGAAGAACCTCTCGTCAGGTTTTCCGGCCTTCACTGAATTCTCCGCACCGACGCTTTCGATTTTCAGGACGGTAGTCTGGTCTGCTCCTGTTAGGGTAAAGGTGAATGATTTGAATTCATCCATCGGAAGTGTCATAACGCCGCCGTCACTGACAGTACCCTTAGTAGCTGTAACTACCGGCTTCGCATTGCAGGCCTCGCCATATGCGGTCGTCATTCCTCCGGCTTTCATGCTGACAGTAAGATCGGCGGAGGTGAGTCCCATCTCCTTGAGCCGTTCACCGACATTGACAGAATATGAGCCGTGTATGTAGAACTCGTTCTTGTTGAATGCCATAGCCTCGTCTGCATAGCCGACCTGAAGGAATCCAGGACGGGAATAACATGCAACAGGGGTTACAATTGCAGGCATTGTTCCTACTTTTTCTGCCGTATATGAAGGTGCCGTCCTGGTACCTGAAGTCCATGTCTCCAGGAAAGTGGCGTGCATCAGGCAGAAGGCAGGAGCGTCTATGATATTGTCGAATCCTTCCGAAAATACCACTTCAGAGGCATCCTGTGCAGGCAGATTGCTTCTTTCTCCCTCGGCAGGGACCAGAGCTATTCCATTCTGCATTGTAACACCGACTGATGCTGAAGCGCATGACAGGGTTTCCTTGATAATGAGTTTTCCGCCGGCATTGACCTTCTTCGATTCAGGGATCTCGAAGTCAAGATATTTTACTGCAGCATCAGATTTTCCCGAAGATGCCGCTCCGACTTCAGTCCATGTTGTGCCGCCGTCGGAACTCCAGCTGTAACTGTCCTCTTTCTCCTTTCGCTGACCTTTCACCAGACGGACCTTTCCATAAACCTCGGATTTAAACGGAATGGTATAGGTAAACGTCCATTTTTCATTTCCAGTCGCACAAAGACCTTCCTGATAGCCTGCAAATTTAGTAGGATTGGTGTGGGCAGGACGTGCCACGACAAATACTGTAGGCTCGTCTCCTGTTGCCTCTATTTCAAGTCCGTCACTGAATGACACCTTGTTTCCATCGACAGTCGCACCCAATATAGGCATTTCCGTGAAATCTACCTTTATAATTTTTCCGCTGGCTATGTCAATGTCCTGTCCGGTAGTAAATACTTGGAGCATCGGAAATCCATATCCTGTCGGTTCGGGCTCAGGCTCAGGTTCGGGCTCAGGCTCAGGTTCCGGCTCATTCGGATTTCCGCTTTGGGTAACATCCAGAAAAGCCTTGGCTGATTCTCCGGCCTCAAAGACGAGAACTGCCGAACGCTCCTCTTTACCGAGATTCTCAACCACCTTTATTTGCATTGACACTGAACCGTTTCCGGCGATTCTATCGACCTTCACCCATTGGATTTCATTCCCGTCCGCATCTGTACGAGATATCGTCCACTGAGTATTGGCCTCAACATTTATATCGAAGACTTCAGCAGTATAGTCTGCGGATATTGACGTAGGCTTGACACTGATGGAAGGATCGATTTCTATCTGACTTTCAGATTTGCAACCCCAGAGCACTGCCGCCAGGGTTAATGCACATATTATATATCTTTTCATTTGTAACGCATTTTTAAAACATCGCAATTGCAGAATACTATAGCCACTGCCAGCCATCATTCTGGCCTATCTTAGGATTGACATTGGCTGCGGAGACCGGTATCGGGAGAAGATACATCTTGTCATCCCACTGGAGTCTGTAATTATAAATGATATAACCATATTTACCCTCGGACAGTGTCACTCCCCTGTCGTCTGATGAGGTTATCTTATAGTTGGTCTCACTGGAAGCCTTTGTGGTGGAAACGGTAAAGTGCCTACCATTGAAATCAAAGCCATTTTCCGCCTCTTCCTTGGTCACATAAACACCTCTCCATCCCTTGTGGGCATATCTGCGTTCAATAAGGTCTCCGAGATTCCACCTCATGAGGTCATCATAACGGCTATCCTGCTCCAACATCATTTCCACTGCGCGCTCGCGCCTGATTTCCAGCTGGATATCGCTCAGGGAAGCAGGGTGCAGAACATCTTCAGTGTAATATTTTCTGAGCCACTGGTCAGCCACATAGTCAGCAGAGCCCGGATATGCGGAGTTGGTTATGCCGCCATGTACCTTGCGAAGTTCCCCAATTGTGGAATTCCAGACCGATTCTGTCATCTTTCCAAGTTCTGCGGCAGCTTCAGCATGATTCAGAAGGACTTCGCCATAACGGAGTACAGGCATCGAGTTTACAGAGGTATTGGCAGAACTGTTCATAGCGGCATATTCAGCCATCACCCACTTGATCCATACATAACCGGAAACGGTCCAAGTGAAATCAGGGGCAAAGTCAATGTCATTGCCTTTCTGGTCCTTCATCTTTTGTCCAGGACCGAGTATGGTGGCCGCCAGACGCTTGTCTCTGGACTTGAATTCTTCTGTCATTGACACGGCACCGCTTTCCACAGGTTTTCCGTCAGAGCGGAGAAACATCATCACATAATCCTTGGTAGGAGAATAAAGCTGGGATGACGTGGTAGAACAATATTTATATGTCACACTGTGCTTGATTCCCAGGTCCTCGCTGTATGTCCTTCCCCAGATGACTTCGTCTGTCGGAAGTTTCGCGCTGGTGAACAATTCCCGGAAATTCTTATGAAGAGAGAATTTTCCGCTTTCCATAATCTCTCCCGAGTATTTCATCGCCAATGCCAACAGTTCATCAGCAGACTCGAACTCCCCGTTCCATGGTTTGCCTGTCGAAGGATTGACACTGTGATACTTGCGATATGTTCCTTCATAAAGACAGATACGTGAAGCCAATGCCAATGCCACATATTTGTTGATATAAATTCTTCCTTCAGTATTGACGCCTATTCCGTCTGAAAGACAATTCTCACACGCGAAAGCAAGGTCCTCAACCACTTTATGCATGATGAACTCCCTGTCTTGACGAGGTCCGTAGAGCAATGATGAGTCAGAAGGACTTATCACACGGTCAATCCAATACACGTCACCGAATTTCTTCACCTTATTAAAAGTCGACATTGCCCTGAAATAACGGGCAACTCCCTCATAATGATTGTACTTCGCCTCTGAGACATTGCCTTTGGCATTTGACATATTGCTCAGCATGTAGGCAACCTTACGGAGAAAACTCCAGTTGGAATAAGACCACCCGGAAGCAATGGCGGCAGTATACCGGTCAGGCTGGAAAAACTGCTTGGAGTCTTTGGTCCCGCAGAAATCCGTATATGTATCACTTCCAAGAGCGATGTCGTCAGCATCAGGAATGGCGGAGTCAATGAGCCCGTTGGTATAAGACTGGAGATCCGTTTCCGTCTTGAAGAACATGTTGGCCGCGAACTTGTCTTCAGGTTCTCTCTCGAAGAACTTTTCACAAGAACTCAACCCGAGGACGGCAGCACATATATATAATATCTTTTTCATGATGGTATCTGTATTATAATGAGATGTTTATACCGAATGTGAACGTTCTGAGCATAGGATAGCTGTAACCGTCTCCCATATTTTCAGAAGTTCCGTCATGGAAGTCAGAATCACCGTTTCCGATAACCTCAGGGTCAAACATTGACGTATGTCTGAACATCGGAGACCAGGTAAACAGATTCTCTCCTGTGACATATAGCCTGAGCTGTTTCAATCCTATCTTCTTTATGAGTTTCTCCGGGAATGAATAATCGACGGTAAGAGTCTTGAGTCTCACATAAGCGGCATTCTGGAGGAAATGGTCATTCGGGAAGGTCAATGCTCCCGTATTGTTGTTGGCCACACCATATGTACGTCTGGTCCAATAAGGATTCTTGTCTGCGTTTGCAACTTTCCAGTCCGTAGTACTCTTGTCGAGCATCACATGGTTGTCACCTGCCTGATCCTTAAGTACATATGCACAATATGCGCGGGAATATCCGCCCCAGAAGAAATCAGAGCCTCTTCCAGGATACCAGTCTCTCTTGCCTACGCCCTGGAAAAATGCGCTGAGGCCTATTCCGTTCCATTTGAAGTCAAGATTGAGACCGAACTGGTAACGTGGAGCCTCATTTCCGATGCGCTCAAGGTCACCATGGTCATCAAGAGTCCAGGAACCTGTATTGATGACTTTGTCTCCATTCCTGTCAAGGAATCTGAGGTCACCGGCATAAGGTCCTGTAACAGGGACGAAATTATGGAACTCATCCTTGTACCACGAAGCAGCCTCCGAATTGGACATGAAGATGCCGTCTGTGCGGAAACCCCAGATTTCACCGAGTTCCTTTCCTTCATAGTAGTTATAGATTCCTCCGGACTGATTGTAGTATTTGGTTACCCAAGTACGGCTGTCCCACATGCTGGCCTTCACATTGTATCTGAAGTCCTTTCCTGCCATATTGAATGAGTCTTTCCATGCCAATGTCAGTTCCCATCCTTTAGTCTGCAACGCTCCATAGTTTCCTTTCGGAGTGGATGCTCCGAAAATGGCCGGAATTTCAGGACCTGCAATGTAAAGATCGGTAGTGTTTCTCACGTAATAGTCTGCGGACAGGGAAAGCCTGCTCTTAAGCACGTCCATATCCAGACCGACATCATAAGTGGTGACTTTCTCCCATGTAAGATTATCCGGAATCACGTTAGGATTTCCGACTTTATTCTCGAGGGCACCATCAAATACGCTTGAGGTCTTGTTTATGGACATGGTAGTCAGGAATGAATACGGAGAAATCGTTCCGTTTCCGAGAGAACCCGCATTGGCACGTATCTTAAGATTGTCCAGCCAGCCTCTGGTGGCTTTCATCCAAGGTTCCTGTGAAATCCTCCAACCCAATGATGCTGAAGGGAACAGACCCCATTGTTGCGATACGGGGAATTTCGAACTTCCGTCATAACGGGCCGATACCTCGAAAATATACCTGTTGAGAAGAGTATAGTTAGCGCGGCCGAAGAAACCGACAAGACCATAAGAACTGCCGTCCTGTGTCAATGTCACTTCAGAACCGTCCATCAATTCAAAGTTAGGCTTGGACGGATAGAGAATACCCTGACGGAGAATGCCCATACGGTGGTAGTTGTAGTTCTCCAGGTTCCATCCTGCGACAACATTGAGATTATGATTGTTGCCGAGCTTAGGAGTGAGGGTGGCCACCACATTGGCCGTCACCTGCTCGGTGGAATAATCATATCTGCGTTTGTATGAATCCGCCTGGGACACATAATTTGTCATTGACTCAGGAGCCGTGCTGTACTGCACGGGGGCAACGTATCTTTCCAATGTACGGCGGGTGGTCTTGTAGGAGAAATCTCCACGGACCTTGAACACATCCTTGAAAGGCTCGACAGTTACACCTGTGGATGTGGTGACAGTCAGTTTGTTGTCGACCTGAGCCGAATTTCCGTCTTTGAATGCAGCATATCCGCTGGCAGCTGCGCCTACAGTATAGGTGCCGTCCTCATTTGTAGGAGGGAGTACAGGAAATCCCATCATGGCAATCTGGAAAAGCTGGCTTCCTACTCCGCTGGAAAGTTTCTTGGAGAAGATAGGCTGGTCATAGTTCATCCTGTAAATGGAAGTATTGTTGTCAAACGTAAGCCAGTCATTGGCCTTTACGCTGATCTTGCTGCGGAGGTTATATGCGTTGTAATCCTCGTTTCCGATTTTATAGATTCCGTCCTGCATATAGTAACGTCCTGACAATCCGTACGATACCTTTCCTGATGAACCATTGATGCTCAAGCTGTGCGTCTGACTGGCATTATGCCTCTTGTAGAACATCTTGAGGTAATTGTAGTCACCATAATAGAGATATGACTTGCCGTTCATCTCATAAGTATTGGTGGCACCGGACGCAACATGCTCGCGGTAACGCTCAAGGTAATCTGAAGGAATAGCATAGATGTTCATCTTCGTAGGCCTCTTGCCCTCCGCCGTCGGTGTGGCTGAATTTCCGAGCCAGTGGTCATACATGGTTTCCACATAAGTAAGACCGTCACAGATAACATTGTCTTCCCATTTTATGGTCCTGCTGTTGATAGAAACGGAACCATTGTAAGTCACACTGATTTTATCCCCTTTGGAACTCTTTGTGGTTACCAGAATAACGCCATAAGCTGCTCTTGCTCCATAAATGACTGAAGATGATGCATCTTTCAATACGGAGATGCTTTCCACGTCATCAGGATTGACAGAAGACAATTCTCCCTCGACACCGTCGATGAGCACAAGTGCAGAACCGCCTTGACCGATAGAGTAGGAAGTCTTTGCACCTCCTGACGCACTCTTCGACACATAACTTGTAGCGCCGCCTCTGATATAGACGGATCCGCCGTGGGTAGGCTTACCGTCCACCTGAATGATATTGAGGCCTGGGACCTGTCCCTGAAGAGACCTCGTGATATTGGAATTGGACCTGTCTTCGAGAACTTCTCCAGACACATTTTCCACTGAGCCGACAAGCTGGGATTTCTTCAAAGTACCATATCCTACGACAACAGTACCGTCAAGCAGTTGAGAGTCTTCTTCAAGCGCAAAGTTCAGCACGCCGCCTTTTTCCGGTACCTTCTTTTCAAGATTCGCATAACCGAGTTGCTGACACACCAGTCTTGCACCCGGCGCGACAGTAATCTCATACTTTCCTTCATGATCGGTGACAGTTCCATTGTCAGCCGCACCATTGACCAAAATCGCCGCACCAGGTATGGTTTCCTTAGTCAGGGCATCGGTAACTACACCTCTGACAAGGACATTCTGGGCCAATGCCGCCAGACATACAGACAGCATGCAGGCTAAAGTCAACAGAAATTTTTTCATATTATAGATCAATGTTATTGGTTTCAGTATCATTAACTAAGAAATATTCCGACTCGCGGAACCCAAGTAAACTACCTTCCTATCTGGAAGTCTGAGGTCTTACCCTGAAATCGGCATATACCGGACAGTGGTCTGACGGAAATATGCCGCCGTCCATTCTGCCGTCGCATGTATAGTGTAGAGGTTCAATGCCTTCTCCCCGGTAATAGATGAAGTCAATCCTCGGGGCTGTCTCCATTCTTCCGAGATTCAGCCCGTGATTATTGAAAGTGCCTGTCGAGCCTGTCTTCATTTCAGCCGGCAATGACAGAAACGTGTCATTCCACCATGTCCTGAACAACTGGGAAGCAGGCCTTTCCTCCCTGGTGTTCAAATCCCCTACGAAGAAAGACGGAAGATTCTCAGGATTATACATTTTTGCACGTTCAAGGATAATGGGTGCAGAATTGGCATTGGCCTCATGCCCCAACGGCATATGGCTCATCATGAAGAAAAACTTCATCCCCGACACCTTGTCCCGGAAAATTGCGCAACAGGCGCCACGCTTGAACTTCATTTCATCCCATCCGGAACTCATTACGTCCGGAGTAGGAGAAAGCCAGAAACGGTGGCTCTCAAGCATTTCGAAACGGCTTTTCCTATAGACGATACCCTGAGCCTTCGACCCGGCTCCGTCTTCAGAATAAGGACTTACCACGAACCATGAGTAATCTCCGCCTTCCTTTTCTACCAACAAAGGCAGTTCCCTCTGGATAGTAGTATCGACTTCCTGTATTCCGAAAATATCGAAATCAATGTCAGCAATCGCCCTTGCCAGTTTTTCCTTCCTCAGATTCCACTGATACTCGCCTTTTCCGAGATCCGAACGCCATAAGTTATAGGAACCCACACGAAGGTTCATATAGGATGCAGAGGCGTCAACAGCGCTTTCGGCATGCTTTCCTGTTCCGCATGACATCAATGCCAATGATGCGAACAATATGTAAAATACTTTTTTCATTTTCATTTAGTGTGGTCTGGTGTGGTATATCAACATTGCAAATTTAAGAATAATCAGATAATCTGAAAATAATTATTGCAAAAAATTTCACACATCAGTCTAAATATATTTGTCATTTATAAAAGCCCTCAGGCCATTGAACGTGGCATTGGAAAAGTCAGATACCGGAACCACTTTTTTCAAGGATGGAACACCATGCAGGGACCGCATCAATGCCGGACCGAACAGATCAAAAGACCTGGAAATCTGCCCTCCGAAGAGCAGGCAGCAGATATTGTATTCAGCCAATATCGGAGATATCATATCTCCCAGAATACCCCCGACTTCTTCGAAAGTGGTCAATGCTATCGGGTCGCCGGTATGGGCAAGGTCCGAAATCATCTTGACTGTCATTGACTTGTTACCTTCGCCTCCATTCCGGTGATAACCGGAAATTATTCCACGTTTGGATACATAATCTTCCAGAATCCCGTCCCTGAACGGACGTCCGTAAATGGACACAAGCGGAGATTTCATATCATTCTCGAGAATCTTCCCGTTCACGTACATTGAGAAGCCTAGACCTGTTCCAAGTGTCACCAGAGCCGTATTTCCCTCACCGGAGGCGGCGCCTGAAGTTATTTCTCCAAGCAGCATACAGTTCACATCATGTATAAATCTGAACGCCACGTCGGCTTCCGTCAATCCTGTTCCGGACAGGACAATGTCAGAGAACTTTTCACCATAAACGGAAGCAAACTTATGCTTCATCAGAAAGATTCCATTGTCGTAGTCGAATTTGCCTGGTATGGCAACTGCGACGTAATCTCCGGCATTGACATCTCCTACAGCTGTCTTCAGGGAATTGGCGATATCACTTCCGGTTCCTCCCGAATCTATGGGAATTTCTCTGCCGTCACCGCATTTTATGAAAGTTCCCCCGACATCCAGGAGAATCGGGGACACTTTCATCGGACAAATATCTGCCATAACTATGCGGGATCATTCTGATAGCCGTCCCTCAACATTGTCTTATGTACGCGGACAGGTTCCTTTCCGAGGTTTTCTATCACATATTTTCCCATGTCTGCAGGAACACATATGATATCGAGATAATCTGCATCATAGTATCTCTCAGGATGTTCAACGCTTCTGATACGGACTTTCTCGCCATCGACAAGGGCAAGAACATGGAATCGCTCTCCGTGAGTGTCCTGTTCACAAACTTTCTCGAACTCAAGTCTCCTCAGTGAGAAATACAGGAGAGGATTTTCACCGACTATGTATTCCTGCCAGCCTTCACCTTCCCCGGCAAGCCTAGGTTTCTGGACAATGTTCTCCCGCACCCAAGTGGTTCGCCTGTCCTGCGCCACGGTCTTCTCACCGAGTCTGGTATGTATCGGACGCTGTTTGCCATCGAAGTCAAGACGCAGGTAGTCATACATCTTGTAAGTGTAGGAACCGATTGTAAGCGAACCGATTTCAAGTACCACCTGGTTACGGCCGCTGGAGTGTATCGTACCGGCAGGAATCATGACCTGCAATCCCGGTTTGGACTCTTCGTAGCTCACATATTTCATATAGTCGCAAGGCTTGTGCTCAGTATCGGCAGCCTCGATGTCCTTAAAGAACTGAGGAATGTCCGCATCGTCCCTGAAGCCGATAAATGTCTTGGCATCATGACCGGTAGCACATACATAATAACTCTCATCCTGACGGCCGAACTCACCATACTGCTCGATGTTGAACTTGGATCCGGAATGGCACTGGATACTCATGTTTCCGGTACTGTGATAACTGTCATCATAATTGAATCGTATCGGGAAGTATCCGTGGAATTTCTTTACGCAATCCTCACTCATCAGTTTCACGCCCTCCTTGTGTACGAATGTGCAATAGTTGATATCCAGCACGTTCTCTCCGGCCTCGACCAAAATGCTGACTTCCATAGGAATGAAGTCAAACACCCAGGCAGCATTGCGCATTTCGTCAGGAAGATTGCGAAGTTTCTTCATGAATGTTCCGCCCCACACGCCTTCAAGATATACCGGTTTTGCTCTGAACGGATATTTGACCAATTGTGAACACACCTCATCAAATGATTCCCTCGGCAACATCTTGACATTTCTGACATCATCCGAAAGTACCATATAGTCAATGGCATCAGACTGGAGAAGTTCCTTTCTGCTGTTCACTGCCATCTCGAAATCGCAGTAATAACAACGGCGGATGACACGTGCCGGAATATCCGGACGTTTCTTGCCGATATTCGCATACTCTCCACCTCTTATACGAAGGATGCTGGTTTTAGGAGTAACATCGAAGAACAGTTTCAGATCATAAAGGTCCCTCAGTTCAGGAACAAGTACTCCATATCCGTAAACGGCTATGACCTTTCCTTTACCTGTTTTTGCAGCATTGACATTATCCTTGAAGTATTTCACCTTGTCCGCATCCAGCATTCCCTGATAGCCTCCTCTGTAGATCCGGCCGAAAAGCAGGGTCGGATCTTTTTTGGTGTCCCATTCAAGCATAGAATCTATCATGGCATTGATTTCTTCGCCGCTGATGAATGTTGCTGCGTTGCCGTCAATGGTTTCCAGTCCGATTCCGAGAACACCAAGTTCCCTGCTCAGCAAGTTGAGAAACAACTGCCACTGGGCTGTGGTATATCCGTCAAGGCCTATTGCCACATTTCCCGATTCTGCTTTTCCGGCAAGTTCGGCTGCCAGTTTTTTGGCTGCCGCAGCAGTGCCCGACACAATAGATTCTTTTGTCTTTTTGCTAAGTTCCGGACGATTCACCGGTCTCGGGTCATCGTACGGGAACGGATTGTACATAAAACTCATCGTATTCCTTATTTTAAATTATAAAACTCAAATCCCATCATTTCAGCCAGGTCCTGCAATTCGGCAGTCCAGTCTCCGTCAACGACTGCGTAATGCTGTGTGGCACCTATCTTCAGTATCCGCTCAAACAGTTCCTTTACAGGAACAACAGGTCTGAAAATGGTATGTGAATATGTGGCCAGAAGGTGTTTTCCAGGCAGAGACTCTACCTGAGTGCATATAAGTTTGTACTTGCCATTCTCTTCATACAGTCCGGCCATCGTCTTCATTCCCGGACTTATACGGTACCATGCAAATGGAGCCCCCGCATATTTCCAGCTGGTCTTTGCAAAACGGACATCTCTGGCAATCAGCACATTACCCTGCCATTCAGGGTCATTATGGTCATTAGGACCGGCATGTCCTCCGGCAAAGGTTCCAAACTCATCCTCGACATGGAAAGGCTCTATGAAATTCACATTCTTTCCGGTTATCAGTTTGAGCATATATGTGACAAGGCCTGCTCCGATATCTGCTTCCGGAACGAGCACGCTCACATTGTCATTGAACCATTGAGGATAGAATCCGGCGCGGCATCCGGCCGTCTTGAAAGTGGCGCGGTCAATGTCATTGTACACAAAGCAGTCAATATCATTGTCTTTCGCCATATTCTTTATTGCCAATGTAGCCTTGACACAGCCGATGAATTTGTCATAGGCGACATCCTCCATCATCTTGTACCGGGAGGTGAGTTCGTCAGCATATTCCTTCACTTCAGCGTCAGAAAGTTTTGCTATGTACTCACCGTAATCACTATATGGAAGATAATGGATTTCAGGACCTATCTTGGTAAACAAGTCATAATTGTCAATGTAAGTGCTCCACATCGCCTCGTTCATATTTGCCATGAGTCCGACTGTGGAATGGCGCAGGACGGACCGTGTAAGAGCTGCCTTAGAGAACACTCTGATTTTTTCCGTCACTTCGTCTCTGGTCCCCATAACCACTTTGACATTGGCACGCGGAATACGTCTGATGCTTCCGGATCCTTCCAGAGAACCGACAAGAGTACCTGAACACAGATAATCTATGAAGTCGTCCTCGTCGAGAGTAGTCTCGAAACTCATCTTGTCCTTGACGACATTTGTAAATATCATAGGCACCGCCGGCATGTCACGCAAGAACCTGATCCAAGCAAAGTCCTCGCTCCAAGACAGAAATTCGGCTACAATGAAATCGACCTCATTGTCAGAAAACATCTTCATAGCCTTTTCGGCATCTTCTCTCTCATAGACAATTCCGGGATATGAAAGGTCCAGAAAATCCATTGAAGATTTGATATCCTCGACCGCCTTGAGTTTGCGGTCATTGTAAGTGCCGCGCTTAGGACCGCTAAGGTTCTTGAACCGCGGTGACGCAATCAAAAGCAGACCGGCTTTAGGTTTGCGTGATTTTAGTTCTCTATTCATCTTTACAATGCTTTTGATAATCCTTGTTATAGTGAAGTCTGGCGGAGATGTACATCATGACGCCACTGACAAGCCATACAATTCCCAAGATAGGGAAGGTGGCGGAAAGACTTCCGATACTCTGTTTCATTGCGCCAAGCACCACAGGAGCCAGAGCGCCTACTGCAAATCCTGTCATAATCATGGCACTTGAACATGAAGCATGCAATCGCTCAGGAGTCACATCATAGAGTACAGAATAGATGTTGGCATCGAAAAATGCCCTGAAGAATCCCCATCCTGCGAACATCAGATAGACAATCCAGACCGATGTCCTCACTCCCATGAAGAACAGGAACAACGAGCCTCCCACAAGGCCGGCAGCCTGCAATATCATTCTGGATGAATGACTGCGAGCCGCTAACTTGTCAGACAATGTTCCTGAAATAAGGACACCGATAAAGGCCGCCACATATGTATATACCATGGAATTGAATCCGGCCATAGCCTGGTTCTGCCCGAACTCTTCCTGCAGATAGGCCGGAACCCATGTCATATATCCCGTGATTACAAATATTTCACAACTGAACCCGATGGTAAGGACAAGAGCCGTAGGCGTGGTAAAAACCATCTTGAAGCCTTCAAAGAAGCCAGGTTTGGCTGCCTTCACCGGTTCGGATTCTTCTTCATCCTTATCGTGAAGCCTGAATATCATGATAAGGCCCCATATGACTCCGGCAGCCCCAAAGATTATGAATGAGTACTTCCACCCGAGGGAATCAGCAATAGCGCCAGCCAACCAGCCAGCCAGAATTACGCCTACGTAATAAGCCGTCTGATGTATGGACATCGCCCTGGCCCTGGTATCCGTATGATATTGGCCCAGAAGGGAATAATTTGCAGGGCCAAAGAATGCTTCGCCACCTCCGGTAGCAACGGAGCGCAGAACGACAAGCCAAAGAAAACTTGTCGCCAGACCGGTAAAAGCAGTGGCTACGCTCCAGAATATTATGCTCAGGGTTGTAACCCACTTGCGGCTGAAGCGATCCCCAGCCCAGCCGCCGACAGGAACCATGACAGCATAGAAAAGATTGAAAATAGTGGCGATAAGGCCCACCGATGTGTCTGTAAGGTTCAATGAATCCCTGATGGCAGGAAGCACGGTATTGAACACTTGCCTGTCACCCTGGTTCAGAAGAAATGCCATCCATAGGAGCAGGAGAACTTCCCACTTGTAGGAACTTTTTTTTGTAAATGAACAATTCATATATTCGGCACCGTTTAGTTTAATGTGGTGTGGTGTGGTGCAAAGATAAGTCATTTCTTTTTCAAAACAAGATAAAACTGCAATTAATTTGTAATATTTTTCAAAACTCGGTAATTTTGCGAAAACGTGGCTGTGCTATGGTGTGTTATTTTACCTGCAAAGTCACGCAAAAGCAAGCTATAACTGCAGATAACCCGTAAAATCAGATTACGCCATGTCCATAAAACTGAAACTCGACAACAATTCTCAAACACCTGTATATAAGCAGATTATGGAGAATATCGAGAAGTCTATCAAATCCGGCAAAAGTGCTGCCGGTGATATGCTCCCATCCATGAACGAACTTGCTGCCGAACTGGAAGTTTCTAAGGAGACCGTAAAAAAAGCCTATTTTCTCCTTCGTGACAAGGGAATAATATCATCAACTCAGGGTAAAGGATATTATATAGCAGAGCAGTCAAAGTCCAGAAAACTGCGAATATTGATGCTTTTCGACAAACTGAGCAATACGAAGCAGGTACTGTTCAATTCTTTTGCCTCTACCATAAACGGCAAGGCAGACATTACCATATATCTTCACAATCAGCAGATCAGCCTGCTGGAATACTACATTGATGAAAATCTTGGAGATTTCGACTATTACGTAATCACCCCTCACTTTCCACTGGACACACAGACACAGAAACGGGTAATGAAGGTCCTGCGACGGATTCCTAACAGGAAACTGATTCTTCTCGACCATAACATAGACACACTCACAGGCAATTTCGGCGCTGTCTATCAGGACTTTGAGAACGATGCGACCGTCGGATTGTCCATGGGTATGGACAAGTTCAGCAAAATATCCAAACTGAACGTCATAATAGAGACATCTTCCCTCTACCATCCATATGTAGTGAAGGCCATAGACAAATTCTGCAAGATGAACCACATCGAATGCCTGCTGTACAATCAGGTGACACCGGAGGTAGTCCGTCCCGGAGAAGTATATCTTATAATCAATGGTCAGCTCGACATGGAACTGATTCACCTGGTCCGGGCAGCCAAGACACTGGGCCTCAAACCAGGAAAAGATTTCAGCATCATCTCATACAACGAATCCCCTATCAATGAGATCATTCTGGATGGCCTTACCACTATTTCAGCTGATTTCTGCCAAATGGGACGTCTCGCCGCAGAAATGATTCTGGAAGGGACGCTCAAGAAGATAAAATGCGACTTCAAGATGACCCGGCGCAGCACATTCTGATGACTATTCCCTCTCCCTGCCGTAAATCTCCCCGTAAGTCTTGTCTATCCAGGCAGTTACATCCTCGAAGGTAGCATCCTTCAGGATGACTTTCTTGTCTTTGTCGAGAATATACAGGGACGGGATGGCCCTCACGCTGTAGGTGAGGTCATTTCTTATGATATAGTTATAGTCATATCCGCAGAGCCACTCGCGCGGATACTCTGGAACATACTCACGCCATTTGTCTATCTGCTCGTCGATATAGATGTTCACTATCTTCAACTTGCCGGCATTGACCAATTCCGAAACCTCTGAATTGGCTATCAAGCCCTCGGTGATTTCCTTGCAGTTCGGACACCCCGGATTGGCAAAGAAAAGAAGGGTATAGTCGGAACGGATGCCGTAGAGAGTATATTTCTTTCCATTGATATCCTCGAACTTGATGTCGGCGGCCTTCTCCCCTATCCTGTTCAGAGAACACATGGACAAATCGAACTCATACGCAGGCTTCATGTCGGGATTTGCAAAATCTGATTTCACAAGTCTCTGAAGATAAGCAAGATAGCATTCCTCGCTCCTGACAGGAGAATTGGGATCATAGAAATATTTCTCGGCAAACCCGGTAATGGTCTCGAAGACATTGGAAGAAGTATCCTTCCGCTCACACGCCTCGGCAGCATCGAACATCTTGGAAACGGACTGTGCAAGAGCATTGACATCTGCAACACTGTGCAATATTGCGGAATACTCGCCGAAGGCCTTTTCCACATCTTCCTTCAGGACTCCCGCAACATGCAGAGAATCACTGGCTCCGCTCATGTCAGAAAGCCCATCCCAGAAATGATCAATGACATAGGTGATGCGTTCCGTCGGGTCCTCGATCATTTTCGGCACGACCAGCTGAGGGAACGGCTGACCCGCTGCCGCAGAATCAGAAACGACCTGCCTGCCGCTTTTGCCGGTACGACCGCAGGACACCGCCAGCACCAGCATTGCCAATGCCAATATGCCCCTTTTCCTACCCATTTTCAGAAATTTTAGCCTCAGAAACATTGATCATAAAGTCGCCCATCTTCTCCAGCTCGGCAACGATATCCATGTAGAACACGCCCACCTGATAGTTGTAGTTCGGGTTCTCCTCGATATTGATGATATGCTCCTCGCGAAGAGTATTGCGGCATTCATTGATATTATACTCGGCATCCTGAGCATTGGTTATGTCCTTCAGGCTGGTATAAGGAGCCTTGAGGTTTGCGCTCATAGCCTTGAACGCATCATCCAGAAGGTCACACATCCTGCCGAGCCTCTTGAGCTGCTCAGCGTCGAAATCCAGACCATGCTCATTTCTGCGGGACAGGATACGTCCTACAGCGTCGCCGGAATCACCAAGGCTCTCTAACTCGCCGATAATCTTGTACATACCCTTTATTCGGCCTGCAGAAGTGCCTGAAATATCGCCCTTGGACACCTCGTTCAGGTAGTCCGCGATTTCATACTCGATTCTGTCAGTGATACCCTCGTACTTGACGAGTTTCTCTCTAAGTTCATTGAACTTGGCAGTATCCTTCTCGGCAATAGCCTGCCTCATGTATCCGAAATCATTGTAGCAAATTTCTGCAAAATGCACGATTTCCTGCTCAGCCTCATCCAAAGAAAGCTCGGCTGTGGAAAGAGGACCGCCCTGAATATATTTGAGACGGAAGACCTCTTTCTCCTTAGGTGCAGGAATAATCCAGGAAACAATCTTCTCTATCTGAGGGATAAACCATATGAGAATGAGAGTATTGGTAACATTGAACAGCGTATGCATCGTGGTAACGCTGTACAACAGGGACATCTTGATGGTATCAGAGTTCGCAGTATCCGTGAGGTCGGTAGTATTCGGATCCGGCAGACCTGTAGAGGAAATGATGAATCCGATGAAGTTCAGGAACAGCGGGAATATGGCTAGCACCCACAATACACCGAAGACATTGAAAACGGTATGGGCCATGGCGGCTCGTTTGGCGGTGGTATTTCCCACTGACGCGGCAATATTCGCAGCAATTGTAGTTCCGATGTTTTCTCCAAGAATCATCGCGGCGGCAAGTTTGAACGGAATCACTCCCGTAGTGATGAGGAGCATGATAATCGCCATGGTAGCGGCTGAAGACTGGAAGCAGACCGTCATCACGGTTCCGATCAAAAGGAAAATCAGGACAGAAACATTGACAGGACCAAGATGGAGGTTTGTCAATGCCTGAAGACCGGTAAGGTCGAGGTTGTCCAGAAGAATTCCGGAAGTCTCCTTGAGTTTCGCAAAGCCGACGAAGAACAAGGCAAAGCCGATTATAATCTCACCCAAATCATGGATTTTCTTGTTCTTCTTGTTCAGCATCATCAGAAAACCGAGAGCGATGAGCGGGAAAGAAATCGTGGAGATATCATAAGAAAATCCGAAAATCGCCATAATCCATGAGGTGACCGTGGTACCGATATTCGCACCCATGATCACGCCTATGGCCTGTGCCAATGTCAATAGTCCTGCATTGACAAAACTTACGACCATAATGGTCGTGGCGGTGGAAGATTGGATGGCTGCGGTCACTCCGACTCCGGTGACAAGACGCTTGAATGCGTTGGATGTCATGGATGCGAGGAAGGATCTCAGTCCGTCTCCAGCGACTTTCTGGAGTCCGACGCTAAGTAAGTTGAGTCCGAAAAGAAATAATGTGACGGACCCTATGAGGGTCACGAATTGGAACATCATCTGCATATATAGTGCGGCATAGAATTAATTTATGCGCAAAATTATAAAAAATAGTTAGATTTGCCTTTGCAAACACGGGGTTAATTTTCAGTATTACTGAAGATTCCGCCCCAAGAAAGCCTACAGAATGACGCCTGACATGAAAATATCCTCCATCACCAGAATAATATCAGTTGCCTTTTGCTGCATTTTCTTCGCAGTCCAGCCTGCACATGCCCAGTTCTATACGAACGGAGATGACCCCGGGAAGACAAGATGGTCGAGGATGGACTCCCCTCACTACAGAATAATATATCCGTCAGGCCTGGACTCCCTCGCAAGAGTGTATGGTCATGAACTTGAGCGGTTCCGCACGGCAGAAAGCATCAGCAGCGGACTCGTCCCGGGAAAGGGATACAGAAAACGCACGCCTGTCATTCTTCACGCATTTAACGGAATATCAAATGGTTCCATCACCTGGGCACCGAAAAGGGCCGACCTCTATACACTTCAGGACGCTTATGACCCCGAACCGATGCCATGGGTAAAATCACTGGCCGTCCATGAAAGCCGCCACCTGGCCCAGATGCAATTCGGTTACAAGGGATGGCTGAAGCCACTGACCTACATCATCGGAGACATGGCCGTAGGCGCCTATTCTGCAATCTGGCCAAGCAACTGGCTTCTGGAAGGCGATGCAGTAGTCGCCGAAACAGCATTGACAAACTACGGCAGAGGCCGTAGCGCGGATTTCCTCTCCTACTACATGATGGCCTTTGACAATGCCGACTGGAGGAACTGGTACAGATGGAGATACGGCTCATACAGGCATTATTCTCCAAACCATTACGCTCTCGGCTACCTGACCATAGCCGGCACAAGATATTGCTTCGATGACCCGCTTTTCACGGAACGCTATTTTGCACGGACCGCCTCCAATCCGTTCAGATTCTTCAACACCCAGAAGACTGTCAAGCAGGCCTCTGGAAAGCGTTTCAAGGAGTCGTTCAGCGAAATCATGACAGGTTTCCACGAGATATGGAAGGAGGAAGCCGCATTGAGGGAACCTTTCACGGAAGCCGCACAATTACAGGGAAGCGGCAAATGGTATAGGGAAATTTCAGGAACGACCATATCTGACGGCAGAGTCTTCTGCATCGTCAACGGCATGGACAAGACATTATATCTTGCTGAATATGATAAAGTTACAGGTAGTTTCAGAAGACTGTCAGGCTTCACTTCCTATTCCAGCAGAATCAAGGCCCACGATGGCAGAATCTGGTGGAGCGAGTCAATACCGGACAGCCGCTGGTCCCTCGAAATGACCTCACGGATAAGGTATTACGACATATCGACTGGAAAAATCAGGAACCTGACGAGCAAGGGCCGCCTGTTCAATCCTTCCATTTCAGAGGACGGGTCAATGATAGCCTGTACGGAATACCCGGTCGCCGGCGGGTCCGCCGTCGTAATGCTGTCAGCCGCTGATGGAAAAGAAATTTCGCGCCTGCAGATGCCGGATTCACTTCAGGCCGTAGAGGCCTGCTTCGCGGGAAAAAACCTTGCAGTCAGCACAATATCCGAGAAAGGCTCCGGAATTTTCTTTGTCAATGCCAGCAAATCTCTTTCCTGCATACTGAAACCAGAACCGATAAGCATACACAACATCTCATTCAACGACGGAAAACTCTTCTTCTCCTCTGACAGGGACGGGACAATGGAACTGTATAGCATTGACCTGCAGACATTTTCTGTGCGACAGCACTCATCACTCCCTTACGGCGGAGACGAATTCTGCATCGACGGAAACGAAATTTACTTCTCGGCATTGACACCATCGGGAAAAATTTTGCACAAATCGGCACTCGGCGAGGGCAGCAGCATTGACTTTTCCGACATTCATCGGTATCGGGTGGCGGACAAACTATCGACGCAGGAGCGCGAGATGGCGTCCCGGAAAGGGATTCAGTGGGCGGATTCTTCTCACTCAAAGACTACTTTCACCGAGCCTGTCAGATATCGTAAAGCTCTGAATATCTTAAGGTTCCATTCATGGGCCCCAGTGTATTTCAGCTACGACAAGATTCAGAATCTAAGCGGAGATTTCAATTTCCAGAAGGCGTCCGTCGGAGCAACTGCCCTGTTTCAGAATTCTCTGGGTACGGCTTCAGGATTCATCGGCTATTCCTTCCATAATGATCCGTATTCATATCTTTATACGGACGGAAGCCGCAAGTACCGCCATTCAGGCCATATAATGTTCACTTATTCAGGCCTTTATCCTGTTTTCGAGGTCTCTGCGGACTTCAATGACATGGCCGCCGTAAGATATTACCGGAGGACTTATATAACTGGCGGAAATGCGAAAGAAAGCGTCCTGGGAGTGCTTCTGGACAGGCCTTCCGTTTCCGGCAATGTCAAGGTCTATATCCCGTTCAATTTCTCTTCAGGCGGTGTAAGGAGAGGTCTCATTCCTCAGATCCGATATTCATTCAGCAACGACCTTTTCGACAGGTCCCGGGTCACCGTCACTTACGACGGCAATTTCCTGGGAAGCAAGGGACCGGAGCATCTGATTGGTTATGAGAAGGATAAGACAGTTTTCATGCAGACTGTCAATGCTTCTTTGAGAGGCTATATCATGAGGCCTGTGGCGACATCAGGTGTCTATCCGAGACTGGGTATAGGCTTCGATGCGGGGTATTCCTCCAGGATAGCATTTACAAAACTTTACAGTTCTTCGGCATATGTTTATGGTTACGGCTATCTTCCGGGTATCACTTCCACTCAGGGACTTAAGCTGTCTGCCAGATACCAGCATCAGTTTGAGGCCACGGTAAAGCGCGAGAATGCCATCTCGGTGGCCCCGAGGGGTTTCAATGACTCCGGAGCAGAGTATTTTATCAGGAACCGGTCTGCCAACCATCTGAATATCACCGCAGATTACGCGATTCCTGTCTGGTTCGGCGACATCTCCTGCTTCTCCCCTCTTTTCTACATAAAGAACTTCGAGCTGACGCCGCATTTCGATTACACGATGTTTTCATTGGGAAGGTCAATGACAGACGGAGGTCTTTTCAGTGCCGGAGCAACATTGACGGCCAAACTTGCCAATTTCCTGTGGATTCCTTTCGACACTACTGTCGGAGTGACGTTCTCCTATAACGGCGGGCCTTCTTTCAATGCCATAAAAAATAGTGGCTATCTTATGGATAACCACTATATAGGATTTGTTTTCAATGTCGCTATGTAGCATTGACAATGCTTATGCCAATGCAGGCTTGATGACTCCGAAGATGAGATAAGCGATTACCAATGTCACGAAGATATTGAAGGTCTGGGCCGTGAGGAACACCTTGAGAGGAACTCTGTTTTCCTTGCCGAAGATATCCTTGATTCTGGTCTCGAGACCGATACATACGAATGCCACGCTGAACAATGTGTTCTGGAATCCTTTGGTGACCTTGCCTACGGTCTTTGCCATATCAGGTGAAAGGAAGAAGCTGAATACAAGTGATGCGATGATCATTCCCACGACGAACTTAGGGAATCTTTCCCAGATAAGTCCTGCAGAAGGTCTTACGTCCTTGTTAGTTCCACGGTATGCCCACATCATTGAAATGAAGAATGCTGCGAGTCCGAGAAGCACGTTCTGCGAAGATTTCACGATAATCGCGGTCTGCTCGGCAGCCGGGTCCTCGATGAGGGAGCCTGCGGCAGCGACAGCTCCGGTGGTGTCAATGGTACCTCCAATCCATGCTCCGGCAACTTCCGGTGACAGGTTCATGAGGCCCGCAAGCCAAGGGAGAAGGTACATCATAGGGATGGCGATGATGAGCACGAGGGAAACAACGTAAGACAATTTCTTGTTGTCACCATTTATTACTCCGCAAGTCGCGATGGCGGCAGATACACCGCAGATAGAAACTGCACTTGAAAGCATTGTACCCATCTCAGGGTCCACATTCATCTTCTTGCCTACCCAGAAGCAGAAGTACCATACGGTGAATACAACGATGAAAGACTGGGCAAGTCCGAATGCGCCTGATTTCATCATTTCGCCGAACAGAATGGTGGAACCGAGGCAGATGATACCTACCTTGATGTAGAACTCGCTGTTTACGGCTCTTTTCAGCCAGTCAGGAAGCTTGAAGCAGTTGTTCAGTACCAATCCGTAGATGACAGCGAAGAATACTGATTCGAAGCCCCATTCTTTAATTATCGGGATGTTTGCCGTAAGCTGGGCAAGCAGGGTTATGCCGAAGATGAAAAGCAGTGAAACAAATGTTCCCTTTACAGGTCGTCTGAGGGCCGCAAGTGTGACATATGTAAGGATAAGTACGAATCCGAACATGTAAACGGCATTTATCAAGTCCGCTGATGTCGTCAATGTCTTGGGAAGAGACGGCATGGCTCCGGGGAAAATGCACGCCAGAGCGAGCACTGCCGCACCTACAAAGACTATTATCCAGTCTTCTGATGCGAATTGTTTAATCCACGATTTCATTGAATAAGATTTAGTTTTTAGTTGAGTTCTTATGAAACTGAATGTCTCTCGCCTTCGAGATTAATCAACGTTATTTCATAAAATTTCCGGGCGGTCATCCCAAAAATCGTCCAAAGATAGTAATTATTATTATTTTTGCATTGATTTTATCCCTAGTAATTATGCCAGAAGCACTTTCAATAACAGCAAAATGCGCGAAATGCGGCGCTGAAACAGATATGAATACCTATCCTGACATCAATGTCAGCAAGTCACCTGAACTGAAGGAAAAAGTCAAGAACGGCTCTATTTTCCTCTGGTCCTGCGAGCATTGCGGACAGGTAAATCTTACTCCGTTCCAAACATTGTATCATGACCCGGAAGAGAAACTGATGATCTGGCTGACGCCTTCCAACATGTCGTTTTCGGAAAGGGCTCTCGTTGAAAGTCACATCAAGGCCATTTCCGCCCAGATCGAAGCGGACAAGAGCGGAGAACTGCTTCGCGGATATACTCTCAGAAGGGTCAATGAAGCCGGAGATTTTATAGAAAAGGTCAATGTCCATGATGCCGGACTGGATGATGTCGCAATAGAACTTTGCAAGTATGTCACCAAGATGGAAATCGCTGAAAAAGAGACAGATAAGGAGAAGGCCAAGCAGATTATGGACGCCAGATTCAAGTTCTACAAGATGGAAGGAGCCGACAATGACATTACTCTGACTTATCCTCTGGACGGACAGATTCAGGGTATCAGTATAGGTTTCAATGTCTATGAAGACTGTCGCGGCATAATAAAAAGAAACCCCGATGTCGTACCGGCACCGGGATTCGCTATTGTCGATCAGGAATGGCTGGCTACAAAAATCCGCTAGCCTTTCCGAGATTATCTAGTCTTCGAGTTTTCTTGCTCCGTCGCTTATGATGACATCATAAATTTTAGGGGCGTGACCGAATTTCTCTGTAAACTGCTCGATGGCAGAGTTGATGAAATTGTCATAGAGTTCTTCTTTGACGAGGTTGATGGTACAGCCTCCGAAACCGCCGCCCATTACACGTGAACCGGTAACGTCACATTTGCGTGCAAGTTTGTTCAAGAAATCAAGTTCCGCGCAGCTAACCTCATAAAGATGGCTGAGACCGAAGTGTGTCTGATACATCATCTCTCCAACTGTCTCATAGTCACCTCTTTCGAGCGCATCACACACATCGAGGACTCTCTGTACCTCGCCGATTACATACTCAGCTCTGAGGAAATCCTCCTCCGGAACCAGGTCGCGTACTTCTTCAAGCCAAACTCTCTTGGCGTCGCTGAGGAACTCCACTTCACTGTGGTTCTTTCTGATGGCGGCACAAACATTCTCGCATGACTGGCGTCTCTTGTTGTATGCTGAAGATGCAAGCTCATGCTTTACACATGAATCCACGAGAACGAGTCTGTAACCTGCCTGAGTAGGATCGAATGGGAAATACTTGTATTCCAATGTCTTGCAGTTCAGTCGGATAAGGCTTCCCTTCTTTCCGAATACGGATGCGAACTGGTCCATGATTCCGCAGTTCACACCGCAGTAGTTATGCTCTGTGGCCTGTCCGATCTTGGCGAGTTCGAATTTGTCTATCTTGTTGTTGAACAAATAGTTCAAAGCATATGCAAATGTACTCTCAAGTGCAGCTGATGAAGAAAGGCCGGCTCCGAGAGGAACGTCTCCTGCGAATACGGTATCGAATCCTTCTACTTTTCCGCCCCTCTTCATTGTCTCACGGCATACTCCGAAAATATAGCATGCCCAGCTCTGCTGAGGTTTGTCTTCTTCGTTAAGTCCGAATTCTACATATTCATCATAATCGAGAGAATACGCATGAACTTTGTCAGTTCCGTTAACTTTGATTTCGGCAACAATGCCTTTGTTGATAGCTCCCGGGAATACATATCCACCGTTGTAGTCCGTGTGTTCTCCGATAAGATTGATACGGCCCGCAGATGCGAACATTTCACCATCTGAACCATACAGGACTTTGAATTTTTCCTGAATTTTGGATTTCATCTCCATATTTTTGTGTATTAATTATTTTTCCTGTTTACAACCAGCCTCTGCAATGAACAAAAACCAGTCCATTACATTCTGGAAATTACCGACTTATTCAGCAAATTTAATGAAAAAATATCGTTATTTCTATTAAAAAAACGGACTAGTTGTCATTTGGAAGTTTTTTAACTTCGAGAAGCACCGGACAATGGTCGCTCACTCCTCCCGTATAGTTCGGCCCCACATACGTTCTGAGAGGTTTTTCTCCGGACATGGTATTGTCTCTTACGGTCAGAAATGGTATTCTGACGATATGCATTGATGAAGAATCTGACATTGGCCCGGTTGTCCAGAACATGTCTATCAAGTCCCATTTTCCGTTGAATCTTATGGTTCCTTCGCCTTTTGAGGCCAGAGACTCGGACTTGTTCTCAAGCAGCGGTTTCAGGACATCAAACTCTCTGGCTCGCGGTGTATCATTGAAATCACCCATTACGACAATGTCCCCGAAACCGGCATTATAGACGGAATCTGCCACTTCACGGAGGCGTGATGCCGCTTTTTTACGTTTCCAGGCTGTCTTTCCGCCTCCGAATTTGGATGGAAGATGCACCACGATGAAGGCCATCCTGGCATTGTCATTCTTCCTTGTGAACTGAACAAGCAGGATATCCCTTGTCTGCAATCCGTCCACATGGCAGGGGAGTGTGGACACATATTCCAGGTTTTCCCGCCGCCAGAGCAGCGCGACATCTATCCCGCGCCTGTCTGGGGAATCAAAGTGGACTATGGAATATCCCGCCTTGTTCAGTGACGTCGAATGAAGAAGCCGCAGGAGAACATCTCTGTTTTCCACTTCAGCCACTCCCACAACATCCGGAAGTTTTCCGTAATTGTCTGATATCCACCAGACTGACTTGGCTATGGCATTGCTTTTGGCATAGAACCTGGAAGGTGTCCAATGCCGGCTTCCAGACGGACTGAAATCGCTGTCCGACTCATTTGCGCCATCATCTCTCCAGTCAAAGTAATTCTCCAGATTCCAGAACATTACAAGCATTCCGGAAGAGTCTGCAGGGCAGCATTGAACTGTCTCATTTTCACTGCGGCTTAGGCCGTTTGCAATAGGGGAGAGCAATGTACAAAACAGCACAACAATTTCCGCAACAATCTTTTTCATTCTCCGTTCCATAATATCCGTTTTGGTCGCCGCTAATATGAACAGTATCCCGGAAAACTTGTTTAAAAATCATAAAAAAGTAGTTTAAAAATCATAAAAACTTTTTTATTACTACCTTTGTGGTTTGATTTGACGAAAAAATTTAATCATATATGTCACTTAAATGCGGAATTGTAGGACTTCCTAATGTCGGGAAATCCACACTTTTCAACTGTATCAGTTCAGGAAAGGCCCAGAGCGCAAACTTTCCGTTCTGCACAATAGAGCCAAATCTCGGTTCGACTAACGTTCCTGACAAGAGGCTTGAAGCACTTGCAGACCTTTGCAACCCGAAGAGGGTAGTGCCTGCCACTGTAGATATCGTGGATATCGCAGGCCTCGTAAAGGGTGCCAGCAAGGGAGAAGGACTGGGAAATCAGTTTCTGGCGAATATTCGTGAAACTGATGCTATTCTTCACGTGCTGAGATGTTTCGACAATGACAATATTGTCCACGTGGATGGTTCTGTGGATCCGGTAAGGGATAAGGAGGTTGTAGATACAGAGTTACAGATCAAGGACCTAGAAACTGTGGAAAGCAGGCTTGCAAAAGTCCAGAAACAGGCCAATACAGGTGGAGACAAGGATGCCAAGAAGCTCATGGAACTGCTTCTCAGATACAAGAAGGCACTCGAATCCGGCAAGTCTTGCCGTACTGTAGAGCTTGCATCTGATGAAGAGGCTATGGCACATGACCTTTTCCTTCTTACAAACAAGCCTGTAATGTACGTCTGCAATGTGGATGACAAGTCTGCAGTAAACGGAAATGCTTATGTGGATGCCGTAAGGGAGGCAACAAAGGATGAGCATGCCGAGATTCTTATCATTTCCGCAAGAACCGAATCCGACATCGCAGAGATGGAGAGTTATGAGGACAGACAGATGTTCCTGGATGAGATGGGATTGACCGAATCAGGTTCAGCAAGACTCATTCAGAGTGCCTACAAGCTGCTCGGTCTCCAGACTTTCTTCACTGCAGGAGCTGACGAGTGCCGCGCCTGGACCATAAATAAGGGAGACAAGGCGCCTAAGGCTGCCGGCGTAATCCACTCCGACTTCGAAAAGGGCTTTATACGCGCAGAAGTCATCAAGTATGAAGACTTTATCCAATACAAGTCAGAAGCTGCCGTAAGAGCCGCAGGAAAGCTTGCTACGGAGGGTAAGGAGTACACTGTCCAGGATGGTGACATCATGCACTTCCTTTTCAATGTATAATAAACGCTAAGGTTCCGCGGGTGCGGAACTTTTATAATCCACAAAAAAAGACCGGCCTTGACGACCGGTCTTTTTTTGACTATTGTCTATCTATTAATAGAATCTTGCTCTGTTGTCCTTCACGTCAGCATCCTGCATCATGACAGGGATAATCATCTGTGAAGCGTACATAGCCGTCTGGCTCTGACGTGCCTTAGCATCATCCTCAGTGTAGAATGATCCGGTGTCACGGCCTGTAACCTTGAATACATATACACCGATGGAACCTGCGATAGGAGCACTTACCTTGCCGATCTCAGCTACAGATAATGCACCGATGAACTTAGGATCAAGACCCTGTGCGCTCATTGATGAGAATGCCACACCTGACTGTGAACTTACGGTTGTTCCAAGTTTCTCAGCGATAGCCTGGAGGTCATCCATTCCCTTGATCTTTTCAGCAACTTCAGCTGACTTCTTCGCAGCGAGTTTCTCGTAGTAGAGTTGCTGTTTGATAGAAGAAGCAACTTCATTGACCTTGGCATATCCTTCTTTGTGGATTCCGCGGACGGTAGCGATGATGAAGTAGTTGTTGTCGACGGTGATGATGTTGGAAACCTTGCCGACCTTGTTCTCGAATGCCCAACGTGAAACTTCCTTGGCGTTATCGATAGAACCAAGTCTGTCAGTTCCTTCGAGCATGTTGTTTACAGGGTGAGAATAAACACCGAGTGTATCGACTGCCTTCTTGTAGTTGTCGTAGCTTCCAGCTGCTGTGACAGCGAACTTGTTGGCCTTTGCATAAGCTGTCTGGAATGTTTCCTTGCTTGCAAGGGTCTCCTTATAGAGCACTGCAACTTTCTTCTTGAGGACAGGAGCAGTAGTCTTGGAAACTTCCACTACGTGATAGCCATAGTTTGTCTTGAGAACGAAAGGAACGTTCTTGGCAGCTGTAAGAACAGACTCGAAACCAGGAATCATATAGTTCTGGGTCATCCAGCCGATGTTTCCTTTTTCGCCGTCTGCTGCAGAGTTCTTGTCGAGAGAATAGAGAGCGGCAAGGCTTGAGAAGTTACCGCCATTGGCGATGACATTCTTCAAACTGTCAGCCTCTTTCTCGGCATTGTCTCCCTGAAGAAGGATGTGCTTTACATATACTGAGTCAGGAATCATTCTGGTATCCATAACTCTTGCTACACAGAAGTCATTACCCTTTGCGATCACGCCTGAAACATTCTCATTGCTGTTCCATACGAACTCTTCAATTTCAGGAGAAACCGTATTGAGGTCACCTTTCTTGTAGTAGATATCCTCATATGGCTTGTCAGAGTTCTTCATAAGGAAGGACTTCATATTGGCTGCAGTAGCGAATTCCTCATGAAGTTCTGCTACTTTCTTACCCTCTTCAGCAACGTCCTTTGCAGAAGGCTTAACTTCGAATACTACATATTCGATATCGCGGCTTGCCGACTGCTTGTAGAACTTCTTGTGGGAATTGTAGAAGTTCTTTATCTCGCTGTCAGAAACAACGATGGAAGAGTCCTGCTGATATCCGAAAGGAACCATTACGAAATCAACGTCTGAAGTGTTGTTGTTCTCAGCGATGGTTCTCTTGAGCATCATAGGAGACATTACGTTGCTCTGAGTAAACAATGAGTTGTACTTCGCGAACAGCTGCTGGTTGTAAATAGAGCTCTGGAGATAGTTCCAGTAGAGTCTGAGATTTCCTGACTGATCCTGATCGAGATTGTTTACAAGCTGTACAAGGTTAGATTTTGAGAAATTTCCGTTCTCATCCCTGAATGCAGGATTCTGTGCGATAAGAGGAGAAATGGCATTACCTGTGGTAAGGTCAAGCATTTCTGCATCACCTACCTTAAGACCAGCCTCCATAGCCTTCTCATCGAAAAGGTATCTGTAGATAAGGTCCTGCCATGCTGCATTTCTGATCTGTGCCTGCTGCTCAGCGCCCTGGGCAGACGATCCTGTCATGAATTCATTGATAGTGGTGAATTTCTGGATATCCTCCTGGAAATTGTTGTAAGATACCGACTTGCCGTTAATTTCGCCAACGTCAAATTTAGATGACATTCCGTTGAAAGCTGAAATTACTTCATTCGGATCTATAATGAAGGATAACAGGCCTATGGCGATGATAATGGATACCGCCATGCCGAATTTTACGCGTAACTTTTCAAGAACCGCCATTGTTATAGTTTATTTAATTAATTACAATTTGTTAAGGGGTACGAAGATAGCAATTTTCCACGAAACCAGCATTATTTTTTTAGCAATGGACCTATAAAATTAACTGAATCAATGATTACATCGGTAGAATCCTTCACTATCACCGCAAAATTATTGAAAGGCTTAAGAATTATAGAGTTCCGCGCCCTTTCATCGGAACGCATTCCATACCCCTGCATAAAGCCGTCAGGGGAATACATTCTCACGTAACAGTCCGTATAAATCTCTTTGTTCGTCCTGTCCCAATAGATAGTGTCAGTTTCCATTGTCTGCTGCTTGACGATATTCTTCACGACCACATTCCCGAAAGCCTTCCAAATTTCCTTGTCGGTTTTCTTGTTCCTCTCATGGCTGGCCTCGTCAGAAACAATGGTCGATTCGAGAACTTCGTCATCCGTATATGCATAAACCCACAGACCGTCAGGGAAGTACTCATACGACACCGAATCATTGTCAAATCTCTGGAGTTTACCGGTAACGACGCGCATCTGAATCTTGCCATTGTCTGTCTGAAGCATATACATGCTGTCCACGGTCTGAAGAGGAGTTTTGGACAAATCCAGACGCTCGGCGACAGACAATTTCGATTTGCATGAATAAACGACGAAAGCAACCGCTGATGCGGTTGCTATCATCTTTATGATATTTCCGTACCTTTTCAAAGGATACAAATATTTAATTGGAAACTGCCAGATGATTATTTCTGGGTCCTTACTCTGGTCGTAGCCTTCATTCCACCGCAAGATACAGTGTAAGACTGGCCGTCTGTAAGGTTATACATGAATGCCTCTGCTGTCTGAGGATAGTAAACTCTGTACTGGGAAATCATTTTGTTGCAATCGTCAGCAAGTGAAGCATCAGCTGCCTTTGCCTTCTCCATGTAGTCAACAGCAACCCAGTAAGGAGCTCTGCGTGAAATTTCATCACCGGTGCAAGTGGTTGCGCCCCAGATGGTTCCGATAAGGAAGTAAGCCTTTCCTGTATAGTTTGAAGAAAGTTCCTTAGCTTTCTCTGCAAACTCGATAGCCTTGGCATTGTGTCCGTTCTTCAGGCAGAATGTAGCAGCCTCATAGTTATAGTCCGCAGCTGTCTCGACATTGATGTCAGGATAGGTGAGAGCCTCGGTGAGAGCAGTGATTGCCTCATCATAGTTTCCTCTTGCAGCATTGAGTCTGTAAAGGAAGTATGCTGACTGGCATGTAGGCTGGAGTTTGTGGAGTGATGTTGCAGCTCTGAGATAGAGGTCATTGTCTGTACAGTCGTCAGCTGCGCTCATCATCTTCACGATATTGGAAACGAGTGCAAGATCCTCAGGTGCAGCCTCATATCTAGGAGTGTAAACCTCGAGAATCTTCTCGCAGCTTGCAACCTTACTGCTGATAAAGAGGCTTTCCATATCGTCTTTTACCTTCTCAAGTTCCTCTTTGGCATTGGCATCAGCAGGAACTGCCTGCTCGAGATATGCCATGTTGTTCTGGTAAACATTGATAAGAGCGTCAGCATCTAGCTGGCTGTCCTGATACAACTGGATTGCGGCATTGAGGTCGATGAGGAGGACTGAAGCCTTTGTCTGCTCCTTGTTCTCGGCGATAACCTCATTCAATCCGTTGAAGAGTTTCTCCGCATCATTCTTATAGAAGTTGGCCATGTCAAGTCCGAGGTTGTTCAAGGCAACTACCTTATATTTAGGATAATACTGTGCACGTGTTCTGTGGATTGTGAGCAGAGTATCCACCAGAGCAGCTCTGTACTGGGCATTTGCAGCATTCTTTGCGATAACCTTTCTCATGAGAGAGGTACCGTCGATAAGCATGGTCTGGTTTGCAGTAGGAGGGCAGAGTGAGTATGCCTTTCTCCAGTTAGGGAGGGCAGCATCAAAGTTCTTGCTCTTGTAGTACTCTTTGTAATAAGACAAGTATTTGATACACTCAGCACTGTCAGCGCCATACTTGCCCTGAGCGGACATAATGTTTCCGCCGAAAATCATCAAGACCGTTGAAGCAACGATAAATCCAATTTTTTTCATATCAGTAAATGTTTTTTAATTATCTAGTCATACTTAGGTTTCTGGAACCAGATGTCATGGATATTGAATCCTACAACAAACATCGCATAACGTTCACGAATCATGTTTCCAGTGTTTGTTCCGCGTTGTCCGAGATCTACTCCAATAGATATACCATTATACCATCTGAATACCGGCAATGTTATACCGAGCGTAACGCCATATGAATTCACGGTATTGCCGTCCAATTTGTAATAATCTCTATCATAATACACTCCGGCCCTATAGGAACATCTTCTCATGTAGTATCTGATATCATTTCTGTTAGGGACGATTTCAAATCCGGCCTTGAACGACTGTGAGTAAGTCGTGGAGAAAATGGAAGCTCCTACATTGGCAAAACCTGTAGTCTTGTCGAAATTTGAATTTCTCCAGTCGGAACGGGTGTAGTCGAATTCGATTCTCCATTTGTCGCCTTTCCTCAATGCTATTCCGACGCCGTATTCGCTGGCAAGTTTCACGTTGCTGCCGTGTGAAAGGGTATCCACATTGTAGTGAAGAGTATCGCTCTGGCTGGAAATCGTGGCATATTTATAGTCAGAAACACGACCTTTCAGACGTGAAGAAGTCTTATATGTCGCACCCACTGTCATATAAAGTCCCGGTGCCAATGCCTGATCATACTGGACACCGAATTTTCCGCCCACGGCGTGGAGATTCAGGTTATATCCGCTGTAGATGTCACGATATGATGCAGACGTGAAATCCATCGATGTGGATTTGTCCATATTTCCGAAATAATACAGGAACTGGGCACCTACTGACAACTTGTTCCAGAAAGTGGCTCCACCGCCGAGAAACAGCTGATAGAGGCTTCCCTCTCCATTGGAGCGGTAGTTTATATTACCGGCAGATGCCACAAGAGCTGGATCCGTAATGTCATGGGAAAAGTCATATCCCAAAGAACTGTAGGGAGTTATACCTGCAATGAAAGCTGATTTCTTATAAATCGGCACGGTGAATACGAAATCGGAAATATTGAAAATATTGCTTGCGGACTTCACATCACCCTGCTTGTAAATCTTGCCCTCTCCGGAAACGCCGAAATCGAGCATAAATGAAAGCGTATCCCTTGCGGCAACAGCGGCCGGATTCAGGTAATTGATGAATCTGTTGTTGCGGGAAGCGATACCTACACCGCCCATGCTCTTGTTATAAGCTGTTCCCTGACGGGCAATATCTCCGACACCGAAAACTGAATATGGAGAATAGGAACTGTATGCCCCGTCCTGAGCACTCACAACGTTACAACTCAAGACCAGCGCAGCCCCAAAAATAATTTTTCTAAATAACTTAATCGACATACCCGTCAGCAATTAATGCTAAACCTGTTAGCACAAGATTACAAATTACAAATATCGAGTTTTTCATCCTTTTTGCAAAATAAATCGCATCACCTCCGGTGAAAACGACAATATTTTCAGGATAACCCGAAACGTACCCCTCTATTTCAAACATTATGCCCTTTATGATTCCAGATGCTATAGATTCTTTGACGGAAAGCCCGAGTTCGCATATTTTTTCTGGCAAGTCAATGAGCGGAAGTGCTCTGGAGTAGCGGTTTACAGCCTTGAACCGGGTCCTGCATCCAAGCGAAATATTACCTCCCACATACCGTCCTTCAGCATTGACAATATCGATGGTGAGGGTCGTTCCGAAGTCAATGACAGTGACTCCTTTTCCGGCAAATTCATGCCTCACCGCGATAATCGACGCTGCTCTGTCGAACGTCATTTCCTCCGGGAGAGAATAACGTGAAAGCACCTCGGAATGAGCCTTGTCCAGGATGAGAAGTCTGGTACATCTTTCCCTGTAGGCTGCCTCATCCGCACCGCTTATCTCGTACACCGATGAAACCACCATAGTATGCGGCCTTTCCTTCCGGGTGAGAGAAAGGATGAAATCCTTGACCTTCTCTCCCTGATATCTGAAAGTCCGTCCTAACATTGGCCCGTCCGCCCACGCAGCTTTGACTGCGGTGTTCCCTATATCTATGATGAGATTTTGCAAAATATTGTCTTTTAAACGTAAATCTCCGCAAAGTTATAACAACTTTCCTAAAACATCATAAGCTTTTGCCAATGAATCCACTTTGCGGGAAATTATGCGCAGTTTGCCATTCTTGTTGTTCAGTTCACATACACCTGCAAGATGCTGCATTTTTTCCAGGATGCCTGTAAAAACCTTTGACTTATAATAAGATGACATCGGATTGGAAATAAAGAAAGCTATCAATATTCCATTCTTTATTATAATCTTTTCAAAGCCGAGTTTCTTTCCGCGATGTCTGATTCTCACGATATCGAACAGGTGGGAAACCTCCTCAGGAACCGGTCCGAACCTGTCGGTAAGTTTGGCAGCCATCTTGTCAAGTTCACTATCCTTTTCTACCGAATCAAGCTCCTTGTATATGCGGATCTTCTCAGCAGGAACATCTATGTACGAGTCAGGAATCATAGCCACCTGGTCGGTATCAATAGTACAGTCCTCGATAAAAGAGTCTTTCACATTCTTCGTCGAGATTCCAGTCTCCACACCAAGTTCATCCATAGCCTCGGCCAGAATCTTCTGATACGTCTCATACCCCATATCTGCAATATAGCCGCTCTGCTCTGCACCCAGAAGATTTCCGGCACCACGGATATCCAGATCCTGCATTGCAATATTGAACCCGCTTCCGAGATCAGAGAACTCCTCGATAGCCTTCAGACGCCGCCTCGAATCCTCAGAAAGAGTCGTCAGAGGCGGCACGATAAGATAGCAGAAAGCCTTCTTGTTCGACCTTCCGACCCTTCCCCTCAGCTGATGCAGTTCACTCAGACCGAAATTCTGAGCCTGATTTATGATGATTGTATTGGCATTGGAAATGTCAAGGCCGCTTTCAATGATAGTGGTGCTCAGCAGCAGATCGTAGTCACCCTGTATGAAATCGAGCATCTTCTCTTCCAATTCCTTTGCCGCCATCTGTCCGTGCGCCACACAAATCTTCATGTCCGGGACTATCCTGTGAAGGATATCATACACGGCAGGCAGTTCATGCACCTTGTTGTGAAGGAAGAAAATCTGCCCTCCGCGGTCCAATTCATAATTTATGATATTCCTTATTTCTTCTTCATTGAAAAGAATAATCTCCGTCTGCACAGGAATCCTGTTCGGCGGGGGAGTACTGATGATGGAAAGATCCCTCGCCCCGAGCAGCGAAAACTGCAACGTCCTCGGAATAGGGGTCGCTGTCAATGTCAATGTATCAACAGAAAGTTTCAGCTGACGCAACTTCTCCTTCGCGCTGACGCCGAATTTCTGCTCCTCATCAATGATAAGAAGGCCCAAATCCTTGAATTCGAAAGAACCGCCCAATATCTTATGGGTCCCTATCAATATGTCTATCTGTCCTTTCCGGAGTTTTTCCTTAATGTCGGACACCTCCTTCGCAGTCCTCAGACGGCTCACGTAATCCACATTGCAAGGAAAATCCTTGAGTCTGGACTTGAATGTATTGTAGTGCTGGAAAGCAAGAATGGTAGTCGGCACGAGCACCACAACCTGCTTGCTGTCAGATACAGCCTTGAATGCGGCCCTGACCGCAAGTTCCGTCTTGCCGAACCCCACATCACCGCATACCAGCCTGTCCATCGGACTGCTGTCCTCCATATCCCTCTTTATGGCCTGGGTTGCCGTCTCCTGGTCAGGAGTATCTTCATACATGAAGCTGGACTCCAGTTCCTCCTGAAGATAAGTATCGGCAGAAAACGCAAAGCCGGGAGCAGCCTTCCTCTTAGCATACAGACTTATAAGTTCCTTCGCGATATCCTTGACCTTGGCCTTGGCATTATTCTTCAATGTCTGCCATGTCTTTGACCCCAACTTGTTAATTTTCGGAGGTATGGAATCCTTGGACTTGTAACGGGAAATCTTGTAGAGAGCATGTACCGACACGAAAACGACATCCCCGTCCTTATAGGTAAGCTTGACCACCTCTTGAACCCTTCCCTTGTCATCACGCATACGTACAAGACCGCCATAGATACCGACGCCATTGTCAATGTGCACGACGTAGTCTCCGATATTGAAAGAACTGAGGTCGTTCAATGTCAGCTGCTCGTTTTTCTCTACAGTCCGCCTTATGCTTACCCTGTGGAAACGGTCGAAAATCTCATGGTCAGTATAACAGCAGATCCTGTCATCATTGTCAATGAAACCCCGGTGGATACTCTTTCCTGTCACGAACTCAGGCATCACCCTTTCGTTCTTGTAAAGAATGGACCTGAGCCTGTCCGCCTGAGCCTCCTTGTCACAGAAAACATTTACCGAATAACCCCGTTCAAGACGCTCGCGGATATCTGCGGAAAGCAGCTCGAAATTCTTGTTGAATACCGGCTGCGGGACGATATTGAACTGGACAGTTTTTTCCTTCTTCAAGTCAAGTGGGACATCCAGAAAAACCCGCTTGAACCTTTCGGTTTCACGATAGAAATCACAGCTCTTGTACGAGTCCGGAGAATCCATCCAGACGACAGTATTTTCAGGGAAAATTTCAGTGATTTTCATACTCCCGCCATCCACATTTTCCTCGGCAATCATGTCGGGAAAAATGTCGGCAGATTCCCTCTCTTCCTTCGAGAGCTGGGTATTGCAGTCGAACAGATTTATCTTCTCGATTTCGTTCCCGAAAAATGAAATTCTGAACGGGTCATTACTGGTAAATGAGAACACATCCACGAGCGATCCGCGCACGGCAAACTGACCGGGCGCAGCGACGAAATCAACCTTCGAAAAATTGTTCGAGACAAGCTTTGAAAACAGTTCGTCACGATTGGTTTCTTCTCCTTTTTTCAATGTTACCAGCGCTTCGGAAATCCTGCTTTTCGCGGGAATCGGTTCATCCAAGGCCTCCGGATACGTCACGATGAAAAGTTGCCCGGAAATGTTCTTTTCTGCCAAAATGCTCCCGATGGCCGACGTCCTCTGGACCCCGAGAGAAGACTTGTAATTGCTCCTCTCAATGTTCTTTCCGGAGCCCGGAAGAAAGAACACTTTGTCCCCGTCAATGATAGAGTACAGGTCACCTGAGCAGTACTCCGCAGACTCCTTGTCCGGCAGGATAATCACATGCATCCCGGACTTCGCCACCTGGGACAGGACCATCCATCTGGCGGACATGAAAAGCCCGCTGCAGAAGGAATCTTTATTGGACGAAATACTCTGTTCGAGTAGTGATGTTGCTTCTTTACTTATTAACATTTCACCTTAAAATTCGGTTGATAACCTGTTAAAAAGCCTGTTGATATCAATTGAAAAGTCAATTGCCAAAACCCGGTTTTTTATGTTATGCACGGTCCCGACGTATATTGCAAATAATTTTACGCACATTTTATCATTCGGGGCTCTTCAGAGATATCAACATTTTTCAACATATGCAAAACATTGATTTTCAGGAGAGTTGTGAGTGTTATCAACATTTCAACAAACTTAATAAAAACAACATTAAAATAAAAATATGTAAATTTGTATTTATAATATTGTTTTGAAAATGCCTGACGATTTTACACCGTATTCCGCCGGGACGGACAAAGATAAGGATTTAGACGGAATAATCAGACCTCACGAACTGACTGACTTCACCGGTCAGGACAAGATTGTGGCCAACCTGAAAATCTTTATAAAGGCGGCGAAAATGAGAGGTGAAGCCTTGGATCATGTGCTCTTTCACGGGCCTCCGGGTCTGGGCAAGACCACACTTGCAAACATTGTCGCGAACGAGCTTGGAGTGAATATAAAAATCACTTCCGGTCCTGTGCTTGACAAGCCTGGAGATCTGGCCGGACTGCTTACTTCCCTGGAGTCCGGAGATGTTCTATTTATCGACGAGATCCATCGTCTGTCTCCTGTTGTGGAAGAGTATCTCTATTCTGCGATGGAGCAGTTCGCCATAGATATCCTTATAGATAAAGGTCCGGGTGCAAGGTCCGTGAGACTTGCCCTGAAACCGTTCACTCTGGTAGGTGCGACTACCCGCAAAGGTTTGTTGACAGCTCCTCTCAGGGCGCGCTTCGGAATCGACTTTTCATTGGAGTATTATGATGCTTCAGAACTCGTGAAAATCGTGAAGAGGAACAGTGCTCTCCTGGGTGTCGGAATCAATGATGATGCAGCCATGGAAATAGCATTGAGAAGCCGCGGAACTCCACGTATCGCGAATGCTCTTCTGCGTCGTGTCAGGGACTTCGCGCAGGTCGAAGGTGACGGTCACATTGACCTTAAAATTTCACGTTATGCGCTCAATGCTCTTAACATTGACAAGAGGGGTTTGAATCAGATCGACAACAAGATTCTTTACAGCATCATTACGAAGTTCAAGGGCGGTCCGGTTGGCATCAGTACGATCGCGACTTCGGTGGGGGAGGACCAGGGTTCGGTGGAGGAAGTTTACGAGCCTTTCCTTATTAAAGAAGGGTTTATCCAGAGGACTCCGAGGGGGCGTGTCGTGACTGATCTCGCTTATGCCCATCTTGGCATTGAAAAGCCTGACAGAGGCACTGTCGAACCGGAAGTGATACAGAATACTCTTTTTTAGATTTTCTTGGTGAAAATCAAGGTTTATTCAGTAAAAATGACTAAACTTGCATATTAATTGTACAATTTTCATAATAACTAAAAATGGCCGATAAATTAATCTCAAAGATTCCTGACGGACCTTTGGCTGAAAAATGGACCAAAAGGAAGTCAGAAATTCGTCTTGTCAGTCCTAACAACAAAAGGAAACTTGAAATCATTGTAGTCGGTACAGGTCTCGGCGGCGCATCTGCAGCTGCTACACTTGGTGAGCTCGGTTATAATGTAAAGGTTTTCTGTATCAGTGATTCTCCTCGCCGTGCACACTCTATCGCGGCTCAGGGCGGTATCAATGCTGCCAAGAACTATCAGAATGACAATGACTCTGTGTATCGTCTTTTCTACGATACCATTAAAGGTGGTGACTATCGTAGTAGAGAGGCTAACGTCTATCGTCTTGCAGAAGTCAGTGCCGCTATCATTGACCAGTGCGTAGCTCAGGGTATTCCTTTCGCCAGAGAATACGGCGGATACCTTGCCAACCGTTCTTTCGGTGGTGTTCAGGTAAGTCGTACTTTCTATGCCCGCGGACAAACCGGACAGCAGCTTCTTCTCGGAGCTTATGCAGCTCTCAACAGACAGGTTGCCGCAGGAACAGTGAAGAGCTATCCTCGTCATGAGATGCTCGACCTCGTAGTTATCAATGGTGAGGCTAAGGGTATTATCGCAAGAAACCTTGTAACAGGTAAACTTGAGAGATTCGGAGCACACGCTGTCGTTATCGCTACCGGCGGTTACGGTCGCACATACTTCCTTTCTACCAATGCTATGAACAGCAACGGTTCAGCTGCTATGCAGTGCTTCAGGAAAGGTGCTTACTTCGCAAACCCTGCTTTCGCTCAGATTCACCCTACATGTATTCCTGTTCATGGTGACCAGCAGTGCAAGCTGACCCTTATGTCAGAATCACTCCGTAATGACGGACGTATCTGGGTTCCTAAGAAGATGGAAGATGTCATGAAACTCCGCAAGCATGAGATCAAACCTTCACAGATCGCAGAGGAAGATAGAGATTACTATCTCGAGCGCCGTTACCCTGCATTCGGAAACCTCGTTCCTCGTGACGTTGCTTCCCGTGCAGCAAAGGAGAGATGCGATGCAGGTTTCGGTGTCAATGAGACCGGACTCGCAGTATTCCTTGATTTCAAGGATGCTATCGAGAGACTCGGTAAGCAGAGAGTTGCTGAGCGTTATGGTAACCTCTTCCAGATGTATGAGAAGATTACTGCTTCCAGCCCTTGGGAGGAGCCAATGATGATTTATCCGGCTATCCACTATACTATGGGAGGTATCTGGGTTGACTACGATCTTCAGACCACTATCCCTGGTCTTTATGCAATCGGTGAGGCTAACTTCTCAGATCATGGTGGAAACCGTCTTGGCGCATCTGCCCTCATGCAGGGTCTTGCTGACGGTTACTTCATCCTGCCTGTTACTATCGGTGACTATCTCTCACACAAGTTCGCAGAGCCTAAGACAGATACTTCTGCTCCTGAGTTCGACGCTGCTGAGAAGGCTGTCCAGAACAGAATTGACAGACTCTTCGCTGTCAAGGGTACAGAGCCGGTTGATTCTATCCACAAGAAACTCGGACACATCATGTGGGAGCACATCGGTATGGGCCGTACTGCAGAAGGACTTAAGAAAGGTATCGCTGAGATTCAGGAACTCCGCAAAGAATTCTGGAAGACTGTACGCGTAATCGGTACCCAGTATGAATTCAACCAGGAACTCGAGAAAGCTCTCAGACTTGAAGATTTCTTCGATATAGGTGAACTTATGGCTAAGGACGCTCTTAACCGTAACGAATCCTGCGGAGGTCACTTCCGTGAGGAAAGCCAGACACCGGAAGGCGAGGCTAAACGTGACGATGAGAACTATATGTATGTAGCTGCCTGGGAGTACAAGGGAGAAGGTCAGGAACCTGAACTCCACAAGGAGCCTCTCGTTTATGAGAATATCCATGTTGCTACCAGAAACTATAAAGACTAATTAAGATGGATTTCAAGTTAAAAATATGGCGTCAGAAAAACGCCCAGTCTCAGGGACATTTTGAAACATATTCCGTAACCGGAATTGAGGAGGACGCTTCATTCCTCGAAATGCTTGATATTCTTAACGAGCAGCTTGTCAGAAAAGGAGAGGATCCTGTTGCTGTAGAGAAAGGATGTCAGAGCAGCGGTCCTGTGTCTTTCGACCATGACTGCCGTGAAGGTATCTGCGGTGCTTGCTCACTTTATATTGACGGTAGGGCACACGGTCCAGATGATCAGGTTACTACCTGCCAGCTTTTCATGCGTCATTTCCAGAATGGTGCTACCATCACAGTAGAGCCTTGGAGAAGTGCAGCTTTCCCAGTAATCAAGGACCTCGTTGTCGATAGAACTGCTTTCGACAAGATCCTCCAGGCTGGTGGCTTCATTTCTGTCCGTACAGGTTCTGCACAGGACGGTAATACACTTCTTATCCCTCATGATAAGGCAGAGAAGAGTATGGACGCAGCTGCTTGCGTAGGTTGCGGTGCTTGTGTAGCTACATGTAAGAACGGTTCTGCAATGCTTTTCGTTGCTGCCAGAGTCAGCTCACTTGCTCTCCTTCCTCAGGGAAGACCGGAGGCTGCAAGAAGAGCCCGCGCTATGGTTGCCAAGATGGACGAACTCGGATTCGGTAACTGTACCAACACCCGTGCTTGCGAAATGGAGTGCCCTAAGGGTATTTCTGTTGACCACATCGCACGTCTTAACAGAGAGTTCCTCGCAGCAAAATTCAGCGAATAATAAACTGAATATATACAATAAAGGGTTGACCGGTTTGGCCAACCCTTTTTTTATCACTTTCTTCTACCAGAGGAAATTATTGAAAGGATATCTTCCTGCATGAATTTCAGCAACCATCTTGTAGATGTCGTTTCTGAGTTTGTCAATGCCTATTTTCTCCTTGGCTGATATGAATATGCATGGAGTTTTCTCCTTCGCTATCCAGCTGTTCTTAAGTTCCTCAAGGGAAACATTGTTCTTGCCTTTCGGCTCCAGCGAGAACTCATCGTACTCCTCATACGTGTAGGAGTCGATCTTATTGAAAATGACATATATAGGCTTATTGTCAGCCTTTATGTCCCTCAATGTCTGCTCCACGACTTCCATCTGCTCCTCAAATCCCGGATGTGAGATGTCCACTACGTGAATCAGGATATCGGCTTCTCTTACCTCGTCCAACGTGCTTTTAAAGGCCTCTATGAGCTGCGTAGGAAGCTTTCTGATAAATCCTACAGTATCGCTGAGAAGGAACGGCACGTTCTCCAAAACGACCTTTCTGACAGTCGTATCCAATGTTGCGAAGAGTTTGTTCTCAGCAAATACATCGCTCTTGGAGAGCAGATTCATGAGAGTACTCTTGCCGACATTAGTATAACCTACAAGTGCAAGCCTTACAAGCTGCCCTCTGTTTCCTCGCTGGGTGGTCATCTGTCTGTCGACTTTCTTGAGCTGTTCCTTAAGTTTTGATATGCGCTCCTTTACGATACGGCGGTCAATCTCAATCTGAGTTTCACCCATACCTCCTCGCGTGCCCATACCACCTCGCTGTCTCTCAAGGTGTGTCCACATGCCCGCAAGCCTAGGCAACATATAGTTGTATTTTGCAAGTTCTACCTGCATTTTCGCGTATGCGGTTTTTGCCCGCTGCGCGAATATTTCGAGGATGAGACTGGTCCTGTCAATGACACTCGATGTCTTTATTATCTTCTCGATGTTGCGCTGCTGAGTGCCTGAAAGTTCATCGTCGAAGATTACGTACCTTATCTCATTTTCTTCGCAATATTCTGCAATTTCCTGAAGTTTTCCACTCCTGATATATGTTGCGTTATCAGGCCTGTCAAGTCGCTGCACAAATTTTTTATCCCTCGTAGCACCTGCTGTCTCAGCAAGAAACTCAAGTTCGTCAAGGTATTCATATACCTTTCTCTCATCGTCTTTGTCCGTTATTATTCCTACAAAGACGGCTTTTTCCGTGTTATTCGTCATATATTATCATAAAAAAGGCCATCCTGATTGGGGACAGCCTTATTAATTCCGGAGAAATAAATTATCTCAACTGGAAAATTACAGGGAAGGTGTAGGTTACTTTAACCGCACGGTCTCTCTGTTTACCAGGCTTCCATTTAGGGGAGCTTGAAACTACTCTGACAGCCTCTTTGTCAAGTGAGGAATCGACGCCACGAAGAACCTTTACATTGGATACGGTACCGTCAGCGTTTACTGTGAACTGAAGAGTTACACGACCCTGAACACCATTCTCCTTTGCAATTTCAGGGTAAACAAGTCTTGAGTTCACCCATTTAGAGAATTCGTTTGCGTCTCCGCCATTGAATGAAGGTTTTTCCTCTACCAACTGGAAAGGAATTGCTTCTTCTTCTACTGTCTCCTCTTCCGGTGCGCTTTCGATGTAGTCCATAATCTCGACGCCTGAATTTGCATCATCCTCGAGGTTCTGGAACATGTTGTCATCGACTTTGATGTTGTCATCGACAACGTCGATCTGGTCTGAAAGTACAGGAATTTTAGGTGCTACTTCTGGTGGTGGAGGTGTCTCCTGTGTGATAGGAATCATGTCCTCTACTTCCACTACTGCATTCTCTGCTTCAAGAACAGCAGTCTGCTTTTCTTTTGTGGACCAGTTGAAAGCTCCCAAAACGATAACTAGAGTAAGAACAAATCCAATCTCCAAAAAGAGGAAACGCTTGTTCTCAAGGCCTGCCTTGGATGTTTTTTTAACTTCCATGTCAATGTTTTTTATTTTTCCATTCGCGTTCCAAAGTTATTAATAAATATTTCTTTTTCAAAGTTTATCTTCTCGCTTTTTTGTAGATTTGCAAACTTAATTATAAGGATATGGTTAGTTATAGTCTTGAAGACATTAAGTTTGAGTTCAAGCATAAGCGTCTTAATAATGCATGGCTCAAAATGGTTGCTGAAAGTGAAGTGAAGAAACTCGGCAACATCTGTATTATCTTCTGTTCGGACAATTACATCCTCGATGTGAATATCAAGTTTCTCGGACATGATTATTTTACCGATATTATTACTTTCGATTACTGTGAGGGGAATGTTCTTTCAGGAGATTTGTTCATCAGCATTGACTCAGTCCGTGAGAATGCGGAGTATTATAAAACGGAATTTTCAGATGAACTCAATAGGGTAATTGTGCATGGACTTCTTCATCTGATAGGTTATGATGATCATACTGAAGAGGAGCAGAAGGTTATGCGTGAGAAAGAGAACTATTATCTCGAGTTGAGAAATCATATTAATAACTGAGTTAAATGTACGCAAAACAATTCGATATAATTGTAGTTGGAGGTGGACATGCAGGTTGTGAAGCCGCAATGGCTGCTGCGACTATGGGGTCGTCCGTACTTCTGGTAACTTCTGATTTCACAGGTCTTGCCAAGATGTCCTGCAATCCCTCGATAGGAGGAATTGCCAAAGGACAGATTGTACGTGAGATTGATGCTCTTGGAGGTTACACAGGAATTGTTACGGATGCTTCTACTTTGCAGTTCCGTATGCTGAATCGCTCCAAAGGACCTGCAATGTGGAGTCCGCGTGCCCAATGCGATAAAATCAAGTTTTCCCTATACTGGCGCAAAATTCTCGAAAGTAATTGTAACTTAAGTATTTACATTGACAATGTTACTTCTTTCCTCTTTGAGAATTCGAAAATTTCAGGCGTCCGTACATCTACCGGTGCAATTTTCAATTCTCGTGCAGTTGTTTTGACTACCGGAACGTTCCTTAACGGAAAAATATTCATCGGCAGGACGGAATTTCCTGGCGGTAGGATAGGGGAGTCTCCGACTCATGGTTTGACTGAGCAACTTGTTTCTCTTGGAGTGAAGACCGATAGGATGAAGACTGGTACACCGCCAAGAATTGATATCAGGAGTATTGACCTTTCGAAGTCAGTTTATCAATATGGTGATACCCACCCCGACAAGTTCTCATATCTTCCTTTCTTGTCTGCTGCGCAGAATGGAAATGAACAAATGCCTTGTTTCATTTTCCATACCAATAAGAATGTTCATGACATTTTGCGTTCCGGCTTCTCGGACTCGCCTTTGTTCAACGGACTGATTCATGGAAGGGGGCCTCGGTATTGTCCTAGCATTGAGGATAAACTCAGGACTTTCGCTGATAAGGATTCCCACCAGCTTTTCCTAGAGCCGGAGGGACGCTCCACTAATGAATATTACCTTCAGGGATTTTCTTCTTCACTCCCTCTTGATATTCAGGTCCAGGCATTGAAGGCGATTGACGGATTTGAGAATGTAGAGATTTATCGTCCGGCTTATGCTGTGGAGTATGATTTCTTCGATCCTCTTCAGCTGAAGTCAAGTCTTGAATTGAAAGATATCCCAGGTTTATTCTTCGCCGGTCAGATCAATGGTACCACTGGTTACGAGGAGGCAGCAGCACAGGGTTTGATGGCAGGTATCAATGCTGCTTTGTTTGTTCAGGAAAAAGACCCGTTCATACTCAAGAGAGATGAATCATATATAGGAGTTCTTATTGATGACCTCGTGACGAAGGGGGTTGATGAACCATACCGTATGTTTACTTCTCGCGCCGAATATAGGATACTTCTTCGTCAGGACAATGCTGATAAGCGTCTTACTGCCTTATCTCATAATATTGGTTTGGCTGATGAGTATAGGTATTCGTTTACTATGCGAAAGTATGATAGGGTAGAGGAGTTAATTGATTTTGCGGAAAAAGTCAATGTTACTTCAGAGCAGGTCAACGATTATTTCACATCTATCGGTGAGGCAACACTTTCTGAATCCAAACGAATTAAAGATGTACTTTCGCGCCCTAATGTAGAGTATTCAGAAATTCTTAAAGTTGTTCCACGTGGAACAAAACTTATCGAATCGTTCTCTGAGGATAAGTCAATTTTGCCAGCTTCTACCCCTGCAGATATTACTGAATCTAATATATGCCATAATCAATCATTATACTACGCTTCGACGATTTTGCAGTTTAATCAGTCGATGCAGTTTAATAGTGAGTGCATAGGTGATTATAAGAATAGGGTATTCAGGAGATATCTGGATACTATTATTTCGGATGCTGAAGTCTTAGTAAAATATAGAGGTTACATAGAGAGAGAAAAACAGATTGCGGATAAGATTTCTCATCTGGAGAATCTTTCAATTCCTGATAATTATGACTTTGATAAAGTACCTGGTCTCTCTATAGAATGTCGTCAGAAACTTCTGAAGTACAAACCGGCAACTATAGGTCAGGCATCACGTATTTCAGGTATTTCACCTTCTGATGTTTCTATACTTTTAATTCACTTCGGGAGATAAGTAACATTCAAAATAATAATCTGAAGTAGGTTATTCTTTACGCGTTATAAAGTTTAATCCGGAAAAGTTGTTCCACATGGAACATTTCTTTTCCGGATTTGTCTTATTTGGATAATATGATTCCTCGTGCAGGTCTGACCTGTGTCGTCAGAGTCGTTTAAGTCCCTCTCTAATGATGGTCTCGATGGAAGCATCTGGACTTTCTTTCAATATCTCAGGCAGTATCTTATTTATATTGACCTTTGAGAATCCGAGATTCAGTAGGGCAGTGGTAGCCTCATCGATATTATGATTCTTGGTCGGAACTGTAATTTCAGCAGCCTCTACACCTGCACCCTTGACTATCTTATCCTTCAGATCCAGGATAAGTCTCTGGGCAGTCTTCATGCCGATTCCCTTGATGCTTTTAATTGTTCTTACATCCTCGCTCAGGATGGCGTTTCGTATTTCCTCGTCTGTCAATGATGACAGCATCATCCTTGCTGAGCCTACACCTACTCCTGAAACGCTGATGAGAAGTTTGAACAGTTCGCGCTCATTCTTCGTGGCGAATCCGTAGAATTGCTCCTCGTCTTCCCTGATATGATGATATATATATACTTTAGCTTCTGAACTTGATTTCAAGGCATCGTAAGTCTGCAAAGATATCATGATGCTGTAGCCGATTCCGCAGCATTCCAAGATGACTTCAGTGGGAGTGATTTCCACTATATCTCCTTTGATATAATCGTACATATAGTTTAGTTTTAATCTCTTATTGCAAAAATAGTGGATTATCCTCAAAAAGAATTAATTTGTTCAAAAAAGTGGAGATAATGAGTGATTACTTTCGTAACTTTGTAGTTTGCGATGGAACTTGAGATTGAGAGATTATTTATAATTTAATCATTTCTGATATGGCTTCAGTTAATGACATAAGAGCGATGTTTCCGATACTTTCCAGAAAGGTTTACGGAAAAGATCTCGTTTATTTTGACAACGCTGCGACAGCCCAGAGGCCTCAGCAGGTCATAGATATGTGGAACAGACTTACAACACAGTCCAATGCCAATATCCATAGGGGCATCCACAGGCTTGCCGAGGAAGCGACAGACGAATATGAGACAACTCGCGATGCTGTACGGGACTTTATCAATGCTGAATACAGGGAGGAAATTGTTTTCACTTCCGGCACTACGGCATCGATAAATCTTGTTGCTTTCAGCTTTGGGGAAGCGTTTGTCCATGAAGGGGACGAAGTGATAGTATCTGAAGTGGAACATCATTCTGATATCGTTCCATGGCAGATGATGTGCCAGAGAAAGAAGGCTATTCTCAAGGTTCTTGGAGTCGATGACAACGGCTATCTCAAGGTGGATATGCTGGAGTCAATGATAACCGACAGGACCAGGATTGTGGCCGTTACTCAGATTTCCAATGTCCTTGGAATCATCAATCCTATCGACGAAATCGTAAGAATCTGCCACTCCAAGAATGTTCCCGTTTTGATTGATGGCGCCCAGGGTGTTGTCCATGAAGGAATGGATGTACGGAAAACAGACTGTGATTTCTATGCTTTTTCCGGACATAAACTCTATGCAGCGACAGGCGTAGGTGTACTTTACGGAAAGAAACATTGGCTTGAGCAGATGCCTCCTTATATGGGCGGGGGAGAGATGATTGCTACCGTCAAGTTCAGCGGTACGACATATGCTCCGCTCCCTGAAAAATTCGAGGCGGGCACACAGAACTTTGCCGGTGTACCGACATTGAAACCGGCTATTGAGGTGGCAAAGATGATGCGCGACAGGGAAGTTTCTGCTTATTACGACTCTGTAAGGGATTATATGTATAACGCATTGATGAACGATGACAGGATTACTTTGTATGGAGTTCCGCGTGGAACATCTGAGAAGATTCCGCTATTCTCATTCACTGTGAAAGGGGCTCACCACGAAGATCTGGCATTGATTTTAGACAAGATGGGAATCGCTGCGCGTTCGGGTCAGATGTGTGCGGAACCTGTTATGGACAGATTCGGTGTTACTGGTATGCTGCGTGTATCATTGGCCCCTTACAACACAATGGAAGAGGCAGAATACTTCATGAAATCGTTGGACAAGGCTATTAATATGTTACGATAGGAAGATGGAAAACAATATCAAAACATTGAAGGAAGCGGAGGACGAAGTAGTAGATTCCTTCTCCATGTATGACGAATGGCTGGACAAATACGAGTATCTGATAGACTTGGGAAAGAATCTGGCACCTTATCCTGATTCATCCAAGACAGATGACAGACTCATCAAAGGATGTCAGTCCAGGGTTTGGCTGGACTATCAGATGAAAGACGGGAAACTGTGGTTCACAGCCGACAGTGATGCCATCATAACCAAGGGTATAATATCCCTTCTTGTCAGCATTTACTCAGGCCGTACACCGGAAGAAACCGCATCATCAGATTTCAGTTTCATTGAAAAGATAGGTCTGAAGGAAAATCTGTCACCGACGAGGGCGAATGGATTGGCATCAATGATAGCGACGATTAAGGCTGTGGCATTGGAAAACTCAGCCAAGTAAGATACAAAATTGGTTATGGAAGAGAATAAGAATACAGAGCAGGAGGTGCTTACTGCAGAAGATGCAAAAGCACTTGCTCCATTGTACACGGATGTCATCAAGGCATTGAAACAAGTATATGACCCTGAAATTCCAGTGAACATTTATGACTTGGGACTCATATATGAACTGGTGATAAACAAGGAGCATGACGTTGCCATCAAAATGACGTTTACAGCGCCTAATTGCCCGATGGCGGACGAGGTGATGGCTGAGGTAAAGACATCTGTCGAGGATGTCCCGGGAATCAAATCCTGCAACATTGAACTGGTTTTCGAACCTGTATGGGACAAGAGCATGCTCTCTGAAGAAGCCAGGCTCGACCTCGGATTAGACGTTGACGACTGATGGAAAAGGCTGGCATTGACGTTTATCTCGGGCTGGGGTCCAACGAGGGCGACCGCGAGGCGAACATAAGATTGGCATTGTCAATGCTGGACGATGTGGATGGCGTGAGCGTCGTCAAGGTTTCAGACCTTATTGAGACCGAACCCTGGGGTTTCAATGCTGATGTGAAGTTTCTGAACTGCGCGGCCGAAGTCTTTGTTAATGAGCAAGTTACTCCTCTATCGTTTCTTAAGGAGTGCAAGAGGATAGAAAAGTCCATGGGACGGGACGAGGTCGTTGAATTCGATACGGATGGGAAGAGAGTGTATCATTCCCGGCCTATTGACATTGATATACTCCTTTATGGTAAGCAATATATTGATAATGAAGTACTTACTATTCCTCATCCTTTGATGTCGGAGCGTGATTTCGTCATGATTCCATTGAGACAGATTGTCTCGGAAGAGGAGAAGGAGTCATTTCCGGGGGTCTTCAATAGAAACAAGTGATTACTCTGCGGTATTTGAAAACAAATGCGTAAATTTGCGTCTTGCACGTGAAGAACAAAATGCCCGTATCATGGGCATACCGATTGATTATTAATTAAATAATATATCTGTTATGACACAGGATGAACTTTTCAAAGTCCTAGTTGCGCACTGCAAGGAATATGGTTTCATTTTTCCTTCAAGCGAAATCTATGATGGACTGGCTGCCGTTTATGATTACGGTCAGATGGGCGTAGAACTTAAGAACAACATCAAGAGATATTGGTGGGAGGCTATGACCCGCCTTCACGAGAATGTTGTCGGCATTGACTCTTGCATCTTCATGCATCCTAAGGTTTGGGTTGCATCGGGCCATGTCGCTGCGTTCAACGATCCTCTTATAGACAATAAGGATTCCAAGAAAAGATATCGTGCAGACAACCTTATCGAGGATTATCTCGGCAAAATCGAAGAGAAAATAGAGAAGGAAGTTGCCAAGGGCCGCAAGAAGTTCGGTGAGAATTTCGATGAGGAGAAGTTCCGCGAGACAAACCCTAACGTGCTCCGCGAGAAGGCCAAATACGAGGCCGTACACTCAAGATACGTTGCTGCCGAGCAGGCAAATGACCTTAAGGAATACAAGCAGATAATACTCGATTGCGGTATTGTTTGTCCTATCTCAGGTACAGCAAACTGGACAGATGTACGTCAGTTCAACTTGATGTTCAGCACCCAGATCAGCAACACCGGAGAAGCTGATGACAAGATCTATCTTCGTCCGGAGACGGCACAGGGTATCTTCGTCGAGTATCTTAATGTCCAGAAGACCGGCCGCAACAAGATACCTTTCGGTATCGCGCAGATCGGAAAGGCATTCAGGAATGAGATTGTCGCACGTCAGTTCATCTTCCGTATGAGAGAGTTCGAGCAGATGGAGATGGAATTCTTCTGCAAGCCTGGAACTGAGATGGAGTTCTTCAAATATTGGAAGGAAACCCGTTTGAAGTGGCATGTGAACCTCGGTATGGGAGCTGAGAACTATCGTTTCCACGACCATGAGAAACTTGCCCACTATGCCAATGCCGCTACCGATATCGAGTTCAATTTCCCATTCGGTTTCAAGGAACTCGAGGGTATTCATTCCAGAACTGACTTCGACCTTTCGAATCATGCGAAACTTTCCGGAAAGAAGATCCAGTACTTCGATCCTGAAACAGGCGAAAGCTATACTCCGTATTGCGTAGAGACATCTATCGGTGTTGACCGTATGTTCCTCGCTGTCCTTTCACACTCTTATAAGGTAGAGGAACTTGAGAACGGTGAGTCACGTGTAGTCCTCAGCATTCCGGCTCCGCTTGCTCCTGTCAAGGTTGCCATTCTTCCTCTTCTGAAGAAAGATGGTCTCCCTGAACTCGCACAGGAAGTTGTCAAGGAAATCAGATACGATTTCAACTATCAGTACGATGAGAAAGACAGTATCGGAAAGAGATATCGTCGTCAGGATGCCATCGGTACTCCGTTCTGCGTAACTGTCGATCACGATTCACTCAAGGATCATTGCGTTACAGTCCGTGACCGTGATACCATGGAACAGGTCAGAGTGCCTATTTCAGAGCTCCGTGCCATGATCGACAAGAAGGTCAATATGTCTAACCTTCTCAGAGGAATCGAGGGCTAAAATCGCCTGAAATAACATTATAAAAATTCCCGAAGTATGCTGATATACTTCGGGGATTTTTATTATATGTCCGTAAGACTACTGTTTAGCAAGTTTGTAGCCCAGCTTCATGCCTTTGTAGGAACTTGTGAGGCTTGAAAGTCCTGATGCTGCAGTCGAACCTTTTCCGGCGAAAGAAAGGGCTGATTTGATGAATGTGAGGAACCTGTCTGCATCGAAAAGAATCTCGCAACCTTCGGAGGTTCTTGTCAATGTTCCTGTCATTGAAAGATATTTCATGACTTTTCCGTACTGGAGGGTAACCCTCTTGGCCTCGTCATTGATCTGCCATGTTCCGGAAAGATTGATGCCGAAAATAGTGCTGGTAAAGGTTTTGTCCTCATTGAAAGTGAAGTGGACGGCACCCGGCTTCACGCCGATTTTCTGGAGATACCCGTCTATTTTGTTCTCAATGCCGGAGGTGACAGCTGTACCTGCGATATTGGAAACGGCAGTCTCACCGCTCAGCGATACGGCTGCGCCAGTGTAGCTCCATGAACCTGGGAGACTGACGGCATTGGCCCCTGGAACATAGGTATTGATTACAGAATTCACCACATCAGATGCTGCTGCCTTTTTCAGCAAATTACCCAGCTTCTGTGCGGAAGCGTCAACTGGCATGAAGACCATGACGGCTGCCATGATGACAATTGAAAAGATTTTCATGTTCGGTTATATTTATTAGTTACTCAAGTTTCGCAAGTGCGAAACTTGAATTATTTATTCATTTTCTTTCCAGCCCTGCGCATGGAGAGGAAGTTCGGCTCCCTCCGGAGTCACGACGACAGTGCCGACCTCAGGCTTTGCCAAATGGCCGATGATGGAGAAAGTCTGGAAGTCGTGACGGAATGTCTCATACTTCGAAATCGGCACGACATAGACGATACGGAAATCATCACCTCCATTCATTGCGGCAGCAACAGGGTCAATGTTAAGTTTCTTTCCTGCCTCGAAGGAATTGCCCTCGAAAGGAATCTGGTTGGAATAAAGTTTCACGCCAAGTCCGCTGTCGCGGTTCAGCCTCTTTGCCATGTCCGCAAGTCCCCGGTCTGCGAGATATCCATAAGAAGGAATTATATCCGAATCTGAAAGTTCATTGACAATGTCAGGATTGATCTCAGGTTTCAGATAAGCACCGACCAGCATCTTGTATTTTTCAATGTCAGGAGTCCCGGTCAGGTCGCCCGCCTTTTCGAACTTGCGTTTTTCCGCCTCGAGCAGACTCATGCCCAAAAATGCCCCTCCGACATTTCCGGAAATACATATAAGGTCCTTGCTGTTCGCGGATTTTCGATTCTCAGAGACTTCAAGGGAGGTTAATCCAGCAACGACTATGCTGATTGTCAATCCGTTACGTGATGGAATCAGGTCTAAATCGGCTCTACTGATATGATGCTCTTCCGCTGCTGCACAGATGCCGTTCCATAATTCCGTCACCTGAGGAAGGTCAAGTTTGGCAGAAATGCCAAGTCTGACGGAAATCGACTGAGGTCTCGCGAGCGAAGCGTAAAGTTCACCCACTGTTCCGACCACACACTTGTATCCGAGATGCTTCAGAGGAAAATAAGTAAGATCGAAGTCAATGCCTTCAAGCCAGAGACGGGAGGCTGTTCTTACAATCCCTCCTTTTTCTCCGCTAAGAAATGCCGTACCATCTTTTTGTTTAAAAGGGGAAACCTCGAAAAGTTGCCTTATCGCTTCCACCTTGCCGATATCACTGAAATTTTTCTTTTCCATGAGTTAGAATCCGTTTGAAATCTCACAAAAATAATACTTTATTTTCAGATACTGTTTATCAGAGGCGTACCCGTAACAAAAAACCGACTATTTGCGGAGATATATGGAAATGAGTTGTTGTCATAACCGCTAAAAAGTCCTAATTTTGTAAAAACCAACGAAATCATGAAAATCAGAAACATCCTTGCAATCATTGCTTTTGCATTGACATTCATTCCTGCCGCGCGCGCAGCAGGCGACACTCCAGATGAAATCACAGTCATTTCCTACAACATAAGAATGGGTGAGGCGAAAGACGGCACGAACTCATGGGAATACAGGTATCCGGCATCCGCATTGATGATCGACGACCAGAAGCCCGACGTGTTCGGCCTCCAGGAAGCCTTTGATTATCAGGTCAAATATATGGACGAGTACTGCCAAGGATACAAGTGCGTCGGAGTGGGACGTGAGGACGGAAAGCACAAGGGAGAGCATATGTCCATCTTCTACAACACGAAGACTGTTCAGCTTCTGAAATGGGGAACTTACTGGCTTTCAGAGACTCCGGACAAGCCGTCCAAAGGATGGGACGCGGCCTGTGTAAGGACTGCCACATGGACCCTCATGAAAGACAAGAAGAACGGTAGGAAATTCTACTATGTCAATACCCATCTTGACCATGTCGGACGCGAGGCCCAGAGAAAAGGTCTGGAGCTCATTGTCAATAAGATAAAGGAGATGAACAAGGAGGGATATCCTATGATTCTGACGGGAGACTTTAATGTCGAGCCTGCTGATCCTGTGCTTGATGGTCTTAATTCAATGATGACAAGCGCCCGTGAATCAGCCGTCAAGACCGATAAGGACTACACTTACAACGGATGGGGAAAATCGAAGGCTACCATTGACTATATCTATTATTCCGGATTCAGCGCTGCTCCAGTGTTCGAGGTAGTGAGGAAGCCTTATATGGAAAGGACATTCATTTCGGACCATTTCCCGGTAAAGGCGGTATTGGTTTTCTAAGGGTTGCGCGCATTCCGTAACTGCGTGAAATACAATGTTTAAGATATGAGAAGTGTCGTAAAATATGCTACGGTTGCCGTAATGGCGGCTGTAGCATTTTCTGTCAATGCCGAAGGGAGGAAAAAGCAGGCGGAGCCGTTTGGCGGAAAGACTCCTATCGAAGAAGTTTCGCCAAGGTCAATGGGAATGGACGAGTCCAGGTTGCATCTCATTGACAGTACCGTGTGGGATGCCATCGGAAATCATATAATCCCCGGGGCGGTAGTTTCGGTGGTCAGGGAGGACAAGATAGTGTATCTTAAGGCTTTCGGGAACAAATCTGTCGTTCCTGACACTGTCAGGATGACCCGTGATGTCATGTTTGACCTTGCGTCCTGCAGCAAATGTGTCGGTACCACATTGGCTTTCATGCAACTGATAGAAGAAGGCAAAGTCAGGCTTCATGACAATGTGGACAGGTACATTCCCGGATTCCGCGGCTGGAAACCTGAAGGTTCTGCGGATGGCGACAAACAGGAGGATATAACCATAGAACACCTCCTGACCCACTCCTCCGGCATTGACCCGTATATAAGTGTGTCGTCTTACATTGAAAAATACGGGCAGGATTCTCCTGATTCACTTGTGAGGTTTATTGCACGCGAGTCCGGCAGAAACTTCAGGCCGGGAACGGATTTTATGTATAGTTGCCTGAATTTCGTGACGCTTCAGGCCATTCTGGAGAAGGTGACAGGGGAGCGGCTTTGCGACTATGCCTTGAATCGTGTTTTCAGGCCACTTGGATTGCGTCATACCCACTATATGGACCTGGACTTCATTTCTGAAGGGAAAGACGCTTATGGCGTCTCTTATGACGAACTGAAGAAACTATGCGCTCCTACAGAGGTGCAGGCGGACGGGAAGCCGCTTGTCGGAATGGTTCATGACCCTCTGGCCAGGCTGATAAATTCCGGAAACTCCGGCAATGCGGGCATATTTTCCGATGCGACGGATATGAGCATAATCTGCGCGGCAATCATGAACGGGGGAGAGTTCAATGGAGTCAGGATACTGTCTCCGGCGTCCGTGAAACTTATGTGCACCGTACCTGCCGACATTGACCCGAAAGTCGGACGGGCACTGGGCTGGGACCACAACAGTTCCCATTCAGGTCCGCGGGGCGACCTTTTCAGCAGAGAAAATACGATTTGCCATACGGGCTACACCGGCACGTCCGTAACGATGGACCTGGACAGCCGCACTGCATTGATAATCCTCGCTCATAGGGTGCATCCTGCGGATAAGGGCAGCATCGGAAGGCTTCGCGCCGTACTTGCCAATATTGTCGCCGGAGCCGTAACTGATTGATACTCCGACATTGACAAATTCCGTCTAGGCGTTTTTCAATGTTACCTTGTGCCTGAGCCCGAGGTCCCGCAGGTCCGCGATGAAATCGGCTGAGACATTGACAGGGTACTTGCGGGCGATGAAATCGACGCCATATTCGGTCTTGTGGTCGCTCACATACATTGAAAGCGGAATCGTTCCCTTGTGAGTCTTGAGCACGCTCTTCAGCTTCTTTCTGAAATCGGGGCTCAGGACATGGTCAGGCACCTCTATCGAGAAGCCGTCAATCAGAGAATCTGCGATATTGCCGAGCAGGGACATCTTATTGATTCTGAACTTGTAAGGGACATTTGCAGGCTTGTTCGGGTCATCTTTGCCGAACCAGGCCTCCTTGACCGTACCTTCGATGAAAATGGTGGTATGGTCCTTCAGATACTCGAGATAATTCTCGTATTCCTTGCCGAAGAACACGAAATCCCTGGAACCGCTGAAGTCCTCCACGATGATTTTGGCGTAAGGACGTCCTGTCTTGGATTGCTTGGTCTCCACCGAGGTGATGAGTCCCGCAAGATTCAGTTTCCTCATGGTTTTGGTCTTGTTGCACTCAGCGATAATGTCGTCAACCTCAGACAGTTTGCATGAGGTGAAAGTATCAAGTTCGAACTCGAATTTCTTCAGCGGATGGTCGGACAGGTACATGCCCACGATTTCCTTTTCCTTCTGGAGAGTCTCCAGGATATCCGGCTCCACGGTCAATGCCGGCGGCTCCGGTTTCTCTATCTTAAGTTCCTCAGCATCACCGAAAAGCGAGGCCGCATCATCCTCTGCATTCTGCACGGTCACAGAAGCATAATTCATGATGTCATCGAGGAAAGGAAGACCGCTTCTTCCGGTAATGAAGTACTGGTTCCTGTCAATGCCGAAGGAGTCGAACGCGCCGGCGTAAATCAATGATTCCATGGCCTTTCTGTTCACGATTCCGCACATTCTGACACAGAAATCATAAACGTCCGCGAACAGGCCCCTTTCCTCACGCTCCTTGACGATGGCATCCACGATATTGGCACCGAAACCCTTCATCCCGCCCATGCCGAAACGGATATCTCCGTTCTTGTTGACGGTGAAATTGGATTCACTCTCATTCACATCCGGATTCAGAACCCTAATATGGTGCTTCTTGCAGTCCGCCATAATAGCTTGAATCTCAGTCATGTTGCTCTTGTTGATACTCAAGTTGGCAGCCTGGAACTCGGACGGGTAGTGGGCCTTCAGCCAGCCGGTCTGGTAACTTACCCAGGCATAGCACGTCGCATGGGACTTGTTGAAAGCGTAGGAAGCGAATTTCTCCCAGTCTTTCCAAATCTTCTTCAGCACATCCTCTGGATGGCCGTTCTTCTTTCCGCCCTCAATGAACTCTCCATAAAGCGACTGAAGAATATCTATCTTCTTCTTACCCATCGCTTTACGCAGCTTGTCCGCCTTACCTTTCGAGAAGCCTGCAACCTTCTGTGAGATAAGCATGACCTGCTCCTGATAGACGGTGACACCATAGGTCTCCTTCAGGAACTCCTCCATGGCAGGAAGATCATATGTAATCGGCTCGTCGCCTCGTTTTCTGGCAACGAAGGACGGAATGTAGTCCATCGGACCAGGACGATACAGCGCATTCATCGCGATAAGGTCCTCGAAACGCTCCGGATGCAGCTTCTGGAGCCACTCCATCATACCCGGGGACTCGAACTGGAACACACTCTTCGTATCGCCATTCGAATAAATCTCATAAGCCTTCGGGTCGTCAATCGGAATTTTTTCAATGTCAATGTCAATGCCGAATCTCTTCTTGACTTCGGCAAGGCATATCTTGATAATTGTCAATGTCTTGAGGCCGAGGAAGTCCATCTTCAGCATACCTACGTCCTCGATGAACGAACCCTCATACTGGGACACCCAAACCTTCTGGTTGGTAGCCTTATCCATACCCAGAGTAATAGGAATGTAGTCAGTGAGGTTGCCTCGTCCGATAATCATCGCGCAGGCATGGATACCGATCTGGCGGATGCAACCTTCAAGCTGGAGGGCATATTTCAGAACTTCCTTCACTAGTTCCGAGCCGTTTTCAAGCTCGTTCTTCAGTTCTGGAACATATTTGACGCAGTTCTTCAGCGTCGGCTTCTTCTCAGACTCCTTCTTTACGACCTTGAAACGCTTTCCGTCTTTTTCAATGATTTTGTCACCCTCCTCCGGCACTTCGTCCTCCTTCAATTCCACCTCGGAAGTCTCCGTGATGGTAATCGGCTTGTCCGGAATCATCTTGGTGAGCCTGTTGGACTCTTCCAGTGGAAGTCTGCTGATTCGTGCGACGTCCTTTATGGCACCCTTTGCCGCCATCGTACCGAAAGTGATGACATGGGAAACATGATCGACACCATATCTGTCCTGCACATACTGGATGACACGATAACGTCCGTCATCATCGAAGTCAACATCAATATCCGGCATTGACACACGCTCCGGATTAAGGAAACGCTCGAACAGGAGGTCGTACTTGATAGGGTCCAAGTTGGTGATACCCAAGCAGTAAGCAACCGCAGAACCGGCAGCGGAACCACGTCCCGGACCCACAGATATACCTTGGGCCCTGGCTGCCGCGATATAGTCCTGTACGATGAGGAAGTAGTCCGGGAAACCCATTCTGGAGATGGTCTTGAGCTCGAAATCCAGACGCTCCGAAGTCTCCTCATCCAGAACGTCTCCGTAGCGCTCCTTCGCTCCCTTGTAGCACAGATGGCAGAGGAAGGCTACAGAATGACGGAACTCCTCACCACGGTCGTTGCCCTTTTCGTCGCACCTGCCCGCGTCAATGACACCCTTGTATTTTTCCAACTGATTGTCAATGTCAGCGAGGAATTCAGGATCAATCTGGAATTTCGGAAGCACGTGGCCTCGGTCAATGGTATAGTTCTCTACCTTGTCGCAGATTTCCAGAGTATTCGAGATGACTTCCGGATGGTCAGGGAACAATGCTGCCATCTCCTCTTCACTCTTCAGGTATTCCTGCTGTGTGTACCGGAGCCTATCGACATCATCAATATAAGCATTGGTAGTCAGGCAGATAAGCCTGTCATGAGCCGGTCCGTCCTCTTTTCTTACGAAGTGGGCGTCGTTTGTTGCGATAACCTTTACGCCATGCTTCTCGGCTAGGTCGAAGATGACTTCGTCGTACTCTTTCTCTTTTTCATAGACCTCCAGGGACAGTCCCGGGATTTCGGTCTTGTGGAGCATGACCTCCAGGTAGTAATCGTCCCCGAAAACGCTCTTGTGCCACTCTATCGCTTTCTCTGCACCTGCTATGTCTCCGTCAAGAATCATTCTAGGAATTTCACCCGCCATACATGCTGACGAGCATATCAGGTCCTGATGATACTTGGCGATAACTTCATGCGAAACCCTTGGCTTATAATACATTCCCTCGATGTGTCCTGTGGAGACAATCTTCATCAGGTTCTTGTAGCCGTTATAGTTCTTGGCAAGCAGGATAAGGTGGTAATATCCTTTTTCCTTCAGCCTGTGGTCTCCCTTGGATACGTAGATTTCGCATCCGATGATAGGTTTCACGCTAGGATGTTTGGCTGCAAACTTGAAGAACTCCTTCACACCGTACATGTTGCCGTGGTCCGTGATCGCAAGACCCGGCATGCCAAGTTCTTCAGCCCTGTTGAACAGGTTTTCTATAGAAGACTGGCCGTCAAGGATAGAGTATTGTGTATGGACGTGAAGGTGTACAAAAGCCATTTTATGCTGATTTTAAGGCGATTAAAAATTAGTGCCGTTTTCCGTGGAAGGACAACCGGCAAAACATACAAATTTACGAAAAATTCGTGGTTTTTGTGAGGCGGATTTCCAAATACATTCGTTATATTTGTGAAGATGCAAATAGAAGATGCAGATGAAACAACTTAGGCAATTTCTGCTCATGATACTCTTGCTTGTTTCTGCAGATGTCATGACCGCCCAGCAAAACAGGGCGCTTTTCAGTATTTCAGGAAAGGTCGTAGATGCCAAGACTGGCGAACCTGTGATAGGTGCCGCTGTCAATGTGGAAGATACAGGTATCTGGGCCATATCTGATGAAAATGGAACCTTCTTTCTGCCGGATATCAGACCTGGCGACTATGCCGTGCAGTTTTCTTGTCTTGGCTTTGTCGATAAGCGACTCTCATTCGTTGTAAAGAAAGACATTCCTAACCTCACTATTAAACTGGATCAGAATACATTGGCTCTCAATAGCGTAGTGGTTACGGCTGAGCGGGACAAGGAGGGCATGAACACATCACTGAAGTTCGGTGCGAATGCATTGAACCATCTCCAAATGTCCAATGTTACAGATATCAGCGCCCTTCTTCCGGGCGGAAAAACCGTAAATCCGGACCTTACGACAGACAATGCGGTGTCGTTGCGCTCAGGAGGCCTCGCTGCCGGAAATGCCGCATTCGGAACTGCGCTGGAAGTCGATGGTGTAAGGGTCGGAAACAATGCTTCTTTCGGGTCAATGTCAGGAACCGGAACCAGAAACATCTCTACTGAGAACGTCCAGTCCATAGAAGTCATAACTGGCGTTCCTTCAGCTGAATACGGAGACCTGAACAGCGGAATGGTGAGAATTAACACCCGTAAGGGACTTACTCCGTGGAACATAACCTTCGCCGTAAATCCAAGAACCTATCAGGCGTCCGCGTCCAAAGGCATTGACCTTATGAAAAACAGGGGAGTCCTCAATGTCAGTGCGGAGTGGACTCGTGCGACACAAAAACTTTCATCTCCATATACTTCTTACACAAGGCGCGGATTTTCAGCATCTTACAGCAACACATTCAAGAACGTATTGAAATTTGAAGCCGGTGCCACCGGAAACATCGGCGGAATGAATACAAAGAATGATCCTGATGCGTATAAGGGGACATGGAGTAAGGTGAGAGACAATGTGTTAAGAGCGAATACATCTCTTACATGGCTTCTGCGCAAGTCTTGGATCACTAACCTGAAACTGGATGCATCAGTAAATTACAACGACAACCGTTCGCAGGATCACGCTTATGGCTCTTCAGCATCAATGTTGCCTGCCGTACATTCGGAACTTGCCGGATACTATCTTGCCGACAGGCTTCCGGTAAGCTATTTCTCTGACAAAGTCATTGACTCCAAGGAACTTGACTATGCGGCTTCCCTGAAATACGAGTGGTTCAAAAAATCCGGCAAGAGGCTGAGCAAACTGAAGGCCGGCGTGCAGTGGAAAGCTAATGGAAATGTCGGGGAAGGTGAGTATTACAAGGACCCTTCAGTTGCTGCAAATGGATATAGACCAAGGCCTTACAGCCAGTATCCTTTCATGCACAACGTGGCAGCATACATCGAAGAGGATTACACATTCCCGATAGGAAAAACCTCACTTCAGATTTCTGCCGGTCTCCGTCTTGAAAACCTTTTCGTGAAAGATACCGATTACAAGAACGTCAGCAGTCTTTCTCCAAGGTTCAATGCAAAGTGGAAGATTTCCGACAACCTGTCCGTCCGTGGCGGCTGGGGAGTCAGCGAAAAACTGCCTTCATTCTATATCCTCTATCCTGTGCAGAAGTACCGCGATATTCAGACCTTCGGATTCTCTCATGGCGACTCTTCTTCGTATGTGTATTATACTCAGCCATATAAGATGATTTTCAATGAAAATCTGAAATGGCAGAAGAACTATAACGCAGAGTTTGGCATTGAAGCATACTTCCTGCGCACATCAGTTTCTCTCGTAGGATTCTTCAACAAGACAAAGAATCCATATACCTACCAGAACATCTACACTCCGTTCTCCTACAACATCATGTCCGTTCCTTCCGGTTACACGGTCCCGGACAATCCTGAGATACGTGTCGATAGTCAGACTGGCCAGGTTTACATGAGAGGCAGCAGCGAGGAGTTCTGGACACCGATGGCTACCAAGGTGACCGACAAGACGTTCTTCGAGTCACAGATGCCTGGAAATGGAGATGACATCTACAGGACCGGAGCTGAACTTATAGTTGACTTCCCGGAAATTGCTCCGATAAGGACCAAGTTCAGACTGGATGCCAATTATGCATACACCCATTACATTGACAATACCCTTAACTGGACCTACAGGACAGGATGGTCTCACACGTCGTTGTCCAACAGGTCTTACCAGTATGTCGGAATTTATGCAAATGGCGGTGAATCAGGAACATACAATGGAAAAGAGTCTCATTCGCTGAATGCGAATCTTACCGCGATTACCCATATTCCCGAGGCCAGAATCGTTATCACCTGCCGCCTGGAAATGTCTCTTCTGAGCCGCTTCCGCAACCTGTCGAGATATCAAGGCAGGGAGTATGCGTATAATGTCAATGCTGACGGAGTGGAATCGATAGGCGGAAGTATTTATGATTCAAATAATTACACAGCTATACGTCCTGTGAAGTATATGGATGAGAATGGAGATGTTCATGACTTTACGGACAAGGAGGCTTCCGATCCGGCTTTTGCGAACCTCATCATAAAGTCAGGTAACGCATATACTTTCTCCCAGGATGGCTATGGAGCATATCTTTCTGCCAATCTGAGTGTTACAAAGGAAATCGGAGACCATGTCTCGCTTTCATTCTTCGCGAACAACTTTACGAATTCGCGAATGTACGTTACCTCCAAGGCTACGGGAGTGAGTGCGATCTTTACTCCGGCATTCTATTATGGACTTACTTGCAGACTTAAATTCTGACAGTTATGAAGAAATTTATATATCTGATATTTGCAGCATTGACCTTGGCCTCTTGCGTAAGCATCAAGTCCGGGGACCCGTATGACGGGGGACTATATCGTCTGGTCGTGGATCCGGTTTATCCTGAAGGATTTCCCGAGGCGCAGAAAATTGGCGTTCCCGTGTCCGTGACAGAAAGGAATCTCGGCAACAAGTATTCCCAAAATACCGGAGAGGATGGAACGGCCGTTCTGGAATTGCCTGCCGGAAGTTACAGAGTGACTTTCAGTTACAGCCATGACGGAGTTTCGTATAACGGAGCCATCGACAAGGTCATTCTGGGAGAGGCAGGCGTGAAGGAGGTCAAACTTCCCGTAAAGGACTCCCGTTCAGGAAAGATTGTCTTCAAGGAAATCTATTGCGGAGGCTGTACGAAATATCCTGAGCAGGGTAACTATATGGGTGATTCTTACGTGATTCTGCACAACAATACCTCTGAGGTCCAGTATCTCGACGGATTGTGTTTCGGTGCTCTCGACCCTTCCAATTCTGTCGGAACCAATGTTTGGGTGACGACTGATCCTGCTACCGGCGAGACCATTTATCCTGATTTCATTCCTCTCTCTCAGGCTGTCTGGCAGATAGGCGGGGACGGCACTGCGTTCCCTCTGGAACCTGGAGAAGATGCCGTGATAGTGGTCTTCGGAGCGATAGATCATCATTCGAAGTATCCTAACTCAGTGAATCTGAATAACTCACAGTATTTCGTATGCTATAATACGACATACTTCCCGAATCCTAATTATCATCCTGCACCTGGCAACAACATCCGGCAGGACCATATTCTGGACGTGGTGATAAAGACCGGAAAGGCCAATGCCTTTACTTTCTCCATCAATTCCCCTGCAACCGTAATTTTCAGGGCGCCTGAGGGTACTACGATGAAAGAGTTCGTGTCTGAATCCGGAAACGTCATTCCTAAGCCGGGTTCGACCAGCGAAAACATTGTCAAACTCCCGATTGATTGGGTGATTGACGGTGTAGAGGTGTTCGTGAAGGGCGGTTCCAACAAGAAGAGACTCTGTCCTGACATTGATGCAGGTGCGGTAGAATTCTCCGGTTCATACCAGGGACATACTCTTTTCCGTAAGGCTGATGAAGCATCAAGCCAGACTTTCGGATATGAAATCCTGGCCGATACAAATAACTCTACCAATGATTTTTATGAACGTGAAAAACAGTCGCTCCATGAATAAGACATTGAAAATAACAGTGGCTGCGGCCCTTCTTTTCTGGTCTGCGGGACTGTTTGCGCAGACATTCGACATTGTGGAACGCAGGGATTTCTGGAATGCCGGCAGGAACGTCAACGGATTGCGGACAGACTCATTGACAGTATCTTACGCTGAACTCGGAGCTGATTATACCAGCGGTGGTTTCAGGGATGTCAATGATCCTAAGACTATCTGGAGTGCAGGCGCCGAGGCCGGTACCATAACCCATCTGAAGAAGTTCTCCATGATCGGGGCATTCTCTTTCCGGAATTCAGAGAGCCAGAAGGCATGTGGATCAATGTCGGCACGTCCCGGTTACTATCCGGTGGACATCTACGAGTTTACTCCTGGCCGCAAGACCAGACAGACCTATTCTTTCCTCGGAGGAATTGCCGTTGATCTGAATGACAGTTGGCGCCTTGGAGGAAAACTGGACTTTACAGCTGAGAACTATACGAAGCGTAAGGATCTGCGTCATACTAATTTTCTCCTGGACATGACTTTCGCTCCAAGTATCATGTGGCATCGCGGGGATTTGGCATTGGGAGCAAGCTATGTCTTCTCCAAGACTTCGGAAACGATTACAGCTGAGGAACTTGGAATCACTTCAGGAGTATATTACGCTTTCATTGACAAGGGCCTTATGTATGGTGTCCAGGATATCTGGGACAATTCCGGCCTGCACATCAAGGAAGCCGGAGTCAGCGGCTTTCCGTCCAGGGAACTGACAAACGGCGGCGCCGCGCAGATTCAGTGGCGGAACTTCTATACCGAAATCGAGGCATTGGCAAGTCACGGAAGCACAGGTGAGAAGCAGAAAATCTGGTACAACTTCGATGGCTGGTCCATGGGCGTGAAAATGGACTACAGGATTCCTGGCAACGGGCACAGCCATTATCTCAGAGGACGCTATTCTATCAGGACTCAGGACAATGACGAGAATGTTCTGGAGGACGTTACTGAGAACGGTGTCACCACGACCCGCAAGTATGGCACGAATAACATCTTTACTCGCCAGAGCATCAATGCCGGTGCCGAGTGGGAACTTCTTCTCGACTCAGGGGAGTATTTCAATGCCGGTCTTGGCTGGACTCAGGACCGTGAGGTTTCCACGATGACCTATCCGTTCGTAAATACTTGCAAGGCAGATGTTTTCAATGTCTTTGCCTCTATCCTCGTGAAGTTCGGACGTTTCGACTTGAAGGTCAATGCCAATGTGTCGAAGGGTAAGGATGATGAATATCACTGGAAATCCCAAGGAATCGAGGCTTCAGATGAGCCGTTCCGTCTTTCGGAGTATGAGGCAGCAATGACTGCGTATGAGACTTGTGCGAAGGTCAATGGATGTCTTTCCGTCAGATATAATTTCAGGAAGGGTGTTTATCTCGAGGCATCTTATGAGGGTATTTCGCGTCTGAAGAAGAAATTTGACATTGTCGAGGGATTCTCTGCCGGAAGAATCAGAAACAGGGAAGCATTGACAATTGGCTATAATTTTTAGAACATAAATACGTTAACGATATGAAAAAAGTCATTTTACTTGCTGCGGCTGTGGCTGTATTGGCCGGCTGTCAGACTGAAAAAATCGAGACTCCTGTTCCTGGGCTCGTGAAGATTGTTCCGGTAATGACCAAGGTTACCGATGTCAATTTCGAGAATGGCGACAAAGTGGGTGTCACCATCATGCAGGGTGATGTGGCATATGCTCAGAATCAGCTTCTTACATATTCGGACAATGTTTTCTCAGGCACACTTAACTGGTATGCAGAGGCATTGACACCATCCACATTGACAGCATATTATCCTTATGACTCTGAGGGTGCGCCTTCTACATTCAAGGTTGCTGCGGACCAGACTTCAGGTTATGGTGCGTCGGATTTCATAGCCGGCAAGAAAGAGGAAGTTACTCCTTCTGTCAATGCCGTTGTGGTGCCTTTCAAGCACATGTTGACAAAGATTTCGCTTGTTGTGGACAACCAGTCTCAGTCCGGAATTTCTTCTATTGAACTTCGCGGTTCCAAGACAACTGCTGACATTGACCTTGTCAATATGACTGCTGCGGTTTCTGAGGGTGCTGCTGTCGAGTCTGTCAAGGCTCATGCGGTTACTGATGGTGAACTTTACAGCGCCATCGTTGTCCCTCAGACAGTTGCTTTTGAACTTTCTGTAACTACATCTACTGGGAAGGAACTTACTCAGAAGTTGGTCTCTACAGAACTTAAGCAGGGTCTCCAATATACTATCAATGTGAAGGTTATGCCTTCAGACATCAAGGTTTCCATTTCCGGAAATATCGAGAACTGGGGTGACGGCGGTGAAATCGGCGGAGACGTGCCTACTTACATTGACTTTGCTGAATATGACGGTTATTTCATTTACAAGAATGAGAAATATACTACAGTGAAGATGTCAGACGGTTCAGTATGGATGTCTCAGTCCATGCGCTATGTTCCTGAGGGATACACTGTGTCTTCAGATCCTGCAGCAGAGTCACACATTTGGGCCCCTTATACTATCGTTAGTGGAGTGCCTACTCCTTCTACCGATGCCGATTTTGTAGGCAAGAAGGGTTATCTCTATGATTATCAGGCTATTTTCGGTGAGGAAATCACTGTGGACAATGCCGCTTCGTTCGAGGGCAAGCAGGGTATCTGCCCTAACGGCTGGCATGTTCCTACCAGAAATGAGTATCTTGCGCTTTGCGGTTCTTCGGTCAAAGGTGTCAATGATGAGGCGGCCATAACAAAGGACGATGCATTGTTCTGGGATGCTACTGCCGGTTCCGGTTATGGTTCAGTGAAGAAGGCCAAAGAACTCGGATGGAATCCGGAGCTTGTAGGTTATCGTCAGGTTACCAAGTTCGGTGCGACCGGAATGTATCTCAAGAACGCTATTGCTGCGGCCAATACCAATGATGAGACTTTGGCCGGCAGTCCTGCCATCACATATTTCGCTTCTTCTACATTCAACAAGGCGAATTATGATTCCAAGGAGCCTACAAAACTCAATACGCTCCAGTATTTCGGCATGATGACCACATTTACAAGCCAGTATAAGGATGGACGTCTGTCTATGTCATTCGTTCACAGCGGATGCGGTATGACTCTGCGTTGTGTGAAGAACAAGTAATATATAACATAAACACTGGAAGCCGTTGTCGTGTGATGGCGGCTTCTGTAATGCTAAACTTAATGGCTAAACAATCAACAATCAAAAGGAATTGGCCTAAATATCTCCTTCAGTGGGGTGTTCTGGCCGCATTGGCAGCTTTCCTGCTCATCCCGGGCAAGGATCCTGCAAACCCTGAGGCATATTGCCCTATGGGCGGTCTTCAGGCATTGACAACATTCTTCGTAAGAGGCTCACTTCCATGCAGCATGAGCATGGTACAGATAGTGATGGGTATCGTTCTGGCTGCTGCAGTCGTGCTTTTCAGCAAACTTTTCTGCGGTTATCTCTGCCCGCTGGGAACGGTTCAGGACCTTCTCATGAAGCTCCGCAACACTATCGGCTGGAGAGGTATCGTGGTAAAGAACGGTACTGTTGCCGACAAGGTTCTCCGCGTCATCAAGTATGTGCTTCTGTTCTGGATTTTCTATTCTACTGCTACTGCGAGCGAGTTGTTCTGCAAGAACCTTGACCCTTATTATGCTGTGGCCACCGGATTCAAGGGTGAGATAACTCTTTGGATGTCATTGATTTCAGTTGCAGCTGTGATTCTCTGCGGCTTCATGGTCAACATGTTCTGGTGCAAGTATCTCTGTCCTCTCGGAGCAATTTCGAATTCTCTGAAGTTCTGGGTGTGGATTGTAGTTCTTGTTGCTGCATACTACCTGCTTGGAACTATTGGTGTCAATGTCCCTTGGTGGGCTCTTCTTGCGGCGTTCTGCGTTGTGGGTTATCTGCTGGAAATCTTCTGCGGAAAACCTAGGCTTCAGGTTCTCCATATCATGAAGAATGACTCCAAGTGTACGCATTGCGGTCTTTGTACGAAGGCTTGTCCTTATGGCATTGATGTGGCTGGCTGCAGGGCCGGTGCCGTCAATGCTGTGGATTGTACTCTGTGCGGTGAGTGTACGGCAGTTTGTCCTGTGGATGCCATCCATACCGGTGTGTGCGTGAAAGGCGGACGCAACGTGTGGAATGTGCTGGCTCCGGCTGTCATTGCATTGGTTCTCATGGGTATCGGTCTCTGGGCCGGCGGAAAGTATGAGCTTCCTACCATCAATGTTACCTGGGGTATCGAGCAGACTTTGGAGGATGGTACGGTTAAGCAGCTGGTGGATCCGTCATCATTGAAAACTCTGGAGATGGAGGGGCTGCGTTCAGTCAAGTGCTACGGCAGTTCTATGGCTTTCAAGGCTAAACTTGAGAAAATCAGGGGCGTTCATGGTGTGAAGACGTTTGTTTCCCACCACAGGGCTGTGATTACTTATGATCCAGCTGCCACTACTCCTGAGATTATCCAGGAGAGTGTGTTCACTCCTTCCAAGTTCCGTGTCAATACTCCTGATATGGCGACTGTGGACAGCATCAAGGTGGTTACTATCCGTACTGAGAATATGTATGACAAGCTGGACCTGAATTATCTCGGTCTCCAGATGCGTCTGACTGACAAGAAGATATATGGTCTCGAGTCCGAGTTCGCATGTCCTCTCATTGTCCGTGTCTATATGGATGCTTCAGAGACTGCCGACAAGGCCTGGTTCAAGAAGATTGTCAATATGAAGGAGCTTGAGATGCATGTCCACGGCGGCGGCACCAAGATTACTCCTGTGAACTTCAAGTTCGTGGATCTTGAGGATGGCGAGTCTTATATTTCTACGGAGTCTTTCATCCGCAAGATGTTCACTCCGTTCAAGGCCCAGTTCTCCAGCAGGGTAGAGGAGTTCGCCGGCAAGCCTCAGTTCGTATATGAGATTCCGGATGCCAATTATGAGAAGCCTATCATTCTCAGGAATCTGCCTTTCGTAAGCAACCATCTTTCCAAGAATGACGGTATCATTGGTGTCTATCTCGAACTTGACGATAGTCTGACTCCGGCTCTGATGATTCGATATGCCGCTCCTATGACGGCTGACCGTGTCTGGGAACTTCTGAATATGGACAAGTGGACCATCACCTACAAGAAGGATGATGTCCGCGAAGTGGATGCAAAACTGAAGTTCAAGAATCCTGGCGTGGAAGTGCCGTATGAAGGCTCTGCGTTGGAGAAGGTTCTGGCGTCAGAATAACCGATAAGTTGGGTCATTGAGGTCTTAGAAACCGTTTTGAAATGATTGAATAGTTGTTTGAGGTAAAATTCCTTCATCTTCTTCCCGAGTTTTCAGGTCAGATAGGCCCAGCTATCTTCCCTGAACCCTCGGTTGAATCTGAAGGTTTTTCCACTCAAACCTTCTGTGAATAATTTCAAAACTGTTTCTTAGCATTTCCATGATGTTGCTGAATTGCACTTCTCGGGAGTGCTAAGATGTTAATAATCCGTAATATATAATATACGATGAAAATGAAAAGAATGTATCTGGCCGCATTGACATTGGCCGGAGTCTTATTGGGGCAGGCGACAGCTTTTGCCGATGAGGGCATGTGGCTGATTCAGGATATCAACGCGGCGCTGGAAAAGAAGATGCAGGAGAGGGGGCTGAAGCTTTCGGCCGGGGAAATTTATAATGCGGATGCACCGGGTGCGGCTGTTTCGGATGCGATTGTTTCTCTGGGTTTTTACTGCACCGGAAGTATAATTTCTGACCAGGGGCTTCTGATAACGAACCACCATTGTGCTTACTCGGATGTTTTCGCGCTGAGTACTCCGGAGCATAACTATCTGGAAGAGGGCTATTGGGCAGTGCGCAGTGACCAGGAGTTGCCTATTCCGGACAAGCAGGTATTCTTCCTGAAGAGGGTTCTGGACATCTCGGGGGAAGTGAAGAATCTCCGTGACGATTTGGCGAAGAAGGGGCTTCCTTGCGGAATGCGTCGCGTGAGCCATATCCTGGAGTCGAAATATAAAAAGGATACAGGAAAAGAGGCCTATCTGAATTCAATGTGGGCAGGCGAGAAATACTACATGGCGTTGTATGATGTCTATGAGGATCTTCGTCTCGTGGCTGCGCCTCCTGTTTCCGTGGCTGCATTCGGTGGTGATACTGACAACTGGGAGTGGCCTCAGCATAAATGTGATTTCGCAATGTATCGCGTGTATATGTCTCCTGACGGCAAACCAGCAAAGTATTCTAGTGATAATGTTCCTTTGAAGCCGTTGCGCAAACTGGATATTTCTTTGGATGGCTATAAGCCTGACGACTATACTATGGTTATAGGCTATCCTGGCAGAACCAATCGTTATGCGTCTTCGTTGGAGACTGATTATCAGGAACGTGTGACTCTTCCGATTGCCAATGAACTGAGACGCAATCAGATGGAAATAATGCGCCGATGGATGGATGCTGACCCTGCTGTATGGCTCAAGTATTCTGATACGTTCTTCGGCCTCAGCAATATCGGAGAAATGCAGGAAGGCGAGGCTGCCTGTCTTAAGAGGTTCGGAGTCAAGGCTATAAAGGAGTCAGAGGAGAAGGATTTGCAGGCATGGATAGAAGCCGACCCTGCACGTAAGGCCAGATGGGGTAGTCTCATGTCGGATTTGCAGAAGATGTATGATGAGACAGAGGCCGTGGAGCGCAACAAGGCTTATTTCCGTGAAACTTTCTTCCGTGGAACTATCATTGGCCGTACCATCATGAGGATGAACAGTGCGCGCGGCAAGTTCAAGCCGATGAAGAAGTCACTTATGAAAGGTGTTTCTGAAACGGATCCAAGGGTGGAGCGCGATTTGTTGGAATACTCTGTGTCACAGTACTTCACTAACATTGACACGTCTCTTTTCGGTCCTTATCAGAGGGAACTTTCCGCTAAGTTCGGTACGGATTTCAAGGCGATGACTGATTATATTTGGGAGGGAACTATGGTTGCTTCCCGTGAAAAGGCGGAGGCGTTCAATAATCCTGCCCAGTTCAATGATGACAGGCTGAAGAAGCTTCTTTTGGATGTCAGCATTCTTGATTTCAACAAGACTGATGATGACATGAATCTGCGCAACAGGATTCTGGCGCTGAACAAGGAATATACTCAGGCTCTCTATGAGATGCGCAGTGATAAGGGAATTGCCCAGTATCCTGATGCAAATTCCACAATGCGAATTACTTATGGTACTGTCGGCCCGATCGAGCCTCATGATGGAGTATGGTGCTCATGGCAGACTTCGACTAATGGAATCATTGAAAAATATGACGCGGAGAATCGCGATTTCAAGCCTTCGGATGCGTTTATGTCAATGCTGAAGTCACGTGATTGGGGACGTTGGGCTGTGAAGATGCCTTCTTCCGGCAAAAAGGCTGCTCCGGCTCCTGTCGGCTCTGCTCCTGCCGGGACAATGCCTGCTGATTTCCTTACAGACAACGATATTACCGGCGGTAATTCCGGCAGCCCTGTGCTCAATGCCGAGGGTAAGGTCATCGGCTTGGCTTTCGATGGCAACAAGGAATCTCTCGCCAGCGATTTGTATGCCGTTCCGGGCTACAACAAGTGTGTCTGCGTGGATATCCGCTACATTCTCTGGACTCTGGACAAGTATGCCGGAATGTCTAGAATTATCGAGGAACTGGGGCTGTAATGGAGATTTTTTAGGATAACTTTGTGCACCTTTACGGTTGATATTCCGTTTCGATTTATTTTTATGATTCCCTCGGATTAAATTCCGGGGGGATTTTTTTTGCAATACCGAAAATTCGTTTTATCTTTGCATTCCTATTTGGAGAATCGGTTAACGAATCTCTCGAAGGAATGCATTTCCGGAGAGGTGGGTGAGTGGCTGAAACCACCAGTTTGCTAAACTGACGTACGGGTTTACCGTACCACGAGTTCGAATCTCGTCCTCTCCGCTGAAAAGAAGTCCTAAATTCTTGTTTATCAAAGAGTTTAGGACTTATTATTTTGTGAAAACTGCACCGAAATTGCACCAAGATTACTTTTTGACTTTATCACATCTTAAAACTGTCCAGTAAGACACTCTGACGTTTCTTGTCAGCTATTGCAATATATGGCTTCATAGAGTCATAGTCAGCATGCCCAGTAAAGGTCATTACCATTTCAGGAGACATTCCTTCTTCAAGCGCATGGACAACAAATGTTCTTCTTGCAGCATGTGTTCCAATTACTTCATAAAGGGGAGCAGTTTTATATACAGGTTTCTTACCACAGTATTGCATTACTTCCACCTCTCTGGTATAGCCAAGCATCTTTGCGATTTCCTTCAGGCCCTTGTTCATCTTCTGGTTTGATTTCTTCGGAAATGCAAGGCCTCCTGTAGGTATGGAGATATACTTCTTGTATAACTCAATGGCCTCCGGCACAAGAAAGATTGTAAGCCCGTCATTTGTCTTCTTACTGACAAAGGATATTCTGGTGGGATCCGTAGGATTGTCAAAATTTGCACGCCTGAGTATGTCAAGGTCACTATGGCGAAGAGAAGTCAGGCAGCAGAAGCAGAACCTGTCACGGGTAAGTTCCAGATGCTTCATATTGTCAGGGAACTTGTAATTGTACAGTTTCTGGAATTCATCCCACCTGAGGTAAATTACTGCTTTCCTAGGGGCAAGTTTCAGCGGAGGTGGAATGTGGCTTACCACATCTTGTCCATGTTTCAGGTATCCTCTGTCATAAGCCCATTTCAGTATTTGTTTAAGATATGACAGATGGTTCTCCACCGTTGAATTCTTGTAGCCTTTCTTGATGAGAAAAGACTGATAATCATCAAGTGTTGCTGTTGTTATGTCTGTCATTTTAAGGGTGCTGTTCATTTTGTTGATCTGGGTCTGTACAGCACTCAGTTTGTCAAAGGATGGATGGTTCCATTTCTTTTTCTTGTTTGTGCTTGATTTGATGGCTAGCGGCCAGTCTTCTTCCTTGCTGCGGACTTCACAGTATATCTTTGCAAATGCCTTGAAGGTAAGATTTCTCTCCCTTGCCAGTTTGACGGCAGGATTATAAAAACTGGCGATGGTATACTCCATCCAGTTTTGTCTGTCTTTTTTGTCAGTCATAGTGTCAAAGTCCTTGGTGTCAATGATACAATGGCCAATGTGTTCTTTAAGTCTATCCAATTTAGCCCGTAGATCTTCCAGTTCTTCTTGTCTATCCCGGCTTTCAATACGAGAAAGTTTCCGTACTTGCATCATCTTGTCATTCCAGTCTTTAGGGCTGATGAACAGACCAGTCTTGCCACCAACTCTGAATCTTCTTGATATGCTTACCCTCACAAGTATTTGAGATTTTCTGGTCTCTTTCCCTTTTATCTTTGATAACTCAAAATTTATAGTGGCCATATTATGATGCATTTAAAGTTGTAAGGTTCTTGATTTCATCCATATAAAAATAGTCTCTTCCTCCAACACTCTTTGAGTGTATGTAGCCTGCTCCTTTCCATCTGTGGATGGTTGAAACATTTTTGCCAAGGTATTTGGCAGCCTCCTTGGCATTGATCATCTTTCTCTTTTCCATTTTATCAAATTCCTTTGTATAAGTTCTTATTGTGTAATCAGCACAGTCTCTCATCAGGTCCTGAAGTTCCTGGTAAGTCATGGAAATGGTTACATTCCTGTTGTCTAAATTCAAAGTGTTGTTTATCATTTTCTTATATATTATCATTTTCCTTCATCTTCATATTTTGAAGGTCTCGAGATAAAAATAACAAAGTTCTAGACGGTTGATGAAGAAAGTGTCCCTATAATGTAAACATCGACTTGACTTTCTTGACTGTGCTTTCGGAGACTTCGGCGAGCTTTGCAGTCTGGCGTATCGGGTATCCCTTCTTGAGAAGCTTGATTACTTCCCTATATTCATCTGCATAAGATTCAATAGGTTTTCTGTACCCTGATTTTCTGCCAAGCCCAGTCTTACCTGTTTCCTTAACTTGTCTGTTCACATAAGCCTTCCTGCCACTGGATAGTCGAAAATATATGGCATCACGTTCCAAAGATGCGGCTGTGGCGAGGACGGCAATCATTATCGTGAGATATGGGTTCTCCTTTCCGTTTGCATCAAAGATTGATATTCCCTCTTTCTGGAAATATATGTTGAGGTTGCTGTCCTTACAGAAACGGATGTTTGCCAACACCTCATCCACATTTCTTCCTAAGCGGGAAAGTTCGGAGATGAGAAGTACATCAATATTGTTCTTCACGGCATAAGCAAGACATTCGTTGAGAATAAGCCGTTCCTTGTTCTTCTTGGCTCCAGAAATGTGCTCCTCGAATGTCCTAACTATTGTCATACTGTTCGTTCTTGCATATTCTGTCAGGTCTATAATTTGTCGTTCTGTCGATTGTCTGTCTCCTGTCGAAGACACTCTTGCATATATTACTGCATTCATTTTTGAGGTGTTTTGATTTTGAGTTGTTTTAAGTCTGTGGGGCCTTTTCATCTCGCTTATTTTTGAGGTGCTTTTTTCTCTTTGACTTATTTCATCTCATTATTATTGTACTTACTCCTTTTTAACTGATTTACCGCAGCTTATGCGCCGAGATTGATCGGTGCGACAGATTGACGGAGACTAAATGTGGAACGAAAAAGGCGGTGAGGAATAATTTCTCTCCGCCAGACAATGATAGTATATACAAATGGACATCCGTATTTCATCGTTATTTATGCTCTTTTGCTGATTGTGCGGAAGCTCACGAAGCCTAAATCGTGATACTCCTGAGGGGTTTGTTCCCTTTTTGACGGAGAAAACGGGTAGGGGTTTCGCAGGTAAATGGGCTCTTGTCAAACCTGTCTTGCAAAAGGTTGGTATTCTTGGTAATGTTGGAGCTATCACACCAATAATAGTGAAAAAATACCATTCCCTGACGGACACTTTGATGAAACATAAATATGATATGGTTGTGATGGTGGAATATGGATATGAAGAAGAGGCTGACCCAAAAGGTCAGCTTCTTTTTTTTATAAGGATAGGATCTGAATGTGATGATAGGTATTGCAGAGGACACCATTCGCATTATTCGCTCCAG
>OGRU01000044.1_pt1 | contig 110203 bp, 79 predicted proteins | sample 1553541 | NCBI WGS metagenome assembly OGRU01 (sample SAMEA2580068, study PRJEB22360) | human gut metagenome | biome: human gut; feature: human-associated habitat; material: faeces | place: Denmark | collected 2008/2010
ACCCAGGGCGTTGCCCTGGGCTAAGAGCTTCTGCCCTTTCAGGGCGTGCTGGGTAATATCAACCATACAGGAGGGCGTGCTGGGTAATATCAATCGTACAGGAGGGCGTGCTGGGTAATATCAATCGTACAGGAGGGCGTGCTGGATAATATCAATCATACAGGAGGGCGTGCTGGATAATATCAATCATACAGGAGGGCGTGCTGGGTGAGTTCATTTGCCCTGGGCTATCGGGAAGCTCTGAGGGACCAAAAAGAGAGACTGCCCGGCTATAGAAACAGCTTCGGATGATAAAAAAGCGGAAATTACTGATTTTTGAAAAACATCAGAGAAAAGAGACATTTTTATCGGAAAAACCCCTTTTAGGTGTCGCATTCCCTACCAATGCGACACCTAAATGATAGGAATGCGACACATAGACAGGGGAATGCGACACCTTTTCCCAAATTATTTTGGTATATTTGCTCCATGATTGCGAAACAGGAGCCATGCCAGACTGCAAGTTCGGCATACCTGTTCATCATGTAGACAAGCCACTTATATTTTTATGAGTGTTCTTCGTCCTGACAATTCAGTGGGCTTGATGGCGCAGTCTTTCCCATCATAGAGGAAAGCACCCTACCCTCTTGATAAATTGACAAACAGAAATACAAGATAAAATATTTACATTAATTATTAATAACAAAACGTGTATGAAAAAGAAACAATTACACAAACCAAAATGGCTCGTCACGATGCTGCTGCTCGTGATGGCTATCCTCATGCCTTATGAGGGGGCATGGGCACAGACGAAGCCTACCAGAGGTAATGGCTCAGTAGACAATCCTTATGAGATATCCTCTGCTGCCGAACTGGCGTGGTTCCGCGACTATGTGAATAATGAATCTCAATATGCTTCAGCCACGCTGACTGAAGATATTGACTTGTCAGAGTTCTGCCATGCGGCTGATGCCGCCACGAATACAGAAGAGCTCAGTTGGGATCCTATCGGTAATGGCAGGATGTATTGTGGAACGTTCGACGGCAACGGGAAGACGATTCGCAATCTATACATCAATAGCACCATTATGTATAAAGGTTTCTTCGGCTATGCTAATAGTGGCAGTATTAAGAACATCACTTTCGACAATGCGAAGGTGAAGAACACTCATTATAATGGTACAGGAATATTGACAGGAGTTTTTGAGAAATGTACTATTGAAAACATCAAGACCTTGGCAAACTGTTCGGTAGAAGGAACTTACAATACAGGCGGAATTGCAGGAACAGGAACGGGCAACATCAGCAACTGCGAAAACCGTGCAATGGTGAATGGTACAAATAATGTAGGAGGTATTGTAGGCAACTCTTCCGACAATACCATCTCTTCTTCCGACAATACCATCTCTTCATGCGCCAATTACGGTGCTGTAACAGGAACGGAATACGCAGTTGGCGGCATGGTCGGATTTTTTATCTCAGGAACCATTCAGAACTGCGCCAACTATGGCGATATATCGGGGGCTGACTGTGTCGGAAATCAGATAGGATATGCTGCAACAGTCAATCTGAACAATGTGCTTGGCATTGGAAATGTTACTGCGACAACTTCTCAATCAGGTCTCCTTGCTGGAGTAATCTGGGATTCCTCCAGCACCGCCACTGGCATCTTGGCATACAACAGCAGTGCAAAACTTACGATTAATGGAATTGAGCAGACTGGTGATGCCGTCAAGGCTATCGGAATAAGTTCATTATCATCTACAGGAAGGATAAAGGCATTTTCTGCAGAACAGTTGAAGAGTGGATTTGTTGCTTTTATACTCCAGGGATATGCCTCAGAAAGTGCAAAATGGGGGCAAAAACTGAATACAGACGATTATCCTATACTTGGCTCTACGAATAAGGTGTATTCGGATAGTCCTATAACCATGAAATGCTCAGGCGAGTTGGAAGGCACAGGTACATTTACCAATACAAAGCCAGCACAGGAGGGCACATTCACGATGCAGCATGGCAATAGTATCATACATCACGAATCAGTGGATGTTACCTGCACAGTAGATGGCACAATTGAATATTGGGAATGTGATGTTTGCAATGAGACTTACTTAGATGAAAGATTGACACAACCAGTAGGTAACATTATCAAGGAGGCTGCCACTGGTCACAACTATGATGAGAACGACAAGTGCACGAAGTGCCAGAAAGAAATTCAGTTCGTTAAATTGGGCAACAATAACATAACGATCGAAAAGGTATTTGGTAAGAAGTCGAAAATCAGCGGTTACAATCTTTATAAATTTACAGCTCCAGAAGAGGGAACATTGGTGGTAACGGCAGACAGCCACGGCGAAGACACCTATGGCAGCCTGTGGGAGAGCCGCACGGGTGATTACTTGATTAAAAAAGATAAAGGTAGTGATAATGGTAAAGACTTCAAAATCACCTACGAAGTAAAGAAAGGCACCACTTATTATATCGGTGCCAGAGAGTATGATGGCGATGCCATCGTAGGCGAGGTCACGCTCTATGTAAATTTGATAAGTAATCAACCACCTACAGGCGTGACTGGTAATGGAACCGAGGCTGAACCTTTCATACTGAAGACGGCAGATCATCTGGCGTGGTTCCGTGACTACGTGAATGTAGGAAAGGTAAGTGCCTGTGCAAAGATTGCCGATGAAGTGGAAGTTATTGATATGAGCAGTGTGTGCCATGAGGCTGATGCCGAAAAACAGGTAGCAGAGCTCAGTTGGACTCCTATCGGTTCTAAGAAGTATCAAGGAACGTTCGACGGCAACGGGAAGACGATCCGTAATCTCTTCATCAGCTCCACCTCTAATGAAATTGGTTTCTTTGGCTATGCTGCTGATTGCCGCATCAAGAACATCACTTTCGACAATGCGAAGGTGAAGGGCAATGATAATTGTAGTACTGGTATTTTGGCAGGATATGTACGTTCTTGTGTGATTGAAAATATCAAGACCACAGAAAACTGTTCGGTAGAAGGACAATATGAGACTGGCGGAATAGCAGGAGGAGCTAATGGCAACATCAGCAACTGCGAAAACCATGCAATAGTGAAGGGTTTACATTCTGTTGGTGGTATTGTAGGTATCTGTTTCGATTCAGAAAATTCCATCACTTCATGCGCCAATTATGGTGAGATAACAGGCACGGAGGATTTCGTTGGAGGTATAATTGGATATTTTGGTGAAGGAAGCCTCCAGAACAGTGCCAATTATGGCAATGTTACGGGAGATGCTCGCGTCGGAAACTTGATAGGATATGCTAATATATGCAATATTAACAATGTGTTGGGTATTGGCAATATTACTGCTAACTATGCAGATTGTAATGGTCTCATTGTCGGATACATTGCAGATGCTTCCAGCACCGCTTCTGGTATCTTGGCATACAACAGTAGTGCTAAGATGACCATCAAAGGAACGGAACTGACGGGTGATGCAGTCGTGGCTATCGGAGATGGCTCATTGACCTATCCTGAAGGTAAGAATGAAGCAGACGTGGTCAAGGCATTTACCCCTGAGCAGCTGAAGAGCGGTGAGGTGGCTTACCTGCTCAATGGAAGTACATCAGAAGGCGAACTGGCATGGTATCAGAAGTTGGGCACAAATGCTTATCCTGTACTGAAAGCTGCAGAGGGCAATACTGTATATCATGGATCATTCCGTTACTGCGACAATACGACTTGCTCATATAGCAACAGCTCTTCTGAGAATGAATTGGTTCACGTAGCATCTGCCACCTTGACAAGTCCTGAACATGACGCCGACGAGCATATCTATCACATGGGCTGCCGCAACGAGGGCTGTACTCTGCACAAGTATGTTGCCGACAAGGCTGGAAACATCGTGGTGACAAAGGATGCAAACAACAAGTTTGTGGCGACCGAAGACCTGACACTCGTCGACGGCGAGGACTTCAAGGACTATGAGGCGTTCACCTCCAAGACCATCTCTTACAGCCGCAATATCCCTGAGGGCGCAGCCTGGGGAACACTCTGCTTGCCATTCGCCATCGACCTGAGCCAGGAAGCAGAATGTGACTTCTATCGTCTCACAGGCATTGATGCTTCTAAGGAATGCATCACCATAGAGAGTTGCGCAGAGGGCGTCATCCCTGCCGGCACTCCGGTGCTCTTCAAGATGAAGGAGGGCGAGACGGTGCTCAGCCTCTCTGCTGTCGCTGCCGACATCGTTACTGCCCCACTTTCAGGAACCAGCTCCGATGTCAACCTCGTAGGTTCGTTCGTTCAGATCAGTGGTGAGAATCTTGCGACAAGCGACTACGTCATTGGCGAGGACCAGTTCTGCCGCGTCAGCGACTTGCACGACGCCCCTATCCTACCGATGCGTGCATACCTCCATCTATCCGACGCATCACTTACGTCAGCTGCTAAACTGAGCATCGGAAAGAACGATGGAAGCACCGCCATTGACCACCTCAACGCCATCAGCCGTGATGCCGACGCAGAATACTACGATGCAAGTGGTCACCGCACCCATGGTCTGCAGAAGGGTCTGAACATCGTGAAGCGAGGCGGCAAGACGTATAAGATCATGGTTAAGTAAGTTTCGCAAGTATATTCCACACGCCCTGAAGGCCAAGAAGCTCATATAAGCAGCATCACCCCAAAAGGGTAGAAGCCCTTTACCTTTGCTTTACCCTTCGACCAGCGATTTTCAATTCCGCTACGCGCCGGTGACCGTTGGTTCAGGGCGTGCTGCTTTTGGAGCTTTTGGGCCTTCAGCCCGTACATAAACCCCTTGCGAAACTTGAGTAAACATCATATTTTCAGGAAGGAAACATCATGCTTAGATGGTGAAAAGTACAGACTTATAAATGTATGTATGGCGTGTATCACACTGTATCAGAGAGTATCATACTGTATCAGAGAGTATCACTTTCGAATCGATACAAAATGACAGATAAAATACTATATATCAGATAGTTAGAGTGTATCAAACCCGATACAGATGTCGCCGTAGAATCTATCCAGCGATAAACTCCTGTATCGAACTGATACAGTCTAACTATCTATATATCAAATAGTTAGTATGTATTTTGTATCAAAAATTGGAATGATACACTTTGATACAGAAATATTGAATTTAACTCCCTTATCTCCTTCATTTAATCGGATTGTTTCTCTTTCTGATTCAAGAAGAAGCGTTTGTATTCATTCTCAAAGTTGGGAGTAAAGATATTCTTTCCTATATTCTCGCTGATCTCCTCTTTGCTCCAGAAGCGTCCGCCTGCCAACTCATCCTTGTCAGGACAAACCGGTCCGTCGTAGACGCAGCGATGAACGTAAACCAGTTCTTTCTCCTTCAGGCTTTCGAATACATAATGTCCCATGCTGACGGGCTCATAGTCGGTCATTCCCAACTCCTCTCTCACCTCTCTGCGAAGCGCTATTTCTACGCTCTCGCCCAGGTCGACATGTCCTCCACATGCCGTGTCCCATTTGTCGGGCTGGATGTCCTTCCAGGCAGGACGATGCTGCAGGTAGAGTTCTCCCCTGCTGTTGAATACATGCAGATGCACCACAGGGTGCAGTATTTTGCATCCATCATGAGCATGTCCGCGACTGATGGCACCGAGGATGTTTCCCTGTTCGTCGACGATGGGAAACTGCTCTTCCTCGTTGTCGTGATGCTGATTGATTACTTTAGATTCTGTCACAACTAAAAAGTTTATGAATTATTGTTTCATTATAATGTTCCATACTCTTCAGAGTATCGCAGCATCTGCTCTGTGTAGCTCTCAGTGTAGTCTAAAAGCACATCTACAGGATTGCCTTGGTCGTCATGAAGGATCGTCATCTTCGGATTGATGAATCCCTTATAGGGCACCAGGTTAAGCAACTCGTATCGCTGTCTGATTTCGTGATGCAGCTCTGGGTCGATGTTGACAGCATACTCTTCCACGAGACTGCGAGCAGCCTCGAAGTCACCCTCGCTCTTGATGCGCTGAATTTCGGCAAGCAGTGTTCCGAAAACATTCCTCAGTGCGGCATAATCAGTGATCTGCACATAGGTCTTGCCCTCACGCTGAACGAGCGATACAGCTCCTTGTGAATGATGAAGAGTCCACCAGGCGATGAGTGCACGGTTGCGCATGTGAGCCTCCTCTATCTTGTCGCCTTCCTTGATGCGGATGTTTTGAGTGAGCAAACCGTTCATCAGATATGTATAATACTGTGCCTTGTAGGCTTCTGCGTCGGGAAGGAGTCCCAGTTCCACCAGCTTCTCATCGGCCATATAATACAAGCCGAAAAGGTCGGCACGTGCTTCCTCGATGGTATTGCCGTAAGCCTTGAGGGCATCAGGGTCGGTTCCTGGCAGCAGTTGACCGCTGCCGTGTCCCAAGCATTCATGCAGGTCGGTATGCAAGTCGTCCGTCAGGTCGGAATACTTCTCTATCATGGCGAGAGTATCCTTGTCAATGACAAACTCCTCGTCGAATCCGTTGCCATGAGCAGCCTTATTGTACGCCTCGGTCAGATTTCCTATCGTGACACTCTTTGATCCATAGGTCTGTCTTATCCAGTTGGCATTGGGCAGGTTAATGCCTATTGCCGAGGCGGGATATTCATCACCACCGAGCATGGCTGCACAGATGACGTTGGCAGTGACGCCCTTTACCACAGGCTTGCGGAAGCGTGGGTCAACAGGCGAATGGTCTTCAAACCACTGGGCATAGCTGCTGATGGTCTGGGTTCGCTTTGTGGCCTCGAGGTCTTTGTATTCAACGATTCCCTCCCAGGTACCCTTCAGTGCCAGTGGGTCGCCATACACCTCAATAAAGCCGTTGACGAAGTCGACCATACCCTCCTGCTGTTCTACCCAGGCTATGCTGTAGCGATCGAAAACAGCCAAGTCGCCCGTATGGTAGTATTTCAGCAGCAGGTCGATGACATGACGTTGCTGTTCGTTCTCGGCATACTTCTGAGCCTTGCGGAGCCATGAAGATATTTCGCGTATGGCCTCACCATACATGCCGTTCTCAGCCCACACCAGCTCTATCATCTCGCCATTGCGCTTGGTGAGCTTAGAGTTCAGTCCGTACGAGGGAGCCTCTTCGTTGCCCTTTTCCTTCATTTTGGCATAGAATCGCTCCACCTCAGCCTGCGTCACATTCTCATAGAAGTTGCAAGCCGATGTCTTCACCAAGTCTTCGCCGTCAGTCTGGTTGACACGTTTGGGCAATACCGAGTCGTCAAAGATCACCGGTACGAGCTCGTCGAGCAGGTCTTCCTTAGTCTCTCCTCTCTTCAGTGGCAGCAGTTTTTCGTCCATGCCGTCGATGAGTTGATAGAAGTACTCCTCGCTGAAGTCGGGCTTCATCTTCTCGCAACCATAGTGGTGATAGATGCCGCTTGAGAACCATACTCTCTTGAGATAGACAACGATTTTCTGAAACTCGTCACTCTCAGCCTCTTCGCGAACCTTATAATATAGGTATAAGGCCTCGAGGGTTTTGCGTATGCGCAGGTTGTACTTACCCTGCTGGTCGAAGGTGATGTCGCGTCCCATCAGAGTGGCTTTGGCCAGACAGAAGATGTACAGTTTCTGAGAGAGCGAAAGGCTCTCGAAACCATTCAGGCGATAGCGCAACATTTGCAGGTCGGCAAAGCGCTCGTCACTATACTTAAACTGATTGTCGTGCATGATGTGATGTTGATGTTCTTATTTTTTCTTCTTCTCTTTCTTCAGTTCTGGGTGTAGATGAAGGTATTCCATGCGGAAGTCGCGTGGAGTGGTACCATTCTGTTTATAGAAAGCTGAATAGAAACTCTGACGGTTGGCAAAGCCCACCATGGAAGCAACATCCTCCATGTTGAGTTTCAGGTAGCGGCGGTCGATGAGTATCGACATGGCCTCGTCGATTCGGTACTTGTTGATGAGTGTGGCATAGTTCATGTGGAACTTCACATTGCATACAGCCGACACATATCGGCTGTTGGTGTTCAGGTCCTGTGCCAGTTTCTTGGCCGAATAGTCCTTGTCCATAAACTTCCTCTGGATGAGCAGAATGTTCAGTATCTTGGTGTGCAATTCATCCAGTATATCGGGATTGATGCTTTCCTGATAGCTTGCCCCCGACTCTTTGTATTCTCTGATATTATATTTTGCCATATTTGTTTTGTATGTTTATTCATCATTAGTCTGTACGATAAAAAACATGGATTTCACCCGTAGTGACCCGTTGTTTTGCAACGTACGTACGAAAGTTTTACATTTAGGCTTGCAAAAATAATGAATTTATCCCATTTTATCAAATATCTTGCTTATTTTTTATAAAAAAATCATTACCTTTGCCAGAAATTATCATAAAAATGCAAATAAGCGACCTATTGAGAAACTACTACGGATATGATTTCTTCCGACCCAACCAGGAAGCAATCATCCGTGAGGTGATGCAGGGCAACGACTGTCTTGTGCTGATGCCGACAGGTGGAGGCAAGAGTATCTGCTATCAGATTCCTGCCCTTGCCTTGCCGGGAACGGCTGTCGTTGTCTCGCCGCTTATCAGTTTGATGCACGACCAGGTGGAAACGCTCAAGGCCAACGGTATCGCTGCCGCCGAGCTGAACAGCAACAACGACTCCACCGACGAGATGATCATACGCCGCAGATGTATGTCGGGTGACCTGAAACTGATTTATGTCTCGCCCGAAAAACTGATCAGCGAGATACCTTTCCTGTTCAGCAACATCAAGATCTCGCTATTTGCCATCGATGAGGCCCACTGCATCAGCCAGTGGGGACACGATTTCAGACCCGAGTACTCGCAGTTGGGAACCATCAGAGAGCATTTCGCCCATGTGCCCATCATTGCCCTTACAGCCACTGCCGACAAGATAACACGACAGGACATCGTGAAGCAGCTACACCTGAATGGCAAGACATTCGTCAGCAGTTTCGACCGTCCCAACCTGAGTCTTTCGGTGAGACGCGGCGGAACCAAACAGGAGAAACTGCATTATATCTATAGATTTATCAACGTCCATCCTGGCGATGCAGGCATCATCTATTGTCTTTCGCGCAAGAATACTGAGATGGTGGCGATGGAGCTAAAGAAGAAAGGTATCAATGCCGCGGCTTATCATGCAGGTCTGAGCACTGAGGAAAGGGCTTCGGTGCAGGAACGATTCAAGATGGACCAGGTTCAGGTGGTATGCGCCACCATAGCCTTCGGCATGGGTATAGACAAGGGAAATGTGAGATGGGTCATACACTACAACCTCCCCAAGAGCATTGAGAGTTTCTATCAGGAGATAGGCCGAGCCGGACGGGATGGGGCTCCTGCCGACACGGTATTGTTCTACTCGATGGCAGATGTCATCCAACTGCGTTCCTTTGCGGAGGAAAGCGGACAGAAAGAGGTGAACATGGAGAAACTGAAGCGTATGCAGGAATATGCCGAGTCGAGGGTATGCAGACGAAGAATCCTGCTCAACTACTTCGGCGAGGAAGCCACCCACGACTGCGGACATTGCGATGTGTGTGCCCATCCGCCACAGACCTTCGACGGAACAGTGCTGGTGCAGAAAGCCCTCAGTGCTGTTGTGCGTGCCAGCGAGAAGATACATATCGGTACCTGCATAGATATCTTGCGTGGAACACACTCGCCTGCTGTCGTGAAGAACCACTATGATGCCCTGAAGACCTTCGGTGCAGGAAGAGACCATCTCGCACGCGACTGGCAGGACTATCTGTTGCAAATGTTGCAGATGGGATTCTTCGAGGTGGCTTACAACGAGCATGGAGCGATGAAGGTTACTCCTCAGGGATGGCGTGTGCTGAAGGGTGAGATGCCCGTGCAGTTGGTACTACTGCAGAAAAAGACTGACGAGATACCCGTGGTCCATGCACGAAAGGTGTCGTCGAAGAAGCCGAAGGCTGCAGAAGGGTCGCTCTTTGAAAGATTGCGGCAACTTCGCAAACGGCTTGCCGACGAACAGGGCTATCCTCCTTACATCGTGCTCTCCGACCAGTCGCTGCACGAACTTGCTTCAGTCAAGCCGCGCACCATGGAGCAATTTGGAATGATCCATGGTATCGGCGAGTACAAACGTAAGAAATATGGCGAGATCTTCCTGAAGGAAATCAGAAAGGTAGACAGACAGGAAGGAGAAATGTTCTGAACCCAAAGACAGTTGAAGAATTTAAAAACATAAAGATATACGATTATGAAGTTTATAGGAATCATTCCAGCCCGCTACGCTTCTACGCGTTTCCCGGGCAAACCATTGGCCCTGCTGGGTGGCAAACCTGTCATTCAGCATGTTTACGAGAAGGTGGCTGCCGTGCTCGAGGCTGCTTATGTCGCCACTGACGACGAGCGCATCTATGATGTTGTGAAATCGTTTGGCGGTCAGGTGGTGATGACACGCACCGACCACAAGAGCGGTACCGACCGTATAGAGGAAGCTATCGAAAAGATAGGAGGCGAATGGGACGTGGTGGTAAACGTTCAGGGCGATGAGCCCTTTGTGGCAAAGAGCCAGCTCGACACCATCTGCCATTGTTTTGACGATCCTACCACACAGATAGCCACACTCGGAAAACCTTTCGAGAGTATGGAGGCTGTACAGAACCCCAACAGTCCAAAAATCGTAGTCGACAATATGGGCTTCGCCATGTATTTCTCGCGCAGTGTCATCCCTTATGTACGAGGAAAAGAAAAGTCTTCCTGGCTCACTCACTACCCTTTCCTGAAGCATCTTGGCATTTATGCCTATCGCAAGGACGTACTGCGTCAGGTTACCCAACTGCCACAAAGCTCGCTTGAGATAGCCGAAAGTCTGGAACAATTGCGGTGGTTGCAGAATGGCTTCAAGATAAAGGTGGGAACCACTGATGTTGAGACCGTTGGCATTGATACACCACAGGACCTTGAGCGCGCTGAGGAATTCTTGAAATCACAGCTTCTCTAACTTCTGAACCCAGCGAAAGTTATTAGTAAATGAATATATCTCGTTTCGAACAGAATGTAGAGCAGTTTATTGCCCGGCATCAGTTGCTGGACAAGGACAAACCATGCCTTATAGCCTTGTCGGGAGGTGCCGACAGCGTATCGCTGTTGTTGGCGCTTCTCCATCTGGGCTATAAGACAGAGGCCTGTCATTGCAACTTCCACCTTCGTGGCAGCGAGTCGGTACGCGATGAGCAGTTCTGCGTCTCACTCTGCGAACATCTTGGCGTGCCCCTACATCGCATACACTTCGATACAGAACAGTATGCCTCGCTCCATAAGGTAAGCATCGAGATGGCGGCTCGCGAACTGCGTTATCGCTATTTCGAGCAGCTCATCCAGGACTTGGAGGCGCAGGGTGTCTGTGTGGCTCATCATCGCGACGACAGCGTGGAGACACTCCTCATCAACCTGATAAGGGGCACGGGCATCAACGGACTGACAGGCATCGCTCCTCGAAATGGACACGTACTGCGTCCGCTGCTCGATGTGAGCCGTGAGGATATTCTGGAGTATCTGTCTCTGCAGAAACAGGACTATGTGACAGACAGTACCAACCTGGTTCCCGATGTGGTGCGCAACAAGATCAGACTGCAGGTTCTGCCCCTGCTTCGCACCATCAATCCTTCGGTTTCCGACAGCATTGCCACTACGGCAACCCATCTGGCAGAAGCCAACAAGATGCTCATTGCAGCCTTGTCGGACAGCCGTCTTACCCAGACCGACAGCAAGGGTATCACAGCCATTAGCAAGGAGGAATTGCTGTCGAAGGCAAGTCCTGAGTTTGTGCTCCACGCCCTGCTCTCTCCCTATCACTTCCAGGGAACCTCTATCCTGGAAATTCTTAACAGTATAGATGCTGTAGGCAAAAGATGGCAATCGTCTACACATCAGGTGGTTATCGATCGTAATGCTATTCTCATCAAAGCCTTGGAGAAGGGCAAGCAGTCTTGTGCTCTCAAGATACCGGAAACGGGTAAATACAGTTGTGCAGAAGGACAATATATCAAGGTGGAAAGCCATGCCAGAACTCCAGACTTCCGTCCAAGCAGGAAACCAATGGTGGCAACCCTTGATGCCGGCAAAGTAGAGTTTCCTCTCACCTTAAGAAGGACCATCCCTGGCGACCGTTTCCGCCCTTTCGGTATGAAAGGAAGCAAACTGGTAAGCGACTTCTTAACAGACATCAAGTGCAATGCCTTCGAGAAGGAAGAACAGTTGGTGGTAGAGGATGCCAGTCAGCGCATCGTATGGTTGATAGGCAGAAGAACCGCTGATGACTTCCGCATTGATGACTCCACAAACCAGATACTACAAATAGAATATATATCAACATGAATTTCATCAGTAATCACTTCGTCAGCATTAGCCTTTTGCTGTGCATTGTGGTGCTCTTGTTTCACATACGTGATCTTCGCCATAAGCTCAGACGTTTGTCTGCGATTGTGAGGCGACTCCACCTACAGGAACGTACGCTCCTGTCGGAACTGGAAAACAAACCGCAGGCCAAACTCAGCAAGGAGGAAAGTCTCTTTGTACGTATCTGTCAGTTGATGGATGAAGATAAGCCTTATGCCAGTCCCGACTTTAAGCCTGAAGACCTTGCTGCGAGCTTAGGTACCAACCGCACCTATCTGGCCAATGCCATCAAACGTTATGGAGGCGGACTCACCATTAGCCAGTTTATCACGCGTTATCGACTGCGCTATGCCTCACAACTGCTCGAAAGAACCGACCTCGACCTGAGTGTCAATGACGTATCACAGATGGCGGGCTTCTCGTCGCGCTCTACTTTCAACAGACAGTTTGCCCTGTTCTTCAATGACACACCGTCAGACTATAAGGACATGCTGTCGCGCCAACGGGCAGGCGAGACACCCTCCAAATGAGAGAAAACTTTAGAAAAATAAGAGAGAGAAGAGAATCCCGAGAGATAAGCCACGTTTTCGAGTTTGTCCTTGGGATTCTTCCGCATCAGCTCCTTGGCCTTCGACACACGCAAGCCCGAAACCCACTCGCTGAAACTCACGCCATGAGTCTCCTTGAGAAAGCGTGAGAGATAGGTGTGGTTGGTTCCCACATAGGTGGAAAGAGAATCGAGGGTAAGGTTGGGCTCGGTATATTTCTCCCGCGCAACCCAGACTTTCAGTTTGCTCTCCAACAGGTGATACACCACTTTGCTGTGGGTTATTTCCGGCTGACAGACTGACTTCTCCTGTTCTTCCCATTCCATATAGGCTTTTTCTATGTCGCCATAGGGCTGACAGTGATTCAGGAAACTGATGACAACGAAGAAATTGAAGACCAAAGCATAGCATTGGAAAAAGAAGTTGAACCATATTCCCTGGAAAATAGAAATAAATGCCAGCAGGCCATATACCACCATGAGTAAGATGAGTCGGTTGGTCCATGCCACAAATCTGCGTTTATCGTCAGCGAAATAGTTGGCCATCACCTTGTCGTTGTGCAGGTAAAGTTTGCGGAACTTATAAAGGAAACTTACGATGTATTCGATAAGCAGGAACGAGATGAGTGCTGCAATTCCCCATCTTATCTTCTCGAACAGTGGCAACATTGACAAGGCGCTTATCGCTATGACTCCCACCCATCTGAAGGCATCCGTCAACAGCCGTCGACGGGTAAGATAGTGATGGTCCAGAAGATTGCAGAGCGCATAGTTGAATATAATGTAGAGCAGATAAATGGCGATGATCTCGTTGTAAATATCCAACACATCGGGCTTGGTATACCTATCATCGAAAGTGATGCCCCAAAACATAATGTTGAGGCTCATGACAAGATAGCCTGCCGACAAAAGACTCTTTGAACGTCGGTAAGGTTGGTAAATATTGTTGGCTGGTGCCTTAAAGAAGAGAAGAAACAGTCCGAAAATCAGACTTGCCACTCCTATGCACAGCAAAAAATCTTGGTAAAACAAGTTGGGTGACATCATATTGGTAGGTTTGGTTTATAACTTATCTTGCAGAGATCTTTTGATAATCTTTTGCTAATCTTTTGCAAAGTTACGCAAATTATCCGAAAAGCTTTGTCATAATTCAAAAAAGATGTTTCAAAAATGCAAAATTCTGATTATCAGTTATAACAAACCGTTATTTTGGGCTTTTGACTATCATTTTTTGACGTGATGGCATGGATAAAAAGGTGTTTTTTTTAAGATTTTACAAATCACAAAGAATTGTTTCTTTCATATTACAAGCCTTTTTTGTTAATGTTGATTATCTTTGCATTACATTAAAAGTGCTCTAATAAGGACTTGACTCATACGATGGATGTCATAAAGTTTACAAGGTTTTTTAGTTAAGTAAGTATTATGTGATTCTTTAGGTGACAGATAATAGTATAAGTATGTTTTCAAGGTATGCAGAACTCAATCGAGATGATTGGGTTCTGTTTTTTTTATACTATATCTTCTTTTTATGGTCAGTCCACGTCATCTGTTAATATTCTCATCGGGTATAAAAGTCATAGATAAACTTTTTGAGGAAAAACTTGCAAAGATGTTGTTTATAACTTTGTATTTACCTTTATGATATTAGAAGCTACACCTTATTTATATCATCTCAAATTGCGCTGCAAGTACGAAGAGTTGGATGAAGAGACAAATCTTTCATAAGGTGTGTTGAAATATCCTCAACACATGAGCCACCACAAAGATATACGCTCATCAGAGAACGTAGAATCTCACTATATTGATAACCAAACAATATGCATCTCAATCCCAAGGTGGAATCTATGGTTTGAGCTAAAAGAGCTTCAAATTGCTCCATAATAGAAAAAATTCCTCCAAAAGGAGTGAGTTACTCAGATTTTATTTGTATTTTTGCTATGTCATTCAGAGTTTTATTTGTTATTTATTTTGCAACACTAAGATAAGTGAAATTTCTGACATGACAAAATCTTGAGCAACTTATCGTTGCTCAGGTGCTTATAAAAAAATATCAAATTATAGTGTTGCGGAAATAAGGTTCAAGAAATGATGAGAAGAATATGGAATCATATAACATTGGCATTTTTGCAGATTGCCTTATCCGCTACCATCGGCTTCACATCCTGCTCACAAGGCAAAGCTGAGAAAAACTTACGCTCTGCCTACTATTGGAGCACTACATGGCAATTGGACAGCAACAAGATGAACTTCATTCAAAAGCACCACATTAATCGTATCTACGTGAGATACTTCGATGTGGTAAAGGATGCAGACGGAGAAATCATGCCCAATGCTACCCTGAATTTCAACACTTTTGAAGAAAATAGAAACGAGAAAACACATGAATCTCTGATACCGGAAGGCATCGAAATAATACCCGTTGTTTATATCGTCAACGATTGTTTGAAAACAAACGAGAAAATGGGTAAATACCTAGCCGACAAAATCCTTCTTCGCATCCTTCAGATGAATGAAGCCAACGATGTAAAGCGAGTAAAGGAGATTCAGATAGACTGCGACTGGACGGCATCAACCCAAAAAGTTTACTTCGATTTCCTCGAAAAACTAAGAGTGAAAGCCAAAGCCAAGAAGATAAAGCTGTCTGCTACCATACGGTTACACCAGCTCTCGATGACTCCACCCCCTGTGGATAGAGGCATCCTGATGATGTATAATACGGGCGATGTAAAACAGCTAAGTTGCCAAAAGCCGATACTCGACATGAAGGATGTAGTTCCTTACATCCAGCATCTGGGCAGTTATCCGTTGCCGCTCTCTGCCGCCTATCCACTCTTCAGCTGGCGCATCCTCTTCAGAGAAGGAAAGTTCATAGGCATCATGCATGCAGATGATGACTTCCCTGTTTTGCCAGGCGATAGCATCGTGGTAAGAAAGCCCGAAATGACCGACATTATGGAAGCCATCAAGAGTATAAACCACCAAAACAGCAATATCAACAAAGAAGTCATCCTCTTCGACCTCAACACAGATAATATCAAACGATTTAAATCAGAAGATTATGAAAAGATTTTTAATCATAGGAGTAATGGCAGCAGCATTTAGCACTCACTCCAATGCCTGCGTTTCCGAATATTCGGATCACAACTACTATATGTTCAGCGTATTCAATCGCGACCAGACTTCGCCGGCGTATCTTTACGACATCGCCAGCTACTGGCAGAAGTATGCCGGCAATACATCCTCCGTCAACTTATCCTTCTACAGATGGAACAAGGAGGATATTCTGAAAGTAGCCAAACACAAGAAAGATGCAGGAATGCTTTCTTACTTGGGAAGCCTGAATGCCTACCTGGATGCCTGCGAGAAGTTGAATCCCAATGCCTGGAACTACGCCTCGAAGCAAGAACGGCTACAGATTCAGCAATCGCTGACCCGGCTCAACAATGCCTCCAAAATTTATAAAGGCACCCAACTCAAGAGCCAATACGCCTTGCTCCGCATGCGTACTAATATGATGAAGGGATTCCACCAGCAGAACATCACCTATTGGAATGCCATCGCCTCCCAACTTCCGAAATCACCATGGCGGGAGGCGATGCGCAACATTTATGCCCGAGCCTTGTGGAAAACAGGGAAACATCACCAAGCACTCGAAATCTATGCCGAGCAGGGAGATATGGCAAGCATCAGAGTGCTTGCCCGAAACTATCGCAATCTTGCAGGCATCCAGAGCATTTATCTCAAGAATCCGAACTCGGCAATGCTCACCTATCTGGTGCAGGATTTCGTAAACAACTGTCAGCAGACGATAGACAGCCGCAACCAGAACCCAATAGACAAGGAATGGATTGAGGAAATTGGCGCCAAGGTTATCTATCAGAAAGAGGCCCTCAGCTTCATCACTTTCGCCAATAAGGTCATCGCCGAAAACAAGACGCAGAATCCTTGCCTGTGGCGTTCTGCCACCGCCATGCTCCATTACCTATATGGCTACCAGCAAGAAGCATGGAAGGAAAGCACCGAAGCCATTACGTTAGATGGCACACAGAGAATGAAAGACAATGCAAGAGCCATCCGACTTTTGGTTTCTACCCGAAATGTACAGGTGGATAGCGATTACCCACAATATCTTGTCGGCGAATTCAAATGGCTCAACGAGATGGCAAAAGGAGAAATCACAAGAACAAAGGGAGAAAACCCGAAAAATGATGATTTTACCAATCCCGACATTCACTATGTAGAGGTGAAGGAACGTGTGGCTTACCGCGCCCTGTACAATCGGTTCAAGACAATGGCAGACAAGGCAAAAAAGGAAGACCGGCAGGAAGCTGGAAGGAATTACGAAAGCATGGCCACTGCGATGTATGGCATGATGGATGCCTACATGCGAACCTTCTACAAGGATCAACAGGATGAAGAATACATCAGCCGTTATCTTTATTCATCAGAATACGCCTTTCGTCTCAACTCGCTCTCTGCGCAGCAGCTTGCTGATTACTATCGCTTCATCACATCTTCTCATCAGGATGCCTTCGAGCAATACGTATGCCAGTCGCTCTATCGCAGTGCCGATTTCTTCAAGGATATGATAGGCACCAAGTATCTTGCCGAGGGTAACTTTGGCGAAGCTGCCTGCTGGCAGAAAGATGTATCCCTGAAGTTCATCAACAACCAGGCCATCAGTTTCTACGCCGAAAAGCGAAGCTACTCCGTACCTTACTGGTTCAACCACCAGAAGGTGAATGATTCCGACATGTGGAGCATCCAGGGCAGTTATGCCCACCTAAAGGAGAACCCGAAGTGGAAATTCTGCCAGGAAATGAACCAGCTCATTGGCCAATACAATGTGACTCGTGAAGGTGAATCCAGAAAGAAACTTGCCTACGAACTTGCCACTCGTTACTATCAGGCATCCTGCTATGGTGACTGCTGGTATCTTACCCATTATGGCAAGAGTGTAGCCGATAGTGCCCGCACAGACGAAGCCGATTTCGCAGCTATCGCTCAAGACTATCTCAAGATAAGCAAGCAAAGCAGCAATCTCACGCTTCGCTATCATTCGCTCTATGCCCTCTCATCCATTGGTATTGACCCATGGTTTAAGATTACCTATGATGCCAACTGGAAAGAGCAGAAACTTCTACAGCCACAATCCGCTCAATATCAGGCTATGATGGAATGGAGCAAGTTCTGTCATCAGCATCCGGAAATTGTGGATCAATACACCACCCGATGCGATGTATTGAAACAATTCGAAAAAAAATTCTAATCTCTTACCATTTTCCCAGCGTTGGGAAAATGGTAACTTTTTCACTGCAATCGAGTTTGAGCTAAAAGAGCATCAAATTGCTCCATAATAGAAAAAATTCCTCCAAAAGGAGTGAGTTTCTCAGATTTTATTTGTATTTTTGCCATGTAATTCAGAGTTTCATTTTATATTTTTTGCAACACTAAGATAAGTGAAATTTCTGGCATGACAAAATCCTGAGCAACTTACTGTTGCTCTGGTGCTTATAAAATATATCAAATTATAGTGTTGCGGAAATAAGGTATAAGAGGTGTACTCATGTTTCGCAAGTGGTTTATGTACGGGCTAAGAGCTTCTGCCCCTTCAGGGCGTGTGGGGCAAAACTTACGAAACTTCAGGAGGTGTACAATTAAATATGAGGAGAGAAAGTAATGTTTCATTTAAGTAAGAAAAACAAGGCTGTCATCGCAATCCTGTCGCTTCTGTTGGTTGTCATGAGCTGCGGCTGGTATGTATGGTCTTGCTACCACATGACTCAGGAAAGATGGATGCGTGCCAAGGCTACTGTTGATGTTTGCTGTCATTATGAGCTTAGAGCAGGCAATAAGATACTGCTCGACTTAGGTAATGACACCACAAAACTGGATGCCTTCTTCGTCAATCAATACGACTTGCTACCTTCCTGCAAGGGACTTTTACTTGCCGAGGACAATGCGGCTATAAGATATAAACGTTATCAGGGAATGACACCTCAGCAGGTATATCATGCACAAATAGACTCGTTGCAAACCATCTACAAGAATGCCAAATGGACACTTCATGAAATAGATTATTACACACATTCGCACAATGTACGCGACGAAGGCTATGGCATGATTGCAGATTACGCAGAACAGCAGAAAATTCGGTTCGAAAAGGCTAAAAAGCTACTGGATTCTCTGCATCATACAGTCGACACTACCTCGCTTCGAATCGTAAGAAAGTTGTCTTACAAAGTTTTATACATCAGTCAGTTGTCAACTCGTCAGTTGTCAAGTCAGTCATGCCAATTGGAGAAGCACGATATGCAGAAAGGTATGAACTACTTTCGCCTGTCATCGCAAGTCCTGCCCGACTCTGCCTGTGCCATTAATCAGCGAAATGCCTTCTATGGAATAAAGATGGACGTCGTGCCTTTCTGCCAGTCCTTTGTGAAGGTAATGCAGGCAGACTTTGAAGGTATCTATACAGGCGAGAGAGACTCTCTGTTCCATCCTCATGGTCATGGTACGTGGATGGGAAATGACGGGTCGCACTATGAAGGACAATGGAAACATGGACATCGTGATGGATTCGGATTTGGCATTGAGTCTGGCAAACAACTCTGCGTGGGAGAATGGAAAAACGACCGTTATCGTGGCGAGCGTCTTGTCTATACCTATGATAGAATATACGGCATAGATATATCTAAATATCAGCATATTATAGGTAAGAAGAAATACCCCATCCAATGGAGTAAGTTGCGTATTACCCACTTGGGCAACATCAGTCGCAAAACAGTCAGTGGAAGTATAAGCTATCCCATCAGCTTCATCTATATCAAGTGTACGGAAGGAGCCTCCCTGCTCAATCCCTATTACCGTAAAGACTATCGGGCAGCAAAGGCGCATGGTTTCAGGGTGGGAAGCTATCATTTCTTCTCGCCTCGTAAGCCCGGACTGGCACAGGCCCGCAAGTTTATGAAGCATGCTCTGGTAAGAAGGGGTGATTTTCCACCCGTACTCGACCTGGAACCGACACCACGGCAGATTAAGCAGATGGGCGGACCAGACGCTATGTTTGCACAAGTAAGGGCATGGCTGAGATATGTGGAACGCCAAACAGGCACAAGGCCGATACTTTATATCAGTCAGATGTTTGTGAACCGTTACTTGAAATATGCTCCCGATCTGAAGCGGAACTATCGCGTATGGATAGCCCGTTATGGCGAGTATAAGCCAGATATCAGGCTGGTTCTGTGGCAGTTATGTCCAGACGGAAGAGTAAGTGGTATCCGTGGACATGTAGATATCAATGTTTTTAATGGCTATCGTGACGCTTATCAGAAATTTATTCAGAATGAGGTTGTTAAATAATTGTGTTAAAGTTAGTTATTAAAAATAACAACGAATGCATTTTTTTACTATATTTGCGCAAATTAGGCGAAAGTATAGAGAATGAGACAACTTAAGATACAGAAAAGCATCACCAACCGCAACAGCGAGGCTCTCGACAAGTACCTCGTTGAGATTGGTCGTGCACCTATGGTTTCCATTGAGGAAGAGATAGAACTTGCTCAGGCCATCAAGAAAGGTGGTCGTGCCGGTGAGCGTGCCAAGAATAAGTTGGTAGAAGCCAACTTGCGCTTTGTGGTATCTGTCGCCAAGCAGTATCAGCATCAAGGACTCACGCTTACCGACCTCATCGACGAGGGCAACATCGGTCTTATTAAGGCTGCAGAGCGTTTTGATGAGACTCGTGGCTTTAAGTTTATCTCTTATGCCGTATGGTGGATTCGACAGAGTATCCTTCAGGCCATTGCTGAGCAGAGCCGTATCGTCAGACTCCCCCTCAACCAGGTAGGTTCACTCAATAAGGTGAACCACGAAATCAACAAGTTTGAGCAGGAGAATCTCCGTCGTCCCAGTGTGGAGGAAATAGCTGACCGCACTGGTGTGGATGAGGAGAAGATATCACAGAGTATGGCTGCAAGTGGACATCACGTGAGTATCGATGCTCCATTTGGAGACGACGATGATAATGCCATGGTCGATGTGATGTCGAGTGGCGATGACAGTCGTACAGACAAGCAGGTAGATCACGAGAGTATGGCAATGGAACTGAAACAGGTTCTCGGTCAGGTACTCAAGGAGCGTGAGCGACAGATAGTATGTGCTTGTTTCGGTATTGGAGAGCCAGAGAAAGGTCTGGAGGAAATCGGCGACAAGATGGGGCTTACCCGTGAGCGTGTGCGCCAGATTCGCGAAAAGAGTATCTCGAAACTCAGAGAGTCTGGATATGTTAAAATCTTGATGAAATACCTTGGCTAACAGGGTGTCGTTTTATAAATATTTGCTCATAGCCTTCCTTTTGGCATCGCCTTTGGGGTGTAAGGCTAAAGTGAAAGCACCGAATGTTGCGTTTCGTGATTCGGTGCTTAACTTGGTGTTTACCTATGCCAAACGTACCGATACCACAGGATTGCATGGTTCACAATCGTATTCTTACACCAAGATGCAGATGCACACTAACAAGCGCAACGCCACCTTGATGCTCGTACCTTCGATGTATGCCATCGCTCATGGCACAGGTCGCCACTTTATCAGCGAATACTATACCAAGATAACGATGCAGAACGACAAGTTCACCGACCAGCGTCTGCTCCATGTCAGCACTGTTCCACATCGTCGTAACATCATGTCATATATTCTTCCTTATGTAACTCCCAATGTCTTTGGCGAGAACCTTTTTCACAACAATATCCTCTCCCCTTTCCATCGAGCCAACCGCAGGTTCTACACCTATCGGGTCACCGCTTTGCCGTTCGACAAGGCCCAGGTATACGCCTACCCCAAAATTAAGAACACGCAGATGGTGGAAACCAAGGCTGTGGTAAACAGCAAGACAGGAAAAATATATCTGGTCGACTTTGAGGGCGAGTACGATATGACCCGCTTCTTTATATCCATCGTCATGGGCAACGAAGGCTACCGCTCTCTTCTGCCCGACAGATGCAACCTGAAAGCCAATTTCAGGTTTATGGGCAACAACATCACCGGTATGCTCAGTTCTTACTATAATCTGCCCAAGGTGCTTTCTGACACACTCAACAACGCTGCTGACACCACCCTTATGTCGCAAGTGCGCCCTGTTCTCCTCAACGAGCAGGAGCAACTCATCTATGAGCAATATTTCAAGGAGAAGAGCCGTCGCGACTCGCTCAGCCTGGCCGACAGTACCAAGAAAAAGCGCAACTTTGCCAAGGATGTGCTATGGGACATCGTAGGCGACAACATGGTGAACAGAATACAGCAGGACTTTGGCAAGGAGAGCCAAGGATATGTACGTCTGAGTCCAATCCTCAACCCTCTATACATGGGCTATACCAAGCGCAAGGGACTCATCTACAAGTTTGACATCAGAAGTTCTTATTCCTTCAACGACAACATACAGCTTGGTGTGCGGTTCAGGGCTGGTTATAGTTTTAAGCTGCATCAACTGTACTTCAATATTCCGGCAACCTTCAACTATAATGCCAAGCACGACGGCTATCTCGAGATGGTATACGGACAGGGCAATCGCATCAATACCAACGTGATTGCCCGCAACATACTGAACATCAAGAAGGATGACGATGAGGAGATAACTGTAAATAAGGACAATTACACCGAGTTTACCGACAGCTATTTCCGTCTCACAAACCACTGGATGTTTAGTCCCAAGTGGGGATTTGAAGCAGGAATAGTGGCCCACCATCGCAGGGCGATTCATCCAGAATTCTACGAATCGTATGGCTATCCTTCCAAATATCGCTCCGTGGCCCCTGCTTTTGGATTGATATGGCGACCATGGGGGCCTAAAGGAGTGTCTGTCACGGCCGATTATGAGCGTAGCATCAAGGGGTTCATGGGCTCAAACATACCTTATGAGCGTATTGAGGCCGATGCCAAGGGCATCTTCTACGCCAGCCGTCGAAAGTTGTACTCTGCGCGACTTGGAGCAGGATTCTATACCATGCGAGGTTCTCACTGGTACTTTATCGACTACTCCAATTTCAATGACAACTACATTCCAGGAGGATGGAATGACGACTGGAGCGGTTCGTTCGAACTGTTGCCCTCAGAGTGGTACAACTCTTCTGAATACTACGTACGCAGCAACTTCACCTACGAAAATCCGATAATCTTTGCCGCCTGGGTGCCCTTGGTGGGCAGATTTGTAGAGGCTGAGCGCTTCTATGTCAATGCCTTATTGGTAGAAAAGCTGCATCCCTATACCGAATGGGGCTATGGATTCAGCACCCGCCTCTTTTCTATCGGAGTCTTTGCCGGTTTCAAAAATGCCAAGTTCTATGGCGTAGGCTGCAAGTTCGACTTTGAGCTTTTCCGCAACTGGTAGAAGAATCGAATACTTACAGATAGACATTCTTTAAAACAAACATTCTTACATTATAATATATATGAATTCACAACTCACCGTTTACAAGGCAAGTGCTGGCTCTGGCAAAACCTTCACGCTGGCCAGGGAATATATGACCTTAGTCATTGCCAACCCATATTCGTATCGCACCATCCTGGCAGTGACTTTCACCAATAAAGCCACTGAGGAAATGAAAACACGAATCCTCAGCCAGTTATATGGTATTGCCCATGGACTCGAGGAATCGCATGGTTATCTGGAACAGATAAAGAAAGCTTTGCCCCATCTCACGCAGGAGCAGATAGAGAAGAATGCCGGTACTGCACTCAGTCTGCTCATTCACAACTACAACTACTTTCGCGTTGAAACAATAGATACTTTCTTCCAGAGTGTGCTTCGTAACCTGGCACGTGAGCTCGACCTTACCGCCAACCTTCGCATAGGACTCAACGACTACCAGGTGGAGCAACAGGCTGTAGACCAACTGATTGAGGATCTGGGGCAGACCGACAAGCTTCTGCACTGGATCATGGACTATATCAAGTCGAATATGGCTGATGACAAAAGTTGGAACGTGATCGGTGAAATCAAGAGTTTTGGTGAAAATATCTTCCGCGATTATTACAAGAGTGCCGCCAAGTCGCTCAATGAAGTGATGGAAAAGGAAGACTTTTTCAAAAACTTCACTGCCGAGCTCAGGAAAATGAAACAGGATGCCAAGGAACACTTTGCGCAGATAGCAGCCACCTTCTTTGACACACTCGACGAGAATGGACTTACGGTTTCGGATTTCTCGTATGGAAAAACAGGTGTCTGCAGTTATTTCATCAAACTGAGAGACGGACTTTTCGACGATGAAAAACTCGTTGGCAAACGTGTTGTGTCAGCCATGAAGGACGAACATAACTGGATGAGTGCGGCAGATGCACAGCCTGGTTCACCTAAGTATAATCTGGTATGCAATACCCTTGCACCATTATTGCGCAATTCTGAAGAGAAACGCCCAAAGTTGTTGCGTCTTTATAAGAGTGCAGACCTCACCCTGCGCAACCTCAACCAGTTGCGCCTTTTAGGAAGTATAGAGAAGAAAGTCCGTGCACTCAACGAAGAAGCAAACCGTTTTTTGCTCAGTGACACGCAGACGCTGCTCCATTCGCTTATGCAGGACAGTGACTCACCTTTTATCTTTGAGAAGATAGGTACGCAATTGGAGCATGTCATGATAGACGAGTTTCAGGACACCAGCACCATACAATGGCAGAACTTCAAAGTATTGCTCGATGAAACCATGAGTCATCAGGATGCAGGCAACCTCATTGTGGGTGATGTAAAGCAGAGCATTTACCGCTGGCGCTCTGGTGACTGGCGACTGCTTAACAATATACAAGAGCAGTTTGGAGACAAGCGACTTGATATCAAGACCTTGGATACAAACTATCGTTCGGCAAAAAACATCATCGATTTCAATAATGCATTCTTCAAAGCTGCTGCCGAAACTGAATATCAGTCTCTCAAGGAGAATACCCCCGAGGAGGCAGAACAACTGAAGATTGCATACTCTGACGTAGCCCAGAGGGTGCCTTCGGGCAAACCTGCCAATGGCTTTGTGCAGATTAAACTCCTGAACAAGGAAGAATGGAAAGAACGCACACTGAAGGAAACTATGGCAACTATCATGCAACTGACAGAGCAGGGTGTAAAGCCCAGTCAGATTGCCATCCTCGTAAGAACCAACCGCACCATTAAGGATTTGGCAGAATTTCTGATGAACAATGGTTGCCCTTACCCTCTTGTTTCCGACGAGGCTTTCCGTCTGGATGCATCCCAGGCGGTCAATGCGCTTGTTACGGCGTTACGTGTGCTTATTCATCCCGATGATCCTATTTCCAGGGCTACCCTTCAGAAATTCGCACTCACCTTCCTTGGTAGCGATGAAATCGTGAAAAAGATTGAGGAGCAGCGTGATATCCTGTTACAGAAACCTATTTTCGATTTAGTGGAAAACCTCTTTGTTGAACTACAGTTAGATACCATAGAGGAGATGAAGAGTCAGAGTGCTTATATCTGCGCCTTCTACGATCAGATGGCTGCTTACCTGCAGGACAACTGTTGCGATATAGACTCTTTTATCAAGGAATGGGACAATACGCTGCACGAGAAAAGCATACATAGCGATGCGCTCAATGGCATACGCCTCGTCACGATACACAAGAGTAAGGGTCTGGAGTTTGATTATGTTATCATTCCTTTCTGCGACTGGATGTTGGAGACATCCAAAGGTACCCTGTGGTGTACGCCAGCCGAGGCTCCTTTCAACAAAATACCATTGGTTCCTGTCGATTTCATCGCCAAACAGATGAAGGGAAGCATCTACGAGGACGATTACCACCACGAGCATCTGCAGAACATGGTAGACAACATGAACCTGCTATATGTGGCTTTCACACGTGCCAGCCGTGGACTCTTCGTTATTGCTCATCGTGATAAGGAAACATTCCGTAGTTATCTGATAGAAAGTGTGCTATCAGATGTAGAGAAGACACTCAGCAGCGGCAATGTATCTGTAACACTTTCCAATTCGCAAGACGAGGATATTCTTTTTGAATATGGAACCCTTAAGGTTGAGGAGGCTGATGCTACAGACAAGAAAAAGGAAAAATCGGAGAATGTCTTTTGCCAGCAAGCCACCAATATCGCTGTGCAGCTGAAGGTGAATCCTGCTATGCCTCAGTTCCGGCAGAGTAACAAGAGTCGTGATTTCATAAAGGGCGACGAGAACGAGGAACAGCAGAAGTACTACATCAAGTTGGGTACCATTCTGCACAGTCTCTTCTCCTCCATCCGTACCACCGACGACATAGAGCAGGCCCTTCGTCAACTCGAATTAGACGGAATGCTCTACGACGAGAATCTCTCACGCAAGCACTTGGATTCAATGATACGCAAGCGTCTGCAGTCTCAGCAGGTGGCGCATTGGTTTTCTCCCCACTGGACACTCTTCAACGAGTGCTCTATCCTGAGTGTGGAACATGGCAAGGTGGTGGAACATCGTCCTGACCGAGTGATGAAGGATAGTGAAAAGACCATTGTGGTGGACTTCAAGTTCGGTAAACCCAAGGACGAGCATCACGTACAGGTAAGACAGTACATGCAGTTGCTGGAAGGCATGGAGGCCAACCAAAGTGCAAATCCCGACAACAGAAACGACAGTCATCCACTGATAGAAGGCTATCTGTGGTATGTCTATCCCAACAAGATAGTCAAGGTGGAATTCTGACACCCCAGACTAAGACATAACGACTCTATTTCATCAAGATTATAAAAACGACGAATATGAAATCATTCTTGACATACGTAGCCCAAGACATCATACAGAAATATGGCAACAATCTGAGCGATATAGCCATCGTATTCCCCAACAAGCGTGCCTCGCTGTTTCTCAACGAGCAGTTGGCACGTCTGGTTTCCCATCCTTTGTGGAGCCCCACCTATATCACCATCAGCGACCTCTTTCGTCAGCACACTACGCTGAAGGTGGGTGACCCCATCAAGTTGGTATGCGATCTTCATAAGTCTTTCGTCGAGTGTACTGGCATCGAAGAGACACTCGACCACTTTTACGGCTGGGGGCAGCTGCTAATAGCAGACTTCGATGATGTGGACAAGAACATGGCTTCTGCCAGGCAGCTCTTTGCCAACCTCAGTGACATCCATGAACTCGATGACGTGTCTTACCTCACCGAAGAGCAGAAGGAAATCATTAAGAAATTCTTCAGCAATTTCTCTGATGACCACAACACCGAACTCAAAAAGCGCTTCCTACAGTTGTGGAGTCATTTCTACGACATCTATACCAATTTCAACCAGCGCCTTGAGGCACAGAACCTTGCCTACGAGGGTGCCTTGTATCGGCGTGTGGTGGAAGACGAGTCGCTTGAGTTCCGGCACAAGAAATATCTCTTTGTGGGCTTCAATATGATGCAGTGTGTGGAGCAGAAGCTGTGCTCACGATTGCAGAAAGAGGACAAGGCTGCCTTCTATTGGGACTTCGACAAATACTATATGAAGGATGGCAACGAGGCCGGATATTACATCCGGCAGCTGATGAGTGCTTTTGGTAACGAGTTGGATTATTTATCTGATACAGAGCTGTATGACTCTTTTGATTCAACCAAAGATATTACCTATATTAGCGCTCCTACCGATAATATACAGGCTCGCTACATACATAGCTGGCTGATGCAGAACGAGCGATATAAGCAAGGGCGCAGCACTGCCATCGTGCTTGCAGACGAGAGTTTGTTGCCTACTGTCATCCACTCCTTACCTGAGGAGGTGGAGAGTGTCAACATCACATTAGGCTATCCCTTGCAGCAGACTCCATTCTACAGTCTGATACAAACGCTAACCGATCTGCAGACCTTGGGCTATGACAAGGATAGAGATTGCTATCGTCTCCGTTATGTCAACTATGTGCTTCGCCATCCTTACGCCCAGTACATCTCGTCTGCTTATGCCGAACTCATGGGCGAACTTCATGACAAGAAGATATTCTTTCCTTCCCGCAAATGGCTTTGCCAAAAAGAGGACGAGGGACTTAAAATCCTGTTTCAGGAAATGTCATCGGGCGAGAACTTCAACCTTTCGCTCGTACAGTATCTCTTGGACGTGCTGAAGAACATAGGTACACAAGCACGTACGCTTGACGACCCACTCTTTCAGGAATCACTCTTTCGCACCTATACGCTTGTCAACCGTCTCCACGAACTCATCCAGTCGGGTGACCTAATCGTAGATATCATTACCTTACAGCACCTCCTGCTGCAACTCATGCAGACCACCACTATTCCTTTTCATGGTGAGCCCGCCGAAGGTATTCAGATTATGGGAGTTCTCGAAACACGCAATCTTGATTTCGATCATATCATCGTGCTTTCTGCCAGCGAAGGAAATCTTCCCAAAGGCGTCAACGACTCTTCGTTCATTCCTTATTCGTTGCGCAAGGCTTACGGACTTACCACGGTAGACAACAAAGTGGCTATCTTCTCCTACTATTTCCATCGCATGCTGCAACGTTCTGCTGACATCACCCTTACATACAACAACTCTACTGAGGATGGACATACAGGCGAAATGAGCCGCTTCATGCTACAGCTGTTGGTAGAAAGCAAGCACCAGGTGAAAACAGCTGCTCTGTCGTCAGGTCAAGTACCACTTCCTCCCGACCAAAAGAAAATAGAAAAAACGGAGGAAATGATTAGTCAACTCATTGATGGAAAGATAATTTCTCCAACATGCCTGAACACTTACTTGAGATGTCAGAAACGTTTCTACTACCGGTATGTTGCTGGACTGAAAGAACCAGAAGAGTTGGATGATGAGATAGACAACCGTTACTTTGGTTTGATTTTCCATCGTGCTGCCGAACTGTTCTATCTTCAGTTTGCCCGTCCCGAAGATTTGCAAACCAATGATAATGGTGAGAAGCAGCTCATTCATCCCCTCATCATCAGCAAGGAGAAAATAGACTATGCGCTCAAACACGAAAACAGCCTGTATAGTTTAGTAGATCAGGCTTTTGCAGAACAGTTGTTCCGCTTGAAGCCCGGATCTAAAATGCCCGAATACAACGGTCTTCAGCTCATCAACCGCGAGGTTATCACAAGCTATCTTAAACAACTCCTCCGCATAGACCAAAAGCTGGCCCCCTATACACTATTAGGACTTGAGAAACAAGTGAATAAAACCTTTGAGTTCAATACTCCTATAGGTAATAAGGCCATCACATTAGGCGGTTTCATCGACCGTCTTGATGCTGTGGCTGCCAATGGCAATCCCGGTCTTGACAATATAGCCGAGCGCATTCGCGTAATCGACTATAAAACAGGACGTATGCCTTCACGGTTCCCTGCTGATGTGGCTACCATATTCGATCCTTCCAAGCTCTCGCTGCACACTGATTATTATCTGCAGGCATTGCTTTATTCTATCATTGTAGGCAATGACGGCCGATATAACAAGACAAAAGACCCTGTTAGTCCGGGATTACTTTTCATTCAGCAAGCGGGAAGCAAGAATTATGACCCGACGCTAAAGTTTGGCCGTAATCCTATCTTTGACGTGGCCGAATATCAGGACGAGTTCATGCAGCACATAGAAGCTCTCATCAGTGAGATATGCGATCCCTCTCTTCCACTTGTGGCAACAGAAGACAAGCAGCGTTGTGAGCATTGTCCCTTTACAGCCTTGTGTAAGTAAAGCCTGTTGAGCTCAGCCTTATTAATAATTAAGGTGTAAAGAGAGAAGTTGGTCATTTTTATTGATTTTAGAAAACTCTTACCATCTATATTTGGTCAAGTCTAAAAAAGAATGTACCTTTGCACAATATTATAATTAAGGTAAGCTGCATTTAGACAAAACTTTTAAAAGTTATAACAATGGAAACAGTAAACAAAAATATTCGTATTGCGGTAGCAGGTACAGGCTACGTTGGTCTGAGCATAGCCACGCTGCTGAGCCAGCACCATCAGGTGACGGCTGTTGACGTAGTGCCAGAAAAGGTGGACCTTATCAACAATCGTCAGTCACCCATACAAGACGATTACATTGAGAAGTATTTGGCAGAGAAGGATTTGCATCTCAAGGCGACAACCAATGGAGAAGAAGCATACAAGAATGCCGATTTCATCGTTATAGCCACCCCTACCAACTATGATCCTGTAAAAAACTACTTCGACACGACTCACGTTGAGGAAGTTATCGAGTTGGTGATGCGTGTCAATCCTGATGCCATCATGGTCATCAAGAGCACCATTCCCGTAGGTTACACGGAGAATGTACGAAAGAAGTATCATTGCGACAACATTATCTTCGCTCCCGAGTTTCTACGTGAGAGCAAGGCGCTGTACGACAACCTTTACCCCAGCCGTATCATCGTAGGCCGTCCTGAGGGCGACGAGCGACTCGACCAAGCAGCACATACCTTTGCCTCACTCCTGCAGGAAGGAGCCATCAAACAGGATATTGACACCCTGTTTATGGGACTTACCGAGGCCGAGGCTGTCAAGCTCTTTGCCAACACATATCTGGCACTGCGTGTGAGTTTCTTCAACGAATTGGACACTTATGCCGAGATGAAGGGGCTTGATACGAAGTCGATCATCGATGGTGTGGGACTCGACCCTCGCATCGGTTCTTTCTACAACAACCCGTCGTTTGGCTACGGAGGTTACTGTCTGCCTAAGGACACCAAACAGTTGCTGGCCAACTATGCCGATGTTCCTGAGAACCTTATTCAAGCCATTGTTGAGAGCAACCGCACCCGTAAGGACTTTATCGCCGACCGAGTGCTCAGTATGGCTGGATATTATTTCTATAAGGACAACAGCAGCTATGATCCTCAGAAAGAACACCCTTGCACTATCGGAGTGTATCGACTCACGATGAAGAGCAACAGTGACAATTTCCGCCAGAGCAGTATCCAGGGAGTCATGAAGCGCATCAAGGCTAAAGGTGCACAGGTGATAGTCTATGAGCCAACCCTCGAGGATGGCAGTACCTTCTTCGGCAGCCGTGTTGTCAACGACTTGCAGGAGTTCAAGAAACAGAGTCAGGCCATCATCGCCAACCGTTACGACCCAGTCTTGAATGATGTAAATGAGAAAGTCTATACACGCGACATTTTCAGAAGAGACTAATGAGGAAAGAAGAGAATTTCCTGGAGAATATTCAATATTTTCACTTCATAATAAAGAAAAAACTATAAAAATAATATATTCAAAACTATGGCAAAATTAATTATCAATTCTTACGAGGAATTTGCATCTCACCTGGGTGAGAGATTAGGTGAATCAGAGTGGTTGCAGGTAGACCAGGAACGTATCAACAAGTTTGCTGATGCTACACTCGACCCACAGTGGATACATGTAGACGTGGAGCGTGCAAAAGTAGAGAGTCCTTACCACAGCACTATCGCTCATGGCTACCTCACCCTTTCTTTGTTACCCTACATGTGGCAGCAGATTGTAGAAGTACACAACATCAAGATGTTGGTCAACTACGGCATGGATGAGATGCGTTTCGGTCAGCCTGTCATCACCGGCTCACGTGTTCGCCTTGTGACAACCCTTCATGACATTCAGAACCTTCGTGGTATCTGCAAGGCAAGCATCAAGTTCGATATCGAGATAGAAGGTCAGCGCAAGCCTGCCCTTTCCGGTATTGCCACCTTCTTGTATTACTTCAACTAATTAAGTTGCTAAGCATCACTTCCAAAAACAGAAACGACAATGGGAGCAGGAAAATGGATTGGCGGTGTACTCGGATTCATCACAGGTGGTCCGTTGGGAGCCTTGGCAGGCTATGCCTTAGGCTCTCTCTTCGAACATGGACTTAACGAGGTAAACCGCCAGGATACAGGACAGCAGGAAAGAAACAGCAGCGAGGGACAACGCAACTCGTTCATGTTCTCGTTACTTGTTCTTGCCTCTTACATCATCAAGGCCGACGGCAAGGTGATGCATTCCGAGATGGAGCTCGTGCGTCGCTTCTTACGCCAGAACTTCGGTTTGGGAGCCATGACACAGGGCGAGCAGATTCTTCTGAAACTTTTTGAGGAGCAGAAGCGTGTAGGTGTGTTACAATATCGCAGCGTGATTCAGGACAGCTGTCAGCAGATTCGCAACAGTATGATGTACGAACAGCGCCTTCAGTTGCTCAATTTTCTGGTCATGATAGCCCAGGCCGACGGTCAGGTGCCAGCTGAGGAACTCACAGCGCTGAAAGAGGTTACCTATCACTTAGGACTTAGTGCTGACGAACTTGACCAGATGCTCAACCTCCGCAGTGGAGCTTCTTCGGCTTCAAGTCTCGACGATGCTTATCGTGTACTCGGCATATCGCCATCGGCTACCAATGATGAGGTGAAGAGTGCCTATCGCAAGATGGCTCTCAAGCATCACCCCGACAAGGTGGCTGCCCTTGGCGAGGATGTCCGCAGGGCTGCCGAGAAAAAGTTCCAAGAGATCAATGATGCCAAGGAACGTATCTTCAAGGCTCGTGGATTATAAAGTTGAGTGTTTTTAATCCTGACGAAGCACCAGCGACCAAACCAAGACGTGACGACATGATTAAGTTCATGGAGTATAGACATATAGGCCTTTGGCCGATAAACCACAATACAATAGACCATTAACTCAACTTTCACAAATGTGGAAGTTGAGTTATTTTTTTTGTAGACATAGAACGAAATGAAGGAAGGAATAAGAAAAAAGACGAAATAAGCCAGTTTCTCACGCGAAATGGTTGTAGAAAGTACGAAAAGAGAATGTAGTGAGAAAAAACACAGCTAAATATTTGCTTATTCAATAAAAATGCGCTAATTTTGCAAATGATGCGAAGATGACAATGAGTATGATTGTAGCATCACCTTTATTAACTATTTATTATTCAAACAATTCAAAAAAATCATGAGCAATCTTTTCGACATTAAAGATTATGTTGTGGTCATCACAGGTGGAACAGGCGTATTAGGAAAAACTATCGCCAAGTATTTGGCACTCGAGGGAGCCAAAGTTGCCATCCTGGGACGTAAAGAAGAAGTAGGCAACGCTATTGTGGAAGACATCAAACAAGCAGGCGGTGAGGCTTCTTTCTTCAAGACCGATGTGATGAACAAAGAGATCGTAGAGCAGAACTGCAAGGATATCCTCGCTAAATATGGAAAGGTGGACACCCTGCTCAATGCTGCCGGTGGAAACATGAAGGGCGCAACGATCGGCCCCGACCAGACTTTCTTTGACTTGGAGACAGAACAGTTTCAGACGGTGCTGAATCTGAACCTCACAGGTACTGTAATACCAACACAAGTATTCCTGAAGCCAATGGTAGAGGCAGGAAAGGGAAGCATCATCAACTTCTCTTCTATGGCAGCCTTCCGCCCAATGACCCGTGTCTGCGGTTATGCAGCAGCCAAGGCAGGCATCTCCAACTTTACAGCATATATGGCTCACGAGACAGCCAAGAAGTTTGGTGAGGGTATCCGTGTAAATGCCATTGCTCCAGGTTTCTTCATCACCGAGCAGAACCGTGCGCTCCTTACCAATCCCGACGGAACCTACACAGAGCGCGGAAAGGATGTTATCCGCCAGACTCCGTTCGGACGTATGGGTAAACCAGAAGAACTCTGCGGCACTATCCAGTATCTGATGAGCGATGCTGCATCATTCGTAACAGGTACTGTGGCTGTAGTGGATGGTGGCTTTAATATTTTCGCCATGTAACAACGCAAACCTTTACGCAACATTTTTGCAACATAAATGTATAACGTAAAGGATATTTTTATACCTTTGCAGCGGAAATAATTAAAAACAATATAAACAACAAAACAAATCATGAAAGAGCTTAAATCTTTGAACAAGCGTACAGCTCCAAAGAGCGTTATGCCAGAGAGAATTATCCAGTTTGGTGAGGGCAACTTCCTTCGCGCATTTGTTGACTGGATTGTATGGAATATGAACAAGAAGACCGACTTCAACGGTTCTGTTGTTGTCGTTCAGCCTTTGGCTGGCGGTATGGTTGACTGGCTGAACGGTCAGGACTGCCTCTACCATGTAAACCTTCAAGGTAAGGAGAATGGTCAGGCCATCAATACTCTTGAGCGTATCGACGTGATTAGCCGTGCACTCAATCCATATTCTCAGAACCAGGCCTTTATGGCTTTGGCAGAGCAGCCAGAGATGCGTTTCATCATCTCTAACACAACTGAGGCTGGTATCGCATTCGATGATTCTTGCAAGTTTACTGATGCTCCTGCTGCTTCTTATCCAGGTAAGTTGGTACAGTTGCTGTTCCATCGCTACAAGTTCTTCGAGGGCGACCCAACTAAGGGTATGATTCTGATGCCTTGTGAGTTGATCTTCCTCAACGGTCACCATCTGAAGGAGTGCATCTATCAGTACATTGAGCTTTGGAAGGGTGACATGGGCGCTGACTACGAAGGCTTCAAGGAGTGGTTCACCAACCACTGCTACGTATGTGCTACTCTCGTAGACCGTATCGTTCCTGGTTTCCCACGTGATACCATCAAGGAAATTCAGCAGAAGGTTTGCTACAAGGACAACCTCGTAGTTAAGGCTGAGAGCTTCCACCTCTGGGTAATCGAGAAGGCAGAGAATATGACTGTAGAGCAGATGCAGGAAGAATTCCCTGCTCACAAGGCTGGTCTGCACGTTCTCATCACCGACAACGAAAAGCCATACCACGAGCGTAAGGTAACACTGCTCAACGGTCCTCACACTGTATTGAGCCCTGTCACTTACCTGAGCGGTGTAAACATCGTACGCGATGCTTGCGAGCACCCAGTATTGGGCAAATACATCCACAAAGTACAGTTCGATGAGTTGATGCAGACTCTTAACTTGCCAATGGACGAATTGCAGAAGTTTGCTTCTGACGTATTGGAGCGCTTCGAGAACCCATTTGTTGACCACCAGGTAACAAGTATCATGCTCAACTCATTCCCTAAGTATGAGACTCGCGACCTCCCAGGCGTGAAGATCTACTTGGAGCGTAAGGGTGAGTTGCCACAGGGCTTGGTATTCGGTTTGGCTGCTATCATCACTTATTACAAGGGTGGCAAGCGTGCTGATGGTGCAGAGATCAAGCCACAGGACGACCAGAAGATTATCGACAAGCTGACAGAGCTCTGGGCTACTGGCGATACTCAGAAGGTGGCTGAGGGTGTTCTTGCTTTCGACTACATCTGGAAGGAAGACCTCAACAAGACTGTTCCTGGCTTGACAGAGTTGGTTAAGAAGGATCTCGACCTCATCCAGGAGAAGGGTATGCTCGAGGCTGTTAAGACCATTCTGTAATCGGAAACTAAGACTGATGTAAATTTTTTGAAAATAATGTAAAGAGGATTCCTCCTTCGGGAGAATCCTCTTTTTTGTTATTCAAACTTTATTCAAATATGAAGAAAAACTATCTGTATCTCATCAAGAGTTTCATGGCATGCGCCCTACTCTGCTCTGCCGCTTATGCACAGGCACAGACGAAGACAAAGGATCTGAGCAAGCCACAAACACAGGTCAAAGGTTACTATACCCAGTATTATGGCAATCAACCCGAGCTCATCAAGAAGGCGCAACAGTGGGCAGAGTCGGGCGAATGGCGCAATGGTTTCGTGCAGGCCAAGCCCCACGGCAGCGTGAACCTCGTAGACTTCTATCTGCAATATCAAAAGAACCCTGCACAGTGGAAAGCCCTCTTCGAGTATCTGAGTCATACCGACCTGCTCGCCATCAGCAAGGGCAAGCACAAAATGCCCGGCACACAGTTGGTGGTAAGTGTAGAGGATTCACAGAACGGTCCCCTGGCAAAACGAAGGAGCGAGAGTCACAACCACCACATCGATTTCCAGTATGTGGTAAAGGGAACGGAGCGTTTTGGCATCATCGACCATTACACCAGTATACCCAACAGCAAGTACCGACCAGACGTGATACACTATGATTACCAGGTAGAGAAAGCAAGATTCTATGACAGTAATCCAGATGAATTCTTTATTTTTTTCCCTCGTGACTGGCATATAGCCAAAGTGGAAAACGACACTAACGACCAACAAATCAGAGTGATAGTCATCAAGGTGGATTATATGGATTAAAGATTTAGGGTGCAAAGTTTACGTTTTTTTTGCTATTATGAATATTTATTAGTAACTTTGCACCCAAATTTTTGAAAAATATAACACAATAATGAAGGCTTTCAACATTCAGACAAAGTTGTTTTCTTGTTTGAAAACTTACGACAAGAAAACATTCATGTCCGATCTCATGGCAGGTATCATTGTGGGCATCGTAGCCCTTCCTTTGGCCATTGCGTTCGGTATTGCATCGGGAGTAACACCAGAAAAGGGTATCATCACAGCCATTGTGGCTGGTCTCGTCATCTCACTCTTCGGAGGAAGCAAGGTGCAGATAGGCGGACCTACAGGTGCGTTTATCATCATCATCTACGGCATCATACAGAAGTATGGCTTCGAGGGACTCACCATCGCTACCCTGATGGCAGGCTTCTTCCTCGTACTTTTCGGACTGCTTCGATTGGGTACCATCATCAAGTACATTCCCTATCCCATCGTGGTGGGATTCACCAGCGGTATCGCCGTCACTATCTTCACCACCCAGATCAAAGACCTCTTCGGACTGACACTTCCTTCCAACCCTTCCGACTTTATAGAGAAATGGGGAGTCTATCTGCAGAACTTCAATACCATCGACCCTTGGTGCGCTCTGATAGGTGTGGCGAGTGTGGTCGTTATTGCCGTCACTCCACGCTTCAGCAAGAAGATTCCAGGCTCATTGATAGCTATTATCCTGATGACTATCGTTGCCCTGCTGCTGAAAAACTTTGCCGGTGTCCTCTCTATCGAGACCATTGGCGACCGCTTCTCTATCAGCAATGAGTTGCCAGCCGCCCAGGTGCCCGACATGAATTGGGAAACCATCAAGAGCTTGGTATCACCAGCCATCACCATTGCCATTCTGGGAGCCATCGAGTCTTTGCTCTCTGCTACTGTAGCAGATGGTGTTATCGGCGACCACCACGATTCCAATACCGAGTTGGTGGCTCAGGGACTGGCGAACATTGCCTCTCCCCTCTTTGGCGGTATTCCTGCCACAGGAGCCATAGCCCGCACCATGACCAATATTAATAATGGCGGTAAGACCCCTGTTGCTGGCATCATCCATGCCGTGGTATTGTTGCTTATCTTCCTGTTCCTCATGCCTTTGGCCAAGTACATTCCTATGGCTTGTCTGGCAGGTGTACTGGTGGTAGTTTCTTACGGTATGTGTGGATGGCGCTCGTTCCTCGAACTGATGAAGAATCCTAAGAGCGACGTTACCGTCCTGCTCATCACCTTCTTCCTCACCATCATCTTCGACCTCACCATCGCAATCGAGGTGGGACTCATCATCGCCTGTCTGCTCTTCATGAAACGTATGTCGGAAACTACTGATGTCAAGGCCATCACCGAGGAGATTGACCTCAACCAGGACGCAGAGTTCTCTACAGGAAACCTTGAGCACCTCATCATTCCACAGGGTGTGGAGGTGTATGAGATCAATGGTCCTTACTTCTTTGGAGCCGGCAATAAGTTTGAGGAAATCATGGCCTCATTTGGCGACCGTCCTAAAGTGCGCATCATCCGTATGCGTAAGGTGCCCTTCGTTGACTCTACTGGTATCCACAACCTTACCAACCTTTGCGAGATGAGTAAGAAGGAAGGCATCCAGATAGTGCTTTCGGGAGTAAGAGAGAAAGTGAACGGACAGTTGGAGCATGCAGGATTCTATCACCTCATTGGCGAAGAGAACATCTGCAGCCATATCAACCTGGCTTTGAAGAGAGCCAACGAAATCATAGAAAAGTAAATCGTTATGGAGAATAACAACAAGAAACCTATAGAGCTGGTATTTAAGGAAGACCTGCATCAGTATCTCCTCTCAGTGGGGCGAATAGATGAGCGTCTGCCTGAAGCTCCCGACATTGAGGCACTCTGGGCAAAAATTGGCGAGAGTTATCTGCCCGATGCCATGCGTGAGTTTGGCAAGTATCCCACTGTAGCCTTGGGTTGGATTATGTTTGTTGGCATGGCCATCGCCAAATACTGGGATGAGGACTGGGAGCTATACGGAAAGGTGGAGAATCTATATATCTATCTGCGCGACCGCATAGATTTCGACCACATGGATGACTACATCTGTGAAAAGGTTCTGCTGTTGGACGAGAATGCCCACAAAGGCTTATCGAACATTGTGGCAGAGTGTGCTGCCCGTACCTATAACACACTTATCCATCAAGGTCTGGAGCCAGGTACTGAGGCTGCCTTCAGGGGTTTCATCGCTGCCCAGCACCAGATGTACCTCATGGGCGCAGCCATCCAGCTGAACGCCATGGGTTATCACATGACAAGATTATAGAACTCAACTTTCATAAATGGGAAAGAAAAAAGAAGAAGGGAATGAGCATTAATACTCATTTCCTTCTTCTTTGATAATACTGGGACCGTCGATCAGTTCGGGCGCAGGCTTGTTGCGGTTGACGTCACGGTAAGCCTTGCGCAAATCGCCCAGTCCTATGTCGATGCTCTTGTTGACAGGACGGTCTTTATCCACCAAACTATGAGAGAAAAGCCACTCATAGGTTTTCTTGAGATAAAAGATACGGGCAGGTGCTCCATGATTGGCACCAGGCAGCCAGTCGTACAGCAACCGGCTGTCGTTGCCACTCTTTTTAAGTTTCTCCACCACTACCTTCGACTGCTTCACGGGCACGGCTCTGTCGGCAGTACCATGAATAATCCAGAAAGGCAACTTACCCAATCCACTCACATCCCTGAGCGAGGTACCTCCGCAGAGTGCCATTCCTGCAGCAATGCGGTCGGGATAGGTGCCGCAGACATCCATAGTGCCATAACCGCCGAGACTCATGCCCAGCACATACACACGGGTAGAGTCGCAGGCGTAATGTTTCCTTACCCAGTCGAAGACATCCATCACCTTCTTCGGGCTCCAGGCTCCACCGGGGTTCTGAGGCACAATGGTGAGGGCATCAATATCCCTGCCTTTCACGATGGCATCGAGAGGACCATAACGGCGAACACGCGAGAGGTCTCTTCCACAAAGGCTTGCTCCATGCAGGAAGATGATGACAGGAGTCTGCTCTTGAGAATAAAAATAATCTACTGGTGTATAAACCCAGAAGTTGTAGCCTCCGGGGATAGAATCTTTAACGGCTCTGAGGAAATCGTAAGCCGATACCTTCAGAGCCGTCAGAGACAGAACGATTGCAAAAAGTATTTTCTTCATATTTTTGGATATTCGTTATCAGTAAACTTACGAATGCCAAAATTACAAATTATCTTTCTGAATCGCAAATTATTTCAATTACTTTGAAACACATTAATAGGTGTTCACATACTTCTCACTCATTCTGTGATTCATTATTTCTTTCGCTTGAAGCTTATCTGCGCAGGAACTTCTGTGCGACTGTGCTTCCATCCTTGCCCTTGATGAGCACGATGTACATGCCTTTGACAAGGGCTGAGGTGTTGACAAACTGAGAGTCTGTTGAGCCTGCCACCTTCTTACCGTCAGCGCTGAATACATTGAGTGAGGCAATGTCACCATAGACGATCAGACCATTGGTGGTCTGGTACATCTGGTAGGTCTTTGTGGCGCTCTCCTTCTCTACTTGCTCGATGCCCGTAACGATTGGGTTGCCATCTTCGTCCACCTCCTGGTAAACGCCAAGTGTCAGGTCGGTAAGGTACATATCGCCACCACCATTATTGGTTAATTTCACTACAATAGGCTTTTTCTCTATCTTACCCACTTTGGCTTTCACGTCAACCAGAGCAACCCCTTCCGATAAGGAAACAGATGCTGTTCCTGAGTTGGAGTTATCTGCATAATGCCAGTCGATAACGAGTGTACGACCACCCGTGCAATATACATTAGACTTCATCTCGGCAAGAGAAGGCAGGGTGAACTCTACGTTGGTTGCCTTTGGAATCCTGTAAGCACCATAAGTAGCAGAGTATTTCTTTCCTCTCACCGTAGTTTCATCTACGTAGGTCACCGAGCCACTACCATCAGATGACTTACCATAGTATCTTGACTTCACGCCTTCTGCCGTTCCGCCTGTGATATACTTCTTCACCTCATCGGCAATTACCTCATCCTGGAAGAGATAGTTGTTAACTACGGTTGTGGTTACCCAATTCTTTCCATCGCTTGGCTCTGGAATGGCATCTTCCACCGTACCGTCGTTCACAGGCATTTTGAGAGTATAGGCATTGTCATCGCCACCATATTCGTATGGACCATAGTCAGGCGCATTGCCTACATAAGGGATGTTGAGGGTTACTGACCAGTTCTGTGGCGCATTGTCCGCATATTCGTATGCAGCCTTATGAGCATCCACCGTCTTGAAATCTGTAATCGGAGTACCTGCATCAATCAGCTTGCTGCCTGCTTTCAGACGACCAAACTTCAAAGGCAACTCTCCGTTATCCTGACGGGCACTGATGCCTGTCTCGTAGCTCAGATCCTCGTACTCGGAAGAATAATTATTGATAGTTTTGGCAAAGGAAGTACCATTGCTGCTTGCCTTTTCACCTAAAGGATTGGTATTATCGAGGGTGGTCCAGGTACAGTATTCGATGTCTGGCGCCTTAGTGAAAGCAGAGTTGCGTTCCATCTTTTGTGAGCCATAGGCAAAGCCCACGCAGTTACGCAGCACCCAGTTGCCATAGTCAGGCTCTTCCATGTTGTAACCATAGTTGATGCCGTTGCCATACGAGAGGTCATTGATGAGATAAGAACCCTCGCGATGATGGTTCTGGTCGAAACCTTTTTTGGCGTGGAAAGCGGCAATACAGTTTTTGAATACATGAGCGCCTGTTGAGGTACCGCCCTGCTTGCATCCTCCCATCTTGAATCCGTTGGCATTACCCTTGTCGAAACCATTATTCAAGCACCAGCAGTTGTCAACCACAATAGGGAAAACGGTGTAGTACAAGTCCCAGCCGTCGTCAGAGTTGTGCCAGGCACGGCAACCATGAAACTCATTACCAGGACCCGGATACAACTTAATGGCGAAACCATCAGCGTTGCCTCCGTTTTTCCATGGGTCGTGGTTATCATAAGCATCGCAGTTGACGATAATATTGAATCTTCCGTATTTGAACTCGGTATTGCGGGTGTTGTTGCCTTTACTGTCTTTACCGAAACCTTGCTGAAGACCCGTGTCCTCATTGCCATAGAAGCGGCAAAGCTCCACTACGCAATAACTACCCTCGAGTTTCATTCCATTGTCAGCAGAATGGCAGATGTCGAGACCACGATAATGCCAGTAGTTGGCACCTATCTTGTGCATGATACCTCGGTTGTTAGCAGCCTCTGTTGCAGTACTGCGTGGCTGTCCAGAGAAGTCGAATACAGGGCGCTCTGTGTCACCAGGATAGGCAAACACACAGATACGCTTGTCTGCAGTACCTGTCTCAGTCACATTGATGGTTTGTGAAAGATGGTAGGTTCCTCCTCTTACATAGAGAATGTCGCCAGCCTTCAGTGCAGCAAAAGCCTTTACCGGATCACCAAAAGGCTTGTCGATAGTCATACCATTACCTGTACCATTAGGTGCCAAGTAATAATCTTTAGCCATAGCTCCGTGCGAAGCTAAAAGGCACAACGCTACAAGCGCTACCTTTGTCTTTGTTTTAGTTTTCATTTTCACAGTTTTGTTTTTAGTGTTTGTTTTTTGTAGTTTATATTTGTTTTTTTAATTAGTTATGTGTGAATCCCTTTTTGGTTTGTTTTTAGTGTCTTGAGTTTTTGATACTACAAAAGTAATATTATCATCCGAAAAAGCCATGTTTTTCTTTGACAATTAAACATGTTTAACCTTAGGGACGGTAATACCCCCAGTTTCACATGTGGTTCAAGTACGGGCTTTGTCTCAAGTCGCATTTTGGGGTAAGGGGATATTGTAGGCAGAAGTGGGTATTTCAGCCTCAATTTATCTGATAATTCAGTAATGAGAGGACGTGTACACTCAAGAAGGACGTTGAAGGGCTTAGTTGCGGATTTGAGGAGCTTTATTTTATTGTTCTTTGCTGATCGTTAATCCACTTGGTTATTGTCTCCAGCACTTCAGGTGCAATGGTTTCTTCTATTTGCTGATATTCCACAACGCTGCCAGTTGAGCAATGCTGGAACAGATGGTTTACACCATCAATCTTCTTTATGGTGTGCTTGCAGTTGGAGAGTCCAGTTTCAAGTATAGTTGTATTGGCGGCGCAGTCCACTTGAGTGTCTTTTGTGCCGTTGAGTGCCAACACTGGGCATTTAATCTTGGACAACTGCTTGCCAGCGTCTATAGTTATGAAATGGCGTATGTATGACGAGTTGGCTTGTTCTAATGATCTCTTTAGGACAGGTTTTAGGTTGTCTGGCACTCCATCGATGGTTATCTCACTTGTCTTCTTGCCATTGGCAATCTCGTCGAGAATATTTGATATGTTATTGCAGTAGGAATCCACCATCTCCTTAGGCAGGCCTAAGGATGACATTGCCTGGCGGTTCTGCATCACGAGAGTTTCTTTACCAGATATAGCCATGCCAGCGAGCGACACAATGAAGTCGGCTTTGCCTTCAGCGGCAAGCATCATGGCTATTGTGCCTCCCTCGCTATGTCCTAATATTCCAACCTTATTGAAGCGCTTGCGCAATAATGGTAAGGCAGATGCGGCATCTTGGAGGAAGTCGGCTGTTGTGAATTGACCGAAATCAATATTCTTATCATTCCAACCACGGTCGTCATAACGTAAGGAAGCAATGCCTTGACGAGCCAATGCATCTGCAATTACGGCAAAGGGTTTATGGTCAAACCATTCTTCGTCGCGGTTCTGCTGTCCGCTACCAGTAACCATCAGCACTACGGGAGTCTGCTTAGAATAGTTTTGTGGTAGGGTGAGTGTACCGTTGAAAGTATATCCTGCATTTGTGAAGCTTATGTTCTCTTCCTTATATGGAAATGGAGCAACCGGAGTTTGCGGACGTTTAACTACAAGTTTGCCAGGCTTTAGTGTAAGAGGGATGTGGAAACCATTTTGGGTGTATGTACCTTTAATTTCGCCATTCTCCATCTTTCCCTCAAATGTGGCTCCAATCATCATAACCGAAACCTTTATTGTGCCGTCGTCCTTAATAGTCTTCTCGGCTGGTATTCCTTTAGCACCTTGCGAAGGCGAATCCATGGTGCAGCCGTCGCCAGAGAAGTTGAATACTAAAGGCAACTTAGTTCCCATTATGTTTAGTTCGCCGTTCCATGCTCCTTCCTGTGCATGGGCTGCAAGTGAGGCAAGCGCAATAAACACTGTTGTGATGATTCTTGTAGCTTTCATAATTGTATTTATTAATTGTATGTATTAGTGGATTTTACTTTTTCAGTGCCCCCCTGGGCTAAGAGCTTCTACCCTTTCAGGCCGTACTTGAACCACAAGCGAAACTTGAGTAATGTTATTCGAAAATTTCCGATTATTCCTCTTGCTTCTTCACCCAAACCTTGTGAGAGCCTCTTCCTTTTGCAGTGATAGGAGAAGAAGGGTCATCTGTCAACGTTTTCAATTCCATGGAGGCGGCAGTCCGGCTTAGATGATTGATGGCTGCATAATCGGTGAGGGTGATGAGACCGTTTTCATGGATCTCTTCCAAGGCACGACTGACACGCTCTTCTTTGGAGTACAGCTCGCGTTTGATAACTTTTACACCACTCATATCACGTTCCAGATCGGAGTTGACAAGTAGTCTTACTTCCTTTATCAACTCGGGCGATGTCTTGAAATTAATATTCTTTACTCCCACTGTACGATACGCCATCTTGTCATCGTCATGCTGCATCTCGGTAGGTTTTTCGTCTTCGAACCCCAGGGACAACGAAAAGGTTCCCAATCCATCCAGGTTGACATTGTACCCCATAGCCAACATACGGGCCAATATGTTACACATATCCGTTAAAGCAGCCTCTATCGCGCTCGTTGGTAATGCGTTGTTGTACCACTTCATCTTTTTTATAAACTCTTCTGTAGACAGGGTCCGATAGGTCACCATTTTAGGATAAACCTTGCGTGTGCCGGTCTTATCCATGTCTGCCATTTCTACTAATTTGTACTTTGCCATAGTTATATTAAGTTTTTTATTATTAGGAAATGATTGTCTGTCACCCAACATATTGTTGCCAAACACCTTATTAATCTCCGTTCAAAGGCTTTGAACGGACATTCAAAGGCTCTGAACGGACATTCAAAGGCTTTGAACAGAGATTTATCAAGTGCAAAGATACAATTTAAAAGGGCTTAATGCAAATTTTTAATGCTATTTCAGCAAAAAATCTATTAATTCAAGATTTTTATTTCCTATATGGCTAAAAAAATAAGGGAAGTTAGACTGGTAAGAGGTTCATTGCTTATTGTTTTGTTTTCAAACAATAAAGCATTTGACTCTTAACCCATCTAACTTCCCTTAACTTCTTTATTTTACTCTAAATTTCCGTGCGACCAAAGAAAGAGATAGCTTCGCCTGATCGCTATTACTTACGTGTCTTAGAATTTATATCCCAAGGTCATGAGCAACTGATGACGGTTGTTGGAAACCTTGGTTGCTGAGACCTCATTGTTGATGGCTGGAGTGAAACCCTCTTTAGTGCCAAAGTTCTTGCTGCTCATAAAGGGATAGAAGTCACCGTCCTGAGCGCTGTACTGGTAAGCCAGGTCAAGGAACATCTTCTTGTAGTTGAAGCCAAGACCCAGAGTGAAGCGGTTGATCGCCTTCCAGTTGGTGTAATCGGTAGAAGTTGCCATGTTGACACCTGTATTACCATCAGCATCATAAGAGCACATCAAAGTCTGGTCGCGCACACCGTCTTCCTTATACAAAGCCGACACATAGTTGTAGCCCACGCGTACAGCCAGCATCGGAATTGGCTTGTACTCCATACCCAACTTCAGGGTGCTCACACCATTCAGGGTTGCCTTGGTGTGGTCGTTCATAGGCTTGTCGCTGCTGCTCGACTCGTAGTAGTCCCATCCGTCATAATAACCACCGTCTTTGATACGATTGTCCATGTGATTGTACCAGGCATATTCGTAGGTGGCACCGAGAGCGAAGTAGTTGCCGATGGTGTGACCCAAGCTCAGACCTGCTTTCCAGGGAGTATTGAGACGATAGTCGTAACCCACGTATGACGAGTTATGTCCGGCAGCATACTGCCCCTGGTCGTTGACAATATTATTGTCGATAAGAAACAGATCTGCAGTACCCTTCATAGTCAGGTCATAGAATACAGGCGAGTTGACATAGACACCGATGCGGAAAGGAGAACTCTCCACAGGACGGAAGATGACACCCGCCTTTACATCAAATCCAGTTCCGTCAATCTTCAGACTCTCGCACGACTCGCCATAGGCTTCCTTTTCGGCTACAAAATTCTCAGTATAGTAAGAGTCGCTGTGGTAATTGACATCATGCAATCCCAAGGTGACACCCCACCATACGCGGTTCTTGATGCTTCCGCTGATGTTGAAATCGTAGACACCGATGTAGCCATGCTGATACTGTCCGAAAAGGAAGGAACGACCATCATAGAAATTCTGCAAGTTATTCTCGTCCTTGCCCATCAACTTATGATAATTCTCGTCCACACCGTTCCAGATCAGGTCACCCGCATTGCGGATGTAGCCATCATATCGTGTGTCGATATAGTTGCTGTAGTCAGTCTTATTGGCAGCCAACTTAGACTGTGAGGCACCGTTGAGCATACTGGTTGCCGTGAGAATCTGCATGAAGTCGGTACTCTTATGGAAGTTGAATGCCAGGTTGACGTAAGTCTGGTTGCGCTGGGCCATAGACCATACAAAACCAATCTGGTCGAAGCTCACCTTCGAGTTCTTTCCATCGATGTAGGCATTGGTGCCATCAAAAGTGAAGTTCTTGTCGGCCGACGACTGCGCCAGCACACCGGCAGAAAGAGCTGCCTGACTCTTGCGGAACATACCTATACCTGCAGGGTTAGTGCTGATAGTAGAAAGGTCAGCACCTAAAGCCTCCATGGCTCCACCCATGCCCACATAACGGGCGGTACCCGTGAGAGCAGTCTCAGCCAGTTTGGCATCCTGATAAGTTTCCTGTGCCATAGCCGGAATTGTCATGAGTCCCAACAAAGCCGGCAAAATGATCTTTACACGTTTCATATTCTTGAAATATTAAAAAGTTTCTATCTTCTTCCACTACCATAACTGCGCGAACCGCCTCCGCCACCGCTGAAGCCTCCGCCACGGCTGCCTCCAAAGCTTCCGCCATGACTCTGGTTGCCAAAGTTGCTGTAGTTGAAACTGCGGTTGTTGTTATAATTGTAGTTTCGGTTGCTGTTGGTATTTGTGCTCTCGCGACGGCCAAAGCGATTGTATTGCCCAGGATAATTATTCCTGTAAGAGCTATTTACGTTAGAGCCTGATGCTGAATGGCTAAAGCTACGATAGCCGTTGCTTGGGCGCACGTAAGCCACAGCCGGACCTCCCCAATACCAAGGATAATAACCACCCCATCCATACCAGGGACCACCATACCATCCTGCATAGCCATAATACCAGGGGTCGAACCAGGGATCAAACCAGGGATCGTACCATCCTGCATAATAGCCATAACGCCATGGATTGTGCCAGCGCCAGTAAGAACTGCGCCAGTAGTATGGTCCGCAGCCGTAATAACTATAGAACCAAGGATCGTAAAATCCGTCCCAACGGCTCAGGTCTCGGGTGCAGTCGAAATCATCACCCATGCCACGCATGTACTTCTCGGCAAAAGCCTCGTCATCGTAGATGGAATCGGGAGCCACGCCCTTGCCCACTCTGAACGATATGATGTCGTTGCCCAAAGAGTCGGCTCCGATGTTCTGATAATGGCTCAACAGTTTACCGCCACGGTTGTATTCATCCACATTTCGGTCGCTTCCCGACCAGTAGAGGGCATATATGCTGTCTTGACGTGCACGCTGAGCAGCCAAAAGCTTTGCCTTCTGCACACGTTCCTCGGCTGCCTTCTTGGCTTCTTGCTTCGGGTTGAAGTAGAGGTCATCATCTTGTGCCATCATTGTCAATGGCAGGGCAGCCATAAAGACTGAAAGGACTAACCATTTTTTCATATTCTTTTTCTCCTATTTATTATTGTTGTTCTTCTTATATCTGTTATCTATGTCTATAGATACAATGAATCAAGTGCAAAAATATTGCTTATTTACATGCAAAAATACAGAAAAACCCTAAATAATGGTAGGTTTTTCCCTATTTTTTATATTTTTGCAGTAAAATTTAAAACGAAATTCAATGAAATACTTAGTAGCGACATTCAAAATCGAGGTAGAAGCCGACCTGATGCAGGTGTGCAGAGACCTCTTGGCAGACAGCTCGGCTGAAGCGGGATTCGAGTCTTTCGAGGAAACGGAGCAAGGACTGGAGGCCTATGTGCAGAAAGATTTCTTCGACAAGGAGGCCCTCGACAACAGTATTGCCGATTTTCCCATAGAGAGTGCCCGCATCACTTATGAAGTGAAGGAGGCTGAGGACAAAGACTGGAACCAGGAATGGGAGGAACAGGGGTTTGAACCCATTTGCATCGACGACCAGATTCTCATCTACGACGCCAAACATCCCGACCTGCACCCTACTACCTCGCCCGACCATATAGAAATAGGTATAGAGGCGAAGCTTGCCTTTGGTACGGGCAATCATGAGACCACCCGCATGATCGTCTCTACCCTTCTTGGTATGAACTTAGCAAAGAAGCGCGTTCTCGACTGTGGTTGCGGTACGGGTATTCTCGGTATTGCCTGCGCCAAGATGGGGGCAAGCGAGATTGTGGGTTATGATATTGATGAATGGAGTGTGAACAATGCGCAGCATAATGCCCAACTGAACGGCGTTGACAATATGGAGGTACTCTTCGGCAATGCTTCGGTCATCAACCACATCAGCGGAATGTTCGATCTGGTGATGGCAAACATCAACCGCAACATCTTGTTAGCTGACATGAAGTCGTTCAGAAGCGTGCTCAACGAAGGCGGCTATCTGATACTGAGCGGATTCTATAACGAAGACATCCCCGTGCTGATAGAGAAAGCAGAGGAACTGGGACTGAGAGAGGTAAGCAGAAGAGACGAAGAAGGCTGGGCGTGCCTTATTCTGACCACTCCATAAACTTGCGCTCGTTGTTGTTGGCTCCGATGCACAGCTGGCGCAAATCATAATAGCTGCCATTGTAGATATTGAAGTCGACATAACCCTTAATACCTGGCAACTTACCGGCATCGGTATGTTGCCAGAACTTCCATTTACCCTTGTATTGTACCTTGTCTACATAGTAGTGGGCTATCCAATAAGGATAGTCGTCGAAAACAGGAGCACCAAGGTACTGCTCCTTAAACTTATAATAGGTGTAAATGATGGGCTTGACATGATAACGGTCTTCCACGATGTGAAGCCAAGTCAGCACATCGCGCTGGAATTCCTCCACACTCTTATCGGCAGGCTTGTGTTCTATATCGAGAACAGGAGGAAGGTCGCCTTCTGTAAGATGCACTTTATCGAGGAAGAAATAAGCCTGTTCGCGTGCCGACGACTTATTGCTCCAGAAGTGGTAAACGCCTCTGATAAAGCCATAATCGCGTGCCTGATTAAAGTTTTCTCTGAAATTCTCGTCAAGACGTGAGGATCCCTCAGTACTCTTGATAATGATAAAGCGCAGGGGACAACCTTTGATCATGGCGTCCTTGAGTTGTTCCCAGTCAATAGTGCCTTGATAATGCGAGATGTCGATGCCTCGTATTTCGTATCCGTCAGGATACTCGGCATCGCCATAAAGCGCACGCCAGCGGAACCCCGTAGGTCCCACAAAGAAATAATAGAATGCACCCACGTAGAGAAGCACAACAGCAATACCTCCTATCCACCATGCCCAGCGAGGGTATCGGCCAAAGAAGCCATGGCGGGTACGAGAAGTGCGACGGCGCCTGACGGACTGTCGACTTGTTTTGCGTTTTTGTGGTTTACGTTGGGTTTGTACCATTTGGTTTTATGTGCTTTTATGAAGAAAAGCAAAGAGTGAAAAGCGAAGAACCGCATGGATTTAAAATAAAAGCATTTGAATTCTTCACTCTTCACTCTCCTTATTTTATAGGGTAACTTTATTTACCTTCCTGTTCCAGCTTCAGAGTCTTTGTGGTCTGATCACAAACCTCAGCAGGACCCCAGTACTGGATAGGACCAGGATAAACGTAAGAAGTTTCTCTTGCCCAAACATCACGCTTGGCAGCGAAAGCCTTGAATGGAGCACCATCAAGCTCGACGAGAGCCTTGCGGATAACTGGCTTCATCTCGCCATTACGCTTCTCCATGTTCATCATCATGGTGATTGGCACACCTCCTGCCTTCCATTCGTCGGTATTGGCTGTTGTGTTCTTTACGATGGCCATGTAACCAGTCTTGCCGTTGGCGATAAGCTGTGCAGCGCTGGTTCCAAGTGCGTAGCAGTAGTCTGCGTCAAAGTTGGATGGAGCAGCGCAACGACCTTCGTAACCGAAGAAGTGATGCTGAGCAGCAAACTTACCTACGTACTTGCCTTCCTTCTTCCATTCGTCCAACTTGGCAGCAACCATCTCAGAGAGCAACTTCTCTGTCTCGATGAGAGAAACCTGAACGTTTCCGTGTGGGTCGCGGTCGAGAGAGAGCTGACGGGCAACACCCTCAGGAAGAGTAGCGAATGTCTCGGCATTCTCCTTAGAGAGGTGAGCCAGAATGTACTCACGCTGAGCATCCTTGTCCAAATCCTTATAGTCAGCACCATGAGCAGCCAAGAGGTCGTTCAGTTCCTCAATAAGACGACCGATAGCAGGGATAAATTCTATCAATCCTTCAGGAATCAGCACAACACCGAAGTTGTTACCGTCAGCAGCACGGTCGGCTACTACCTGAGCGATATTCTCTACAATCTGGTTCAATGTCATATCCTTGGCCTCTACCTCCTCTGAAACGAGGCAGATGTTAGGCTGTGTCTGAAGCGCGCACTCCAAAGCAATGTGAGAAGCCGAACGACCCATCAACTTGACGAAGTGCCAGTATTTACGCGCAGAATTGCAATCGCGCTCAATGTTACCAATCAACTCAGAATAAGTCTTGCAGGCTGTGTCGAAACCAAAAGAAGTCTCAATCTGATCGTTCTTCAAGTCACCGTCGATAGTCTTAGGACAACCGATTACCTGTACACCACACTTCTTGGCAGCATAGTACTCAGCCAATACGCAGGCATTGGTATTAGAGTCGTCACCACCGATGATAACAACAGCCTGGATGTCCAACTCGCGGATAATCTCCAAACCCTTGTCAAACTGGTCGGTCTTCTCCAACTTGGTACGGCCAGAACCAATCATATCGAAACCACCAGTATTGCGGTAGTCGTTGATGAAGTCGGCTGTAATCTCCATATAGTTATGGTCAACCAAGCCACCAGGACCCATGAGGAAACCATAAAGGCGGTTGGCTGGGTTCAACTTCTTCAATGCATCAAAAAGACCACAAATGACATTGTGACCGCCAGGAGCCTGACCGCCACTGAGGATAACACCCACGTTCATCTTGGTGTCGTGAGCCTCGTCACCAGGTACGAACTCTACGAGAGGCATACCATAAGTGTTAGGGAAGAGCTTCTTGATTTCTTCCTGATTGTCTACACTCTGAGTAGGAGCACCTTCTTTCACTTTTACGTTGCCCTGTAATCCTTTAGGGAGTTTAGGAAGGTAGGCTGCTCGTGCTAATTGCAATTCACTTTTTTCCATGTCTTTTAGAATTTATAATTTTTTATTTACTGAAACTTCAAAACATCTGCAAAAGTAATTTATTTTTTCCACATAAAGAAACAAATAAAGCTAAAAATGAGTTAAAGAGAACTTTTTTTTTATTCTTGTGCACGAATTACGAATAAAATTACTATCTTTGAGCATTGAAATCATATTGTCATTCATTTAAAGATAAAAACTATGGCTAATAAAAGAGATTTAAAACGTACAATCAATTACATCACCAGCGATATGTTCGCCGAGTGTGTAGCAGCTTCATTGTATAGCAGCAAACCAGCAGACGAAGACGTCGACGGCATTCTGACTGCTATTGTCATGATTCGCACAGACTTTATCTGCCGCGTGTCACATCCAGAGCCAGGCATGGAGCAGAAAAAGTACTATAAGAAGCTCATTGAAGACTTCAACAAGCAGGCCTGCGAGATTATTGACCAAATCAACAATCTGGATTAATTATTGGAAGGAATTCTGATTCTTACATTATTATATATAAGATAAGTTTTCTAACCAAAACTTCGAAACACACTGTAATGATTCAACAATTATCCAAATGGATACTCTATAAGCGCTTGGGATGGACCAAGGAGATTACCATAGCTCATCCCGAGAAGTATATTATCTGTCTTGCTCCACATACCAGCAACTGGGACCTCCTCATCGGACAACTCTACGCTCATGCCGAAGGAATCAAGAGCAACTTCCTGATGAAGAAGGAATGGTTCTTCTGGCCATTGGGACCCATCTTCCGCAAGATGGGAGGAATACCGGTATGGCGAAGCAAGCACACCAGCATGACCGACAACCTGGCTGAGGAAGCCCGCAAGCGAGACCACTTCTGTCTCTGCATCACACCCGAGGGAACCCGTTCACTCAACCCCGACTGGAAGAAGGGATTCTACTTCATTGCCCTCAAGGCAGGAATTCCTATCCTGCTCTATGGCGCAGACTATCAGAAACGGCTCATTACGTGCACCAAGCAGATTATACCATCTGGCGACCTGGATGCCGATATGCGAGAAATCAAGTTGTACTTCAAAGACTTCAAGGGAAAGAAGCCCGAGAAGTTTACGATAGGCAACATATAAAAACTCTGATGAAAGAAAAACTCTACATGATACGACAGTTGACTTGCAGTTTAGCTGCATGCTCATTCCTTTCCTTGCCCGTCGCAGCTCAGTCTGTGACGGGCAAGGTATACCTTGACGGCAACACAAGAGCATGGGAAGATATCAACTACGAGGGAGACCCATGGGTCTTCAACATGTCTCGCCCCTACTTTGTAACGCGTGGACTGCAGAACAGACACCTCTCGGTATGGGCATCGCACGGAAGATATTATGATGGAGACCAGAGAAGATGGAAATGGCAACGCCCCAACCTCTTCGGCACTACCGAGGACCTCTTCACGCAAACCATCGTGGTGCCCTACCTCATACCCATGCTGCAGAATGCCGGAGCCATTGTCTTCACTCCACGTGAGCGTGACTGGCAGAAGCATGAAGTGATCGTCGACAACGATGATGCCTTCAAACGCCCGTATTATGTTGAGACCGTCAACGGTAAAAAATGGAAAGACTGTGATTCCATAGGTTTCGCTGCCAGAAAAAGATATTATGAAGACAATCAGAATCCCTTTACCGACGGAACTGTAAGGAAGGCAAAAGCCACCAAGAAGAAGAACCATAGCGAGATAAGCTATCAGCCCGACCTGCCCGAAGCAGGCAAGTATGCTGTCTACGTAAGCTACCAAAGTCTGCCCAAGAGTGTGACCGATGCAAAATACATCGTCTACCACAAGGGAGAAGCAACCGAGTTTTCCGTCAACCAGCGCATGGGCGGAGGAACATGGGTCTACTTGGGCACATTCGACTTTGACAAGGGCTGCAATACACTCAACCGTGTGGTGGTAACCAATCAAGCTTCCAAACGAGGAGTGGTGACCAGTGATGCCGTACGTTTTGGTGGCGGCATGGGCAACATCCTGAGGGGCAACAACTCGAGCGGTATGCCCCGGTGCCTCGAAGGAGCACGATACTATGCACAGTGGGCAGGTGCTCCCTATCATGTATACGGAGGAAGAAAAGGAACCAATGACTACGCCGACGACATCAACACACGCTCGCTGATGACCAACTGGTTGGGAGGCGGAAGTCCCTATATGCCTGCCCTTCAGGGCAAGAAGGTTCCTATAGAACTCTCACTTGCCGTACACAGCGACGCGGGTTACAACAAGGACGGAAAGACAACCTGGGGCTCCCTGGCCATCTGCACCACCAACTTCAACGACGGCATGCTGAACAGCGGCATCTCGCGCATGACATCCAAGGACTTAGCCAAGGCTTTGCTCAAGAATCTGGTCAGCGACCTTAGACAGCAGTATGGCGAATTCTCAGAGCGTTATCTCTGGGACCGCAACTACTCCGAGACCCGTTTGCCGGAAGTTCCTGCCGCCATCATCGAGACCCTGTCGCACCAGAGTTTCCCCGACATGAAGATTGGTCAGGACCCGATGGGCAAATTCACCATAGCACGCTCGCTCTATAAGACCATCTTGAGATATGTATGCACCAACCACGGTCTGCCCTATGTAGTTCAACCCCTTACACCCAACAATTTCTCGGTAGAGATTGACGCCCAAGGAACAGCCCACCTGTCATGGAGTCCACAGACCGACCGCAGCGAGCCTACTGCCCAGCCTACATCGTATATTCTGTATACAGCTATGGGTAAAGGAGGCTTTGACAACGGACAGATCATTAAGGGAGCCTCTTGCAGCATGAACTTGAAGCCGGGCGAACTCTATACTTTCAAGGTGGCGGCTCTCAATAGCGGTGGGGAGAGTTTCCCAACCGAGAAACTTTGTGCGCGATACGAGCCAGCAGCCACCAAGACGGTCTTGATCGTCAACAACTTCCATCGACTGGCAGCGCCTCAGGTGATCGACAACGACTCCCTGCAAGGATTCGACATGGAACAAGACCCTGGCGTAAGCTATGGATTGACGGCAGGATGGAGTGATAAGCAACTTGTCTTCGACCGACAGAGGATGGGCGACGAGAGCAGTTCCGGGTTGGGCTATTCTGGCAACGAACTGGCAGGAAACTTCATTGCCGGCAACGATTTCAGTTATGTGGAAGAACATGCTCGCAGTATAGCTGCCAGCCAAAAATACAATGTGGCAAGCTGTTCGAGTGAATGTGTCGCAGCAGGAAAGGTGAAGATGAATGCCTACCCTGTAGTCGACCTCATCAATGGTTTGGAACGCTACGACGGTTACACACCCACCTATTACAAATCGTTCACCCCTACCCTGCAGCAACGGCTCAAGGCTTATACGCAGGGAGGCGGAGCCTTGCTGGTAAGCGGTTCCTATATAGGCAGCGACATGACCACACCCGATGAGAGGAACTTCCTGAGCGATGTGCTGAAAGTAAGTTATCCAACCAATGACAGCATCACACAGACTACCGACAGCGTATCGGGCTTAGGTCTACGTTTCGCTTATTACAACACGCTCAATGACAGGCATTATGCTGCCACACATCCCGATGTACTCTTGCCGACAACGACAGTTGGTACCGCTCCCTTCAGCGCCATGGTTTACACATCAGGCAGTAGTGCTGCAGTAGCATACAGGGGAAATGACTATCGCTCATTCACCATGGGGTTCCCCCTCGAATGTATCAACGAGGAAAAGACTCGCACAAGCATCCTCTTGGGAATACTCCGTTTTCTGACAGAGTAGGAACAGAGGCGCTAAGTTTGCGCTTGTGTAAGCTAAAGATAAAAGTTCAATAAAGATAAAAACAACAATATAAAAACAGAAAGACTATGTACAAAATTCAAGCAAACCAGTCAGGCACACGCTCTATAGAAGTGAGCGACCTGCACCTTGAGACCATCGACAAATACCAGTTGCTCCGCAACCTCGTAGACAGCAACGGCATCATCGACGAGGGAGTATTGGAGAAACTCAAGCTCAACGTACGTGCCCTGCTCGAAGCGGACAACTGCCAGGACAAGGCATTGCTCGACTTGTGTCTCGACGTCATCTACAACAGTAACATGAAGGCACTCGGCCTTCACAACCTCGTCCTGCTCTATGTGGACTGGCTCGACAAACGTGCCGCCAACGAGGCAGAAGACACAAACGCAATAACAGACTAAAACGTAAGAATGGAATACAGACTGACAGATTTTCTGCCTACCACTAAGAAGGAATGCGAACTGCGAGGATGGGATCAGCTCGATGTCATCCTCTTCTCGGGTGATGCCTACGTGGATCATCCATCCTTCGGGCCTGCCGTCATAGCACGCACGCTCGAAGCTCATGGATACAAAGTAGCCATCGTACCTCAACCCGACTGGCATGGAGACTTTAGAGATTTCAAGAAACTGGGACGTCCCCGTCTCTTCTTTGGAGTCTCGCCAGGCGCAATGGACTCGATGGTAAACCGCTACACAGCCAATCGGCGTATGCGCAGCGAGGATGCTTTCAGTCCAGACTCACGTCACGACATGCGCCCCGACTATCCTTCTATCGTCTACACACAGATTCTCAAGAAACTCTATCCCGATGTTCCTGTATCATTGGGCGGCATTGAAGCCAGCATGCGCCGCATCAGTCATTATGACTACTGGCAGGATAAGCTGAAGAAATGTATTCTTTGTGATTCAGGTGCCGACATCATCCTCTATGGTATGGGTGAGAAGTCTATCATCGCCTTGGCCGAAGCACTCGACAGCGGTCGCACTATCAAGGAGATAAGAGACATTCCGCAGACTGTCTTTCTCTGTCGCGAGGACGAGATCCCCGGCGGTATCAAGGAAGATGACATCATGCTGCACAGCCATGAGGAATGCCTGCAGAACAAGAAAGGACAAGCAGAGAATGTACGTCATCTGGAAGAAGAATCGAACAAGGTTCATGCCCAGCGCATGATCCAGCCCGTGGATGGCAAGGTGGTGGTGGTCAATCCTCCATTCCCTACCATGACAACGGAGGAACTCGACGCCTCCTTCGACCTTCCCTATACCCGATTGCCTCACCCGAAATACAAAGGTAAGACCATACCTGCCTACGAGATGATCAAGTTCTCAGTCAATCTTCACCGTGGCTGTTTCGGTGGCTGTTCCTTCTGCACCATCTCTGCACATCAGGGCAAGTTTGTTGTTTGCCGCAGCAAGGAAAGCATCCTCAAGGAGGTGAAAAAGATTATCCAGATGCCCGACTTCAAGGGTTATCTGAGCGACCTCGGCGGACCATCAGCCAACATGTATGGAATGCATGGCAATAACCTCAAGGCATGTGAGAAGTGCAAACGACCTTCCTGTGTGAACCCACAGATTTGTCCCAACCTCAACACCGACCACAGCAAACTGCTCGACATCTATCATGCCGTGGATGCTCTGCCCGGCATCAAGAAGAGTTTTATCGGCAGTGGTGTGCGCTACGACCTGTTGTTGCACAAGAGCAAAGACGAGAAGATCAATGCCGCAGCCCGTCAGTACACTCGCGAACTCATTACCAAGCATGTGAGTGGTCGACTCAAAGTGGCACCAGAGCACACCAGCCCTGAAGTACTGAAGTTCATGCGCAAGCCGTCATTCGACCTGTTCTATGAGTTCAAGCGCATCTTCGATCGCATCAATAAGGAGGAAGGACTCAACCAGCAGATCATCCCTTACTTCATCAGTTCGCATCCTGGCTGTCATGAGGAGGATATGGCTGAGTTGGCTGTCATCACCAAAGGACTCGATTTCCATCTGGAGCAGGTGCAGGACTTCACTCCTACACCCATGACCATCTCTACCGAGACTTGGTATACTGGCTATGATCCCTACACGCTCGAACCGGTGTTCAGCGCTAAGACTCCAAAGGAAAAACTTGCCCAGCGCATGTTCTTCTTCTGGTACAAGCCTGAGGAGCGTCGAGCTATTGAGTCAGAATTGAAGCGCATTGGCCGTTCCGACCTGATAGCCAAGCTCTACGACAAACCATTGAGAGGTGGAAAAGGCAGAATGTCTCAAGCTCATTACGACGACAAGGCCATTGGCTCTACTTACGACAATCCAGGAGTAGGACGTGGAGCCAAAGGCAAGCGTGGCAGCAACCGACAGGAGAATCAGCATGGAGCCTACAGACAAGACTCACAACGAGGCGGCTATCGTCAGAATGTACAGAGAGGAAAAAACGAATATGCTCCAAAGGGTTATGGCAACGTGGGTTGTTACGACGAAGAGAAATATCTCAATGATGGCAAACCGCTGAACGGAAAGTCTGCCAACATCCGTGATGTTGTGGCGGCTGCCAGGGCCGAATTACACGAAGCCAAAGCCAAGGGTGCCGGCTTTTTCAAAAACAAAAAGAAGAAAAGCTTCAATCCCAACTTCGACAGCAACAACCGAAACAAAAGAGGAAAGAAATAAAGGAGTTTCATAAAACACCCGTGCGCAAGTATTCCAATAGTTATAAATGATATTTGTTGGAATACTTGCGCTTAGCTTTTACTGGTGCACCATGAAAACCACCACCGATACTTCCGCCACTAAAGCCTCGGCTGCCGCCAGCCACACCACAATAGTCAGCCCACCGCGCACGGATACGGTCTACATAGTCGGCAGTTTCCGAACCACGCATATATCCATATTTCACTACTGGGTCGCTGTAATAAGCAGGCTGAGACAATCGCAATACAAACTCGCGTACATCACCCCAGTTGTATGCATTCCTGCCATGTTTACGTGCCAAAGACATGGCATCACGCACATGATGGAATCCACCATTATAGGCAGCTAAGGCGAAAAGTATACGCTGCGATGGGTCTCCGACATCAGCGAAATGCCCCTGCAGTTCAGCCATGTATCTTGCAGCAGCAGCCACATTAGCCTCAGGTTCATGCACCTGACTCATGGGCAAACCTAAGTGAGCGGCTGTAGAAGGCATAATCTGCATCAGTCCGCAGGCGCCAGCCCACGACTTTGCATTCGGGTCGAAGCAACTCTCCTGATAACACTGGGCAGCCATCAGTCGCCAGTCCATACGGGCAGCTCCGGCATACATCTGGAATAATCTGTCGTATTTAGATATCACACCTTTAGAACGATTGAGGAAAGGAGAGTAAACATGACGGCTGATGCTGCGTGAAGAAAGCAAGAAACTCTCCTCCTGTTTCACCTCTGCTATCATCTTAGGCTTGAACCAACTGTTGAGGGTATCGGCAAGACTCTTGTTGCCAGCAGCTACCGACCATTGTTCATCATCCGTTTTCACACCACAGAAGAGCAATCCGCCCTTCGCCTTCACACGAGCCAAAGGTACGGCTATCAGGTCGCCTTCGCCTTTCTGCAACTTACTCACCATTTCAGCCGTGTCCTTACATTCCTCCACACGTAACGACACACCAATCTGTTGCGCGAACTTCTCGCATAACAGATATTGCAATCCCATTCCATGCCCATGATAATCATAATAGGTGGTAGGTCCATTCACGGTCAGCATGATGAGTTCACCACCCGACACGATATCATCGAGCGACAAACCCTTGCCTTGAGACTGAGGAGCAGGCTCATCAGAAACCTCTACTTCCCCCACGGGCGTACCCCATGGAGTAAGCTCTGGTTGTTCCTTTTTTGAGGAGCATCCCAAGAGCATAAAACCTGCAACAAATACAAATAAATATTCTTTCTTCATGTTTAATGCTACAAAAGTACAAATATTCTTGCATATTCGGGCAAAAATCTGTACTTTTGCATTGATTTTTAATAAAAATGAAGAAATATGTTACGAATAGCAGTGCAGTCAAAGGGTCGTCTCTTCGATGACACCATGAATCTTCTCTCGGAAGCAGACATTAAAGTAAGTGCCTCGAAGCGTACGCTCTTGGTACAGTCAACCAATTTCCCTATCGAGGTGCTCTACCTTCGCGATGATGATATCCCTCAGAGCGTGGCATCAGGAGTAGCCGATATCGGTATCGTTGGCGAGAACGAATTTGTAGAACGTGGCGAGAACGCTCAGATTATCGACCGTCTGGGTTTCAGCAAGTGTCGCCTGAGCCTTGCCATTCCTAAGAAGATCGACTATACCGGTCTGAAATGGTTCGACGGCAAGAAGATAGCCACCTCCTACCCCAACATCCTTCGCAACTTCATGAAGAAGAACGGAATCAACGCCGACATTCATGTCATCACAGGTTCTGTAGAAATCAGCCCCGGTATCGGTTTGGCAGATGGTATCTTCGATATTGTCAGCTCAGGCTCTACACTTATCAGCAACAATCTGGCTGAGGTAGAAGTCGTGATGAAGAGCGAGGCTCTCCTCATCGGCAACTGGAACATGGACGAGCAGAAACATCAGATTCTCAACGAGATGCTGTTCCGCTTTGAGGCAGTACGTTCAGCCCAGGACAAGAAATACGTGATGATGAATGCCCCTAAGGATAAAATTGATGCCATCACTGAGGTGTTGCCAGGTATCAAGAGTCCTACCATCATCCCTCTTGCCGACGAGAATTGGTGCTCTATCCATACCGTTCTCGACGAGAAGCGTTTCTGGGAAATTATCGGTAAGCTGAAGGAATTGGGAGCACAGGGCATCCTGGTAACTCCTATCGAGAAAATGATTTTGTAACAACCACTTGCAAACATCTTTGCATAAATAGTAAACCGAAGTTTCGCATGTGGTTCAAGTACGGGCTGAAGGCCCAAAAGCTCCTAGCCCAGGGCATCGCCCTGGGTATAATGGCAATCAGCAATGCGCCCTGTAAGGGCAACAGCTTTATATATTGCCTGGAGTTTTAAAGCTTTTGCCCTTACAGGGCGACAGGTTACCGCCCCAAACAACCCAGGGCGATGCCCTGGGCTAAGAGTTTCTGCCCTTTCAGGGCGTGTGGGGCTTACTTGCGAAACTTGAATATATAAAACTTAAATTGGAATGAAGGTAATAAAGTATCCTGCAAAGGAAGAATGGAAGGAACTCGTTAAGCGTCCGCACCTCGATGTATCGCAGCTCAATGCGACTGTTGAGGGAGTTTTGGAAGACGTAAGAAATCATGGCGATGAAGCCGTGAAGCGCTATGAAGAGAAATTCGACCATGCCCATCTCGACAGTTTGTCTGTATCCGAGGCTGAGATGGACGAAGCAGAACACATGGTGTCGGCAGAGCTTAAACATGCACTGGAGCTCGCCCATCATAACATTGCCCGATTCCATGAAAGTCAGAAGTTTGAAGGAAGCAAGGTGGAAACCTGCCCTGGCGTGGAGTGCTGGCAGAAAAGTGTCGCCATACAGAAGGTGGGTCTCTATATACCTGGAGGTACAGCTCCTCTTTTCTCTACCGTACTGATGCTTGCCACACCAGCCAAGATAGCTGGTTGCGAGGAGATAGTTCTCTGTACTCCTCCTAACGCAGAAGGTAAAGTAAACCCAGCCATCCTCATGGCTGCCAAGATAGCCGGAGTCAGCAAGATTTTCAAGGCTGGTGGTGTTCAGGCTATCGGTGCCATGGCTTATGGTACAGAGAGTGTGCCAAAGGTGTATAAAATCTTTGGTCCTGGCAACCAGTTTGTGATGGCTGCCAAGCAGCATGTCTCACTACACGATGTGGCGATAGACATGCCAGCAGGTCCATCTGAGGTTTGTGTCATTGCCGATGAAAGCAGCAACCCTGTCTTTGTCGCTGCCGACCTGTTGTCGCAGGCGGAACATGGTTTCGACTCTCAGGTGTTCTTCATTACCACCTCCGAAGAGATGATTTCTAAGGTGGTAAAAGAGGTTGAACAACAGTTGGAGCGTTTACCACGTAAGGAGATGGCACACACATCGTTAGACAACTCGAAGTTCATCATCGTCAAAGACAAGCAAGAGGCCATTGACCTGAGCAATGCCTATGCTCCCGAGCATCTCATCATAGCCACAAACGACTTCGAGCAGTTGGCAGAGAAGGTGGTGAATGCAGGAAGTGTATTCTTAGGCAACTATGCCTGTGAGAGTGCCGGCGATTATGCCAGCGGTACCAATCACACCTTGCCGACTCATGGCTATGCCTTGGCATATAATGGTGTAAATCTCGACAGCTACAATCGCAAAATCACATTCCAGCATCTCAGCAAGGAAGGCATCCGAAGCATCGGCAAGGCTGTAGTCACAATGGCAGAGAATGAACAGCTCGAAGCCCACGCCAACGCCATGCGACTGAGAGTGGAAAGCCTTGGTGAAAGGTAAAAAGGTAAAAAAGTAAAAAGGTAAAAAGGTAAAGAAGCGTTTCATATGCTTTTTTACCTTCAAATTTCTGATAAAATCATAATGAAAGAACTGAAACAACTTTGCCGAGAGAACATATGGAACTTGGCACCCTATAGTTGCGCCCGCAATGAGTTTAGTGGTCGCACAGCCCGCGTCTTCCTCGACGCTAATGAGAATCCATACAACGACCCATACAATCGCTATCCAGACCCCTTGCAGCTCGAATTGAAGAAACAGCTCAGTAAGGTGAAGGGCGTGGCAGAAGACAAGATCTTCTTGGGCAATGGTTCAGATGAAGCCATCGATTTGGTTTACAGAGTGTTCTGTCGACCAGGCAAGGACAATGTAGTGGCCATAGCTCCCACTTATGGTATGTATGAAGTATGTGCCGACATCAATGACGTGGAATACCGCCCAGTATTGCTCAACGAGCAGTTCCAGACCACAGCCGACCATCTCTTAGCAGCCTGCGACGAGAATACCAAGGTTATCTGGTTCTGCAGTCCCAACAATCCAACCGGCAATCTCATCTCACCCGACACCATTGATGGTGTATTGTCACGTTTCGACGGCATCGTAGTAGTCGATGAAGCCTATGGCGACTTTGCCAAGACCCGCCCCTACCGCCTGCAGTTGGCAAAATATCCCAATCTCATCGTGCTCAACACTATGAGTAAGGCATGGGGATGTGCAGCCATCCGTCTGGGCATGGCATTTGCCAGCAAGCAGATAGTAGATATATTCAATAAGGTGAAATACCCTTACAACATCAACCTCCTCACCCAGCAGCAGGCACTCGAGGTTCTGAAAGATCCCTATCAAGTAGACGACTGGGTGAAGACCATTCTGCAGGAACGTGGCAAGGTGATGGCAGCCTTCACCGACCTGCCTATCTGCCAGAAGGTGTACCCCACAGAAGCCAACTTCTTCCTCGCAAAGATGACAGATGCTACAGCCATCTATAACTATTTGGTCAATCAGGGCATCATTGTGCGCAATCGCAACAATGTGCAACTTTGTGGCAACTGTCTGCGTATCACAGTCGGCAAAAAGAGCGAAAATATCGACCTTTTGGCAGCACTCCGCCAGTATTGAGAAAAAAAGCCATGCTCCTTTACAACAAATTACACGATTTAGAGTTATTAAATAATAGGAATAGAATATAAATAGCATAATTATTTCAAAATAGCATACGAATAACAATGAAGAAATATATCATTTTTGCGCTCATGCTGCTGTCTACAAGTTCAGTTATGGCACAGTCAGGCATGACGGATGATCAAGTGATGAGTTTTGTAGCCAAGGAGCATAATGCAGGCACCTCTAATTCGCAGATTGTCACCAAGCTGATGCAGAGTGGTGTCGACATTTCTCAGATTCGCCGAGTTCGTGAGAAGTATGAGAAAATGCAGAAGCAAGGTTCTTTGGCCAGTGCTACCGACCGCACAGGAAATGCAAGTCGTCTGCGCAGCAATAATGGCAAGACACGTTCCGACTATGGGAAACAGTCCGACAAAGAGGCTGCCAACTACTCCAACTATCGTGTGCAAGCCCAGCGCGACTATTCTTATAGACACACTTACGACAGCAATGACGAGGAATATGGAGACATGCAGAACGAGCTAAATGGCATTGTGCCCGATTCCACTCAGATGCTCAAACAGTTGTTGGCTCAGCAGGCTAAAGATAAACATCGCGTTTTCGGCCGTGACATCTTCAATAACAAGGAGTTAAGCTTCGAGCCTAACATGAACATCGCTACCCCACAGAACTATCGTCTGGGACCAGGCGATGCAGTTATCATTGATATTTACGGAGCATCTCAGCGCACCATTCAGAGCACAGTTTCTCCCGATGGCGAAGTAACCATCGAGGGTTATGGCCCTGTCAATGTCAGTGGACTGACGGTAGCACAAGCCAATGCCCGCTTACGCAACACACTCGGAAGCCGCTATCGCAGTAGCCGTGTGAAACTGACAGTAGGCCAGACCAAGACCATCATGGTCAATGTGATGGGCGAAGTAAAGGCACCGGGTACCTATACCCTATCAGCCTTTGCCACCGTGTTCCATGCCCTGTATATGGCAGGAGGCACCAACAACCTCGGAACCCTGCGCAACATCAAGGTTTATCGTCACAATCGACTTGTAACCGTAGTAGATATCTACGACTATATTCTCAACGGCAAACTGACAGGCAACGTTCGCTTGGCTGATAATGATGTCATCGTGGTAGGCCCATACGACTGCTTGGTCAACATCAGCGGAAAGGTAAAGCGCCCTATGTTCTACGAAATGAAGAAGAACGAGAGCCTAAACTCCGTACTCAAGTATGCCGGTGGTTTTACAGGAGATGCCTATACCAAGGCCGTTCGCGTGAATCGTAAGACAGGCAGAGAGTATTCAGTATTCAACGTAGAAGAATTCGATTACGCCAACTTCCGTATAGCTGATGGCGACTCTGTTAGCGTAGACTCCATCCTGCCACGTTATGCCAATACCGTAGAAATCAAGGGAGCCGTATTCCGTCCCGGCATGTACAACTTGGGCGAACAGATCAACAGCGTTCGCACTCTCGTAGAACATGCAGAGGGACTCACCGAGGAAGCATTTACAACCCGTGCCGTAATGCATCGCATGAAGACCGACCGCTCTTTGGAGGTAATCAGCGTCGATATTGCAGGCATCATGAGTGGTAAGGTGGCCGACATCCCATTGAAGGAGAATGATGTACTCTTCATCCCTACCCGTCAAGACAAAATGATAGAACGCACCATCACCATCCGTGGCGAAGTAAACTATCCTGGCACATACAAGTATGCCGACAATGAGACCATCGAGGACTTCGTTCTTCAGGCAGGCGGACTCACCGACAAGGCATCTGTAGTGAAAGTCAACGTAAGCCGTCGAGTCAACAATCCGAAGGCATTGCGTCCTGACAGCATCATTGCCAAGAGTTTCGAACTCACCTTGAAGGACGGTTTCGTTATCGACGGCACACCAGGCTTTACCCTGATGCCATTCGATGAGGTTTATATCCGCAAAAATCCAAGTTATACAGAACAGCAAAATGTAAGTATCGAAGGAGAGGTTGTGTTCCAAGGTGCCTACACCATGACCAAGCGTCCTTCACGTCTGAGCGACCTGTATCACATGGCAGGAGGCGCTACCGATCATGCCTACATCAAGGGAGCCCGTCTTCTTCGTCGCACCAACCAGACAGAACGCGACCTGATGTACGCTATCTATAAAAAGGAACGCGAAAACCAGCAGAAGAACCTCCTCCAGTTGGCTGCCAGCAGCAATAACGGCTCCGCCATACAGCAGTCAGCCGAAAGTGCCAAGAATGCAGAACTCGAGAAGTTCAATATTCCAAACGAGTACCCAGTAGGAATCGACTTGGCAGAAGCACTCAAGAATCCTGGCTCTGACGAAGACTTGGTTTTGCGTGAGGGCGACCGCCTCATCGTACCACAATACGACGGAACCGTTAAAATCAATGGAGCTGTTATGTTCGCCAACACCGTGGCATACGTCAAGGGCAAGCGAGCAAGCTATTACATAGACGAGGCCGGTGGCTTCGCCTCAGATGCAGTTAAGAGCAAGGCATACGTCATCTATATGAATGGCAAGGTGGCAAAGGTAAGTCAAGGAGCCCGCATCCAGCCAGGTTGCGAAATCGTTGTCCCATCCAAGTTGAAGCGCAAGATGAGTGTTGCTGAAACAATGAGCCTTGGTTCCAGCATGTCGAGCATCGCCGCCATGATAGCTACCATCGCCAATATGACGAAGTAAGAGCATGACGAGGAGGGAACTAATATGAAATATCCTATAGGAATACAAAATTTCGAAGACTTACGACGTAACGGTTACGCCTACGTTGACAAGACACAGTTTGTATATAAGCTCGCAGATGAGGGCAAATATTACTTTCTGAATCGTCCATGCCGATTCGGCAAGAGTCTCTTCTTGTCCACCCTGGAAGCATATTTCCAAGGCAAGAAGGAACTCTTCGAAGGCCTTGCCATTTATGACTTAGAGACAGACTGGAAGCAATACCCCATATTTCATATAGACCTGAACACAGCCAACTTCAGGGAAGAAGGCAGTTTGTATACCGTGCTCAACGACTACCTCTCAGCATGGGAGGACAAATATGGAACCCGGGAATCAGAAGTCACACTCCCCCTTCGCTTCAAGGGAGTGATAGCAAGGGCAGCAGAGAAAGAAGGCAGGAATGTAGTTATCCTTGTCGACGAATATGACAAGCCTATTCTTCAGACACTGCAAAACGAGAAGCTTCAAGAGGACCATCGTAATCAGCTGAAAGCTTTCTATTCCGTATTAAAAACCCAGGACCGCTACATCAAGTTCGCATTCCTCACAGGAGTAACCAAGTTTGGCAAGATCAGCGTGTTCAGCGACCTTAACAACCTGATGGATCTATCGATGGATCACCGCTATGTTAATATATGCGGAACTACCGAAGAAGAGTTGAAGTCATATTTCAAAGAAGGCATTTCAGAATTGGCATCAGCAAATGGAGACAGCGAGAGCGAAACCATTGATAAGTTAAGAATGCGCTATGGAGGCTATCACTTCGAAAAGAATTCAGAAGGAATATATAATCCTTTCAGCGTATTGAACACCTTAGCAAAACATCGCTACAAAAACTACTGGTTTGAGACAGGCACACCAACATTCCTCATTGAACTTCTTAAGGAGCATGGATATCGCCTCCCCGACCTCAGTAAGGAGCAAGTATCGGCTAATGTAATGAGCAGTATGGATTCCTCTTTCCCCAATCTCATCCCCGTCATCTACCAAAGTGGTTACCTCACCATCAAAGGCTATGACGAACGATTTAAGAAATACCAGTTAGGCTTCCCCAACAAAGAAGTTGAAGAAGGTTTCCTTAACTTGCTCCTACCCCTCTATAATTCTGCAGGAGATCGCTCCTCCTTTATGGTTGACAGTTAGAAGCCTGAAGAGTAGAAAGTTGGATTGTGGATAATTAGAATAGAATACATATTTTATAATTATGTATATAACTCAGTATTAGTATAATCATCAAATATAAAAAATAGGAAAAAAATGGAAAAAAAAGACGGTTACATAAATGTGTCAGAAATACTAAAGGCTGTGCTTAGCAAAAAGAAATTGTTTCTCATATCTCTTCCTATTGCTATCGTAGTATCTTCGCTAATTATAATTTGTGTTCCACGTTCCTATACATCAAGTGCAATGCTTGTGCCAGAAGTAGAAAATCCAATGGATATGGGAAGTGTTGGTTCTTTGGCCTCAAGTTTTGGTATTGACCTTAATCACATAGGTGGAACAGATGCTATCTCTCCGCTTCTTTATCCAGAGTTACTTAATGACAACGGCTTTATTGCCAGCCTTCTCAAGATACAAGTGAAAACACAAGATGGTACATTAAAATGCTCTTATTATGAATATCTTAAGAAGCATCAGAAAATTGCATGGTGGACAAAGGCCATGGGAGTAGTGAAGCGTATCTTCAACCCCCAAAAAGTTAGTATGCAAAGAGGAAACAATAAGGGAGAATTAAATAATCCTTATTATTTATCCAAAGAAGATGATGATATTTTAGGAGCTGTAAGAAGTTTAATCGGACTGACAGTTGACAAAAAGACTGGAGTGATAACGATACAAACAGAAGCACAAGATCCATTAATATGCAAAAACCTCGCAGATTCTGTCTCTTCAAAACTTCAGGTATTCATCACTAACTATCGTACTCAAAAAGCGCGTCACGATGTTGAATATTACAAGTCGCTGACAGCTAAGACTAAAGCTGATTACGAAAAAGCTCGCCGTTTATATGGTGGCTATTCTGATTCTAATATGGATCTTGTTCTTGAGAGCGTTCGCTCAAAGCAAGCTGATCTTGAAAACGATATGCAGCTAAAATTTAATGCTTACACGGCAATGGTTACTCAGCTGCAAGCATCAGAAGCAAAACTTCGTGAACGCACCCCTGCTTTCACAACCTTGCAAGGTGCTAGCGTGCCTGTTAAGCCCGCTAAACCCCGTCGTATGATTTTCGTTCTTGCCATAACAATACTTGTATTTGTTGGCGATTTGACTTATGTTTTAAAAGGCTATATTTTAGGTAAGAATTAATGTTATTGTCGAAAGAAAAAATTATTATAGCATATTATTATATTGCACTCATTGCATTTGCCGTGAGTGCATGTGCTGTAATGTTTGATCAGGAATCCAGTGGAGGTATAGCATACACCAACTTTATAATAGCTTTTGCCTTTATAGTGTGGGGCGTTTTTGTATTGCGTCCCTTTACGAAAGGCTATCTTATAGAGATACCATCAAAGACTATCTTATCGTTAAATGTTTACATGCTATGGGTGCTAGTAGTAACAATCATTAATCCTGTTGGTATTGAAGGTATATCGTCATATATGAACAGCCTGTTTTGGTCAGCATTCCCTATTCTCATTCTTAACGCAACCTACTATTTTGTCTTGCATAAAGGCGATAGTAAATGGTTGAAAAAAATATTTCTTGTCATCACCGCTTTGTTTCTGTTAACTTATTACAGTTTTTACGATGTTGACAATATCCTTATGAATGTGCATTTAGGATCATCCTATTACTCATTATACATGCTGCCTTTAGTTTTGGTTTACCCCTCGAAGATAGGAAAAATATGTTGGACTATCATCATCTGTATAGCGGTATTTTCTTCTGTAAAACGTGGAGGCGTACTTGCACTTGCACTTGCTATGTTAACATATATAATAACCACCCAATTGGTGTCTAAGAGAGGTAAGTTCACGAAAATTATTATCGGTTTCTGTATATTCACAGCATTTATTGCCGTCTTTGTTTATATTGGAACCATGGGTGACAACAATATCTTTGAACGTTTTGAATCAATACAAGAAGATAATGGAAGTGGGCGAACGGACGTATGGAACGAGGCATGGCGACTTATAAACAATCAGGGTATTGTTACTTATTTTGTCGGAAATGGATTCAACACCGTGGTTCGCAATTCGCGTTATGTACTTTCTGCTCATAACGACTATTTAGAAGCTTGGTTCGATTTTGGATTGGTAGGCATGTTACTCTATATAATCTCATTGCTTCTTCTATTTAAAGATATATTAAAATGTCTCAAGACAAAGAAAGAGTATGCCCCCGCAATGTCTATTCTTGGTGTTTTAATAGTTGTGCTCACCATGATTTCGCATATTGCTATCTATTATTGGTTTAACGTCATTGTGCTTTGCATAGCTTATTTTGAAGGACGTTACAACAGAGAAAAGAAAGAACTTGTAGAAAAAGGAAATAACAATGAGTGAGAGTAAAGTAAGCAAAATCATAATATCAAACGTTTTTTGGGCACTGGTAGGCAAGCTCACTGGACTGGCAAGTGCGTTATTGGTTGGCATCTTTGTGGCTCGATACCTTGGTCCAACTCAATATGGTATAATGAACTATGCCGTTAGTTTCGTCACCCTATTTCTTGTGATAGCTACTTTTGGTTTTGAAAATATAGAGATAAGGGAAGAGGCAAAAGCTAATGATCAAAAAGATATTATTTTAGGTACAGTGTTTGTACTTCGTTTGGCACTATCCCTTGTTACCATAGTTTTAATTTCTGTAGTCGCTTACATCAACGAGACAGATTTATACACCTTTGGAATCATCATGGTATATGCTATCACAGTCATACTCACACCATTTGACGTAATACGTAATTATTTTACCTCTCTCATTCAAAACGAATATATAGTAAAAGTAGGCATTTTCCGCACAATTCTATCAGGGACAATTAAGATTGTATTGTTGCTTGTACATGCCTCTCTTGTATGGTTTGTCATCTCCTTGGTATTTGATGCCTGCATCTTGGCACAAGGCTATTGCTATGTCTATAAAAAAAAAATTGGTAGCATGCGTTCTTGGCATTTTAACAAAGTTTGGGCATGCTATCTCTTACGTCAATCGTTTCCTTTACTGCTGTCAGGAGTAGCGGCAACGATATTCTTACAGATAGACCAAATTATGATTGGCAACATGATTGACAAAACATCGGTAGGCTATTTTTCTGTAGCATCCAAGTTTGTTGAAGTATTACTTTATGTACCTACCATCCTCATACAAACTGTCAGTCCGCTACTCGTTAAAGAGCGAAAGTGCGATCTCGACTCGTATCATAAAAAATCACAAATGTTTATGAACGTCACTGTGTGGTCGTGCGTATTATGCGCCATCTTTACATCCTTATGCTCCAAATACATTGTATTATGGACCTTTGGTTTAAAATATGCTGCCTCTATAGCAATCTTACAGATTTTATCATTTAAGATAATAGGAGTAGCTCTTAATATCGTTTCGGGGCAAATATTGATTATAGAGGAAAAACAAAAATATTTTGTGTTGCGTAGTATTAGCGGTTGTATAGTATGTGTGGTTCTAAACCTACTAGTCATAACACGCTTTGGTGTGTGTGGAGTTGCCTTTGTAGCCGTAGCCACACAGTTTGCTGCAGGTTTTTTCATACATCTGTTCATTCCTACATACCGATACATGTTTTTCATACAAATGCGTTCTTTGCTTGTAGGTTGGAAAGACTTGTATAAAATAAAAATGCTTTTAGGCCGTTAATAATAAAAACGCCTATGCTTCAAAATAAGGAAGTATATCTATAGATATTTTAAATTATATTTTTTGTATGAAGAAGTTATTGATTAAATTATTTGAGTATATCCCTTGTTCCGATTGGATTTACCATAAGTATCTTATATTTAAAGGACGCCAGCGCAAGGTATGTCTTGGAAGCCAAAATGCTGACAAGACCTTCTATGTGATAGGTTGGAACGATGAGGGAGGCGGTCTGTTTTGGATTGTAAACAAAGTTTGCATGCATATAGCCTATGCTTTGGATCATGGATACATTCCAGTTGTTGATTTGAAAAACTACATCACCCAATACACATTAAAGAATGAGAACAAAAATGTTTGGGAGATATTCTTTGAACAACCTGCGGGGTATAGATTGGAAGATATTGAAAACAGCAAAAATGTGATAATAAACCGCATGTCTCCTGCACCTGCAAAGAAGTATCTTATGGGGCAAACAGAGTTTTATGACAACACAGAAAGAATTGCCTATTTTCGAAACATATTTAAGCAGAACATTCATCCCAACAATAAGACGTTAGATTATATTCGAAATAAAGAGAAACAACTTTTTAAAGATAAAGGACGTGTACTTGGCATCTTATGTCGTGGCACCGATTATGTGGTGGCAAAACCAAAGAACCATCCAGTTCAGCCTGAAATATCAGAGATTATAAAGGATGCAAGAATTGTGATGAAAGAGAAACGTTGCGATTATGTATTTGTAGCAACAGAAGATCAAGACATACTCGCTGCTTTAAAAACCGAGTTTGACAACAAACTGCTATATCTCAATCAACGTAGGTATAGCAGCAAAGATATGTGTTCAGACCAACTACTTGCACAGGTCAAGGAAAAAGATAGCAAACGAGATCCCATAAAAGATGCCTTAGATTATTATGCAGCCATATATCTGCTAACCCGTTGCTGCTGTTTCATTGGAGGCCGTACAGGAGGAACTAAGGGAGTGTTACTCATGAACAACGGCTTCGAATACCAAAAAATCTATGATTTAGGATTATACAAATAATAAAAATAACTTCGTAGCGTTTTTAATTATAAAGTATGATCAATAATTGAAAATGAAATAGTGATAATATGAAAATAGGTTTACTTGCATATCATGCAGTCTGCAATTTCGGGGCGATGCTTCAACTCCTTTCTACATATATGTTTCTTAAAAATCATGGACATGAACCAGTAATAATAAATTGGGTGGCGAAGGATTTAGAGAATTATTATGCCCAAAACACACCAATATCACAAATTGAAAATCAGTTGAAACTTCGTCTTCAACTATGGAAAGAAACCGCTCTGTGTCGTACAATAAAGGATGTTGCAAACATAATCTCTAACGAACAGATTGATGCTGTTATAATTGGAAGCGACGCTGTGGCACAGCACCATCCGCTGTTTGAACGAATCGTCTTCCCGTGTCGTAATATTATAGCCATTAATTCTGTGACCTCCGACGTTGTATTTCCAAACCCTTTTTGGGGTATATGGACTGACTATCTTGACAAGCCAGTCCCAGTAGCATTAATGTCTGCGGCAAGCCAAGATTCAAAATATAAATATATTTCTAAAAAAATTCGTAAGCAAATGAAAGAGCGTATCATGGCATTTAGCTATGTATCTGTGCGTGATATGGACACCCAAAAGATGTTCTCTTTCATTACTGAAGGACAATGTTGCCCATCTGTTACACCAGACCCAGTATTTGCGTTCAATCAAAACGCAGCATCATTAGTACCTTCAAAAGAGGAACTGATGAAGAAATATGGTCTTTCTGGCAAGTATATGCTCATAAGTTTCAAGAACGAAAAGCGCTGCAATGTATCCCAAACTTGGTTGAACAAATTTCAAGACATAGCAAAACATCATGGCATACAGTGTGTATCATTACCATTCTCGACAAGTCTATCTGCAGGAGAGTTGGAAAATAAAATTGCCCTCCCGCTTAATCCTATTGACTGGTATGCTCTACTCAAATATTCTTGTGGTTATATTGGCAACAACATGCATCCTATCGTTGTGTGCATTCACAATACAGTGCCTTTTTTTAGCTTTGACAATTATGGAACTAAACATGCAAACGGCTTGTTTTGCGACTCTTCAACAAGCAAAATCCGTCACATATTAAAAGTTGCCAACCTACTCGACTGTCGAATAGCGAGCAATTCTCTGTTTCGTCGCACACCAAGTCCAGAACATGTATTTAATAAGTTACAGACGTTTGACAAAGCAAAATGCAAAAATTTTGCTCAAGGTTATCTCAATAAGTATAATGAAATGATGACTAAAATTCTCGAACGTTTAAGAGGCGCATTGTAGGGTGCAATTAAATAATCAAAAGCATAACAATATGAAAGTTGCATATATTTCAACACCGCATTTTGCCGACTGTGACATTCCTCTGATTGGTGAATTACAGAAAAAAATAGATTTATTCTATTTTCTTAAAGTATCAGAGTCAACAAAGCGACTCACACTTATAAAGATTGATTCCATAAAAAAAAAAGGAGGTGTATATCCTGCTTCTGATTTTCCAGAACTTACCTACTTGTCTGACGATATAGATTTATCGAAGACATATATAGTAAACCTTCCTGGCAAGCACGACTGGTCTATTAGCAATCTCCTTGCCATATTCAAGATGGTGTGTTTCATTTTACATCTAAAGATTAACATAGTACATCTCACTTGGCCACCACGCTATGGCGAGTTCTTCACATATTTCTTGCGTAAGCGTATAGTCATAACCATGCATGACCCCCTACCTCATTCAAGCGAGAATACATGGCTCAATCGTTTCCATCGCAATGTGTGTTTCCAACTACTTGACGATTTTATTTTGTTGAACGAGATACAGAAAAAAACGTTTATCGAGACCTACCGAATGGGAGCAAAACGTGTGGTATTATCGCATCTTAGCGCATATACAAACCTACAACATATTAAGCCGCAAAAGCCAGATGTAAGTAACTATATCTTATTCTTTGGCGGAATTAGTTCACATAAGGGCATCGAATATCTGTGTGAAGCAATGGAAAAGGTTTGTAAGAAACATCCCGATGTGAAGTTGGTTGTCGCGGGTAAAGGTAAGATTTATTTTGACATAAACCAATATGCCATATATCGTAATGGTCATTTAGTTCTTCTCAACCGATATCTTGACGATACCGAACTTGTTGGACTGATACGCAGTTCCTTATTTGTGGTATGTCCTTATGTCGATGCTACCCAAAGTGGTGTTATTATGTCTGCGTATGCTTTGAACAAGCCTGTAATTGCGACCAATGTAGGTGCTCTACCTACCATGGTTAAGAATGGACAATATGGAACTATCGTTCCTCCAAAAGATGTCGCCACCTTGGCTTCTGCAATAAATACATTGATAGAAAATCCGCAAAAAATAGAGGCAATGATGGCAAATATTGAGCACGACTATTCTGAGGGCAAATACTCATGGAAAGCCATCGCACAAGGCATAACTGATATTTATGCAAAGAAGCTGTCAGACTCTAACAACCGAAATAATTAACAATTATAAAAGAACGAACAAATGAAAAAAGTCTCAATAATAATTGTAACCTACAACTCAGAGAAGGATATATATGATTGCATTAATTCTATCATAGAAAATTCCGACATTCCGCTGGCGGAAATAGAACTGGTTGTTGTAGACAACAATAGCACTGATTGCGACACAATGTTTGGGAAACTTAAAACATTGTGGGGAGAAGATATCATACTGATAAAAAACAGCAGTAATGGTGGATACGGTCAGGGCAACAACGTGGGTATAAGACAATGTTCAGCACCAGTAGTGCTTATCATGAATCCAGACGTAAGGCTTGTGTGTCCAATATTAAGAAAAGCAATAAACCTCTTTTCTAAGGACAAGAATATGTGCATGCTCGGCATGAAACAGTGGCTCACTCTTGAAGAACCAAGCACCAATTCATTTACATGTACATATAGAATGAACGGCTATCTCTCAACCATCCTCTCTGCCTTGTGTACACGTCTTGATTTCTACATAGCAAAATATATGCATTTTTCAGGATCGTGTTTCTTTATTAACAAGGCTATGTTTGAAGCAGTCGGTCTTTTCGATGAAAACGTGTTCCTCTATGGCGAGGAAGATGACATTCATTATCGCCTTATGCATCATTTCAAAGATTGCAAGTTGGTATATGATAAGAGCCTAAGATATCTACACCTCACAAAAGAGCGTAAGCCTGACATAAGATATGAGAAGACACTTATTGATGTGGCAGTAATTCAAAACCAAAAGAAAGGTTACAATGAGCATAAAACTCTTAAAAATCGTCTACGTTGCATAAACTTACAGATTTTAAGAGAACGCCTGCGCATTATGCTTGGCAAGAATGACCAAACTCTCCTTGATATGCTTGAAAAACTAAAGTTATATATTAAGGAGAAATTGGAACAGTAAGCAGCCAAACTGCCAAAGACAAAAAAAACAAAGATTATAGCCATTTATTTAACAAACTATATTTCAAGCGTATGAAAGATAAATTGGAAATATTATTATCATGTATGTATCAGACTGACGATATTATAAAACGATCAAACATTAAATGTAATGCCACAGTTGTTAATCAATGTGATAAAGATGAAAAACGCATAATTTCAAATGAAGGGATTGTCGGAACTTGTAAAATTAACTGGATTGACTCAACCAAGCGCGGACTATCACGAAGTCGAAACATGGCACTGTACTCTGCCTCATGCGACTATTGCCTGATCTCTGACGACGATGAGGTATTTGTGGATGGTGTTGACAAGATTATAGAGAAAGCTTTTAAAGACAACCCCAAAAGTGATGTTTTAATCTTCAAACTTAATAACTGGGAAACAAAATGTCCATCACATACAAAGAATGTAGGATACATTCAGGCCATGCGCACAGCTAGCTATCAGATAGCTTTTAGGCGTACAAAAATAAAAGAGAAGAACATATCTTTTGATGAAGAGATGGGTTCAGGAACTGGCCATGGAGCTGGAGAAGAATGTAAGTTCTTGTTCACTTGTCTACGCAAAGGGCTGCGACTTACTTTTGTACCAGAGACGATAGCCACACTACAGGTTGGCTCCGATTCACAATGGTTTTCTGGTTATGACTGCAAATATTTCTTTTGGCACGGATGGGCAACAAAGCGCATTCTTGGCACACCGCTGGCTATGGTTTATGCTTTATATACAGCTGTTACAAAGTATCGTGTTTATAGCGAGAACTTATCTGCCATGTCTGCGACAAGACAGATGCTTAAAGGTATCTTCTATAAAAAATAAGAAACAAATTGTTTTTACTAAAAGCCTATTTTGTATAACAAAAAACATCAAACTCTGGGCTAAAGGTTAAAAACAAAGTCAAATTTTCTAAAAAACAGAATAAAATTTGGAAGTTATTACTATTTTTACTACTTTTGCATAAAGTTTAGCAAAAACTAAACAGCGTATCAAAAGTAAACATTTATATGGCTGAAAAATATGAAACAAGACCATTCGAATATGTAAACAACAAAGATTGCAGATTCTACGAAGCGTCAGTCAACGGGAAATATCTATATCAAGAATTTCTCCTAGGGTTGAAAGATAAGAAAAATGACCTTCGAAAATTGAATTCTATTTATGCTTATATGGATCAGTTTGGCGCATTACTCCTCCCTAAAACTAAATTTAGGTATATCGGAGACAAACAACATCCTGATTTATACGAGTTTAAGAAAAATGACATCAGAGTCTACGTCATCATGAGGAAGCCAAACGTATTTGTTGTTTTGGGTGGCTATAAAGGAGAACAAAACTCCGATATTAAAAGAATTAAGAAATTATTCAATGACTTTTAAAAGGAAATAATCATGGATAGAAAAGATGTATTGAATAGCCCAGAGTATTGGACTTCTAAAACTCAAATCGAGCTTTACAATCAAGCCCAAAAATTCATGGAAGCAACCGGTAAAGACAGGGCACACCTTGCAGAGTATTTGGGTGTGTCAAAAGGCTACGTATCCCAACTACTCAATGGTGATTACGACCACCGCATGTCAAAGTTCTTCGAATTGGCATTAGCGTTTGGTGTTATACCTCAGATAGAATTTATTCCAATAGAACAATACATAAAGGAGGACGAACAACAGCACCATTTTCAAAAGGTTAAAGTTGACACCCCAAAGGTGGAAAAATGGGACAGCAAGCCAACACAAGAAACAATACACGTAACATGTACCTTATCAGATTTTTCCACACAATTAAATATACCTAAAAAAGTTGCATAATTATGATTAAATTTAGAATGTTTGGTATACATATAGACCAATTCGCAATTTTGTCTAAATCTGCACCATTAGAAGATCTTGGATTAGGAGTAAATCTTAATTATAAATATGCCAATAAAGGTAGAATAATATCATGCTCTACAGAGTTCAACTTTTTAAACTCAGCCCAAGAAAAAATAATGATTTTAGCTATCACATGCGAATTTGAAATAGAAGAGAATGATTACAAAAATATTCATAAAAACGAAAAGACAATTATTCCAAAAGAATTATTAGAATACTTTGCTGTACATACAATCGGAACAGCAAGAGGAATTCTCTTTTGCAAAACAGAAAGTACTCCATACAATAATATTATCATACCACCTCTCAACGTATCTGAGATGATAAAAGATGACATGGTAATATTTTAAGGTAAAAGCGTTAGAGATTCTATTTTATCTCTAACGCTTTTACTTATAGATTAGACATTATAAAATAAAATTAAAATTACATCTTTTAGTAGACATTCTGATTTAGCAAAAGTTTCTTATAAAAAATACAATATTTTTCAAACTGCCTACGTTATTTTGTTAATAGAGGAACAATAAAATATGCAAAATCTTTGCCATAGTTGTTTCTTTTAATCAATTCACACATCAAAATGATAATCAATCCCACCAAGGGTTATTATCAAAAATGTCACATACAAAGGATTTCAATTCCAAAAGGAAGAAACTACATGGGATATTGATTTTCAAAAATTAAAAACATATTTAGAATGAATTACGAAGTTGCAATAATCATACCTACTCTCAACGAGGAACGTTTCATTTCTCGTTGTTTGAATTCAATTATTAAGCAAACATATGAATTTGAAAAAATGGATGTAATGATAATAGATGGAGGTAGTAAAGATAATACAAAAGATATTGTTGCCGAATATCAAAAATCACATCAAAATATTCGATTCATAGAAAACAAGAAAAAAATTCAATCAGTAGCATTCAATATAGGAATCAAAAATTCTACTGCACCATACATAATAAGATTAGATGCTCATGCAGAATATGATTCAGAATATATATATCTTTGTATAAAAAATCTAAAGGATGATAAGAAACGCGGTAATGTAGGTGGCAGATGTAATATTTTACCATTTAACCAATCCGTATGGGCTCAAACCAATGCCATTCTGAATCATTCACGTTTTGGCATTGGAGGAGCAGCCTTCCGAGTTAGTAAAGAAGCTCACAACACAGACTCTGTACCTTTCGGAGCTTTTCCTAGGAAAATCATCGAGAAAATAGGCGGTATGCGAGAAGACTTGCCAAGGGGTGAAGACAATGAATACAACTCCCGTATAAGAAAAGCTGGATATAAAATATTCTTTGATCCCAATATTATTAGTAGCTATTTTGCACGACCTACATTGGGAGCATCATGCAAACAAATGTATGCAAATGGAAACTCTATAGGATATCTATACTACATTGATAGGGAAGCTATTGGAATAAGACATCTCGTCCCTTTACTTTTCGTAGTAAGTGGTCTGTTTAGTATCATTATTTCGGTACTATGGAGTCCATTCTGCTATGTTTTTTGTGGTGGCCTTGCCCTATATCTCATTGCTGATGCTATTGCTTCCATCATGGGTGCAAAGGATAATGTAAAATGTACATTACCTTTATTTATTCTTTTTTTCTGTGTACATGTTTCCTATGGTATGGGAACAATAGCAGGTCTCATTAAAGGCTTGAAAACTAAAGGATAGACCATGTGCAATGATTAAATATCAAACATTTTAGGCTCAAAATACAATAAAATAACTTTAAGAAACGTTTACTATATAGTAAACAACTTGCTATACACAACAAATAATATTATTATGAAAGTACCATTTTCACCACCATACATTGACGATAACGTCATTAACGAAGTAGTTGATTCTCTAAAATCAGGATGGATTACAACAGGCCCTAAAGTGAAAGCTTTAGAGGAAGAAATAGGTAAAATATCTGGCGTAAACAATGTACTATGCGTTAACTCTTGGACTTCCGGTGCAATTCTCATGCTCCGTTGGTTAGGTTTACAGCCTGGAGACGAAGTGATTGTTCCTGCATATACATATTCTGCCACTGCCATGGCTGTATTATGGGCTGGTGGTAAACCTGTCATGGTTGACTCTACAGAAGATTTCAATATTTCTGTTGAAGGAATAAAAAATGCTATCACAGAAAAGACCAAAGCTATTATTCCTGTTGACATTGCTGGTTTTCCTTGTGATTATGACACAATCATGGAATTAGTAAAATCGGAAAAGATAAAAGCTTTGTTCCATGCAACTTCTGAAATACAAGAAAAATTAGGCAGAATACTCGTCTTGAGTGATTCAGCCCACTCTATAGGTGCACATTATGGCGATAAGCGTACTGGTTCAGAAACTGATGTTGCTATTTTCTCTTTGCATGCAGTAAAGAATGTTACAACAGCAGAAGGTGGAGCCATCTGCCTTAACTTGCCAGAACCTTTCAACAATGAAGAACTTTACAAAGAACTTCGCCTTAGAACTCTCAACTGCCAAACGAAAGATGCTTTCACGAAAACAAAAGCAGGCGGTTGGAGATATGATATTGTAGGACAAGGTATGAAGATTAATTTGGCAGATGTTAATGCTGCAATTGGTTTAGCACAGATTAGACAGTATGAGAATCTCCTACAAGAAAGAAAGAGAGTATTCAATACGTATGCCAATGCATTTGCCAATACGGACTGGGCGATTACACCACCTGCCACAACTGGCATCAAGGAGAGTTCATATCATGTATATGCCCTTCGTATCAAGGATATTACAGAAGCACAAAGAGATGCTATCATACAAGAAATCTCTAAAAATGAGGTAGCTGTTAATGTTCATTTCATTCCTATGCCAATGCTTACTCTCTTTAAGGATATGGGTTATGACATTAAAGACTATCCTCAAGCATATAAGAATTATTCACAAGAAATCTCCTTACCTGTGTATCCACAACTTACAGAAGAACAAGTCAAGTTTGTAGCAAATACAGTCATCAAGGCATACGAGACCGTAATGAAGTAAAAACATATAAATATAGGACACCTTATATTATGATTCGATTCTTCGATATAGTTTTCTCTATGATAGGACTCATTTTGCTGTCACCACTATTTATGATTCTTTATCTGATGATTAGATTGGAAAGCAAGGGAGGTGGCTTCTATACACAAGAAAGGATGGGAAAAGATGGTCTACCATTCAGACTTTACAAATTCAGATCAATGCGAACAGGTTCAGACAAGAAAGGTCTCATTACTATTGGCGAAAAGGACAATCGTATAACTCGTACAGGTTATTTTCTACGGAAATATAAATTGGACGAACTTCCTCAACTTTGGAACGTGTTTATAGGAGATATGAGTTTGGTTGGACCAAGACCAGAGGTAAAAAAATACACAGATCTCTATACGGATGAACAAAGGCAAGTTCTCAAGGTAAGACCTGGCATCACAGACTGGGCATCTATAAAATACGTAGACGAGAATAAAATATTGGGCGAAGCTAAAGACCCAGATGAAGCCTATGTAACCTTGATTATGCCGAATAAGATTAAACTTAACATGGTATATATAAATCATCAAACACTTGGAGAATACTTCAAGATTATATTTACCACCTTTAAAGAAATAGTAAGATAGGAAAAGATATGAAAAATTTCAGAAAGTTAACAGACTGGTATTTTTCCAAAAAATCACTACCCTATTGGTGTATTTTTTGGATAGATTGTGCTGTGATATATTTATCATACCTTTTTATATACCAGCAAATAAATAGCGGAGCACAGGCATTAGGAATTTTTGGACAACTCTCTGCTGTTTTTGCGATTTTCACGATGTTCCATGCCATAGGTTTTAGAATGTTCCATACATACGATGGCATTCTGAGATATTCTTCTTTTGTTGATTTGCAGAAAGTATTCTATGCAGTAACTGTCGGTGCAGTTTTATCTATACTGACTAAGAACATGCTGCTGAATACTCAATTATTTCCAAGAGTTGAGATTCAGTACCGCAACATTATCTTAGGTTCACTTATTTCTATACTCATCTTGTGGGCCATCAGAGTCATTACCAAAACTGTCTTTGATGTATCATTAGCCGATTATAACATTAAAAATGCTTTTATTTATGGCGTAAAGGAAGGTGGCATCGGTCTCGCGAAACAAATTAAGAATGATAAGCCTATGAAGTTCAAACTCATGGGATTTATTTCTGATGATGTAGAAATCAAGCACCACCACCTGATGGGAGCTAAGGTGTATGCACTCGACAAAAATACTATCAAGGTAATGAGAGACAATAAAATCACTACCCTGCTGGTATCTCCAGGTGCCATCAATAATTTACGTGCAGACAAGGTGTTCCAGGATGCTATACTTGCTGAAGGTATTCGTATTTATATGCCTACCACACAGGAATGGAATACAGAGCAGCAGCAACAACTCAAAGAAGTTAGCATTGAGGATCTTTTACCACGAGATGAAATCAGCATCGATATGGAAAGCGTGGGTGCTATGCTTCATGGCAAACGCATATTGATTACAGGTTCTGCTGGAAGTATCGGAAGCGAAATGGTAAGACAAATCGCCAAGTACAGTCCTGCGGAATTAATTCTGATAGATAGTGCAGAGACCCCGCAGCACGATATACGATTGATGATGGCCAAGCAATTCCCTGATATTAAAGCTGAAACCATCGTCACCACTATCTGTAGCAAGTCCAGAATGGAACATATCTTCAAGACATACTTGCCTGACTATGTTTTCCATGCTGCTGCATATAAACATGTTCCTATGATGGAGAACAATCCATGTGAGAGCATTCAAAATAATGTTTATGGTACCAAAATCCTGGCAGATTTGGCTGTCAAGTATGGCGTAAAGAAATTTGTAATGATATCTACCGATAAGGCCGTGAATCCTACCAATGTAATGGGATGCTCAAAACGTATCTGTGAAATTTATGTTCAAAGCCTCAATAAAGCCGTGAAAGAAGGTGTCATCAAAGGTGAAACCCAGTTTGTTACCACACGATTTGGCAACGTTTTGGGTTCTAATGGTTCTGTCATTCCGCTGTTTAAGAAACAGATTAAGAATGGTGGTCCTGTTACAGTCACCGACCCTAATATCATCCGTTATTTCATGCTGATTCCTGAAGCTTGCGAACTCGTTTTGGAAGCAGGTACTAAGGGTAATGGTGGTGAGATTTTTGTCTTTGACATGGGTAAACCAGTCAAGATTGCTGACTTGGCACAGAGAATGATTAACCTCAGTGGAGCTAAGAATGTAGAAATCAAGTTTACAGGTCTGAGAGCGGGCGAAAAACTTTATGAAGAAGTTCTCAACGATAAAGAATCATCCATGCCCTCTTTCAACGACAAGATTAGAATTGCCAAGGTACGAGAGTACGACTATGCAGAGGTGAGTTTCAAGATTGACGAACTTATTGAAAAGAGTAAGTTATACGACGAAATGCTTACCGTCATGAAAATGAAAGAAATAGTTCCTGAATACAAAAGCAATAATTCTATATACGAAAAACTGGACAAATAAAAAGTTTGTTTAGTATCACATTTACCTAAAGAAGTTAAATGATTAATAAACAATATAAGGACAGGATGAATAAGATAGAGCAAGGTTGCAAACGCTCCGTCGACTTTGTCATTGCAGCCTGTTGCCTTGTAGTCTTCTCTCCTTTGGCATTGGCCTGTGCTTTAGCAATCCGCAAGGAAGATGGTCTTCCTGTCATCTACAAGCAGGAAAGGATAGGTCTGCATGGCAAGCCTTTCTACATCTATAAGTTCCGATCGATGAGGATTGATGCAGAGAAGGACGGGCCCGACTTATTGGAAATAAAGGGCGACCCGAGACTTACGAAAGTGGGACGTTTCCTAAGGGCTCATCACCTCGACGAGCTTCCTCAGCTTTGGAATGTGTTCAAAGGGGATATGGCTTTCATCGGTCCGAGACCGGAGAGGAAATACTATATCGACCAGATCATGGAGCACGATTCACGATACCAGTTCCTGTATCAGATTCGTCCAGGCGTCACTTCCTATGCCACCCTCTATAATGGTTATACTGACACCATGGAGAAAATGTTGAGAAGATTGGAACTCGACCTTTACTATCTGGAGCATCGTTCTTGGTGGTTTGACGCCAAGATATTGCTAAAGACTTTCTGCAATATCGCTTTCGGAAAGAAGTTCTAAGAAAAGATGCTTTAAAGAAAGCGATTCTAAGAAAGGAAAAGCTTTTACAAAAGATATTAATCATGAAGGGCAAGCTACGGATCTGCAGCCTGCCCTTCATATTTTTTTGTATCTCTGTTTATTAGAAATATAAATTCAAATAAAAACAAAATTTCGCCTCAAGCAATATCACAAGGCTACAACAATTTTTCTTACCTTTGCCAATCTTGCCATAAAAGAAGAATCCTTTTTGGTTGATTGCAGACTATATCTCATTTGCATTTTTAACAAAGGCTCAGCATTTACTCCAAGAGCTGCCTCAAAGAGCAAAGCCGTCTTTTCTGTTACAGGACGGCGAGCATTCAATATTTTATTCAAGGCAGAATATGCTATACCCATCTCATCCTCCAACTGACGTTGAGAAATACCACGATATTCTATTTCATCCTTCAGAATTTCACCAGGATGTGTAGGGAAAGCTGAAATTATATTATTAGCCCGCATTTTCAAATCTGTTTTTTTGTCATTACTCATAGCTCTATTATTTATAATGATTTGACAACTCCTTTATATTACATATTGTTGCGATTGTTTGACCTTCTTCTATTACCTCTTGAAATTCTATTCGGTACTGTTCATAGACTCTTACTGAGGATAATCCTATTTTATCACCAGATAGCCTTTCATAATTAAGAGAGTTCACTACTGTCCCGTAAAAGTGGACTAATCGCTCTTTGAAATAATTGAAATACAGTCTTTTTCAAGAGTTTCCAAGGGTGCGACGATTTGAATTTGTAATTTTGCAGTTATCAATGATACTGCACAATGAACAAAGACAAATACGTTTTCGCCCAATTGATAGAATTTCTCGACAATAACAAGTTTCGCCATTTGGTTGACAAGTATGATGGAAACCGTTATGTGAAGCATTTCACTTGTTGGAATTAATTGCTTGCAATGATGTTTGGTCAACTGAGTAATCGAGAGAGTTTACGAGATCTGTTCTTCAAATGGCTAAAGCAGCACATCAAGATTAAGAAGTTTTGGGGTACTACAGAGAATGCTGCGAGAATCCAAATCTCATCGGCAATCATAGCCTATTGCCCTGTTGCTATCGTACAACATGATTTGCAACTTAAGCGATCAACTTATGAAGCTCTTCAGATTCTAAGCATATCTCTTATGGATAAGACACCACTCGTAGATTTCTTCGAAAGGACTGATTTCAATAATGTCAAAGAACTCGATTGTCCCCTCTTTCCGGGGCTATTTGATTAATATTTAACTAGTCACGATTTTAACGGGACACTAATGACACTATCTCGTTAACTTGTAATTTCAATTCCATAAAGGTACGATTAGAACAAACAATTGCATCATCAATACCCATAACATTGCAATTTCACCTCCTAAAACGGAAAAATGTTACGATTTATAACTTCTCTTTCTATAAATCGCCTTAATAAGGCTGATGATGGCTGTTTCGTTGGCATCGAAATAGGAAACCCATTTTGCCCAAACTTTATCCAAGCCTTTGGGCACTTTTACCCGAAGCGCTGGGCAAGTTTCCTCACAGGTATGAGCAACTTTGCTCATCGTTATGGGCAAAAATGCTCATCGTTATGGGCAGAAAAGCTCATCGTTATGGCTAAAAATGCTCAACGTTAAGTCAATTTTCCCGATAAGGTTTCGAGATTTCCATGAATGCTGTGGCATTTGCACGATGATGTGCATCCTGGTTTTCTTCAGAAATTAGTAATCGAGCTCCTCTGTATAACGGTCGAACATCATGTTCTCATATCCTTGATCTTTACACCACTGCAAGATGTATTGTTGCTGTTCTGGAATGATACGAGTCTGCCCCAGTTTGTAGCGATAATACGAAGTTCGGCTTCCGAAATAGGAAATCATACTGCTTTTGAACACTTTCACATCCTTCTTTTTCAGTTCGTCGAGCATTTTTTCCAGACCGTATGCCATCTTGACAAGATGTATTTGCATGAAGTGTTCGCACTTGCCATTTTTGTATGCGTCAGGAAAAACGGCATAACCATCCGTCTTGTCAGCATTCTTGTAGACGACAGATAATTGACGGGCACATTCATTGGCAAGAGGACATTGTTCATTGAAACAATACTTCCAATAGAATCCCTCATCACCTTTTGCGAAAAGTAGTCTTACTAAATCAGCTTGTATCATATTGTTGTTGATTATAAGTTAAAAGGTTTCGGTTTCACATGGATTTTTTACTTCACTGTGGAATCGGCAAGACTTTTTCTTGTTTCTGCAAAGTTAGCAAAAAAAATAGGATAACATGCCATCTTTATCTCATTTTTTTGTTTTTTCTCCTTGTTTTTTGGTATTTTTCTCCATTAAAAGCTACAGGAGGGGGGAACGTGGTAGCAGTATGGCATTTTGTGGCAACAACACCAAGCGTATTGCCACGCACAGGCCACTGTCATTCAAGCTATTACACTCAATGTGGCAATTGTGGCAATAAGATGGTGCTTAAAACAAATCATCAAGTACCACTTCGTTCTGGGCAATGCCCGAATACATGTTGCGCTGAAGACCATAACTGCTGATAAACGTCAGCTGTATGGACTTCCGAGTTTTCGTTTCTTCCATAAAACGGGCAATTTTGTTTCTCAAAATCTTATCATAATCCTTATTGATGGCAAACTCTCCTTCCGAGAATTTCATTTCGCATAGATTGATGGTGTTGTCGCCACGCTCTATCACCATATCTATCTGAGCGGCCCGCTCATCAGCCTCACCACTACTCTTGCTCCGCCATGAATATAAATTGGTGGATACACCTGCTATACCCAACCGCTGCTTGACCTGAGAGATATGATTCATCGCCAATATCTCGAATGAAATTCCTGCCCAGGCATAGAAACGGGGCGTGCGCTGCAACTTGCTCCAATACAGAAGATTCCGGAACGAACTGTCTCGCAGAAAACGAAAATAAAACAAGGTGAAGAAATCCACCAACTGATAAAGAGATTTTCGGGTAGAACATCCGAAGTTGACATATTTTCTGATAAATCCGCACGATTCCAGATTGTCAAGAATCGTGGTCAATGTCTTGCCTGATTTCATCTGGGCTGCATTAGCTATTTCTGTGCGAGTCATTCCATATCCACGCTCGTTCAGACACTCTACCACCTTGACATATGCCTCAGAATCCTTGAACAGGGAGCGATAGAGTATCGAAAACTCATTATACAACTGACCGTTGGGATTGAACAGCATACGGTCTATATTCTGCGCTAAACTTAACCGCTCGTCCAAAAGATTAAGATAGTATGGGATGCCTCCCAATATCATGTAAAGCTCTGCCATCTCGTATCTTGACAGCATCATCCCCTTGGTCTTCAGAAACGCTTCCGATTCTCCAAGAGAAAAGGGTTGCAGGAATAGACGATGGGTAAGACGACCATAAAGTCCACCATGATTATTGATGAGTTTGTCCATCATCCAGGAAGTGGCAGAGCCACAGACTATCAGAACGATGTCGTGACGTGCCGAAGCCCATCCATTCCAGAAGTGCTCCAAGGCAGAGATAAAGTAAGAGCCCACAGTATCCATCCAAGGCAGTTCGTCAAGAAAAACCACCTTGCGTTCTACTTGGGACAGAGAATCGAGATAAGAAATCAGCATCTCAAAGGCATCGAGCCAATCATGGGGCAACGAAGATACTTTACTGTCATAACGGCGAAGTGTATAAAAGAAGTTTTTCAACTGTTCCTGAGTGTTTCCTCCTGCCAGTCCGGATGCCTGAAAAACCATTTCCTGCTCAAAATATTCACGCACGAGAAACGTTTTCCCCACTCTGCGGCGTCCGCATATAGCCACAAATTCAGACTGCCTTGACTCATATATGCGAGCCAGGGTATCTTGTTCACTCTTTCTGCCTATTATATTGTTCTTCATTTCCTTTTCTCCTGCTTTAATTTCTTATCGCTTACAAAGATAGCAAGAAAAAGCAATTATTGGCTATATCTTACGCTGTTTTAAGCCAATAATACATATTTTTAAACATTATTGGCTAAATTCTACATTCCTTTCAGCCAATAATGCATATTTTTCTGAAAGAGCAAAAGCATTAAAAGAATACCTTTACAAACAAAAATTGAGGGGTGAAGGGTCATGACGGAATAACCTATACTTGGGCTATTACTACTATAGCAAAAAAAGGTGGGTGTACTACAGAATACCATAATACACCCACCGCTTACATTAAATTTATCTTACAATAATCTTTTTCCCATTGTGAATATATACACCAGGAATATTTGGCTTAGCAAATAACTTAACACCCTGTAACGTGTGCCATACACTCTTCTTTTCCACATTTATATTAGAAATATTCGTAGAAACATTTTCCTCCACAATGTGCGTAAAGTTTTTCCATACCTCAGAATTAGCATAAGATTGCTTAGTGCCAACAGGAACATAGAGAATACACTTGTCGTAATCAACAGCACCATTAAAAATGCCTTCATCGACAACATAAGGAATGGACGAACGGCAATGTATCTCCCGAATTCCTCTATCACAGTTAAACATCCAATTATGTGTAAACTCAACATCAGCAACAGGCAATGTGACATTACATAAGTTTATACTTGCTCCAAAAGCCTCATGTCCGCATATCTTCACATTGTCACCGATAACGAGTTCTTTCAGATAATAGCAGGCGTACATAGCCAGCCCGTCAACTTCTGTCACAGGAAAACCATTAACGGTTGCAGGAATCTCTACTTTTCCTCGATAAGGATTGTAGCCCCTTACCACCTTCATTGCAGAGCCATCGTCGGTATATTTATAGTAGATACCATCAATATACATCAAGCCCTCATCGTCACTGATTGCACAGACATCCAATGTGTCCGTAGCTGCCGCATATTCATTATTTCCAGCTTGAATAGCAACCAAGAGATACATACCATTTTGAGGGAATGTTATCTTATTGCCTTCTATTTGAGGAACTTGATAAGCAGTTTCCACTCTTGGTACCAGAGCGTACGAATATCTTACAGGAAGACCAGAAGATGCGGTTGCATTCATTTCTATCGTAGAACCAACCTTGGCTTTTATCTCTTGGTCCCAAGTGATTGTTTGCTTCTTTAACTCCCTCTTTAGAACTGTGAGTGTACCAGCTATATAGCTCTTCACTTCATAATTATCAGCTTCTACATCATATACGGTAATAGGATATTTACCTGGAGCACTTGCTTCATTTGCTTCGCAAGAGAAGACAGGTTGTTTCGTCAAGACAGGCACATCCTCACCATTCTTGAAGCCACTGTAACTTGCCGTAAACTCAGGAAGTTTATCTCCTTGCGTAATAGTATAATTATCAGCAGTTACAACTAATGGTGCTTTTGTCACCGTCAAAGTACCTGGAACAAATGTCACATAATAGTTTTTAATCGTTCCCTTGTTTATCTCAATCTCATAAGTTCCTACTTTTGAATTTTTATCAGCAGAGCAGATTATCTCTGGTTCACCAATAAGAGCAGCACCCTCTGTCTCTATTTCAAACGTAGGATTATCATCCCCATACTCACGAGAACAATCCTTTACCTTGACTGTAGCAGGAGACATATCCATTTCTACGATATGACCTGCAAAGTAATCCCAGCCTGGAGCTGTCTCGTAGGCAGACTTTGAACCAAGAGGGACGTAGAGGGTTACGTCTTCTGGAAGGCTCTCAAATGTACTATTAGGACTATCACATATAGCAGGAACAGGATTAAGACTTACGATAGTCTCCAATCTATGAGATACCGCCCAAAAAGCAAGATACTTCAATCGTTCCAACTCAGAACCTAAGACTACCGTTTTTACATTATGACAATCTGTCATAGCCGCCTCCCCTAAAACCTTAACTGTATTTGGAATTACAATTTCATGCAACCCATAACACCATCTCATTGAATGAGAACTTGTATATTCAAGCCCTTCATTCAACTTCAATGAAGTGACATTTTCTGCCCTAACCAAAGCACCACCTCCTAAACCTATTACATTATAGGAAATTCCCTCATTTTTAACAACAGACGGAATTTCTATATCACCAGAGAGTTTATCTTTATTACTCCATCCTTCAACATAATCTTCTTTATTCTCCATCTCAACATTGAAAGGATACACACTCGTCACCTTAAATATCATAGGCAAATTCTCCTCACCATTGTTGATGATATTGGCTGTAATAATATCACCTACCTTCACGATGTTAGGATATTCCGCATCATGATATTCTGCAGAGGACACTTCTGACTTTGCATCACCTTTGACAGCTATCGCTTTGATTTCACAAGAGGCATACAGATTAATAGGTTCTGTATATTTTCTTGCGTTCTCATTAGGTTCAGTTCCATCCAAAGTATAGTATATGACAGCATTATCTGTATCTGTTGTTATGCTCAACGTTGCTTCGTCAGTTGAGATTATTGGTTTCGGCATACCTGTCACAGTCAACACACCTTGCTCATAGCTGATGTCATAATTCTCAGCATCGGCACCGCTGATTGTAACAGCATACTCTGCCGGAGCACTTGCCTCATTAGCCTCACAGGAGAAGACTGGTTGCTTGGTCAGAACTGATTCATCCTCGCCATTCTTGAAGCCAGCATAACTTGCCTTAAACACAGGCATTGCATCACCCTGCTTCTTGGTATAATTACCAGCAGAGATAGACAAAGGAGCCTTAGTAATCACAAGACTACCAGACTCGAAGTGGACATTATAGTTCTTGATGCTGCCCTGTTTTACCTCAATAGTATAAGATCCTACAGGAGAATTTGCAACTGCGGAGCAGACAATCTCTGGAGTACCATCCAACGCTGCACCCTCGGTCTCAAACTCGAACACAGGATTCTCATCACCATACTGACGGCTATAACTCTTGGCACGAACTACTACGGCATCTGCCTCGACCACAGTCAGGCGCCCCTGCTCGTAGTTGATGTCATAGTTCTCTGCCTCGGCACCACTGATAGTAACGGCATACTCTGCTGGAGCGCTCGCTTCATTTGCCTCACAAGAGAAGACTGGTTGCTTGGTCAGAACTGATTCATCCTCGCCATTCTTAAAGCCAACATAACTTGCCTTAAACACAGGCATTGCATCACCCTGCTTCTTGGTATAATTACCAGCGGAGATAGACAAAGGAGCCTTAGTAATCACAAGACTACCTGATTCGAAGTGGACATTGTAGTTCTTGATACTGCCCTGTTTTACCTCAATAGTATAAGATCCTACAGGAGAGTTGGCGACAGCGGAGCAGACAATCTCCGGAGTACCATCCAAGGCTGCACCCTCGGTCTCAAACTCGAACACAGGATTCTCATCACCATATTGACGGTTGTAACTCTTGGCACGAACAACTACGGCATCTGCCTCAACTACAGTCAGGTGACCTTGCTCATAACTGATTTCATAGTTCTCAGCATCGGCACCGCTAATTGTAACGGCATACTCTGCTGGAGCGCTCGCTTCATTTGCCTCACAAGAGAAGACTGGTTGCTTGGTCAGAACTGATTCATCCTCGCCATTCTTAAAGCCAGCATAACTTGCCTTAAACACAGGCATGGCATCACCCTGCTTCTTGGTATAATTACCAGCGGAGATAGACAATGGAGCCTTAGTAATCACAAGAATACCTGATTCGAAGTGGACATTGTAGTTCTTGATGCTGCCCTGTTTTACCTCAATAGTATAAGATCCTACAGGAGAGTTGGCGACAGCGGAGCAGACAATCTCCGGAGTACCATCCAAGGCTGCACCCTCAGTCTCAAACTCGAACACAGGATTCTCGTCACCATACAGACGGCTGTAACTCTTGGCACGAACAACTACGGCATCTGCCTCAACTACAGTCAGGTGACCTTGCTCATAACTGATTCCATAGTTCTCAGCATCGGCACCGCTAATTGTAACAGCATACTCTGCTGGAGCGCTCGCTTCATTTGCCTCACAAGAGAAGACTGGTTGCTTGGTCAGAACTGATTCATTCTCGCCATTCTTAAAACCAGCATAACTTGCCTTGAACGCAGGCATTGCATCACCCTGCTTCTTGGTATAATTGCCAGCGGAGATAGACAAAGGAGCCTTAGTAATCACAAGACTACCTGACTCAAAGTGAACATTGTAGTTCTTGATGCTGCCCTGTTTTACCTCAATAGTATAAGATCCTACAGGAGAGTTGGCGACAGCGGAGCAGACAATCTCCGGAGTACCATCCAAGGCTGCACCCTCAGTCTCGAACTCGAACACAGGATTCTCGTCACCATACTGACGGCTGTAACTCTTGGCACGAACAACTACGGCATCTGCCTCGACTACTGTCAGGTGACCCTGTTCGTAGCTGATGTCATAGTTCTCTGCATCGGCACCGCTGATTGTAACAGCATACTCTGCTGGAGCACTTGCCTCATTAGCCTCACAGGAGAAGACTGGTTGCTTGGTCAGGACTGATTCATCCTCGTCATTCTTGAAGCCAGCATAACTTGCCTTGAACACAGGCATGGCGTCACCCTGCTTCTTGGTATAGTTGCCAGCGGAGATGGATAATGGAGCCTTAGTAATCATAAGACTACCTGACTCAAAGTGAACATTGTAGTTCTTGATACTGCCCTGTTTTACCTCAATAGTATAAGATCCTACAGGAGAGTTGGCGACAGCGGAGCAGACAATCTCCGGAGTACCATCCAAGGCTGCACCCTCGGTCTCAAACTCGAACACAGGATTCTCATCACCATATTGACGGTTGTAACTCTTGGCACGAACAACTACGGCATCTGCATCGACTACAGTCAGACGTCCCTGCTCGTAGCTGATGTCATAATTCTCAGCATCGGCACCGCTGATTGTAACGGCATATTCTGCTGGAGCACTTGCCTCATTAGCATTACAGGAGAAGACTGGCTGCTTGGTCAGAACAGATTCATTCTCGCCATTCTTAAAGCCAGCATAACTTGCCTTGAACACAGGCATGGCGTCACCCTGCTTCTTGGTATAGTTGCCAGCGGAGATGGATAATGGAGCCTTAGTAATGGTAAGACTACCTGACTCAAAGTGAACATTATAGTTCTTGATACTGCCCTGTTTCACCTCAATAGTATAAGATCCTACAGGAGAGTTGGCAACTGCGGAGGAGACAATCTCAGGAGTACCATCCAAGGCTGCACCCTCGGTCTCAAACTCGAACACAGGATTCTCATCACCATATTGACGGTTGTAACTCTTGGCACGAACAACTACGGCATCTGCCTCAACTACAGTCAGGTGACCTTGCTCATAACTGATTCCATAGTTCTCAGCATCGGCACCGCTAATTGTAACAGCATACTCTGCTGGAGCGCTCGCTTCATTTGCCTCACAAGAGAAGACTGGTTGCTTGGTCAGAACTGATTCATTCTCGCCATTCTTAAAACCAGCATAACTTGCCTTGAACACTGGCATTGCGTCACCCTGCTTCTTGGTATAATTGCCAGCGGAGATGGATAATGGAGCCTTAGTAATGGTAAGAGTACCAGGAATATACGAGATTTCATATTTATCAGAAACTGCACCAGAAGCTACAATGTCATACTTTCCAACTTTACTACTATTATCTACAATAGTAGAAATGGATACAGGAACAGAAAAGCCAACCTCAGAATCCCCATCTCTAAAACCAGAGTAAGTAATATTAAACTCAGGATTAGCATCACCATAAACCTTAGTAGTATTAGCAACATGAGCAGTCAATGGTATTTTCACTACAGTAACTACACACTTCGCTTGAATCAAATTATCAGCAGTGGAAGCAACAATACTACACTGTCCAGCAGACCTTGCGATAATCATACCGTTATCACTGACAATTGCCACTTTCTCATTATCAGATTTCCAAAGTATCGTTTTATCGGTGCAGTTTTCTGGCAACAAAGAAGCCGTCAACTGTCGAGAATCGCTAACCTCCAATTGCATGTTGCTTTCACTTATAGAAACTGAAGTTACAGGAACATACTTCACATCAACAACAAAGGAGAAAGGATCCATTCGATAGGTACGAGCCTTGACATCAGAGAAAATGATATTTTCTAATTTAACAATCTGATTGCCTGTTATGCCTTTCTCTGCCTTAATCCACAGATCAATGACAGAACCTATCTTCCCTGAAATTGATGTGTTGTCCGAAGACATACAAATAATGCGAACTTTACCATTGCCCAATTGCTTTGTCTGCAATTGATGATTACCACATCGGCCAGTCAACCTTGTTTTGTTTAAATCCAGAGACAAGCCATTCGGCAAAACTACATCCATCTGAAAAGCAGTCATCTCACTCTCGTTGGACAATTCCAAGGAGAAAGCTTTACTAACTTCTGGCGAAATCTCACCACCCTTGACAGATACATCATTCTGTTCTTTTGTTCCCACAAAGAGTTGTGAATTATCCAATTTCACATCTCGATTATTTACATCTGAAAAAATAGAATTCTTCAGCTTAATATAGCCACCCGAAAAATCACTGGAAGCTCGCACAGAAATACGTACTAAAGCACCCTGATTTCCTTTTATCGACTCACCTTGAGTAGAATAGCCCAAAATTCTAACAGAGCCATCCGACATCAAGTTAGAACTCACAGAGAAAGAAGATGATCCCCTATCTGTAAGAGAGATATCAAAATTGCCATTCGACTTCGAGGCAATTTTTAAACCTTCAGGCAGTTCGATATCAGTCTGAAAGCCACGAAATACCTGACTATTATCCAAATTTAGGGTAATCGTCTTCGACTCACCAGGGACTACGTTCACTGGCTCTATATAAAAGGTATCCTTTGCTCTTGACGCAAGTGGCAATGCCAACAACGTCAAGAACAAAAGTACCATCGTTTTATTTAGTCTTATCATACCTTAACCATTATTTTACAGTAATCTTGACTACCTGTCCGTTCATCTTCACAAGATAAACACCAGCTTGCAAAGCTATCTTAGATGTCTCAGAAGCAAGACAGAATGTCTTCACAAGGATACCTGAAGTGGTATATATATAAATAGGTGTACCCTTCAAGCCTGTAAACATCAGACCGTCTGCAACTACCTTGACAGAAGTTCCGTCCACGCCAATACCATCAATAGAAGTTACTTCATTATTACGAGAGGTCAAACGATAGCCCTTAGCCTCAACATCAGAGCCGATAGCATTGGTTACACCTATACTCTTTGCTTCCAAATTCTTCTTTGAAGACAAACAGAAGATAGGCTGTCCATCCATGAAAGTACTATTGCTAAGTGAATAAACGACAACACGCAAAGTATGAGCATTCAACTTAGAGTAACTCAACTGATGGGTTGTAGCCATCACTCCACTCAACTTCACTTCCACATCATTTACATTTACTGGCAAAGTAATGTCAGCCTGCAAAGCAACAAAGTTACTATTATTGTCCAATGCTATATCAATATTAGACTTGTCTTGTTGAGACAATACCAAGCAATCCAAAGAACGGTCTGAAGAAGAAGCATCATCCATTGCAGAAACACCATAGCCCTTAGCCATTGCAACCTGCTCTTTCACCTGCAAAACCTGTTGCATAATCAAGTCTGTTGTACCCGTTACATCGGAAATTGAGATATGGTCATCACTATTTACATCGGCAGCCTCAAAAACGAATGTTCCTGTCACCTTATTAAATATGTAATTGACGGTATTAACAGCATCCACGACATTGATCTCATCATCATCATTAGAGTCACCTTTCAATACAGGCAAGACCTTCACCTGGCAAGATGCCTCCACCTGACTTCCATCCTGTGAAGTAGCCTTAATGACTGCATCACCAGGAGCTATTGCAGAAATCACTCCATCCTCGGACACCTTAGCCACGTCCTCATTGGTAGATGACCAGATAAAACTTGCATTGGTAGCATCAGTTGGAGAAACAATAGCAGAGAGTTGCGCCGTATGATTCTTTCTGATTTTCAAGTTTTCTTGGCTCAAAGTGATTGAGGAAACCATTGTAGGGTCAACAGTTATAGCACAAGTTGCCTTGGCACCACCGCCATCATTTGCTATAGCATGAATAGAAGTTTGACCAACTTTATGAGCTGTTACTACACCATCAGCAGATACCGATGCCACAGTCTCATCATCCGACTTCCAATCTACCTTCTTATTAGTAGCTTCATCAGGACCTACAGTTACTGCAAGAGCAAGAGTTTCACTGGCCTTCAAATGAGCGTCAGATTGGTTCAGGGTAAGAGAAGATAAGAAAACATCTTCTGTCATTGCCTTGATACTACCCCATTTCCTCCACGTAGCAGATCTCTTGTAATTATTAATAACATTTGCTGGAACAAACAATGTTCCATTAGCAACGACCTCCACTGGGAAATTAACCAATCCTGTTGGAACTGGTGATATCGCATATGATTTTACATACTTAATATTGGTACACCCCTCGAATGAATTTTCACCTAATGACGAAATATTCTCACTGAGCGAAATCCATGTCAAACCAGTACATCCCTGAAAGGCTTGCTTACCTACAGATGGAACTTCACCCTTCACTTCTACATAAGGAAGAGAAGTACAACCTGCAAAAGCCTCCACTCCCAATCCTTCCAAAGTCTTTGGCATATCAATACCCTCCAAAGCTGTACAATTTTGGAATGCTGAAGGTCCAATAATTTTCAAAGAACTTCCTAAGTCAAGTTTCCTCAAAGAAGTACAGTTCGAGAAGCTATTATCTGCAACACTTGTCATACTTGCAGGGAACACAACGTTATCCAAAGACGAACACTCTGAGAAGCCATAGTCTGCAATCTGACTCAAATTTTGACTGAGTCTTACTGACTTCAGAGAAGTACAACCACGGAATCCCCACATACCAACAGAAGTAATGTTATCAGGAAGGAATACGTCTTCCAATCCAGTGCAATAAGAGAACATAAACTTATCTATAACCCCAACATTCTTACCTATTGTCAAGTTATTAAGAGTTGGAATATGACAGAAAGGAGCCCTGTTTGGAGCATCATTTCCCGAATTATCCTTGGTACTATAAGACAACCAACGACCTAAGTAAAGGCTCTCGATTGGACAATCACGGAAAAGTCCATATTCTTTATTAGAAGCCCCATAGCCCATTTCTATCAAATCAGTTCCATCCTCAAAAGTTGCTGTGAGCAATGATTTACAATTAGTAAACATCTGTGTGTCCATCTTGGTTACTACTGTTGGAATCGTTATAGCTTGTAATTTTCCGCATTCAGAGAACAAGCCTTGTTGCAACCAAGCACACGAAGTTGACAACTTAGCACTTTCAAGCGCAGAATCATCAGCAAAAGTATATTCTCCAATCGTAGTAACAGCATTAGGAATAACTATTCTTCCCAACTTGCTCATTCCACAGAAAGTCCAGTTGCCTATAGAAGTCAAGCTTTCTGGCAAAATAAGCGATTCGCAATTATTCACCTTATAAAGCAAGTAATCCTTACAATATGTCACAGTCCCTGCTTGTGAAAACCTGACATCAGTCAAAAATTGTTGATTATAAAATGGTGAATACCCTTTTGCTTCTACCGTTTCATAATCAATGTTTCTTCCAATATAAAGAGAAGTCAAATTGCTGTTTCCAAACAAAGGAAGTTTTTCGTCATATTTCAAACTATTTTCTAATGAAGATGCACCATAACCTAACTTTACGGCTGTGTTAGAATCTTCAAATGAAACATTCGAAAGACTGATACAAGATGCAAAAGTAAAGCTACCTATGGATGTCAATCTGCCAGGGAAAGACAATTCTGTAATCAGAGGACATTTGGCAAATGTATAGTCACCTATTGATAAAGCAGGCTGATACTGCTCGTTTTTATTGAATATTACACTTTTCAAATTCTCACAACCTTGGTATGCACTACTACCCAAAACCGAAAGTTGTCCCGGATAAGTGATATTTTCTAAAGCCACACAACCTTTAAAAGCAGCAGTTTCAATAGAAAGAGGATGTTCCGAACTCTCCTCGAAAGTTATAGAAGCCAATTTGTCACATCCCTTGAAAGCATATCCACCAATTGTTTGAATACCAACTGGAAATGACATAGAAGTCAACTTGTCACAATTATCACAAAGATGATTATAGACAAAAGAGACCTTAGGACCTATCTGTACTTCTTCAAGAGTAGTACTATTAACGAAAGGAGCAGAAGCACGATACACTTCTTTCCATTTACCATCAACTAAGTCATAAATATATGAATCATCAGAATAATTATACTTCAGATCTCTACCAAGATACAGCAGTTCTATAGGACAATCATAGAAGTAATCATTTTTTCGGTCTTGATAACTACCATTATTGGTTAAAGCATCAATCTTTGCACATCGTGTATTCTTCGTATCAATCGTCAGTACACCTTCACCATCTTCAAAAGACATAACACTCGTATTAGTACAGCCATAGAAACTATTCTGTCCGATAGAGGTTACTGTACCAGGAATAGAAAACTCAAGGATGCCTCTATTATTATAAAAAACTCTCTCACCGATGGTCTCCAAGCCTTCCTTCATAGAAACCACAGCAAGGGTATAATCGTTATAAAAAGCCTCATCACCTATAGACTTGGCTGTAGCAGGCACTCTCATCTCAGAAAGAGCAATACAATTTTTGAAAGCGCGAGCAGGCACAGCGGTCAAAGACTTTCCTAATTTTGCAACCGTTAGTTTAATACAATCTTCAAATGCACTTTCCCCCATCGTTGTAAATACATCAGGCAAGAGCAAGGCAGTAAAAGACTTGCAATTAAGAAAAGCACTGGCACCTATAGTTTTTAATTCCTTACCAACTGTTACTTCCGTTACACTGGAACAATTTTGAAAAGCTCGTGCCCCAATCGTCGTTGTTGCATCTGGGAATGTCAATTTGGTAACATTTGAACAGCCATTGAAAGCATCATTACCTACTACTTGTAAATCTTGACCGAGATTCAAGGTCGTCAACTTAGAACAATCCTGAAAAGCAGATGCTCCTATCTTCTTAACCTTAGGAAGAGAAGTCAAAGTTAAAGACGCATTCTTATAGAATAAATAAGCTGGTATTTCTGTTACTGTTGAAGAAATAGTTACCTTTGCTAACTTAGGCTGGTTATAGAACGCAGAATAGCCATATCTTATAGGACTTTCACTAAAATCTCTCTCATAACCAAAAGCATAACCAACCTTCTTATATGAAATATTACGTCCTATATAAACTTCCTCTAAAGGACATGAATCAAATAATCCACATCCTTGAAGTTCATCATAACCATCACGATACCATACTCCCAACGTCAAAGGCAGTGTTCCATCTTCAAACTTTACGCTTTTCAGAGATGCACAATTATAAAAAGGTAATTTATCACTACCTGATGTCTGAGTTGTCCCTACCGTCCCAACAGTACCAGGGATATTAATTGACTCCAAAGATTTACAATTTGCAAAAGCTGCATCTGAAATTGTCTCAAGTCCATCATTTAAAACCACAGATGCCAAAGCAGAACACCCACTAAATATATTCGTTGGAAGTTCTTTACAACCAGTACCGATTGTAACCTTTTCCAACTTTGTGTTCTCAGCAAAACAAGACTCTCCTATTATAGTTACATTATTTGGTATATTGATAGAAGAAACTGAAGTTTTATAAAAAGCAAATCTTCCAATAGTCTTAATATTACCATCTAACGATACATTTGTCAATGCTGTATTATTTTGAAAAGCATAATCTCCAATTTCCTCTATTGAATTAGATAAGTTAAGCGTAGAAAGGTTACAACCATCAAAAGAATATGCAGGAATCTTAGTCAATCGGCCATGAATAAAAACATTACTGAGCACACTACATCCTTTAAACAAACAAATTGGAATTTCTGTCACCGTAGAAGATATGGTTACCTTTGCCAACTTAGGTTGGTTATAAAATGCAGAATAGCCATAGTATTGAGGATATTTTTCAAATGTATAATACTTATTTTGATAAGAAATATTACGACCTATATAGACTTCTTCCAAAGGACAAGACAAAAACAAGCCACGACCATAATTTGATTTATAGTCTGTATCGTAGTATGCACCTAAAACAAGTTTCTGTGTCCCATCCTCAAACCTAATTCTTTTAAGTGAAGTGCAGCCACGGAATGCCGAACAGCTTTCTTTTCCTATTTGCACAACAGTACTTGGAACACTAATCGATTCCAACATTTTACAATTAGCGAAAGCCTCATTACCAATCTCCGTCACAGAATAAGTTATTCCCTTATAAGTCACACTCTCAGGAATAACAACATCAGCAGGAAGCAAGGCATAGTTATTACTCCCTGTCGTTTCATAAGTCACCGTTGCCGTACGATTGGACGTATCCAAGTCATAGTACAACCCATTAATAAGCGTGCTTGCATGAACTACGCTCAAACATAGTGTTGAAAGCCATAAAAGAGCCAAACAACACACTCTTTTAAAGAAATCTTTTTCCATTGTATTTTGTTTTAATTATTTTTACTCAATTCCTTTAATTGTTCAATTCTTTCTTTTTTTAGAGTTTGCTTGTCTCTAATAGAATAATATACGCCAACAAAAAAAGCTGCAAGAGCTAAAATTGGAACAATTATTGGCACAAATAAATCTCGCAACCAGCTATCATCTGTCTTATGCTCATACAATAGCATAATACGTATACCGACTACTAACAACACTACTGATAGCCAATAACATACCAAACTTATCTGCAAAAATCGCACAGATTCGCTCACCTTATTTTTAGTTTTATTTTCCATTTTCCCACTTTTTATAACATTCAAAACTATCTAACCTCAATTTTTCTTTCTCTTTTTCCGAAAGTTGTCCTTTCCGACTTTCAAGATTGGTACCTTTCCATTCTATAGCTAAATTTGCTTGCATTAGAGCAACAAACTTTTCAAATTGTTCGTTACTAACCTTACCTTTGGCTTGATAAAGCAGGTTTAACTGTTTTACAACTTCAATATCCACATAAGATTCAGGTTTGGTGGAGTTGCACATCAAAAGTAGTTTGTAATAATAGTACTCCAATTTGTGCCCTTCAAATTCGTCAACCTTAAAAGATTCATTTTTCAATGCCAATAAACCACAAAAACAAGCAGCACACTCTCTCCAATCCTTGATAAAGTTGAGACGCTCCTTGGTTATTGTATCATTGAATTGCTGCCGTTTAAAAATCCAACAGCTTACTATTGCGCTTACTACCGCTGCAATAATGCCCGAAGTTATATTACCTATGATATTCATATACTTTCATATAAGTTTACGTTGTGAAGGCAAAGGTAAGGAGATTATTTGAAACTATCAAGTCCATAATGGTTCATAAGGTAAAAAAGTTGCCTTGCGCTGGCTCACTGCTATTTTCCGCAGCTATCATTTCGGAAAATAAACAATATGAGAACGCATAACAAAACAATAAAATAATGCTAAGAGTGGTCAACTAAAATCGGAAAAACACAAACTAAAAACGGTAAACCACAATGAATTTGTTTCCGCATCCTTATCATTTCTCCGTTCGAAGCCTCTGAACGTACATTCAAAGACGTTGAACGAAAATATAGGATATACTAACACTTTCATAAGGGTGTGTCAACTCTCTTGTAAGGATGCAGAAACCCTTCCATACAGTTTCTTCCCCTTTTGATTGCAGTTTTTCAACTGCATAAAGCAGAATTATAACACAAAAAATAAGGAAAACACACAAATGAACCAAAGTGAACTTGCATAATTCCAAGATTCTTTCTACCTTTGCAGAAGTTAAGGCGGCACTCGGCAATCTGAAAGCAAGCTTTCATTGCGCTCGTTTGCATTACCTTTGCAGAAGTCTAACTGCATAAACATAATACACATAACTATAAATCATAAAAGTAAATGGTAAACTTCAAATACATATCTCTATGCATTTGCACCCTACTTACAATAGCAGCATGCTCTACCGATGGCGGAAACGGGACTGACCCTGTACAGCCTTCTCCTACAACTAAGGAGAAACTGCCCATCAGTATCAATACGTCTGTTGCGACTCGCGCAACGGACGAAGCTTTTGAGGTAGGTGATCAAATTGGATTGTTTGTTGTCAATCGAGAGGCAAACGGTACTGCCAACAGTTTGAAAACTCTCGGCAATTATATAGACAATATGCAGTTCACCTACGATGGAACTTGGAAAGCAGCCTCATCCATCTATTGGAAAGACGAGACTACCCATGCCGACTTCTATCTGTATTACCCTTACCAGAAATACATAAACAATGTGACTGCCGTGCCGGTACAAGTGAAGGCCGACCAAAGCGACCTTGCCGATTATAAGAGTAGCGACATGCTGATTGGCAAGACATTAGATGTCGCTCCTACAGATCAAGCTGTGAAGATAGAAGCCAAGCACATGATGAGCCAAGCCATCATCACGCTGAAAGCTGGCAATGGCTTTACCGACGCATCGCTTGCATCATCCCTTGTGAATGTCAGAATCAATGGACTCAAGAGTACTGCCTTGGTCAACCTCTCCACCGGCGTAGTCACCGCAACAGGAAATGATACAGACATCATTCCATTAAAGGAAGATTGTATCTACAAGGCTATCATCGTACCTCAAGACGTAAAAGAAGGGAATTTCATTACCATCAACGTAGATGGCAGCAACTATTACCTTGCAAGAAACTCCAAATTCCACGCTTTCGAGAAGGGGAAAAAATATAATTTCACCGTCACACTCAGCAAAACGAGCAGTGGAATCAATGTCAACATCTCTCAATGGGAAGATGACGGTATAGACTACGGCGGAACTGCCAACTAAAAAGGACATATCAATGAAATTATCGAAATACACCTTATTATATATATTACTCGTCGGAATCGTGATACTGACAGGATGCAGCGACCACCTTTTCGATGATGAAATACAGGCAGACAGCAATCGCATCTTGCTGTCAGGAGATATTGAGCAACTTGCCGTTACCCGAGTAAACGACAATGGGTTCTGTGATGGCGACAAGATGGGTGTCTATATCGTAGATTATGAGGGTGACTACCCTGGCACATTGAAAGTGAGCGGCAACCGTGCCGACAATGTACAACACACCTTCGACGCATCACAGAACAAGTGGAATTCTGCCTACGACATCTACTGGAAAGACAAGCATACCCACGTAGATATCTACGGCTACTACCCTATTGCCAATCCTGAGAGCATAGAAGACTGCTCATTCGAGGTACAGAAAGACCAAAGCAAAGAATCGAAAGATGGTGAAATGGGAGGCTATGAAAGTAGCGACTTCCTCTGGGGGAAAGTTGCTGATGTCACTCCTACCGCCAACACGATTCGCTTGCCTTTGACCCACCGCATGTCGAATGCCAAGGTGACCTTGGTGAAAGGTTCCGGTTTCACCGACGAGGAGTGGGCAAACACCGAGAAGACGGTTCTGACTGCCAATGTAGCTCGTAAAGCAAGCATCAACCTTTCCACAGGAGAAGTAAAAGTAGCTGGCAGTGTGGAGAACACCGCCACCATTCCTTCCAGACATAACAATGAATGGCGCACTATCGTCATTCCACAGACTATACCTGCAGGCACTACCCTCTTCAGTATCACCATAGGAGGAGAGCCATACAAGTTTTCTAAATCCGGCGACTTCACTTACCAAGCAGGAAAGATGATGAACTTCGGCATCAAGGTGGATAAACTATCTACAAGCGGAGATTACAAGTTGACATTGATCAGCGAGAGCATCACCCCTTGGGAGAGCGACCTCGTGAGTCATAATGCCACTGCCAAAGAATACATTATCATCAACTCTACTCCTGGAGGATTGAAAGATGCCATCGAGGCAGCACATAAGGACTATACCCAAGTAAGAAACCTCAAGATTACGGGAGAAATCAACTCCAAAGACTTCTACTTCATGCGTGATTCCATGCCTCGCCTTTCTGCCTTAAACCTAAAGGAAGTTCGCATCAAGGCTTATGGAAGAAATGAAGAATACGAAGAAAATCAGGACGATCAAATCCCAAACAGTGCCTTTTACTTCATCCAAACCACAGGAGGAAGCAACAGCCTCAACAGGCTTATACTGCCTGACCACCTCAAGTCTATAGGCTCAAATGCCTTTTATGGTTGCAAATACCTCACGGGGTCTTTGGTCATTCCGGAAGGAGTAACTGAGATACGTCGTGGAGCTTTCAAAGGATGTACTGGTCTCAATGGCACCTTGACCCTTCCTTCTACTCTCAAGAAATTAGGGAATCGAGGCGAGGATGACATGCAAGACGAAGGAACAGATTACTACGGAGGAGTTTTCCAAGGTTGTAATAATCTCACAGGAAATCTTAGGTTGCCAGACAACCTAGAACTTATCAGAGGATATTGCTTTGCAGGTTGTTCAGGATTCTATGGTGAACTAAAGTTGCCCTCACATCTTAAGAGAATAGCGAACTGCGCTTTCCAAGGTTGCTCGGGGCTCACAGGATCACTGACCATCCCACAAAACATCGTGTCCATCCCTTCCGAGGCCTTCCACGGATGCGGATTCAATGGAACCCTCTCCCTGCATGACGGCATCATCAACATTGCCAATGACGCTTTTGCCGACTGTCATTTCAGAGGAGAGCTTCGCTTGCCAAAAAGCCTGAAAGTCATCTCCGACAATGCTTTCGGCAACAATGATTTTTCCGGCGAATTGAAGTTACCTTCAAGCATCGGTCATATAGGCAGCAGAGCCTTCGCCAACAACTGGAGATTAATGGGCACTATAGAATTTCCGGAAGATATGCAAAGCATTGGGGAATTTGCTTTTGCCAACTGTAAAATGATAGAAGGTATCATCTTTCCGGAGTCCATGGAAACCATACGGCAAAATGCCTTCAGTGGATGTTACGGCATCAACTCCATCATTTGTCGTGGCGACATGCCTGCCTATATAGAGGAGAATGCTTTCGAGGGAATTGCCAAGGACAATTTCACGCTCGAAGTACCAGAGTCTGCCATCGCCCAATACCAGACTGCCAACGGATGGCGTGACTTCAAGCGCATCGCTGCCCACCATGAGTTGGTTTGTCGCCCATCCGTGGCTTGCGCTCTCAGCACTGAGCACAAGCAGACCTTGACCATCAATGCCGAGGGAGAATGGGAGGTAGCGAGCAAACCAGACTGGTGCAAGGTCTCTCCTTCCAACGGAAACAAGAAGACGGAAGTGACATTGACCATCAAGCCGATGGCAAAAGGGGCTGGCAACCGTAATGGAAAAGTTGTATTCCGACTGAAAGACAAGGAATACACGCACGAGTGCAATGTATCGCAATATGGATATGAATATGGTGAGGACGAATGGGTTACCTTACAAAAGGCTACAAAGGGCAAAAACGGTGGCATCAATATCGTATTGATTGGTGATGGATACAATGCCAAGGACATTGCTAATGGTGATTATCTGAAGAATATCCAGCAAGAAGTGGAATATTTCTTTGGTATCGAACCTTACAAGACATATCGTGAATATTTCAACATCTACACAGCCATGCCGCTATCTACAGAAAGTGGCATCGGAACTGTGAACACGATCCGTTACAATCGCTTCAATACGACCTTTACTGCGGGCGTAGGTCTGAAAGCTGATTATGATGAGATCTTCTCTTACGTATTAGGTGCGCCTACCGTCAACAAGGCCAACTTGAACCAGACGCTTATCATCATCATACCGAATTCTACCGATTATGGTGGTATCACCCAGATGTGGGCAGATGGCTCAGCCATCGCTTTTTGTCCTCTTAGCACGTATGACTATCCACTCGACACTCGTGGAGTCATCCAGCATGAGGCAGGCGGTCATGGATTTGGCAAGCTCGGCGATGAATACATTTATCACAATGCTTTCATTGATGCCTGTGGCTGTTCTTGCTGTGGGCACGTGGACGAGTTCAACTGGGCTAAGAGTCTCGGATGGTACGACAACCTTTCGCTTACGGGCAAAATGCACGAAGTGGATTGGAGCCACCTCATCTACGACGACCGCTATAGCGATATCGTGGATATTTACGAGGGTGGATTCATGCACACCAGAGGCGTTTTCCGTTCGGAACCGAACTCTTGCATGAACAACGACATTCCTTACTATAGCACCATCAGCCGTGAGAGCATCGTGAAGCGTATCAAGCAGTACGCTGGAGAGACTTTCACTTTCGAGGATTTCGTGAAGAATGACAAGCGAGACGCTGGTGTGGTGGAGAGTCGTGCCTTCGGAATGAATGGAGATGAACGAATAGCAGGAACTTACCAGCACACTCCTGTCTTCCACAAGGGAAGTCCTCTGAAAATGCAAAAAGTAAGAAGACGCAAATAACTTCTTCTCATTCATAAGAAAAAAGAAATATAAAAAGAAGAAATATGAGACGAAACCATATCATCAAACATACGTGCATAGCATGGAGCCTCATCTTAGGTTTAGCATCTTGTGGAAACGAAAGTCTTCAAGATGCTCATTCCCTGGATGCAAAATCGACTCCGATGACCTTCATGGTAAGTCACCCAGGAAAGAAAATTACCCCCAAGAATACACGTGCTACGGAAACTGATTTTGAGAAAAATGACAAGATAGGACTTTTCGTAGCAAAAGCCGACTCACCTCTCGAAATCGGTGGAAACCTCGTGAACAATGCTGCCCTCACCTACGATGGCGGCAAGTGGACCCCTGCCCATACTCTGTATTGGGACGAAGGCACTTACAATGCCTATGCTTACTACCCTTATATCAATAAATTGAGTAGTATCGAGGACCAACCGTTCAATGTGAGTACAGATCAAAGTACCCATAAATCAGGGACGACACTCGGCGGATACGAAGCAAGCGATTTGCTCTTTGCCAAGACCGAAGGGATTGCAGCTTCAACGGCACCAGTACCTCTCAACTTCAAGCATATCATGAGCAAACTGACCATCAGGCTCATCAAGGGAGAGGACTTCGAAGGAGAGATGCCAACGACTGCCGATGTGTATGTTCATAACACCATTCCATCAGCTACTATCGACCTACAGGCAGGGGTGGCAACGCGCTATATGAAAGGCAACCGCCAGTCCATCATTGCCCATCAAGATGACAACCACATATATTCCGCTATCATCGTTCCGCAACGAATTGAGAATCGCATGCCGCTCATCGAAGTCGTAATGAAGGGCGTAAGCTATCTCTTTGAAAGCAAGTTCCAGTTTAAACCAGGAACAGAGCACCTCGTCAATCTTATCATTTCGGACAACCCTGACCAAGTGAAGATTGAAATTGGTGGAGAAATCCAGAACTGGCAATAGTATCAGCTATAAGAAAAAATATCATAGAAATAGAAAATAACAGACTATCATAACGAATGAGAAAAACGATATATGTTTTGTCTTTACTAATTCTCGTTCTCGGAACATGGCTTGTAGTTTTGTGGCTTCCGTCATTCACACCTCAGGAAGATGACAGACAAGAAACAAGATATGGTCTGAACGAAGGACTGGAATTGGTGGAACAAGACAACGGAAAGGAAGGCAAGCGATATGTCGTGGAGGATGCCGACGGCAAGGAACTGTTCGTCATACCCCTGCGCAACAGTCTGCTCGACACTCGCTTTCGCAATGGACAGTTACGGTTTCGGGAACAAGTCACGCATCGAGAAGGTTTCATTGACCGACAAGGTATGGTGACATTCACACATGATGGCTTTGTTTCCATTCATGAGAACAATAAGAACCTGAAGACAAGTTCCGCCAACACACTGTCAGAAGATCCCTCTAATACAAGTACGACCTACCAAGGGACAACAACTACCGTACACGAGGGAACATCTATGCTGCGATCGAACGAGCTGTCCAATAGGAGCAAAACGCTCTCACAAGTGAACCTCCACACGATGGCACAAAACAACCCCTTCTACAAGGAAGCAGCCAAAATCATGCAAGGCAAGTTGAATGAGACCGACGCCAACCGACGCCACACTATCCTCAACTACTGCGAGCATTTCCGCACCGCTTACACCACCAAAGACATTGATTTTCTAAGACAGGTGTTTAGCGACAAAGCACTTATCATCGTGGGCAATGTAGTAAAGACTGCAGCAAATGACAATAAGATACAAGCTGAGAATAAGGTGACATACGCCATCCATTCCAAGCACGACTACATCAAACGTCTCGGCAAAGTGTTTGCGACAAACCAAAAGATAGATGTCAAGTTCTCCGGCTTTCGCATCATGCGACATCCTACCATGGACGGCATTTATGGTGTAACTCTGAGACAACAATACAAGAGCGACCGATACAGTGATGACGGTTATCTCTTTCTGTTGTGGGATTTCAGAAACAAATCGATGCCACTCATCCATGTCAGAACATGGCAACCTGCCTCTACGGTAGGAGGAAAAGGAGACATCATCAACATTCAAGACTTCAATTTACAATAAAGTTCTATATAAGAAATAAGGCTTACATATAATATAATAAGGTATGAAGTTTCAAGAAATCATCAAAAGGATAAAGGAAAGAAAAGCGGGAGTCGTGATTGCCATCATGTCCTTACTGCTTATGCCCTTCTCCTGTTCAGCCCAAGACTTCTCGGTGGCAAGTTTCCGCTTGTTGCCCAACGACGTAAGTGCCTTCATTGACAATGTACGCGACCTCAATGACGAGGCTTGTGCCCTCATGAAGATAGAGGCTCCAAGCGACTTTGCTTTCTCCACCCCATTAGGAATTGTGAAACGCAAGGACGAAGTGGGCGAAATATGGCTTTATCTACCCAAAGGTACGAAGATGCTAACCTTGAAACACCCGGAATGGGGAGTAATCAGAGACTACAAGTTGGACAAGCCATTAGAGAGTCGTATGACCTACGAGTTGAAACTCAACCTCCCCAAACCTACTATCACAGAAGTTCACGACACCATCGTAGAAGTAAAGACCGTGACCGACACGATAACGATATCACGAACTAAGCCCAAGATGCCACTCTCCATCTACACATTGGCTACCGTGGCACTCCACCAAGACGGTCCATCATACGGAATTTTCTTTGCTATGATGAAACGCCATGGTTTCTACCTCCATGCAAGCAGCGACTTGCGAACCATCGGGAATACAGAAGGTAATTGCCAAAAAGACGGAAGCATCAATGCCAATGGCACTAAGCCCTACTTCACAGGCGAGACACGACATAGCAATTACACGCTGACCCTTGGAGCCATCCACCATATAAGTCGCAACATACGATTATTCGAGGGCATAGGATACGGACGATGCGCAACGGCCTGGCAAAGGAGTGAAAGCGAAGGTGGCGGTTATCTACTCAACGAAGGATTGACCCATAAGGGCATATCAGCCGAAGCAGGCGTACTTGCTTCCTTCAACAGGTTTACGATGACAGCCTCCACCATTACCATTGCAGGAAAACAATGGGAAGGTTGTATCGGATTAGGAATCAAAATATTTTAAAGAAGTGAAACATCTTATCATCAATCTTGCGATTATCATACTCTTGGCTTCATGCAGCAGCGACAAGCCATCTTACCTGGAGCCAAACCTATCGACTTTGGCTGCTACCGACATCACTCGAAATGAAGCGACCCTGAACGGTATTGCCGAAATAGAAGGAGATGCTGACATGCCTCAACTCTATTTCAGATATGGAACAACGGAGAATATGGACCAGACTGTCCCTATCACAACAGAAAGCGAAAAGATATCAAAGCAAAACAACGTCTCCGTTCGTCTGAAAAATCTCATTGCAAGCAACACCTATTATTATATGTTGGAAGGCAGCAATGGGCGAACCATCACATCTGGAAACATCATAAACTTTACGACACTACCCAACGAGAAACCAAAGGTAGGAAATACAACATTGTTAAGTCATGGACCAACAAGTGCCTTCGTCAGTTACGACATCTTGGAAGATGGTGGAGAGAACATTACCGAAACAGGATGCTACTACGAATTGGCATCCAAGAACCCAACTGGTCCACAGGCTGAAAAAGAGAACATCGAGAAAGAACTTCCAAGCAGAAATGCCACGAAAGAAATTCTTACCAACTACTCTGGAGGCTTGGGACAACAGAAACTCCTTATAGACGAACTTACTCTCAATACGACCTATAAGATTTGGCCGTATGCCAAAAGCCGTATGGGAGAAACGATCGGTGAGTGTATCACCTATACGACAACAAGCGATGCCATCATGCTAAAAGAAGCGGGTGAACTGCAGTCCCTTTTGGGCAACAATCTATATGATTATACATCACTCACCTTGGCAGGTCCAATGAATGGAGACGACCTGAATTGCCTCAGAAAGATGATGGGTAGAAACTTGGACGAGACCGATACTCCTGGCAAATTAGCCTACATAGACATGACGGATGTGAAGATTGTGGCAGGAGGCGGACCATACGGGGCAAACAGATATGTACAAGACCACGTCATCGGACAAGGACTTTTTGCCAACTGCGATTATCTCACAAAAGTTATCCTACCTACTGATGTCACAACCATCGAAAAGGATGCCTTTATGAATTGCAAGTCACTCGCCAAGATAGAGATACCAGCTTCGGTAAGCAATCTGCTTCCATCCTGCGGTTGTACGGCGCTGAGAGACATAGAAGTTTCAGAAGCCAACTCCAACTACAGCAGCGTCAATGGAGTGTTACTCAATGAACAACAAACCAACATCTTATGGTTTCCAATGGGCAAACAAGGAGAATATTCCTTGCCAAGCACCATCACTTCTATCGGTAACTATGCCTTCAAGGAATGCAGCATCGAGACATTCATTCTTCCTGACAACATGAACAAAATAGGTCAAGGGGCTTTTATGGACAGCAAGGTGAAAGAAGTAAAGTTACCTGCCAATCTGAAACGAATCCCAACAAGTACTTTCCAAGGTTGCAAACAGTTGAAAGTAGTAAGGATAGGCAGTAAGACAGAGGCTATTTCCGACTATGCCTTCGACCTCTGCCCTCTCACCGACATCTATATAGAGGCAACACTTCCACCTGTATGCAGTTTACATGCCTTCACCACAAGAGGCACCAGTTTTCTCAATACCTGCATCGTTCATGTGCCAACAGGAAAAGCTGCATTCTACAAAGGAGATGTCATTTGGAAACAATTCAAGAACATCAAAAGTGACTCTTCCAAGTGATAAAACAACAGATAAAAAAGGACTATAAAAACGACAGATTATGACGACTCCAGAAATAGAAGAATTGAAATCGCTCATCGAGCAAAAATACGGAAAGATGCTCTGTACCACTACAGACTTCGAGGAGTTTTCTATCTACCTCAAACAAAAATGGGGCAAGAGCATATCCTCCTCCACCCTCAAACGCCTATACGGTTACGTAAACGACGACCACAAGCCAAGAAATATAACACTTGATGCCCTGGCTCAATATATAGGTTACAATAACTACGCAGAGTTTACAAAATGGCTGAAGAACAGCACGAAGTATAACTCATCCTTTTTTATGGCACAACAAGTGATAAGCAACGACCTGCAAGAAGGAAAGGAAATATCCATCGGTTGGAGTCCCAACCGAATACTGCGATTACGCTATTTGGGCGAAAGCACCTATGAAGTCCTGACATCTGAAAACAGTAAGTTGCAGGTAGACGACAAGTTTGTCACAGGATGCTTTATCAAGGAGCAGCCTCTATATCTGCCTTATATCGAAAGAAAAGGCAAACGAACCGCAGCCTTTGTGGCAGGAAGGAATGGCGGTCTCACACTTATCAACGTCATGAAGTAATAATCACTCTTGAACTTTCGCATGTGGCTGAAGTACGGGCTGAAGGCCCAAAAGCTCCTAGCCCAGGGCATCGCCCGCAAGCAGCACGCCCTGTTTTACTCTAATTGAGCAAGCTTTGAGCGTATTTTTTAACGTTAATT
>OGRU01000060.1_pt1 | contig 98135 bp, 78 predicted proteins | sample 1553541 | NCBI WGS metagenome assembly OGRU01 (sample SAMEA2580068, study PRJEB22360) | human gut metagenome | biome: human gut; feature: human-associated habitat; material: faeces | place: Denmark | collected 2008/2010
AAAGCCTTTGAATGTCCGTTCAGAGCCTTTGAATGTCCGTTCAAAGCCTTTGAACAGAGATTTCAATGTGGTTTAACGATTTTAAAGTAACTACTTATGGCTATAGGGGGTGCTGAGTAGTTACTTTATTTCGCAACAACGTGAATTAAATATAATCATCGTTCAGAAAATGAAAATATTCTCTTTTTCTTTTCGCAAACTCAGAAAAATGCATTATCTTTGCATAAGATATATTAATTATTATCATGTCGATTCATTTAAACCAATAATAGCTTATGAGTGATAGTGTTGTAATTATTCCTACTTATAATGAAAAGGAGAATATCGAGAAGATTATCCGGGCCGTGTTCGGTCTGGAGAAAGACTTTGATATCCTTGTTATTGATGACGGAAGCCCCGACGGTACTGCTGCCATCGTGAAGGAACTGATGGCTGGCGAGTTTGCCTCCCGTCTCCATATCCTTGAGCGAAAGGGCAAGTTGGGACTGGGTACAGCCTATATCACTGGCTTCAAATGGGCGCTTGAGAAGGGGTATGAGTTTATCTTCGAGATGGACGCAGACTTCAGTCATGATCCCAATGACCTGCCACGACTCTACGCCGCGACTCACGACGAGGGATTCGATGTGGCTGTGGGCTCGCGCTATGTCTCGGGTGTCAACGTGGTGAACTGGCCCATTGGTCGTGTGCTGATGAGCTATTTTGCCTCGAAGTATGTGAGAATGGTCACGGGATTCAAGGTGAATGATACTACGGCAGGTTTCGTATGTTATCGTCGCAAGGTGCTGGAAACCATAAATCTTGACGAGATCCGTTTCAAGGGTTATGCCTTCCAGATAGAGATGAAATACACTGCCCACAAGATTGGCTTCAAGATCAAGGAAGTGCCCGTAATCTTCGTCAACCGACGTGAGGGTACGAGCAAGATGAGCGGTGGAATCTTTGGTGAGGCTTTCTTTGGTGTGATGCGCCTGCGCTGGGATGGATGGTTTAAGAAATATCCCAAGAAGGTGTAGAGGGCGAAGACTGAAGAGAAGTGGAAATACAGGAAATAGTACATATTTTTGAGCGGTCGCCCCAGGCGAAGGCGCTCCTGAAATTATTGGATAGAAAAACGCAGAAGACCGTTTTCCTCAGTGGATTGGTGTGTTCTTCTGCGCCTTTGTTTTTTGCCGCTGTCAAAGAGCGGTTGGCTCGCCCGGTGCTCTTCGTGCTCAATGATGCCGACGAGGCGGGCTATTTTTATCATGACCTGGTGCAGATACTGGGGCAGGATCAGGCTTTCTTCTTTCCTTCTACTTACAGGCGTGCTGTGAAATACGGACAGAAGGATGCTGCCAACGAGATATTGCGTACCGAGGTGCTGGCACGATTGGCATCCTCGCAGCCACTCTATGTCGTTACTTACCCCGATGCTCTGGCAGAAATGGTGGTGTCGAAGAAGAATCTCGACGAGCGTATCATTAAGCTCGCAGTGGGAGACCAGGTGTCGCTGACAGACATCTCGCATCAACTGCGTGACTTCGACTTCATGGAGACAGATTATGTCTACGAGCCTGGTCAGTTTGCCATTCGAGGCAGCATTCTCGATATTTATTCCTACAGCTGCGAGTTTCCTTTCCGCATCGACTTCTTCGGTGACGAGATAGACACCATACGTACTTTCAGCATTGAGGACCAGTTGTCGCGCGACCGGCGTGAGAGTGTGGAGATTGTACCCGAACTCTCGCTTGCTGAGGGCGAGAAACTGCCCTTCCTGCATTTCCTCGACAAGCGGGCTGTGGTGGCGATGAAGGACTTTACGTTCGTCTATGACCGTATAGACCAGATATACAAGGAGGGTTTCTCCTCGCAGAGCATGGTGGAACAGATGGAGGGAGCCACCGAGGTGGAGGCGGAACGGATAAGACGCGCCATGAAGAAAGAGCTGAACCTGTCATCGGCCCTGCAGTTTCAGCAGGGTGTGGCGGAGCGCCAGCGCATAGAGTTTGGCATCGCCGAACAGGGTGTGGCGGAGCGCAAGACAGAGGAGGCTGCCGACGTGGTGCCGTTCCATATCGTGCCTCAGCCCCTGTTCCATAAGAATTTCGACCTGATAGGTCAGATGATGGAAGACTATCTTCTGCAGCAGTACACCTTATATATATTGGCCGACAGCAGCAAGCAGCAACAGCGACTCAAGGATATTTTTGAGAGTGAGGAACTGAAGCGCTATCAGGTGAGGTTTGTGCCCGTGGACAAGACCCTGCACGAGGGCTTCATCGACAACGACAAGAAATGCTGTTTCTTTACCGACCATCAGATCTTCGACCGATTCCATAAGTACAGTCTGCGATCGGACTCAGCACGTGCCGGCAAGATGGCGCTCACGATGAAGGAGTTGCAGGAGATGGAGCCGGGCGACTATATCGTGCACGTGGATTTCGGCATCGGAAAGTTTGGCGGACTGGTGCGTGTGCCGGTGGGCAACAGCTATCAAGAGATGATACGCATCGTCTACACGAACAACGACAAGGTGGATGTATCCATCCACTCGCTCTATAAGATCAGCAAATACCGCAGCGGCGATACGGGCGAGCCGCCCCGACTATCGACCCTCGGCACGGGTGCCTGGGACCGACTGAAGGAGAAGGCGAAGAAGCGCATCAAGGACATCGCACGCGACCTGATCAAACTCTATGCCCGCCGCCGTAAGGAGAAGGGATTCGCCTTCAGCGCCGATTCCTATCTGCAACATGAGCTGGAGGCCTCGTTCCTATACGAGGACACGCCCGACCAGAACAAAGCCACCATGGACGTAAAGGCCGACATGGAGAGCGCACGACCCATGGACCGACTGGTGTGCGGCGATGTGGGCTTCGGAAAGACGGAAGTGGCGATACGCGCAGCCTTCAAGGCTGCATGCGACAGCAAACAGGTGGCTGTGCTGGTGCCTACCACGGTGCTGGCTTTTCAGCACTACCAGACTTTCAGAAACCGACTGGAGGGAATGCCGGTAAAGGTGGACTACCTGAGTAGGGCACGCTCCGCCAAGGAGACCAGACAGTTGCTGGAAGACCTCAAGGAGGGCAGGACAGACATCGTAGTGGGGACGCACAAGCTGATTTCAAAGACTGTGAAATGGCATGACCTCGGTCTGCTCATCATCGATGAGGAACAGAAGTTCGGCGTCAGCACCAAGGAGAAGCTGCGCCAGCTGAAGGTGAATGTCGACACGCTGACGATGAGTGCCACACCTATACCCCGCACTCTGCAGTTCTCGTTGATGGGTGCACGCGACATGAGCATCATGCGCACGCCGCCGCCCAACCGATACCCGATACAAACGGAGGTGGTGACCTTCAGTGGTGATACCATGGCAGATGCCATCAACTTCGAGATGAGCCGTAACGGACAGGCGTATGTCGTCGTCGACCGTATATCGAAGCTCATGGAGTTGAAACTGATGATAGAAAAGTACGTGCCCGACTGCCGCGTGGCGATAGGACACGGGCAGATGAAGCCCGAGGAACTGGAGAAGGTCATTATGGGATTCATGAATTACGACTACGATGTGCTGCTCTCGACAACCATTGTGGAGAACGGTATCGACATATCGAACGCCAATACCATCATCATCATCAATGCCCATCACTTCGGTCTTAGCGACCTGCACCAAATGAGAGGCAGGGTGGGGCGTAGCAACAAGAAGGCTTTCTGTTATCTCGTGGCTCCGCCGAAGAGTACACTGACACTCGATGCTCGCCGCCGACTGGAGGCGTTGGAGACCTTCTGCGATCTGGGAAGCGGGTTCAACCTCGCCATGCAGGACCTCGACATTCGCGGTGCCGGCAACCTGCTTGGCTCGGAGCAGAGCGGATTCATGGAAGACCTGGGGTACGAAACCTATCAGAAGATCCTGTCGCAGGCTGTCACCGAACTGAAGAATGAGGAGTTTGGCGACCTGTATCAGGAGGAGATGGACGAGGGACAGCAGCTCACGGGTGACGACTTCGTGGATGACTGTTCTATCGAGAGCGACTTAGAGATGTATTTCCCCGACACCTATGTGCCGGGAAGCAGCGAGCGAATGTTGCTTTACAGGGAACTGGACCGCATAGAGAATGACGACGACCTGGCTGCTTACCGAAAGCGAATCATCGACCGCTTTGGACCTGTGCCCCATGAGGGTGAGGAACTGATGCACGTGGTGAGCTTGCGACGCCTCGGCAAACGCTTGGGCTGCGAGAAGATCATGCTCAAACAGGGTACTATGCAAATGCAGTTTGTAAGCAACGTGCAGAGTCCGTTCTATCGCAGCACGATGTTCTCGAAGGTTCTCAACTATGCCACTTGCCACGTACAGCAATGTGCGTTGAAAGAGAAGAACAACAAGCGATTCCTTCGTATCGCCCGCATCACGAGTGTGGAACAGGCTGTCGCCATTCTCCAGGAAATACAAAAGTAAAATCAAGAATACAAGAATAAGATAAAGTGTAAGACTAAGAATAACAATAACAATCACAATCAATATCAACTTAAAAATTATGAGACAGAAAAAGTTCATCCTACAGGAAAAAGACATTCCTACACAGTGGTACAACATTCAGGCAGAAATGCCTAACAAGCCATTGCCACCACTTAATCCGCAGACCCACAAGCCCATGACGGCTGAGGACTTGTCGCACGTGTTCAACCTGGAGTGTGCCAAGCAGGAGCTCGATACAGAACATGTCTGGATCGACATCCCTGAGGACGTGCAGGAGAAGTACACCTACTATCGTTCTACTCCGCTGGTGCGTGCCTACGGTCTGGAGGAGGCACTGGGTACTACTGCCCACATTTATTTCAAGAACGAGAGTGTCAATCCTTTAGGCTCTCATAAGATTAATTCGGCCTTGCCACAGTGCTACTACTGCAAGCAGGAGGGCGACACCAACGTCACCACCGAGACGGGTGCAGGACAGTGGGGCGCAGCCTTGTCGTATGCAGCCAAACTCTACGGACTGGAGGCGGCTGTGTATCAGGTGAAGATCACCATGCGTCAGAAACCTTATCGCTCCAGCATCATGCGTACCTTTGGCGCTACGGTGGAGGGTTCTCCATCAATGAGTACACGTGCCGGAAAGAACATCATCACACGCGACCCTCATCATCCTGGTTCACTCGGTACTGCTATCAGCGAGGCTGTCGAACTGGCTACTACCACTCCGGGCTGTAAGTACACACTGGGTTCGGTGCTCAACCATGTGGCTCTGCATCAGACGATCATCGGACTGGAGGCAGAAAAGCAGATGCAGATGGCTGGCGAATATCCCGATCAGGTGATTGCCTGCTTCGGTGGCGGAAGCAATTTCGGCGGACTGGCTTTCCCATTCATGCGTCATAATCTGAGCGGAGAGAAGAACACTGAGTTTATCGCAGCCGAGCCCGAGAGCTGTCCTAAGCTGACAAGGGGTAAGTTCGAATATGACTTCGGCGATGAGGCTGGCTACACTCCGCTGCTGCCGATGTTCACCCTGGGTCATGACTTCAAGCCTGCCAACATTCATGCTGGTGGTCTGCGTTATCATGGTGCCGGTATGATCATCTCGCAGTTGCTCAAGGATGGTTATCTGCACGGTGTGGACATTCCACAGTTGGAGTCGTTCCAGGCTGGTATGCTCTTTGCCCGTACCGAGGGAATCATTCCTGCTCCTGAGAGCTGTCATGCCATCGCTGCCACTATCCGTGAGGCGCTCAAGGCGAAGGAGAAGGGCGAGGAGAAGGTCATCCTCTTCTGTCTGTCTGGTCATGGTCTCATCGATATGCCTTCTTACGACAGCTACATCAATGGCGATCTGCAGAACTATTCTGTCAGTGACGAAGAGATAGAGCAGTTCCTCAAGGATGTTCCTAAAGTGTAATTTCTTGAGTAAACAAGTACTATAATTCTTGAAAACAAAAAATCCCCTGCAAGTTTGAACCTGCAGGGGATTTTTATGTTTTATGCTTTCAGCCATTCTTCGATGGCTGCAGAGATGACTTCGAAACTGGTGGTAGGCTCAAAGCGGGCAACAACCTGACCTTTCTTGTTGATGAGGAACTTGGTGAAGTTCCACTTGATGTCGGCACTCTCCTTGTAGTTGGGGTCGGCCTCGCTCAGCATCTTGTCGAGGACAGGGTAGAGAGGGTGTGACTCGTCCCAGCCAGCGAAACCTTTCACCTCCTTGAGGAACTTGTAAAGAGGAGCGGCGTCATCACCGTTTACCTTTATCTTCTTGAAGCGTGAAAACTCTGTGCCGTAAGTAAGCTTGCAGAATTGATGAATACTCTCGTCGGTACCGGGTGCCTGCTGACCAAACTGGTTGCAAGGGAAATCGAGGATTTCAAAACCTTGTGAGTGATATTTCTCATAGAGCTTTTCCAGTTCTTCATACTGTGGGGTGAAGCCACACTTCGTGGCTGTGTTGACGATGAGCAGCACCTCGTTGGCATACTCCTTGAGGGAAACGTCCTTTCCCTTTCTGTCCTTGACAGAGAATTCGTAAACGGTTCTCATTTTCTTTATGTATCTTTTTATAGTTTTAATCTCAGTTATCGTATCTTTAACGAGTGCAAAGATACGATTTTTCTTTCATATGTGTCTATAGTTACTGATATTTTTTTATAAAAAAATCCGGGAATTTCACAATCCCCGGATCACTTTGAATATTCCTTTCGTTGTTGAAGGAAAGGAGTATTCAAGAATTAAACTATCATTTAACTTTTCTAAGAACTGGTGCAAAGGTACTGCTTTCGTACAGAATCAAGGTGTAAATTCTCGTTTTTTTCGTGCACCAGGTATAAAAAAGTGTTATTACTTTGAATTTTCTCTATATTCGCTTGGAATGATACCCATTTCCTTTTTGAATACCTTCGAGAAATACTTAGGATCGCTGAAGCCCAAAGAGTAGGCGATGCTGCTAAGTGTTTCGTCGGTATTGCAGAGCAACTCGGTGGCACGCATGATGCGGATGTGGCGTACGAAGTCGATAGGCTTCATGCCCACAGCATTCTTGATCTTGCCGTAGAGCACGCTGCGGCTCATACCCATGGCTACGGCGATGTCATCGATTTTGAGGTCGGGATTGCTCATGTTCTCATTGATGAACTGTACGATCTTCTCGGTCAGAGCGTCCTCTTCCGTCATGCGCTTATTAGTAGCCGGGCTTCTGTTGTCGCCCTGTCCGGATGCTGTCTGTGGATATTCGTGCGTGATATGGAATTCGGCACCCTCTGCTCGTTGTATCTGTTTCAGCATGTCTTGCTGCAGGGCATGACGCTGATTGATGACAGCCTCGATGCGTCCCTTGAGGTAGGTGGCCGAGAACGGCTTGGTGAGATAACCGTCCACACCTTCCTCGAAGCCTCGCAGGTGGTCTTCCACACTGGCTTTAGCCGACAGTACGATGATAGGAATATGGGCGGTGTTGGTGTCCTGCTTGATGTAGTGTACCATCGTGAAACCGTCCATCACAGGCATGGTGACGTCGGTAAGGATGAAGTCGGGCATCTTGTTTCTTGCCATTACCAAGCCTTCCTTGCCGTTTTCGGCAAGCAGTACATTATAGTCTGTCTTGAGGATGGTGAAGAGGAACTGGCGCAGGTCGGGGTTGTCTTCTACGACGAGGATGGTGATGTCCTTTTCCGCCTGTTCTGTTTTGTCGTCCTCTTCTGTCTCTTCTACTTCCTTGAGATAGCCTTTGGCTGTCTTGTCGCTGATGCTGCCGTTGTTCTCGCTTGACACGAATGCCTGATCGCTTCCTTCGTCAAGATAGAAGTCGCTTCCGTTGTCAAACTTCAGCATCTTGTTGAGCATATTGAGCATCTCCTTGGCATTGCGCTGAACCATCTGCAGCAGGCTGCGGCTCTCGGTAGAGAGGTTGTCCTCCTTCTCTAACACCTCGTCTATCGGACCTCCGATGAGCGTGAGTGGAGTGCGAAGCTTGTGTGAAGCCTTGCTGAAGAACCTGTTCTTCATCTCGTTCATCTCGTGGTTGATGCGTTCCTTCTGCTGCTTGTTGTATGTGATGAAACACAAAGCCGTAACACCGGCAATGATGAGGATGATGAGCAGCTTGCCCCAGATGCTTTCCCAGAACGTCGGTTGCACGTCGAGTTCCAGAGAAGCCACGTGTTTGCTCCATTTGCCATGCGTATTGGTGGCGATGACCTTGAGCACATAGTTGCCATGCGAGATTCGGTTGAAGCCGATGCGGTTCTGTCCTCGAAGGTCGATCCATACGCCTTCGGGGGTATTTCCGTCGATGCGGTATTTATAGTACTGCTGGTACTTGCGTGTATAGTCGAGTGCGGCAAAGCTGATGGACAGGTTGCGTTTGTTGGCTGGGATGACTATCTTCTTCTGGTGCAGGATAGGTATGTACTCGTTGCTTCCGTTGTAGTGCAGCTCAGTGAAGATTATGCGGGGCTGATAGTCGGTCTGCTTCAGTCTCGCGGGGTTGAACGTCAGGCTGCCCGTAGCAGTGCCTACTGTGATGTTGTCGGTTACAGGGTCGTGAATGGGGCGTGCCTCCGAGAAGGTCATGTTGAGGTCGAAGTCGTTGGGACCGAAGACGGTCAGCTTCTTTGTCTTGGGGTTGTATTTATCGACACTCGACTCCCTGATGAGCCAGATGTTGCCACTGTTGTCCTCTATCATGCTCTGCACATTTCCCTCGCTGGTATTGATGAAATTGCAGTATCTCACCTTCAGATTGTCCTGCAGCAGGTTTTCGCTTGTTATCATGTCGAGGGTTCCTCCGATGCTCGATACATAGGTGTCGCCGTTGGAACGCATCAGGATGTAGTTGATGTCTGATGCGGTGAGCGATGTTGTGTCGTTCTCCCTGTAGGAAGTGGTATGGAATTGTATGTTTTTGGAAGGGTGCTTTTCTTCCTTGAAGGTGACGAGGCCGCCTGTGGTTCCGATGAGCATTTCGCCACTGGCGGTACAGGTGATTCTACGTACTTTACTGTAATGTTCCTTTGGCCATCTCAGTCCGTTACGAGGAGTAAGGAATGTGATGTTGCCCTGTGGGTCTTCACGCATAAGTGCCAAGCCTCCTCCGTATGTGGCTACCCAGATGTTGCCCTGTCGGTCGCTCACCACATCATAGATGCTGTTGCCCGGGAGGGAATTTCTGTCGGATGCATTGTAGCAGAAATGGCGCATGGTGTTTCGGTCATACAGATACAGTCCGTCGCCGTCTGTGCCTATCCACATTCTGTCCTTCATGTCTTGATAGATGGCATAAATACCTGAGCGTGTGAAGGGTGTCTGCTTCTGGCTGATCTGTCCGTTGGACTGCAGATAACCAATCTTTTTGAAGTGGCTGTCGCTGATCTTGAGGTGTCCCGACTTGAAACCATCCCAGTGGAATCCGTTGTTAGTGTAAGCCATGGCTCTTACTTCCGACTCTCCTTCTTCGAGCTTGGTCATGTTGTAGTTGTGGAACTTGAAGTTCATCTGCGTCAGGTCGTGTATGCCTATCAGCCAGAGTATGCCTTGATCTGAAACGACATATTTCGAGATATAAGGTATATAGAAGTTGCCTGACGAGTTGCTTTTCAGCATATAGGGAACGAGCTTTCCCGTCTTGCGGTCGTAGTAGCTGAAGGTGCCATAGTTGGGAATAGTCCACAGCGTGCCGTGCTCGTCTTCCATGATAAAGAAGTTGTTGCTTGTGGTACGGTCGGCTGGCGTTGGAGTGTCGGCATAGAGCCATCGGGCGGTCATTGTCTGAGGATTGATTACCGTCACGCCCTGTCCTTCGGTAAATGCCCATACCATGTTGTGCCCGTCTACGTAGGCTTTCTTCACTTCTGCTACGGGCTGATTGGGGTTCTGCACACTGATGACGTCGGTCTTGAATGTGCGTGGATTGTACACTACGAGTCCTATATTGGTAGCGATAATCAACTGATAACCAGTATTCTTCAGCTCGTTGATGCGAGTGACGCCTGCTGGCATGGGAATCCAGGAGAGATGGTTCTGCTTGTCGTAGACTGCCACCTTGCCATCAGTCGTGGTGAGGAAGATGGTGTTGCCCACTTCTCTGAACCACTTGAAGGGTGTAGAGGTATGGAAGTTCTTGCCGTAGATGAACGTTCCCTTGTCGGTGAGAATCCACTCTCGGCCTTGCTTGTCTTGCTTGATAAACCATACGTTGCCGCTTCGCAGTCCTTTTTCGCCCACCTTGATGAGCTCGGGCTTCATGCTCTCTATGTCCTTTCCTTGACCTACACGAATCAGGAAGTTCTGTTTGTGAGTCGTAATCCAGGTGTGTCCATTGGCGAGTGGATATATCTGGCTTGACTCCAAATGGATGCCGAAACGCTTGCAGAGCATCGTGCCAACCTTGATAAACTGGCATTGCTCTGTATCGAAGATGTATAGCTTGCGGTCGAAGGTGACTACCCACACATTGTTGTCTGGGCTTGGGAAGATGGCGAGTATGCGGTTGGTACTCATGATGTCGATGTCGTCGGGCTCGTCACGGAATGTCTTGAAATGATAGCCGTCGTAATAGGACAGACCATTTAAGGTGCCAAACCACATCATATTGTCGTAGCCTTGTGCCAAATCGGAAATGGAGTTGGCTGCAAGTCCATCGAGGATTGAAAACTTTCTGACATCGCAAAAGGGTTCTGCTGATGAAAAGATTGTTATAAATGATAGTATAATTAAAAAATGTAAGCGTTTCATGCTTTTTTTAATAAAGTTTGGTACAAAGTTAGGCATTAAACTTGATATTTCCAAACATTTTAGGGAAAATCCGCTTTTTAATAGGGATTTTTCCTTAAAATAATCTACTATTCCCTTTGCCCTAAGAAAAGAATAAGGTATCTTTGCACCAGAATTTAACGAAAATATTAACTTATAAACAAAAAGCGATATGAAAAAGATTACTTATTACTTCTCAATGATATTCTTGGCAGTCATGATGCTCTCGCTCACTTCATGTGATGAGGATGCAGAAATTGCTTATGCTCTCAATGGAAGTTGGAAAGGATATATGCAGACACAGCTGGATTATGATGGACGTTATTATCAGTCAAACATGTCTGAGGTAACTTTCAATTCGGGGTATGATTCTGGTGATGGTTACTGGATAGACTATTACAGCAATGCGCCCTGGGACTATGTGGCCAACCGCATTTACTGGAAGGTGAGTGGCACAACCATTTACATCACATTCCGTGACACGCAGGAGAAGGCTGTCATTCGTAACTATCATCTTGACGACAATGGTTACTTCTATGGCGATATAGATTTCAACAGTACGAACAGATGGATTAGCTTCCAGTTCGTCAAGGTCAATACGCCCGACTGGGACGATTATTACTGGTATGGTTCCGACGGCTGGTATAATTCTTGGGGATATTACGGCTACGCCAAGACACGCAGTAATAATAAGGAAGAACAGCAGGAGAGTGCTCAGGAGCAGAACGACAGCACCATGCTGCCGAAGCGATTCTTCCCGGAAAACAAATAAATTCTGATTAAACTACTATTGATATGAAAAAAGTATATACTTTGCTGACAATGGCTGTGATAGCTGCCATGTCGCTTACAATGACCAGCTGCGATGGTGATGATTATTGGTATGACCCTTATGGTTGGTACGATCATTATGACGACTGGGGATGGAACAACAATGATTGGAATAATGGTTGGCAAGGTGGTTCGCAGAATAATGGACTTGTGGAAGAGGCACAGTTGCTTACAGGCGAATGGTATGGACCGGTAACCTATTCTTATCTTTCAGATGATGGGCAGTCACGACAGACTGATGAGTTCTATGCCGATATGAAGTTCTTCCAATATGCTAACACTCGTGATGCTTTGAGTGGAGAGGGCGTGGAGACTGACTATAAGTATAACGATGATGGTTCTGTAGCGGATCAACAGACCTTGGAGTTTAAATGGTATATCGATGATAATTACGATATTTATATCCAGTATAAGAACTCTGGGGCTACGTTTGTCATGGACCATGGCTCTTCACAGGCAGGCTTCCACTTAGGTTATGAGAAAGGTCATGACAAGGATACTTTCTGGGGCTATATGATAGGTACGGGAAGTTCGAAGGGTGATGTGATTCATATTGACTTGGAACGTGTCAATCAGACCAGTCAGGCCAAGGCCTTCGGTTCTTCTAAGGCAAGCGAGAAGACGGTAGAGAGTTCTTCTTCGTTTGGAAAGGGTGCGACCATCAAGCCTCTTAAGGCAGACTCTTCTCGACTGAATAATCGGAGATAACGAAGGATGTTTTGATAAATACAAAGTTGCCATATAAAAAATCGCATGTTTCGACAGTTCTGTAATGAACTTTAGAAACATGCGATTTCTTTTTTGTCTTATTGAAGTATTACGTGTGTATAGGAAATCCAAGCTAAATGGCTATTATCCTTTGACTTCTTATTTTTCTATACTTCCCCAGTCGCTAAGTATTTTTTTGCTTTCTACATCCCGCTCGATATCGTCGGGAAGATTGCAGAAGAAGTCTATACCAGTCTTTGCTTCCAGATCCTTGATGCTCATGGTGTAATCAGACAGCTTGTCGTCTCCATGATATACATTGGTGTGTGGGAACCACATACCGATAGACTTGTAGTAAGCCTGTCCTTTGACCATCTTCTTGACGAGGACTGCCACAAAGAAATACTTCGGTACGATGAGCTTTCCCTTTATACGGGTTAGAATGTGTTCCTCCTTATCGATAGTTCCGCCCTTGCAAACATACATCGTGTCTTTATCGTAGAGTTTGAAGTTATGTAGATAGTTCTCCATCTTGATCCAAATACCTGAATATGGATGGTCTTTATGGCTTCCGTTAAACACAGCATATTGTGGCTGCATATTGGTGAGATAGAAAGTTTGATAGTTGACTTTGGAATTATACATACGATCGTTCGAAGGACAGATGTGTCCGTGGTCAAAGCCTGAACTGTAGATGTAGTCTTTCTCCCATCTGTTAGAAGCTGCCAAATCTGGGTCGTAGGGATATTGGTTGTCCTGGCTGTAATAACGTTTTATATTATCGGGATTGCCGCTGTTCTGTTTGGTGATGATGTAGCAAGACCAGCGCTGCGATTTCTTGTCGCAATCCCATTCTACTGAATAGTTTACGTTGTCCGGGTCGTACTGCTTGCTGTTGCCGTCATGATAAACACGGATAATGCTGTTTCCGCCTTTCAGTTTAGGAAACTCCAGTCGAGTGACAGCCTTGTCGGTTGTTACCTCGTTCTTGTTGGTGTTGATTTCATTAGACCCATTTCCGTCTCCGTCGTCGCTTCCGCAGGCTGCCATAGAGAGCACAGCGAGGAGAGCGAATAAATAAATCTTGATTTGTTTCATAACATAGTGAATGTTAGATGATAAAATAGATAATAAGATGTTAGGATGAATCTTATAAGAAGAGTGGGGTGATAAAGAAAAGTAAAAGGTGCGCACTAACGCATATGCAACTACGTTAGAACGCACCTTCTATCTCGTATTGATAATATATCCTTATATATAAAAAGGTATATTACTTCTTCAACTTGCCGTAACGGTTCATGAAGCGGTCAACGCGACCTGCAGTATCAACGAGCTTGCTCTTACCTGTATAGAATGGGTGAGAGGTGCTTGAGATTTCAATCTTTACTACTGGGTAAGTCTCGCCTTCGAACTCAACAGTGTCGTTGGTCTTGCAAGTTGACTGTGAGAGGAACATGTCGCCATTAGACATATCCTTGAATACTACTGGACGATAGTTCTCTGGATGAATACCTTTTTTCATTTTGTTTTTTACTTTTATTTGGGTTATTAAAATTAGACGTCATGGGGATGTTGCCATCATTTCATGTCCTTGCGGTGCATGCCCATTATAGCCTTTTGACTTAACAGGGTGCAAAGTTACGACTTTTTCTCCTTACTGCCAAATATTTCCAGATGTTTTTCTCTCTTTCCCTCTCTTTTCCTGTTCTTTAGCGTCTTGATGATACAAAAATCCCCATTGCCTGTGTAGAGAGGCAATGGGGAAATATGAAGTCTTCAAATATTGTTTACTTGATGATAACAGTCTCGCCGAGAGTCAAGGTGAGGTCATCAATGAGAACGTCACCACCTGGCTTCTTTGAGTTCATGATAACGATGCAGTATGTGCCATCTGATGGAATGACCAATTTCTGCTCAACAAGTGTCCACTCTGTATTTGAGATATTGTTGATGTAGTCAGAGTATTTGTAATCGCCGACCTTACCTTCAGTAACAGGTACAAATCCAGACTGTACTGATGCGCCTGTTGCAGTAGCTGCCTTTACGTAGTACTTAATCTTATAAGTACCAGCTTTGAGCTCCATTTCCTTGTAGCCAAGACGCTTGTTGGCTGTTGTTGAACCACCTACCTTTACAGAATACTTGCCACTGTGAGCGTCTGTGCTCTGAGCGACAGAGGCGTTACCTGCTGTAGAGGCAGTTTTCCAGTTGTTTGGTTTACCGTCTACCCAAGTCTCGAAGTTACCATTAGGTGTTGTTGTGTCGCCTGTAGAAGGAGTGTCAGGTTTCTCGCTGCCACCCTCGATGCTGGTCTTGCCATTTACAGAGATGAGTTTGCCGCCCTGATTTGTCTCAGGAGTGTTACCCATGTAGTTGATAAGTTTGGCGCAAACTACAACCTCGTCACCAACCTTGAGCTGACCGTCGCCTTCTTTCCATTTCTCGCCACCAAAGTAGTAAGTGCGGAATATCAGGAATTTTTGACTATTTTCATCATCAGCAATATAGAATGTGGCGTTACCGAATTGGGCAGCGAACTGATCCTTGATTTCTTGAATCTTACCCTTGATGTAGTATTCCTTATCTGAAACCTTACCTGATTCTAAAGAAGCAGCCAAGTTATTAGCAGCTACGCTGTTGAAAGGATCAGCCTCTGTACCTGTACCCTTAGCTTCGCCTGATGGTGTGCCAGGAGTATCGGTTCCACCTACGCCATTAAGAGAAACAATGTAGTTACCTACAAGGAACTCTTTAGTGCCGTTGTAGCTGTCTACCTTACCGCAGATAACGACCTCATCACCTTGCTTTAAAGCGTCTTCGCCCGAGAACTTAGTGCGGTTAGGACCTGCATAACCATTGAATACATAGAACTGGTTAGTAGCAGTTCCGTCTTCAGAGATGTAATACTTCAAGCTACCGTAATTTGCATCCCAACTGCCCTGTACTACAGATACAACCTTACCCTTCACGTATACCTCGGTCTCAGCGCTTCCGCCTTCATCAATGTACTTTTCTACACCTGCCACATTGAATGGGTCTGCGGCAGTACCTGTACCTGCAGGCTGAACTTCTGGAGTTTCATCCTCTGTAGGCATATTGTAAGGAGCTGGAACATCCTCGCAGCTGCTGAATGTTATGGCTGCCATAGCCAAGAACAAGCATGAATAAATGAACTTTTTCATATTGATTATTCTTTTTATAGTTTTCTACTTGAGTTAGTTTTATTTGATGGAAACGATATAGTTTCCACTGTTGATTTCCGGTGTTACACCATTGTAGAGCAAGAGCTTGCCGCAGATAACAACTTTCTGTCCCTTCTTGATCAAGTCCTTGTTGGCATCGGTGTACTTATCCTTGTTGAGATAGTAGTTGCGGAATACCTTGATGGTCTTGGCAGGATTGCCAGTTCCGTCAGCATTCATACCCTTGCCGTCTATAGAGATGTAGAAATCAGCATTACCATACTGTACACTTACACTTGGCTCAGAACAGATGATACCTTCGGTATAAACATTGGTCTCGGTAGTCTTTCCGTCGTTAATCAACTGGATGGCTTCCGCTACGGTGTATGGACACTGTTCTGTTCCCTTGGCTACCTTCACGTCGTCTGCAGTACGGATAAGAATCTGCCATGTGTCGTTCTTGCTTCCTGCATAACGTGTGAAGATACCAGTAACGTTCTGTGGACCTTCTGGCAGGAGAGCATTAGCAAACTTGGCGTAGGCAGAAGTGCGAACCACCATGTTGTTGGTGCTGATGCCAGAGAAGCCGCGGTTTACGCAGTTGGCGTTGTCTTTGTCTGCCGCAGCGGCAAATACCTTCTTACCGGCATCGGCGAAGGTTACGCCCTCTATTCTCATCAACTTGCCTGAGCAAGACTTCAGATAGTCGGCATCCTTGATCTTGGTCTGGTCGAACACCTCAACCATAGCCTCAGCCTTGGCCTCGTCGGCCTCACCGATAATCTTGTAGTGCTTCTCCCATACGTAGCGGTCTACCTTACCAATAGACTGTGAGCCCTTGTTGGTGTTGGTATAGACACCGCCCAACTCAGCCTGCTTGCCGTAGCCACCGATGTAGAGGCCCTTGCAGTCGATTAGCACTTGCTGACCTACAGGCAGTTCGCCATAGAGTCCGCTCTTGCCGATGCAAACCAAGATACCGCCCGTCTTGTCCTGCAGGCAAATCTGGTTGTAGAGGTTGCCTCCGAGGTCGTTACCAGTAACGATACCCAATATCTTGATGTCCTCGTCCACCTGCTTGTACAGGCCGCGTTCTATCTGTGTGGCATATTTCTCCTTCAGTTCGGAGATGGTGATGACATTGGTAGCCTCCAGTTTGTTGTTGCCGATGGCAGGGCCGGTATAATCCTTTTCTCCCACGGAATCAGCATAACCGTCGCCCATGCATGAAGCCAAGAGCAGGGCAGCAAATGCCATTGCGATATATTTTAACTTTTTCATATCTTTCTCTTCTTTTAGAATCTGTATGATACCTGGAACATTCCGTTGGTTCCGAATACGTAATACTTCTTAGGGTTCTTAGAGAACTTGTAGACGCGATCCTTGGCCTCGTTTTCCTTGTTGAGGGTGTAGTCGCTTCGGCTCTGCTCGTAACCACCTGAAACAATCTTGCGGTTGTTGAGGATGTTGGTTATCATGAGGTTGAAGTTCAGACTACCGTGCTTGAGGCGGATACTCTTGCCGATGCTTCCGTCTACCATCCATCCGCCGTGGCCCTTAGCCTGGTCAACAGAACCTGGGAGAGGCTCGTCGTTGAAGAGCATGTCGCGGTTCTTCAGAGAAGACTTGTAGCGATAGCTTGGTGAGTATGACAAATAGATGCGGTCGTACCAGTTGGCGTTGAGGTTGACGAACCAGCCGCTCTTATGGAAGTCGAGTGCAAGGCTACCGATAGTAAGAGGAGTTCCGCTTTCGCGCATGTCCTTAATATATGCGTAGTCCTTAACCACCTCTGCCGACTTGGAGAGCATGTAGTTCACGTTGGCATTGTTGATGTTCTTGGCGTCGCTGATGGTTCCGATGGCCTTGAAGTTAAGGAAAGAAGCCACCTTGAAGTCGAGACCTGCCTCGATACCATAGTATTCTTTCTCCAATCCTGTCATGCTGAGGTAGGTGAAAGAGTTCTCGTCATCGTTGTAGAAGTTCTGCCACTCTGTGACGTGGTCGAGGCGGCTATAGTATGCGTTGACGTTGGCGTGTACCCAGGCATTCTGATACTGATAGCAGAACTCGCTGCTGAATACATGCTCGTCGCCAAGGTTGAGCACGTAGTCGTTGCAGATCTCAGGAGAGATGAATGCTGTGTTGGCCATTGGTGGACGCCACTCGTAACCTACACCAATCTTGAATACATGACCCTTGCCGGCATCGAAGTTGATGCTACCCTTGGCACCGCCCTCACCGAAGCGTGCGATGCGGCTATTGCCCTCAGAGTTGTTGGGGGCCATACCATTGCGCATATATCCATGGCGACGCATATTGGTCTGTCCGAGCTTAGCGCTGATCATGGTCTGGAAACGTCCCATCTCAGCAGTGTAGGAAGTCCAGAGCAAGCCCTTCATTACCTCAATCTTATAGTCGTAACCGAACTTGTCGCCTTCGTAAACGAGAGAGCCGAGGTTGTTAGGTCCGGCAGTGTTGAGGTCGTATTGTACTCTTGGGTCGCTGGCAGGATAGGTGCCGAGCGCATAAGTATTGATGTTATGGAAGATGGAAGCACCCAGCAAGTCGTCCATGGTCTGATAGTGACGGTTGCTGTTGCTGCCCAATACCAGTCCGCCTACGAGAGTAGAGCGCTTGGTAACCTTCGCCGACAGGGTGGAAGCCATGTTGAACATCAGGTTGTCGCTGTGTTTGGCCTGGATGAAGTAGAGTGCATCATGGCCCTGGTTGGCAGCCTGAGTGTTGGCATAATAGAGGCGATCCCAGTTAATCTGTCGGTTGGCCTTGCTTGCTGTCCAATAGTTGTAAGAGTTCTGCCAGCTTTCGAGTGCATACTGATTGTTGCCAACAGCGTCTGGATTCCATACATTGAAGTAGCTACTTGGCAGATTCTTCCAGTAGTCTGGCTGCGGATTCTCAGCATTGGCATAGTTGAGCTTGGTGCTCTTATACATAGAGTACTTGCCAAAGACAGAGGTGGTGAGCTTCATCTTGTCGTTGATGTCCCAGTCCCATGTGGCGATGGCTGATGGCGCAAAGTCGTTCACAACGCGTGAGTTGCGTTTGTGGCCATTGTAGTAGCCCCAGTATGGGTTGTAATAGTAGTCGTTAGCGAGCCAGTAAGTCTCGTCGGTTGCTGCACCCTGTGTAGAGCGCTCTGTAGGATTGCCCCATGTGGTGAAGCTCAGGGAGTGACCGTTGTCCCACTTCTTCTGCACACCGAAGTAGTAAGACAGCGCATTGTAGAAGGTTCCCTCTACATAACCGCGGTTTGCCCAACGATAGGTAAGACCCGCTGAGATGGCCCATCCCTTGTCGTTGAATCCACTGCTATAGGTATAAAGACCACGAAGCGTGTAGTTGCGGTTGGCAACTCCCACAGAAGCATAGTGGCCTGTCTGCATGCTTCCGGCACGGAAGTCATAGTTGTTGCTGCCTCCCATACCTGTCATGGAGTAGTTGTTGCCCTCGAAAGGCAAGGCAAAGTCAACGTTTCTTGAGAATCGGTTCAGTCCTCCGATGTTAGAGAAGCGGAACTGACCAGACTCCATGTCGTTCATGGGAGCACCATTGATGTACACATCATTGTACTTCTGATTGAAGGCACGATAACGGAAACGCACTGGCGAGAACAGGTAGCCTGCCTCTGATGCGTAAACATTTGAGTTAGAATTCAGAATGGTGACGTTCTGTGACATATCGTCATCCTCACCCAACTGTGCTTCGGTGAATGTGAATGCATTCTCGTCCAATCCATTTGCTATCTTCTGCTCGGTGGCGTTCTGAGCGAAGAGCAATGGGCTGTAGCAGAGAGCAATCATTGCTAATTTTACCTTTTGTTGCATAGTCAATTGTTTAATTAATATAATGTGAGTGCAAAGTAAATAAATAAATTTTAAAAAAGAAAGTTTTTTTGATTAAAATTTCATTAAAAATTCACTTTTTCCACTTTTCTTACCGATAATTACAATTTAATAGCTACTTTTGCAGTAAACAAATTTTAAAACTATAAATAATGAAACGACATTTGCTATTCTTGGCGGCTCTTTTGATAGTCAATTTGGCTGCCTCTGCCCAGAAGAAGTTCTCGGTTTACGCCGTAGGTTTTTACAATCAGGAGAATCTCTTCGATACCTGTCACGATGAGGGAAAGAAAGATTACGAGTATTTGCCCAACAAGGGCTGGAACGGCATGAAGTACACCAATAAGTTGCGTAATATGTCGAAGGCTTTGGCGGATATGGGAACAGACGTGCTTCCTAATGTGGGGTGTGCCTTCATCGGACTTTCCGAGGTGGAGAACCATAAGGTGCTTGATGCCTTGGTAGACCAGGCACCTCTTAAGGCCCGCAATATGAAATATGTACATATCGAGGGTCCTGACCGTCGAGGCATCGACTGTGCGCTGCTCTATAATCCTTCGCTCTTCAGTGTGAAGAATTTGAAGCTGTTGCCTTATGTGCAGGAGTTGGCAAAGGACAGCGCCTTCTTCACCCGTGGCTTCCTTACCGTAAGAGGAGAGATGGCTGGTGATGATGTGGCGGTGATCGTATGCCACTGGCCAAGCCGTTTCTCTGGTCCTTTCTATCGTGAGTCGGCTGCGCGACAGGTGAAGGTGATCAAGGACAGTCTGCTGAAGGTGAACCAAGAGATGAAGATCTTTGTGATGGGCGATATGAACGACGACCCAGTGAACAAGAGCATGCACGTCTATCTGCAGGCTAAGCCCGAAATCAGTCAGGTGGGAGCTGGCGATATGTACAACCCCTGGTACAACGTTCTGGCAAAGGAAGGAAAGGGCACCTTATTCTATAGTGGCAACTGGAACCTCTTCGACCAGATAGTGATTACTCCTAATCTGCTCAACAAGGATGCCAAGAAGAAGGACTACTCTTCGCTGAAATACTGGAAGAGCCATATCTTCCGTCGCGATTACCTCATCCAGCAGGAAGGTCAGTACAAGGGAGCTCCGCTGCGTACCACAGCAGGTGGACGCTGGCTCAATGGCTACAGCGACCACTTGCCTGTAGTGATGTATCTCGTGAAGGAGAAGAAGTAACTTTTTTAAAGGTAAAAAGGTAAAAAGTAAAAAGGTAAAAAGTAAAAAGGTAAAAAAGTAAAAAAGTAAAAAATGATAGAAAATCATCCTTTTGAGCCGTGGCTGCCATCGAATGCCCATCTGCTGATGCTCGGCACTTTCCCGCCTTCGCCCAAGCGCTGGTGCATTCCTTGGTATTATCCTAACTATCAGAACGATATGTGGCGCATCTTCGGGCTTATCTTCTTCGGAGATAAACTTCATTTTGTCGATGCAGAGAACAAACGCTATCGTGAGGCAGAACTGAAGAGTTTTCTGCAGGAGAAAGGTGTGGCTATCTACGACACGGCTCAGAAGGTGATACGTACCAAGAATACGGCTTCAGACAAAGACCTACAGGTGGTGGAGCCCTCCGATCTTGATGGTATGCTCAGAGCATTGCCCCAATGCAGGGCTGTGCTTACTGCAGGACAGTTGGCCACCCGCATCTTCTCCGAGCATTACGGCATTACAGCCACTCCGCCTATGGGAGGCTATGTGGAGTTCGTTTTCGATGGACGTATTCTCAGACTCTATCGCATGCCGAGCAGCAGCAGGGCTTATCCCTTAGCCGTGGAAAAGAAGGCTGAATATTATCGCAAAATGTTCGAAGATGTGCTCTAAGTGTATGTGCTACCAAAGAGTAGCTTTTTTAACTTCTATAACTTCAGAACCTGATAAAGTTCAATAAAAAATAAAACTATGGATAAAGACAAAATAACCATCATCGGTATAGCCGGAGGAACTGGCTCGGGCAAGACCACGGTAGTGAGAAAAATTGTTGAGGCTTTGCCTCCTCACTTTGTGGCTGTAGTGCCTCTTGACTCTTACTATAACGACACAACGGGCATGACAGACGAAGAGCGTCATGCCATCAACTTCGACCATCCTGATGCTTTCGACTGGAAGTTGTTGCACAAGCAACTCAACGATTTGCGTAACGGAAAGGCTATCGAGCAGCCTACCTACAGTTACCTCAAGTGTAACCGTGAGGCAGAGACGATACATGTAGAGCCCAAGCCTGTCATTATCATAGAGGGTATTATGACGCTGCTCAACAAAAAGTTACGCGATTTGATGGATCTAAAGGTTTTTGTGGATGCCGATCCCGACGAGCGGCTGATCAGAAACATTCAGCGCGATACTATCGACCGCGGACGTACGGTCTCTATGGTGGTAGACCGCTATCTGAAAGTGCTCAAGCCCATGCACGAGCAGTTTATTGAACCTACCAAGCGCTATGCAGACATTATTATTCCTGAGGGAGGCGAGAATGTGAAGGGTATCAATATTCTTTGCCGCTATGTGGAAGGTTTGGTGAAAGAAATAGAAGCTTAGTAGTTTGTCTCTATTTTTATGCTGTATATTCATACGGTAATAGCCCAAAAAACGTTTCCCAGTTAAGTTTTTTAATCTGCCTAACTGGGAAAATATTTTTTCCTAACTATGAAATTTTTTTTTCATAGTTAACTAATCTATGGCTGTGAATATTTATGCAAAAGTATTCTTGCTGTCTTATTCTTGTTTTACAGCAAGAAATATAACGTGCAGCACAAATAATAACCTCCGCTTTAGCGACTGTGAAAGCGGAGTTTACCATATTATTTCCCTTTGCCGTAGAATTGTGCAAAGATACAAAATACAATTTGTGGGAATGTCGAAGAGTGTTGCAGACTGTCGTTAAGTACATGACCTAAAGAAGCGCTTCCTTAGACCCTAAAGAAGCGCTTCGTTACACCTTAAGGAAGCGCTTCGTTAACACCTAATAAAGCGCTTCGTTAAGTCTCATAGAAGCGCATCATCAGAATGGATGCCTGCGCTTCCTTAAAATTGCCTTATTTTATCACCACTTTCTTCTTGCCGATGATGTAGATTCCCTTTGTCAATTTGCTTGCATCATTGCCGAGGTAACGGCCATCGAGGGAGAAGATACTTGGATTCTTTTCTGTATCTTTATCCGCCAAGGTTTGGTCAATGCCTGTAGCATAGTCCTTGAGGTAATCGAAGGTGATGACACCATTGGTTTCCTTGATGTTGTAGAAAGGCTTCTTTAATGTACTCTTGTTGAGTTTTACACTTAAAAGTTCGGTCACATTATTCGCACCTGGGAAAGGGTCTGCCTTTAGGCTTGCTTTGTATTTAGCCTTACTTTCATCATCGTCAGTAACGTTATATTCTGAAATAACATAACCATCTGCAGGAACAATCATGACATTTGGTTTGCCGATCTCATTGTTGAGTCTGTTGTCAAGGCTGACAGTTGTGTAAGGGTAGTCAATACGCCAAACTAACATGCCAGTAGTTTTGAAGGCTTTTGTTATTCCCCTCCACCAACCATCTGTCTGGATATTTTGGATAAGGAGATATTCGTCATTCTCTCCATTGATCTTGTAAGCAGTTCTGTCGCTGGCATAGGAATTTAAGCTTACTTGCTTTGCTTCATCTCCTAATTCAATGGGAGCAGTCCAGCCCATTACATCCATTTCCCATGGGGAATATGGAGTAGGAAAATAGCCGCTATATGTATATTCTCCTCCGTCCATCAAATCCCAGTATTCTGGGTTTTGGTTATCTACTCTTGATGCTTTAACTGTAGGATAAAGGTCTGGAAGTCCCATTGTATGGCTGAATTCATGACAGAAAAGTCCGATACCATTGAGTAATGGCTTGCCATCTATCCAATCGGATGGAGTAGCATTCAACTCGTTGTTGATACCATATCTGCAAATCCTCTTACCATTCAACTTGAGCAAGTTGTTGGTTCCCGGCTCATAGAATGCGCTAGTGCCTGATTTTGGCCAAAGACAATCTGAACTATTGCCATTGATACTCTCGCTATAACCAGCATATATGACATACACCAAGTCAACATAGCCGTCATTATTTTGATCGTAGTCTGCAAAGTTTACCTTGTCAGATACACCCTTGCAAGCTTCTGCTATCATCTGGGCAAAATTTACATCGGTAGCTTTACCAATATTTCCACCATAATATGCAGAATTCTTACTTACGGTAACAGGACCTACAATGTCAAACTGAGGTGTGAACTTTCCCTGACTCATATCATTGAAGTACTGGTATACACTGCCGTAGTTTACCTTTCCTTTTGTAACATAAGCATTGTTGGCTTCAGGTGCAGCTTCTCCTTCGGCTCCCTTAAGATAATGGGTAAATGTGGCAACTGGATCTGATGTCTTGAATTTGACATCCTGAAATTCTACCAAGATGACCAAAGCCTTCGGTGAACCAGTATGAGGGAAATATGCAGGATATACTTCGCCGAAAGGTTTGGCAAGTGCCTGAGGCTCTGCATTGAGCGAGTTGAGGAACTTCTCCTTGTTCTGGTTATTAATGACCTGTTCTTCTACAGTTCCACGTTTACCGGCATTATGAGCTAATTGTGGGGTGGCTTTCAGAGTTCCGTCTTCCTCCACCTGTGCTACATAGTAATTTTTGCCCACTTGAACGAGAAGTACATCGTCTGTTGTAGAATACCAACTATAGTGCTCGTCACCATGAAGACGAATGGTCAGTTGACTGCCATCGCTTTGGGTAATGGTAGTGAGTGCAGTATGTGCTTTTGCCGCAAAGCCACTAACGATGCCCATCAGAGCAAATGTGATGCTAAGTAAAATCTTCTTCATTTGTCTATAGAATTATTTAGTTATTATTCAAGTTTGGATAGGTGATAGACAGTTACACCTAAATTTATAGATAGACAGTTACACCTATTTATAATAATATTGTCCTTTCTTCTGAGTCTGTCTGCCAAACTCGATGGCATGATGTGGACAATGATGATAGCAAGAGAAACAGGTGAGGCAGTCGTCGTGGTGGAGCCATACGGGTTGCTTGCCTTTGCCTCCTGAGATGTCGCCCACAGGGCAGACGTTGGCACAGATGCCGCATTTCACGCATCGCTCTTCCACTACATGGAATCGCTTGTCGGTGATGAGCACATGCTCGAAGAATCCTCCTACTATGTGAGTGAAGAACCAGGGAAGCGGACCTTCCGTCAGATGGCTGATGCCGGTCTTTCGCTCTCTCAGGTCTTCGCAGATGGCTTTCAGCTGTTGTGCAGCCTTCTCCTTCTTGCGCTTCTCCTTCTCGGAAGGATCTACATCCATGAAAGGTAAGCCCACATACGACTCAGGCATGATGAGCGAATAAGCCGAGTCGGGCTGGCTGATGCCCATCGCCTGCAACTGAAGATTGGCCTGCAGGCATTTGTTGAGTGTGTCGATGGTTTTTCCGATGCTGTCGCCTGCCGTGCATACTGCATAGCAGAAAGGTTTGCTGTCAGGAGAAATACCATCGCCGAAGGGTTTCAGTCTCAGTCGGCTGATGAACGAACGCACCAGTCTTGGCACTCTCCAGCCATGAACGGGGAAAACGAAACCAAGCCGTTCACCTTCTTTCAAGGCAAACGGCTCGATGGCTTTATCGGCTGAAAGATAGTCGTAATAGTCGGCTATGTTGATCAGTCGTTCTTGCGTGGCAGCCCCTATCTGTATGGCAGCCCAGCGTGTATTTCCTGTTCCTGAGAAATAGAATATCATTACTACTTCTTGACTTCGGTCATGACACCTTCTATATACAGACGAGTCATCTCTACAGTGCCGTTGGTACGTACGGTGATGCTCTTCTTGAAGTGACCGGGCCATGTGCCGTCGCTTTTGTAAGTTACCTCAATCTGGCCCTTCTGACCAGGAGCTATTGGAGCCTTGGTGTACTTGGGCACGGTGCAGCCGCAGCTTGCCAATGCCTGATTGATGATAAGAGGCTTGTCGCCTACATTGGTAAATGTGAATGTAGTCTTGTGGATCTTCTCTGTCTCAGGGAATGAGCCAAAGTTGTGAGTCTGCTTGTCAAACTTGATTTGAGCCTGTGCGTTGGCGCTCAGAGCGCAGCAAACTGTCATACATATAAAGAGTACAAACTTTTTCATTTTCTTTCTTTTTTAAAAATGTAACGTTTTCTGTTCTTTTAAGTTTTGGATGCAAAATTACACATAAAGTTTAGTATGTCTCTACTTTTTTACATCTTTTAGCATCTCTTGTGGCGTATTTACCTCAGTTTAATAGCTTTTCGCCTTATTTTGGCAGATATTTCTTCAGGAATTGTCCTGTGATGCTGCCTGGGCAGGCTGCCACTTGCTGAGGTGTACCGCAAGCTACCAGGTTGCCACCCTTGTCTCCTCCGTCGGGGCCTAAGTCTATGATATAGTCGGCACACTTGATGACATCGAGGTTGTGCTCGATAACCACCAGTGAGTGTCCGCGCTCTATCAGGGCGTTGAAGGCATGGAGCAGACGTCGGATGTCGTGGAAGTGAAGACCGGTGGTAGGCTCGTCGAAGATGAAGAGTGTGGGTTCCTGTTCCTCCTTGCCGATGAAGTAGGCGAGTTTGACACGCTGGTTCTCACCTCCCGACAGGGTGCTTGAGCTCTGACCGAGCTTGATGTAGCCCAGGCCCACTTCCTGCAGAGGCAGAAGTTTTCGTACGATGATGCGGCACTGGTCGAAGTCGTTGTCGCTATGTGCGTTTTTCTCATCGCTAAAGAACTCGATGGCTTCGTTCACTGTCATGTTGAGCACATCGTTGATGTCCTTTCCTCCATATCTCACGTCCAGTATATCGTGCTTGAAGCGTTTGCCGTGGCAGGCTTCGCAGGTAAGAGTGAGGTCTGCCATAAACTGCATCTCGATGGTGACATATCCGGCACCCTTGCATTCCTCGCATCGTCCGCCTTCGGTATTAAAGGAGAAATACTGTGCTGTAAAGCCCATCTGTTTAGCCGAAGGTTGGGCGGCAAAGAGCGTGCGGATGGCATCGTAGGCTTTCAGATAAGTGGCAGGATTGCTGCGTGTACTCTTGCCTATAGGGTTCTGGTCGACAAACTCGATGTGTCGGATGCTCTTCCAGTCGCCTTCCAATGAGGCAAACTCGCCAGGAGCATCAGCCACGAGGTCGAGTCGGCGGCGGAGGGCAGGGTAGAGTATGCCCTTGATGAGTGACGACTTGCCCGAGCCCGACACACCTGTCACTACTGTAAAGACATTGAGAGGTATCTCCACATCAATGCCTCGCAGGTTGTTCATGCGAGCCCCTCTGATGGTGATGCTCATGTTCCATGCCCTTTGTGAGGCAGGACATTCTATCTCCTCGTCGTGGGTGAGGTAGCGTATGGTGTAGCTCTTGGGGTAGCGGTCCAACAGTTTCTGTTGGGCGGCCTTGTCGGTAGTATCGTACTCGGAGGCAGGTCCGGCATAGACCACCTCGCCACCTAAGCGTCCTGCGTCGGGACCTATATCTATGAGATAGTCGGCAGCCCGCATGATTTCCTCATCGTGTTCCACGACAACCACGGTGTTGCCCAACTGTTGCAGTTCGCGAAGTACCTTGATGAGGCGGTCGGTGTCACGGCTGTGCAGTCCGATACTTGGCTCGTCGAGGATGTACACACTGCCCACGAGCGAAGAACCCAGGCTCGTGGTCAGGTTGATGCGTTGGCTCTCGCCACCCGACAGACTGTTGCTGAGTCGGCCTAAGGTGAGGTAACCCAATCCTACATCGAGCAGGAACTGCAGACGGTTGTTGATTTCGGTAAGCAGTCGTTTGCCGATGCTCTGCTCGTGTTCTGTAAGCTCCAACTTGTCGAACCAAGCCTTCAGATTGGTAATCGACATTTCCACCAGTTCGGTAATGCTTCTTCCGCCTATCTTCACATAGGTGGCTTCCTTCTTGAGTCGTGTGCCATGGCAGTCGGGACAAACCGTCTTGCCACGGAAACGGCTCAGCATCACGCGGTATTGTATTTTGTACTGGTTCTCTTTCACCATTTGGAAGAAGGCATCGATACTCACCTGCTCGTGGATGTCCTTTTTGCAGTCGCAAGGCAATCCGTGCCAGAGCATATCCTTCTGTTTCTGTGTAAGACTAAAGTAAGGCTCGAAGATTGGGAAATCGTACTGTGCTGCACGGCGGATGAACTCTTTCTGCCACATGCCCATCTTCTCGCCACGCCAACAAACCACGCACCCATCATACACACTCATTGAGGTGTTGGGGATGACGAGTTTCTCGTCGATACCTATCACACTTCCGAAGCCCTCGCAGGTAGGACAGGCCCCTAAGGGAGAGTTGAAGGCAAACATATTGTCGGAAGGATCTTCAAAGGTGATGCCGTCTGCCTCGAAGCGGGTAGAGAAGTCGTAGCAGATATGGCTGGGAAGGAACAGAAGGCGGCAGGCACCATCGCCCTCATAGAAGGCAGTCTCAGTAGAGTCGGTGAGTCGGCTGATGTCGCTCTTCTCCTCGCTTACTGACGAGCGGTCGATAACAAGGTAGATGTCCTGAGCTTCGGCTTTTCCGTCGAAGTCCTCGATACGTATGAACTCATCTTTCACCAAGATGCGCGAGTAACCTTCCTGCAGATACATCTCCAACTGGCGGTCAAGAGTGCGTCCTTCTGCCACATGGATAGGGGCAAGAATCACAAACTTGGTGCCAGGAGAATACTGTCGGGTGCAGGCCAGGACGTCTTCGGTGGTATGTCGCTTCACCTCCTCGCCGCTGATGGGTGAGAAGGTTCTTCCTATGCGTGCATAGAGCAGGCGTAGGTATTCGTAGATCTCGGTAGTGGTTCCTACTGTGGAGCGCGGATTGCGCGAGATGACTTTCTGCTCGATGGCAATAGCTGGTGGCAAGCCTTTGATGAAATCACATTCGGGTTTGCTCATTCTGCCCAAGAACTGGCGGGCATAGCTTGACAATGACTCTACATAGCGGCGTTGGCCTTCGGCATAAAGAGTGTCGAAAGCCAATGACGACTTGCCCGAGCCCGATACGCCTGTTATGGCAACAAACTTGCCCTGAGGAATCTTGATGTCGATATTCTTCAGGTTGTTGGCCCTGGCTCCTTTGATCTCAATATATTTTTCTTTAGCCATTTAGTAACTTTTTTTATTTCCTCCTTTTTTACCTTTTTACCCTTTTACTTTTTTACCTTTTTACCTTTCTACCTTTTTACCTTTATTCATGATGATATGGCTCACCTTTTATAATAGTGCATGCCCGATAGAGGGCTTCGGTGAAGATAAGTCTTACCATCTGATGGGAGAAGGTCATCTTGGATAGCGAAATCTTCTCGTTGGCACGGTCGTATACCGCCTGAGAGAATCCATACGGACCACCAATGACGAAGACGAGTCTTCGTGAAGTAGCCTGCTTGCGCTCTATCCATTTGGCAAACTCGATGCTGCGAAACTCCTGTCCATGTTCGTCCATCAGCACTACTGTGTCAGAAGGCTGCAGCTGTTTCAGTATCAGTTCGCCTTCGCGCTCTTTCTGTTGCTGTTCGCTCAGACTCTTTGTGTTTTTGAGTTCGGGAATGGTGGTGATGGTGAAAGGCATGTAATGGGTGATACGCTCGGCATAATCCTTGATGCCAGCAATGAAATGCTTGTTGATGGTTTTGCCCATCAGTATGAGTTCAGTCTTCATTTTCCGTCTTTTACTTTCGTTCTTCGTCCTTCACCTCATCCTTATAATAACCCTTGCCGATGCGCTTGGGATTTTTAGGAAACCATCCTTTCTCGCAACGTTGTTTCTGCTCGAAGAGCTCACCGATACTCCAAAGACTGGAGGCTCCCAAGACGCCATGAATAGCCGACAGAAGAACGTCCTCTATCAGGAATGCCGCAGCGATGGTGGCTAATCCCAGAACGAGAAATACCCACCAGTAGCGGGTGCCAGTGTAGTATTCGGTCTTGATGACAATAGGGTGGAAGAGTCCTATAATGAGAAATGTGCTGACGGCAATGATGATGCCTGTGAAATGTAATTCCATGTTTAATATTTTTATTGTTACTGATATTGTTACTGAAAATGGTACAATCTTGTCCAAAAGATGACCAAATATATTTTAGAATGCAAAAATACAAAAAAATCTTCAATCTTGCTTTTGTTTCTCGGATATTTTATATATCTTTGCAGAAGATAAGCTGCATCTCAGCAAAATATTCAAGTAAACTTGATATTCTGCATTCGATTTGCATTATCTTTGCAAAAAGAACTAAAATAACAATTATATAATACCATTAACTATGGCTAATAACACAGAATTAATTAAGCAGTGTGAAGAAAGAGCTCAGCAGTGGCTCACACCTTCATTCGATGAAGAAACCCGTAAGGAAGTAAAGGCAATGCTCGACGCAGAGGATAAGTCTGCTCTCGTTGATGCATTCTATCAGAACTTGGAGTTCGGTACTGGTGGTTTGCGCGGTATCATGGGCGCAGGTACCAACCGCATGAACAAGTATATCGTTGGTATGGCTACCCAGGGCTTTGCCAACTATATCCTCAAGGCTTTCCCAGGTGAGGAGAATCTGTCGGTAGTGGTAGGTCACGACTGCCGTAACAACTCCCGTCTCTTCGCTGAGACCGTAGCTGCCATCTTCTCTGCCAATGGCATCAAGGCTTATCTCTTCGAGAGCCTCCGTCCTACACCAGAAATTTCTTTCGCTATCCGCAAGCTCGGTGCCAAGGCTGGTGTCAACGTAACAGCTTCTCACAACCCTAAGGAGTACAACGGTTACAAGGCTTACTGGAGCGACGGTGCTCAGGTTCTGGCTCCACACGATACAGGTATCATCGAGGAGGTAAACAAGGTTACTATCGACCAGGTGAAGTTTGAGGCTAACTGGGATAAGATCAAGATTATCGGTGGTGAGATGGATTACGATTACATGACAGCCGTTCATTCTGCTATGATTGACCAGGATGTCATCAACCGTCAGAAAGACCTCAACATCGTTTATTCAGCTATGCACGGTACAGGTCGTGTCATCGTTCCTCTCTGTCTGCGTTCTTGGGGCTTCCAGAATATCAATGTAGTTCCTGAGCAGATGGTTGTAGATGGTAACTTCCCAACAGTGGTTTCTCCTAACCCAGAGAATGCAGAGGCTATGACCCTCGGTATGAAGCTCGGTACCAAGTTGAACGCTGACCTCGTGGTAGCTACCGACCCAGATGCTGACCGTCTGGCTATCGTTTGCCGTGACGATAAGGGCGAGTGGATGATCATCAACGGTAACCAGACAGCCATGATGTTCTGCTACTACATCATCGAGAACAAGAAGAAGTTGGGCAAGTTGAAGCCAACAGACTTCCTCGTAAAGACCATCGTAACTACAGAGGTTATCGCTGAGATTGCCAAGAAGAACAACGTAGAGTTGCGCGACTGCTACACTGGTTTCAAGTGGATTGCACGTGAGATAGCTATCTCTGAGGGCAAGCAGCAGTACATCGGTGGTGGTGAGGAGAGCTTCGGTTTCTTGCCATACGACAAGGTTCGCGATAAGGATGCTCCAGCTTCAATCTGTCTGATTTGCGAGATTGCAGCCTGGGCTAAGGATCAGGGCAAGACTCTCTACGACCTCTTGATGCAGATTTATGCAGAGTATGGCTTCAGTAATGAGTTCACGGTCAACGTGGTTCGCCCTGGTAAGACTGGTGCTGACGAGATTAAGCAGATGATGAGTGACTTCCGTGCTAACCCTCCACAGGAGTTGGGTGGCAGCAAGGTGGTTACCTGGAAGGATTATCAGACATTGGAGGAAAAGCATGCTGACGGCAGTGTAGAGAAACTCAACATGCCTACAACAAGCAATGTGTTGCAGTGGTTCTGTGATGACAATACTAAGGTAAGTGTTCGTCCTTCAGGTACAGAGCCAAAGATTAAGTTCTATATTGAGGTGAAGGATTCTACCTTCAAGTGTGCTGGTTGTTACAACCGTTGTACAGCAGCTGCTATGGAGAAGATCGAGGCTATCAAGAAGAGCTTGAACTTGGAATAGACAGGTTTTTAGTTATGGAGGTAATACCTCTATAGTATCTCTTATTTATATTTATACTGCGGGTGACTGAGAAGTTGCCTGCAGTTTTTATTTTGTATAAAAGACTGAACTTTAGCAAGTTTAGAAGTTGTAGAAGTTAAAGAAGTTATCACGTTAAACCACACTCCCTTCGGTTTTGAATAGAAAAGCTTCGAAAAATGAAAGCGGCTTCGATAGTCAATAAAGCCTATTGCGTAGAACAATGAAAGCGGCTTCGTAAGCAGTTGAAGCCTATTGCATTATTCTGATATTTTGCGAAAGTTGAGTAAAAGAAATAACCCAGGGCGGAAAGCCCTGGGTTTATTGTTGTACTTTGGGTGCTTTTGCAGCTATCCCATTGTGAGGTCTTTGCTCTTTACTCAGACTTAATCGAAAAGTTCGGCAAAGGCTTCTGCCGTCTTTCCTTCGTAAACCACCATGTCGGTAACAGGTTTGTAGCTGAAGTCGACAAAGCGAAGCAGCTGGGCTCCTACAAACTGACGGTCTTTAGAGATGCAGGTGTCCAATCGCATGTTGCCCATATCGCTCTTGCTGTACTTCTTGCCCTTGTTGCGCTGTTCCATAATGGTGTTGTTGCCGCCATTGAGCAGTTTTTCTAATTGTCCGCCTACTTCTACAGAGTATTCGTTCTGGTTAACTTTGATGACACTCTGTGAAGGTTTGTAGACAGCCTGAGTGAAAAGTCCGAAGCATGTTTTCTTTATTTCGATTTCTGGAAGCGCCTTCAGTTGGTCGCACATTTCCAAATGGTTGATACTTGCCATAATTTAAGTTGTTTATATATTGTCTGTTTTTTGAATTTGATATAACTCACCAGTCCTATGCCCGTCTTCGAACATAGGTAGACAGTGAGGTTGATGACTTCCCGAAAAGGAAAAACTCGTGATTCTTTTTGTACAGGCAAGTGTCAGCAAAGAAGATGCCGCAGGCAAATGACATAATATTTGCTTGCAACATCAAAGTGGATAGGCGCCGATTCCTGGCGCTCGTGTCCACGGTAGGTGGTTAAAAGAAAATGATAAAAATGATTCTTGAGTGGTAGCTTGTTGGGTGTTGATGTTTCGGAAGCCCAACATGGTATCACTCTCTGTGGTCGGGCGTTACAGATGCGATAAATGTTGCTCGAATCGGTAAGTACCGCCTGTTGTTGAGGCTTATGCTCTTCTACTTTCTGCAGTCTGTCTTTAGTGACAGGCGCAGCATGGCTCTCTCCATAGCTTCCGAAAGCCATGGCAAGTACCAGTGTGATGAAAAGTAGAATGCGTCTTAGCATATATTGTTCTTTCTATTCTATACTTTATATATAGGCACTTCGCCTACACATTATATTATATATAATCCACAAAGCCTATATCTTTTTATATATAGCTTCTTAGGGTACATTGGTTTATAGTGTGATTTCACCCGCAAGCGATTGTTGTAACTTCTCACGTACTATCTTGTTGTCGCTGTATCGGCCTTGCAAGTACATCAGTTTGGTGACAGCTGCTTCCACGGTACTGTCGCGTCCACTGATAACGTGGGCTATCTTTAGCTGGAAGCCGGCTCCGTATCTGCTCATTTCCACACTTCCCGTAAGACATTGACTGATATTGATGATGTTGACACCACGATGGGCAGCCTGGTCGAGCAGACGCATAATCCAAGGTGCCTGAGGAGCATTGCCCGAGCCATAAGTTCGCATCACAATGCCTCGTAGAGTAGGTGACTCCAGTACATGACGCACGATGGCATCCTGTATGCCTGGAAAGAGACTGAACACAATGACGTTCGGATCGAGCTTCAGGTGTGGAACCATAGGCTTGTCATAGTCTGGCGTCAGGATGTGATGGTCGTGGAAGGTAAAGTTGATGCCCACATCGCAGAGATGGGGATGGTTGAATGAGTCGAAGGCATGAAAACCTTCCGCATTAATCTTGATGGCTCGGTTGCCTCGCAGCAGTCTGCCATTAAAGAAGATGCATACCTCTGGAACCATAGGTCTTCCTTCCTTGTTCTTCATCGAAGCCAATTCTATAGCAGTCATGAGGTTCTCCTTTCCGTCGGTTCGCAACTCACCAATAGGCAGCTGGCTTCCTGTGAGGATGACAGGTTTGGTGAGATTTTCCAACATAAAGGAAAGGGCTGATGCAGTATAGGCCATGGTGTCGGTTCCATGCAGGATGACAAAACCGTCATATTCTTCGTAATTATTGGCTATCAGTCCTACTAATTCTGCCCACCGCATAGGATCCATATCACTGGAGTCGATAGGAGGGTCGAATTTACGTACATCGATGTCGGCTTGTATGAGCTGGAATTCGGGCATTGAGGAAACTAAATGGTTGAAGTCAAGAGGCTCAAGAATACCAGTCTCGACATTTTTTCCCATGCCGATGGTTCCTCCTGTGTATATGATCAAAATCCGAGCTGCCGCCATATCTTGTACTTTTAATCTTTTTATTCCTTAAACTTATTGTAGGGTTATGCATTTTTTTTGTTTCTACCTACTCTTTTAGTGTAGAGATGGTGAAAATAAATGTTTCCTGTCTGCAAAAATACAATAAAAAATAGTCAGAACAAAAAAAAGTTGGAAAAATATGTGCGTCGTATGCAAAAAAGCATTACTTTTGCATTTGATTTAATAAAAATACTAAGTTGTTATGGTAAAAATCACATTCCCAGACGGATCTGTTCGTGAGTATGAGCAGGGCGTAACTGGTTTACAAATCGCCGAGAGTATCTCACCGGCTCTCGCTCGCAACGTTGTATCTTGCGGTGTAAATGGTGAGACAGTAGAGTTGAACCGTCCTATCAATGAGGATGCTAATGTAGAACTCTATAAGTTTGAGGATGAGCAGGGTAAGCACACATTCTGGCATACTTCTGCACACTTGCTCGCTGAAGCTCTTCAGGAGCTTTATCCTGGTATTCAGTTTGGTTTCGGTCCAGCCGTAGAGAGCGGTTTCTTCTACGATGTGATGCCAGCTGAGGGTCAGGTGATTTCTGAGAATGACTTCGCTAAGATTGAGGCTAAGATGATGGAGCTTGCCAAGAAGAACGAGCCTGTGGTTCGTAAGGAAGTTTCTAAGGCTGATGCGCTCGCTGAGTTCAAGGCTGACGGTCAGGACTACAAGTGTGAGCACATCGAACAGGACTTGGAGGATGGCACTATCACCACATATACTCAGGGCAACTTCACCGACCTCTGCCGTGGCCCTCACTTGATGAGCACTGGTCTGATCAAGGCCGTGAAGATTACAAGTGTGGCTGGTGCTTTCTGGCGCGGTGATGCCAAGCGCGAGCAGATGACCCGTATCTACGGTATCAGCTTCCCTAAGAAGAAGATGCTCGATGAGTACCTCGTGGTTCTCGAAGAGGCTAAGAAGCGCGACCACCGTAAGATCGGTAAGGAGATGGAACTCTTCATGTTCTCAGAGCGTGTAGGTAAGGGCCTTCCTATTTGGTTGCCAAAGGGTACACAGCTCCGTCTGCGTCTGCAGGAGTTGCTCCGTTCTCTCCTGAAGCCATATAACTATCAGGAGGTTATCTGTCCAGGTATTGGTGGCAAGAGCCTCTATGTGACATCTGGTCACTATGCTCATTATGGCAAGGATGCCTTCCAGCCTATCCAGACACCTGAAGAGGATGAGGAGTATATGCTTAAGCCAATGAACTGTCCTCACCACTGCGAAATCTATGCTCGTAAGCCTCGTTCTTACAAGGATCTTCCTTTGCGTATTGCAGAGTTCGGTACCGTGTTCCGCTATGAGAAGAGCGGTGAGCTCCACGGTTTGACTCGTGTCCGTACATTTACACAGGATGATGCTCACATCTTCGTCCGTTCAGATCAGGTGAAGTCTGAGTTCGAGAATGTAATCGACGTAATCTTGAAGGTATTCAAGATCTTCGGTTTCGAGAACTACGAGGCACAGATTTCCCTGCACGATCCTAAGGATACCGAGAAGTACATCGGTTCTGAGGAGATTTGGGCTGAGAGCGAGAACGCTATCCGCGAGGCTTGCAGGGAGAAGGGTCTTGAGACTCGTGAGGAGGTTGGCGAAGCTGCCTTCTATGGTCCTAAGCTCGACTTTATGGTAAAGGATGCCATCGGACGTCGCTGGCAGTTGGGTACTATCCAGGTGGATTACAACTTGCCAGAGCGCTTTAAGCTGGAGTATACAGCCGAGGATAACTCAAAGAAGACTCCTGTGATGATCCACCGTGCACCATTCGGTTCATTGGAGCGTTTCACAGCCGTTCTCATCGAGCATACAGCCGGTCACTTCCCATTGTGGTTGACTCCAGACCAGGTTGCTATTCTCCCTATCTCAGAGAAGTTCAACGATTATGCCCAGAAGGTACGTCAGTACTTCGACAAGCAGGGCGTTCGTGCTTTGGTAGATGACCGTAACGAGAAGATTGGCCGTAAGATTCGTGACAACGAGTTGAAGCGAGTTCCTTATATGGTTATCGTAGGTGAGAAGGAAAGCGCTGAGGGTTTGGTTTCTATGCGTAAGCAGGGTGGTGGCGAGCAGGCTACCATGTCAATGGAAGAGTTTGCTCAGCGCATCAATGCTGAGGTAGCAGAGCAGTTGAAGGCAGCTGAGGAGTAGGTCTTTTCAAGCTGATATATATTAGTCACGCAGATTTCGCAGATTTCGCAGAATTTTCTTTGGGTTATTCTTTGTTGGGGTACTCGGAAAATTGGCGTAGTTTGAGTAATCTGCGTGATTTTTTAGGGAAATACATGTTGTTTCATAGATGACGGGAACTTCATCGCTACAATATACTTAATGCTTAAGAATATCGCAAGAATGAAAAGACTACGTCATCTGCGAAATCTGCGATCCCTAAAACAAGCCTTGAAAGTGAATTTTGCGTGAGTTTTTTATTACCAGCAGCAAAATATGTGGCAAAAATTAAAAATAACTCTTTGAAAATTTGGAGAGTTGACTAAAAAATCGTAACTTTGCAGCCGTTTAATAAAAAATTGACATTAGAATAGTTAATGAAGAATGACAAAATGAAAAATCAGTATCGCGTAAATGAACAGATACGCGTACGTGAAGTAAGAGTAGTGAGTGAAGGCGGATCTGAAGTGATGCCAACACGCAAAGCCCTTGATATGGCTCGCCAAGAAGGAGTAGACCTCGTGGAGATTTCTCCAAATGCACAGCCACCTGTTTGTCGTATAGTCGACTATTCTAAGTTCCTTTACCAGCAGAAGAAGCATGCAAAGGAAATGAAGCAGAAGCAGGTGAAGGTAGAGACAAAGGAGATTCGTTTCGGACCTCAGACTGATGAGCATGACTATCAGTTCAAGTTGAAGCACGCACAAGACTTCCTTAACGAAGGTAACAAGGTGAGAGCCTATGTGTTCTTCCGTGGTCGAAGCATCCTTTTCAAGGAGCAGGGTGAAGTTCTTTTGCTTCGTTTTGCCAACGACTTGGAAGAGTATGGCAAGGTAGAGCAAATGCCTAAGCTTGAAGGTAAGAAGATGTTCCTCTATCTCAGTCCAAAGAAGGCTGGTGTAGCCAAGAAGAGCCAGCAGAAAATGGATCGTGAGAAGCGTGAGGCTGAAGCCAAGGCTGCTGCACAGGCAGAACGTGATGCCAATGCAGAGAAGAACGGTTTGCTTGCCAACGCTAAGGGTGGTGATGCCCTGAAGAAACTCGCAGAGAACAACGAGGATTAATAGAGAAAAAGAGATGCGTAACGCCGTGGTATATGCGTTGCCATCCGTTAAATAAATAACAATTTAAATTAAAAGTAAAAATGCCAAAAGTAAAGACTAATTCCGGCGCAAAGAAGAGATTCCGTTTCACCGGTACAGGTAAGATCAAGCGTCATCACGCTTATCACAGTCACATCTTGACTAAGAAGACAAAGAAGCAGAAGAGAAACCTCCTTGGTGAGACTCTCGTAGATCGTTCAAATCTGAAGCAGGTACGCGACTTGCTCTGCCTTCGTTAATTATTAACTTTTTAGTCGAACTTTTAAAGAAAGAAAATTATGCCAAGATCAGTAAATCACGTTGCATCTAAAGCAAAAAGAACAAAAATCTTGAAGCTCACTAAGGGTTATTATGGAGCTCGCAAGAATGTATGGACAGTAGCTAAGAACACTTGGGAGAAGGGTCTTACCTACGCTTATCGTGACCGTCGTAACAAGAAGCGTAACTTCCGCGCATTGTGGATTCAGCGTATCAACGCTGCTGCGCGTCTTGAGAACATGAGCTATAGCCAGTTGATGGGTGCTCTGCACAAGGCAGGTATCGAGATTAACCGTAAGGTTCTCGCTGACCTCGCTGTAAACAACCCTGAGGCTTTCAAGGCTATCGTTGACAAGGTTAAATAATCGAGTCACTACATTAAGCTAAAATAAAAGTTGCATTTCTCACGTTTTATTCGTGGAAATGCAACTTTTTCTTTTAGTATGAAACTACGAGGATGTTCTGTAAATCATATTGTTGTTGTGTGTAGGGGGCTGTTGCTCCTGTCTACGATTGCTTAGATGTTCTTTTTTGAGGCATTTTTGGAAAAAAGTTAATGAAAAATTTGGTGGAATCAAAAAATAGTACTACCTTTGCAACCGCAAATCAGAAATGCAGTTGATACTGTGTACAAGATGAGCTAAAAAGAATATAAACGGGGTGTAGCGCAGCCCGGTAGCGCTCCTGGTTTGGGACCAGGTGGTCGCAGGTTCGAATCCTGTCGCCCCGACTTATTCTTAGTTCATTTAAGCATTGTGTTTACGGGGTGTAGCGCAGCCCGGTAGCGCTCCTGGTTTGGGACCAGGTGGTCGCAGGTTCGAATCCTGTCGCCCCGACAATAAGGCTAAGAAGAATTTTCTTCTTAGCTTTTTTGTTATATGTAAATTGATACACTAAATAGTTTTCAGTATGATAATAACAATAGCAAGGCAGTGCGGTTGTGGTGCTGCAAATGTTGGTAAGTTGCTTTCGAAGCATTATGGTATTCCTTTTTATACTCGTAAAAACTTGCTGGAGATGGCTGACAAAAGAGGTATGCTTGACGAGATGGAATCTTTTTTTGATGAACGTCCTGTCGATGAGTTGCTCTATGCCATTTCTTCTTTTGGAGAGAATAGACGCGACTTGACGGAAAAGCCATTGCATGCTCTTGCTGCAATGATAGGAGATGAGGACTGTATCATCATTGGAAGATGTGGTAATTATATTTTCAGAGAACGCAAGGATCTGGTATCGCTCTTCTTGAAAGGAGGTCTTGATGAGCGTGTGGATGCAGTTCAACAGGAACAACATATTTCTTTTGCGGATGCTAAGGATTTCGTGGAACATACAGATGAGTGCCGGGAGGCTTATCACAAATATTATACGGAGTTGACATGGGGTAATGCTCAGGATTATGATTTGTGTGTTGACAGTGTGCGTTTGGGTACAGAGAAAACAGCGAGATTTATTGAGCAGTATATTCAAGAAATAAAAAACAAATAATGTTTTCTTAGAAAACCATATAGTTAACAATGAAATATCTCATACAGTTTTTGATTATCATCGCTTTTTCTTTTATGGGTGAATTGCTCCATTACTGCTTGCCGTTGCCCATTCCAGCGAGTATTTATGGTATTGTCTTGCTCTTTATGGCTCTTGAACTGAAATGGATCAAAGTGAAGGATATTCGTGAGACAAGCAGCTTTCTGATTGCAGTCATGCCGGTAATGTTCATCCCCGCTGCTGTAGGACTCATAGATTCGTGGTCGGCTATCAGCAATGCCTGGTTGCAATATGTAGTAGTTACTATCGTCAGTACGTTTGTTGTAATGGGAGTGTCGGGAGTTCTGACGCAATATGTTATACGAAAAGGAAAGGAAAAGAAAAAATGATGTCTGTATTTCAAGATTCGGTATTTTTCGGTGTGTTGCTTAGTTTGGCATCTTACAGCATTGGTCTGGCTTTGAAAATTAAGACGGGTTGGTCTTTGATGAATCCTCTTTTGATATCTATCGTGTTGGTAATTGTGGTTCTGTTGATAACAGGTGTCAGCTACTCTTCGTATAATGCCAGCGCCAATTGTATCAGTTTTCTTCTCACTCCGGCAACCATATGTCTTGCTGTGCCTTTGTATCAGCAGGTGGAACTATTGAAGCGTAATTATAAGGCAGTGCTGATAGGAATCTCGTCGGGTGTGCTTGCCAGTTTGTGCTCTGTATTGATTCTGGCAATACTTTTTCATTTCGATCATGCCGCTTATGTCACGTTCTTGCCAAAGTCAATCACGACGGCGATAGGTATTGGTGTGGCAGAAGAGTTGGGAGGACATGTCTCTGTGTCGGTAGTAGTCATTATCATTACAGGAGTGTTGGGAAATATCTTTGCTGAGGTCTTCCTTAAGCTGTTGCGTATACAAGAACCAATTGCCAGGGGTATAGCCATAGGTTGTTCGTCTCATGCACTTGGTACAGTCAAGGCCATGGAAATGGGAACGATAGAAGGAGCTATGAGCAGCCTCTCTATTGTGGTATGTGGTGTGATGACCGTTATAGGCGCTTCTATCTTTGCCTTGTTCTTGTAGGGTAAGTTGGTGGTGAGTACACGAAGGGAACTTTTGGTGTGCATTATTTCTTAAATAGCCTTAACTTCTCACATGTGAAATGGCATAAAGCAATAAGATGGGAATTTTTTCGTTATATAGATAATGAAAAAGATTAAAGCTATATTTTATATAATATGTGTAGTCTTCGGACTGATGACAGCCTCGTGTGTAGATGATGACAGTTTTACAACATCTGCAAGTGATGTGCTGTCTTTTTCCGTGGATACGTTGAGTCTGGACACAACATTCTCTAACGTACCTACACCTACTAAGACCATGTGGGTTTATAATCGCGCGGGCAAAGGTATCAGATGTCAGTCTGTGCGACTGGAAAGTGGTAATCAGAATGGTTTCAGAGTCAATGTAGATGGTACTTATCTTGGACAGACTTCAGGTTTTCAGACTCAGGATGTGGAAATACGCAAGGGAGATAGTATCAGAGTGTTTGTTGAGCTTACTTCCAAATTGCAGCATACTGATGCGCCCAATCTGGTAGAAGACAATCTGATATTCCTGCTTGAGAGTGGTGTGCAACAGAAGGTGAACCTCAATGCATATTCCTGGGATGCCGAGTTTTTGAAAGATAAGATTATTGCCAAGGGGGTAAACGAAGTCTTTTCGAATCAGGGAAAACCGATTGTCGTATATGGAGGCATCAAGGTAGACAGTACTGCCACATTAACAATCAAGCCAGGTGTGAAACTTTATTTTCATGAGAATGCCGGACTTGATGTATATGGAACACTGAAGATAGAAGGTGAAAAAGGCAACGAGGTTTTGTTGAGGGGAGACCGCATCGACAATATGTTTGACTATCTGCCTTACGACCGTACTCCTGGTCAGTGGCAAGGCTTGCGACTTCGAAGTTCCTCGGTTGGAAACAAAATTCAGTTTGCAGATATCCATAGTGCGTATAATGGTATAATGGTTGATTCTTGTCATGACGAGACTGTCTCAAAATTGTCAAAATTAGAACTGTTGCAGTCTACTATTCATAATTGCCAGGGATATGGAGTCATGGTAGACTCTGCTGCCATTGTCAAGATAGAGAATTGTCAGATATCCAATACGCTGAATCATTGTCTTTATGTCTATGGCGGTTCGGTAACTATGAATTATACAACCTTGGCTCAGTTTTATCCATTTGATTCTCGCCGTAAGTCGGCATTAGGATTCAAGGCGCCTGTATATCAGTTGGATGTAACCAACTCTCTTGTCACGGGCTATGCTGATGATGAAGTGGTATGGACGCCAGTAGAGAAACAACCTCTGAAAGCTAACTTCAGTTACAGTGTATTGCGTACAGTGGAGATGAATGACAAAGATAAGGAAAAGTGTCCTGATGTAGTCTTTGGTGACAGTATTCTCTATGAGAAAGGAGATTCTATAGAGCGTGAAGGTAAGTACATTTTCTTCGGAAAAGAACATTTCGTGAAATTTGATACAGATAATTTAGTATATGACTTCCGTCTTCTAAGTAAGTCGGCAGCTGTGGGATGGGCAAATCCTAAGTCATCGGCACCTGATAGAGACGGCACAGAACGAGAACAAGAAAAACCAGATGCAGGTTGTTATCAGCATCGGGAAAAGGCAGAAGAAAGCGAAAGCGGCAAATAACAGAAATTGGCAAAGGAAAGGACATATATGCAGAACTTGCTATATAAGAGCAAAGGGTTGGCTACGAGATGGCTAACCCTTATTGCTTTTGTTTTCGTTTGTCTTTTGACACATGCCCAAAGCGCTCCAACCCACAACAAGCAAAAAGATGCAGAGCAATTGGGTAAAGCTTTGGAATACTTCGCTTCCCAGAAATATCATGAGTGTCTGCTTATCCTACAGGGACTGGATAAGCAATATCGTCTGAACCCTCGTTATAAAGCATATTTGGGAGTATGCTATTATTACGAGTGGGACTATGAGAATGCCGTAAAACATCTGACTGTCGCAATTCCCAAGTTGGTGAACTTCGCACCCCATGAGCGTTCTTTTTACTATTGGGCCTTGGCTGAGAGCTATTTTAATCTCAGGCATTACGAGAAAGCTGTACCCTGCTATCAAGATATGCTCAAACTGTGCTATGAAAAAGAGCGTGCCGAGGCATATTACCGTTTAGGTTTCTGCTTTCTGTTTGGCGAAGACTGGGCTGATGCATGGAGCAACTTTTATGCAGCCCAGAACTGTTTTCGTAAATATCGGCCAGGAGAAGAACCGGCTCGTATGGCGCAGATAGGAAATATGCTGAAGGCACTGAATGGCAAAGTGGCAGGCGAGGCCTTAGTGCATATTGGCATCAACAAAGCTAAAGGGAAGTAAGTCCTTGATGCTTTCAAACACATAGATGCCCTCTGTGCCGTATAGCAAGATGCGTACAGGTCGCTGGTAACGGTCTTCTATCTCGAGTACTACTTGTCGGCAGGCACCGCAAGGTGATATGGGCGACTTCAGCAATCCATTGACATTTCTTGCGGCTATGGCAAGGGTTGTGATAGGCTGATCGGGATGATTGGCCTGTGCGGCAAATATGGCTGTACGCTCAGCACACAGTCCTGAGGGGAATGCTGCATTCTCCTGATTAGCTCCAATAACTACATTTCCGTTTTCTAACAAGCAGGCTGCTCCTACGTGAAAGTTGCTGTATCGTGCATATGAATTATTTGTTGCGTCAATGGCTTTTTGTACCAATGCTTGTTCTGCAGGGGGAAGTTCGTCGGGTTGTACTAATAGATAATTGATGGCTGTTGTCAGTTTTTTCATATCAGTTTTCTCGTTTAATGGTTACTTACAGGATTTTTATCTTTATTTGGTATAGAAATCTATGACGCGGCTGATAGCCTGTTGGCAGACTGGGCAGAACTCAGGATTCTGATTGGTTCTCATGCGGCAGTCTTGTGTGCCTCGGTATACGCCTTTGAGGCTGTAGCCAGCTCCTTCGTAGACGCCTACTTTGGTCATCACGTCTTTGGCTTTGCGTGAGAGTGGGGTAGGAATAGGCGTGCCAGGCTTGATCAGGTTTTCCCATTTTCCTTTGAAATCGACCAGTGTTGTGATGTTCGATTCCCATGGTTCTACATCGTGTGGATACATCGGAATGGCCTCGTCCTCGTATGCGTATTCATCAGCCAGTCCGGCAAAAGAATGTCCGAACTCATGTACTACTACGGGCTTGAACCATTCGTTGTGAGTCATTGAGAGATTGTAGGAGTTCAGAATTCCGCCTCCGCCATATTTCTCAGTATTTACTAATATAATAATGTGTTCGTAGGGAGTGCCAGCAAGCCAGTTGTGTACATCTTTGAGATGGAGTGTGGTAAGATATCTGTCACTGTAGAACGTATCGAAATGTGAACTGAGTGCAGTGTTCTTCCAGATGCCTTTGGATGGCTCGCTTGTTCCGCTTTCTTCTGAATCCGACTTAACGGCTATGATGTTAAACTTGTCTTTCTTGCTTTTGAATGGTTCGTGCGCAAACAATGCATCGGTAGCTGTCTGTGCATCTTTAATGAACAGTCCCATTTCTTCCTGCTTGTAGCCTTCTGCCAGATAGGCAATATGGATGCAATTGGTGGTGTCGGCTGCTTGATGAAGTGTTACAAAGGGAGTTGGATTCTCGCCTTTGTGTCTTATCAGGATGTCGTCGGGCACTATCTGATGGGTGAGTGTACTCATGATTTCGCGACGGTTGTTGCGCAGGTCGATGGTTACATCAATCGTGTCTTTAGGCATGGGTACTAAGAAGATGTTCTCGAAACTCTTGGTCTGCGTTTTGGCTTCTGGGTAGGTGAGCCATTCCTGAAAGAGTGTAGAGAAGGAATTGCGATAGATTATATTGCCGGATTGATGGTCGCGGACCGTGATTTGCCCATTACCTTCCATTGGCAATTCGTTGAGCCGATGCCTCTTCCCATACCATCGTGGCATGACATTGAGCTCGTCGACTGCAATCATCTGCTTTTGTGAGTTGCCGGCAAAGATATAGTCGATTCGTAGAGTTTTATCTACGAAGTATTTGCCAAAGTCCTGTGCACTTGTGATGCCTGGCATCATTGTGAGGATTATGAGAAGTGTCAATATGCTTTTTTTCATCAGACTGTCTTGTTATTTTTGTTTATCTTTATCTTACTTTCAACTGTGCGCCCGGACGGATTTGGTAGTCCGGAGACAGATGGTTCATCTTGTACAGGTACTTCAGACGTATGCCGTATTTCTGTGAGATGGTGTACATGCTCTCACCTGGCATTACTGTATGAGGACGGCGCTTGTACTGTTTGGGCGCCTTTTTGCGTTTCTTCTTCAGATAGATGACGTCGCCCTTGTGCAGAATGGCCTTCTTGTCTCTTTCGTTGTATTTAGCCAACTTTCGCCAACTGATGTTCACTTCTCTTCCTATGCTTTTGAAGGTATCGCCTTCACGAGCATAAAGATAATAGTTGTCGTTGAAAATATGTATGGGGTGTAATGTCCCTTCTGCATTGATGGGAACATCTGTTCCGCTGTGAGTTGCCATAAAGCGGTCGTAGCTTTTGGCTTTGTCATAGTCTTGTAGCCTGTAAAGTTCTATGATTTGAATGAGTTTGTTGGCATATTGGGGATTAGTGGCATAACCGCACGACTTAAGTCCATGAGCCCATCCTTTGTAATCTGTGGTGTTGAGACTGAAAAGGCGTGAATAACGAGGTTGCCTGGCCAAAAAACGGCTGTGGTCTTCATAACTCTCCTTGGCATCCTGATACACTCTGAAGCATTCGCCGCGTGCGTCGTCATCGTGGTATTGGGTAGGACCTGTCCAGTTATGGCATTTGATGCCAAAGTGGTTGTTGCCTTGTCTTACGAGATCGCTCTGTCCAGCTCGGCTTTCAAAGAGTCCCTGGGCAAGAGTGATACTTGCGGGTATGCGGTAACGAAGCATCTGCTCGATGGCGAGATCCTTATACTGGTTGATGTATGTCTGATAGCTTTGGTTCCATTTCATTTGTGCGCTACTGGTGGCGCACATAAGTAGCATGGCGAAGCTTATGATATGTTTACGTATGCAGTTCATATTGCAAAAATATAAAAAAATACGGATAACAGGTGTTTTTTTTAAGTATTTTCACTAACTTTGCACAGCAAAGAACCAAAAAGGCAACTATAGTGACAAAAATTATCATTTCTTTGGGATCTAATACGTTTCCCGAGCAACATATAGAACAAGCCATCTGTTTGCTGCGACAAGCTTTTGGTGAACTCATGGTTACTCGCCAGCTGTGGACAGAACCTATCGGAATGGAGTCTTCCTGTAAGTTTTTGAATATGCTGGTGATGGTTTCTTCTGCAAGGTCAATGCAGCAGGTGCAGGAAGAACTGAAGCGGATAGAAGTTCTGTGCGGAAGAAAACCTGAAGATAAGGCTATGGGGACTGTGGTTGTTGATGCAGACTTGCTGCTTTACCACGACAAGCGCTGCCATTTGAATGACTGGCAACGCGATTACGTGAAAATATTGATGGCTGAGTTGGATGCTTCCTATGCAGATTTTTCAGCAAGCAATGATATTGTGTGATGTGTCTGTCAGAGTTGTGGGTTAGGGTTTTCTTTTGTGAAGATGAGTTCTACTACTTCACCTTTTTCCAATGACTTTCTGACGTTGATGATTCGCTGATTGCTGCTGCCACGGAAGAACAACTCTTCATCGCGCAAGTCTTTGATGAAGGGACCGTCTACCAGTACATCTATCTGTTGTAGCAAGGCGAGTTGCTTGGGGTTTTTCAGTAAGTTTTCATATTTGTATCCAGTAAAACACCAAATGGTTTTGTCACTTTCTTTGCGTATCGCTTTTGCCAGTTCTGTAAATCCTTCTGCCTGGAACATAGGATCGCCACCAGAGAAAGTGACATTGGCAAAGGGATCGCTCATGATTTCTTTCATGATGTCGGCTGTCGATGTCATGGTTCCGTTTTTAATGTCCCATGACTGTGGGTTGTGGCATTCGGGACAATGGTTAGGACAACCTGCACAATAAATAGAGGTCCGGAATCCCGGACCGTCTACCATTGTGTCGTGTACGATGCTTAAAATGCTAATCATCTTTGTGTTATGCAATTGTCAGAATTTTCAATTTTTGTATCTTCATCACTTATTGCTTGGGTGTGTCAATATGGGTTACGCGGTCATGGAGTTCGGCCAACTTTCCGCTGTTCCAACGATCGGTAGTACCTACAAGATAACCGGTAATTCGCTGAAGCTTGTCGATGTGGTGGCTTCCGCACTTAGGGCATACTTCCAGATTGGCATCTGCATTCTCGTATCCACAGTCAAGACAGCGATTGCGGTTGTGGTTTACTGATCCATATCCCATGTTATATTTGTCCATCATATCAACTACACTCGAGATGACAGAAGGATTATGGGTTGCGTCACCGTCAATTTCTACATAGAAAATGTGTCCACCACGTGTGAGGTCGTGATAAGGCGCCTCAATCTGTGCCTTTTTCAAGGCTGTGCACTTATAGTATACTGGAACGTGGTTGGAATTAGTATAGTAGTCGCGGTCGGTCACGCCAGGGATAATACCAAACTCCTTGCGGTCTTTCTTTGTAAACTTACCGCTGAGTCCTTCGGCTGGTGTGGCGAGAATAGAGTAGTTGTGATGATACTCCTCGCTGAATCCATTGGCTCTGTCGCGCATATATGTCACAATCTTGAGTCCGAGTTCTTGTGCTTCCTCGCTTTCACCATGGTGGTGACCAATAAGGGCTACAAGGCATTCTGCCAGACCGATAAAGCCTATACCCAAAGTTCCATGGTTGATGACACTTTCTATAGATTCTTCTGGTTTCAGTTTCTCGGCACCTATCCAGAGATATTTCATCAGCAGCGGGAACTGCTTGGCCATTGCTGTCTTCTGGAACTGGAAGCGTTCATCAAGTTGCTTGGCTGTAATCTGCAGGATGTTGTCCAATTTTGCAAAGAACATGTCGATGCGCTGCTTTTTGTCCTCTATGCCCATGCATTCGATGGCAAGTTTAACAATATTGATGGTAGAGAAACTGAGGTTTCCACGTGCAATACTTGTCTTTTCTCCCCAACGGTCTTCGAACACGCGGGTGCGGCAACCCATTGTGGCAATTTCCCACTTGTAGCGTTCTGGATCATCTGCATGCCATTTCTCATTCTGGTTGAATGTGGCATCAAGGTTGAGGAAATTGGGGAAGAAGCGACGTGCTGTCACCTTGCAAGCTAATTGATAGAGATCATAGTTGCGGTCTTCTGGGAGATAGTTCACGCCACGTTTTTTCTTCCAAATCTGGATAGGGAAGATGGCAGTCTCACCGTTGCCCACACCTTCGTAGGTGCTTTCCAGAATCTCGCGCATGATGCAGCGGCCTTCAGCACTGGTGTCTGTACCGTAGTTGATGGATGAGAATACTACCTGGTTTCCACCACGTGAGTGAATGGTGTTCATGTTGTGGATGAAAGCCTCCATTGCCTGATGTACGCGGTTTACAGTCTTGTTGATGGCATGCTGTTCCAATCGCGCGTCTCCTTCCAGTCCCTCGAGGTCTTTCTGCAGATAATCGTCAATCTCTATATTATAAAGGTGTTTTAAATCCTTTCCTGTCAACTTTTCGAGATTTTTCACCTCTTCCTGATACGACATGCGTACATAGGGAGCAAGATAGAAGTCGAATGCAGGGATGGCCTGACCTCCGTGCATCTCGTTCTGGCATGTTTCCAGCGAGATACAGGCCAGGACGGCTGCTGTCTCTATGCGCTTGGCAGGACGGCTTGAGCCATGACCGGCTGTGAATCCATGCTGCAGGATGACATCGAGTGGATGCTGTACGCAGGTAAGACTCTTGGTGGGATAGTAATCCTTATCGTGTATGTGGAGGTAGTTGTGCTTGACGGCGTCGCGCGACTCTTCGCTCAGAAGATAGTCGTCTACAAATGGTTTGGTGGTTTCTGAAGCAAACTTCATCATCATGCCGGCGGGTGTGTCGGCATTCATGTTGGCGTTTTCACGGGTGATATCGTTATTCTTGGCATTCACAATACTCATGAATATATCGCGAGTCTTTGCTTTACGGGCAATGCTACGCTGGTTGCGGTAGGCAATATAGCGTTGTGCCACGTCCTTGCGGGCGCTCTTCATCAGCTCCAGTTCTACTGCATCCTGAATGGCCTCTACGCTCATCTGGCTTTTGCCACGATAAGCCACATGGTCGGTTATTTGCTCAATGAGGGAGCTGTCTTCACCCTTGTCGGTATGGAGCATTGCCTTGCGGATTGCTGCCATGATTTTTTGTTCGTTGAAACCAACGATGCGTCCGTCGCGCTTAACTACAGTTTGTATCATTTTCTTGTTTTACTTTAAGGTATGTATTTAATTTGCTTAATACTAATTTATTACGTCAAAAGAAGGTGTAGAAACCTTAGTTTTGGACAATGCAAAGATAGTAAAGATATTCCAAAGTTGTACGTTTTGGACAACTTTTCTTGTGTTAAAATATGTCAAGTCGCTGAAAATCAGATATATAAAAAATCGTTTTGGACAACTCTGTAAAATAGTGGTTGTCCAAAACGAATAACTTCTTGTTTATCAGTCCTTTCCTGTAGATGTGTATGGAAGAGGGCTTTGGTTGAGGTGTTTTTATGCTCTATTTTTGTTGACGCTTGTAGTCGAGTGCCGCACCTATGGCAGTGCAGAATTCAGAATACTTGGGAACATGGAATCTTACTCCGTACACCTTCTCCATAGCTGGATAAACTTCCCGGCACAAGGGCAAAAGCGACAGGTTGCCTATGAGTACGAAATCTTTGATGCCCGATTCGAGCGAAGACAGAATAGTGGCAGAACCGATGCATTGCAGCACCATCCAGATAAGGCCCTTTGCGATGTCTTCTCGAGAAGCATTGGTCTTGGCATTGCTGAAGAGTGACGCCACGGCACTCATAGGAAGTCCAGGAAGAGGTTTGGCGCTGATGTCTTTGATCAGGAGATTGATTTTTGATACATCTCCGTCTTTTGCAAGGTTCGTTATCTGTTTTATGTCATCGGTTTTAAGCATTATTCGGCTCAGACCGGCAAGTGTGCCTCCACCGATTCCTATTCCTCCGATGTGCTTGATGTTTTCACCATCGCATTTTACCAAAGAGGTGCCTGTGCCCATGCTCACAACGATCATTCGGTCAAGTTTGCTTTCGTATTTTGCTCCCAATCCGTCTGCTATGAATTCTTCGCTTTTTGAGGTGGGCAAGCCGTATATGTGTTCGTCAATATAGGCTGCGCCTACTCCGGTAAGCATCACATGCTCTATTTCGTCCAACTTGATTTTGTTGTCGTGCAGATACTTGCCAAAGGCTCCGTAGAGCGAAGTGATGGGGTCGGTTGCCTTGATACGGATAGGGCTGATCACCATGCCCTTCTCGTCAATTCCTACAATCTTTGTTGTTGATATTCCAACGTCAATTCCGATTACTATTTTCTTCATTCGTGATTTTAAGTTTCTTTTTTTTGCTATTTACAAGACTCCCATCTTGCAGAAAGTGATGAGTACAGCATATCCTATAATCATACTGATGACTCCTATGCTGAGACCTGCCTTCACCATGTCGGTTTGCTGTATCAAACCGGTAGAGTAGGCAATGGCATTAGGAGGAGTGGAGATTGGGAGCGACATGGCGCATGAAGCGGCAACAGCCACACCTATTATAATGGTAGAAGTGCCACCTATGGCGTCGAGCGAATGTCCCATACCGGCACAAACCACGGTAAGGATAGGTATCAGCAAAGCTGCTGTTGCCGTGTTGCTGATAAAGTTACTCAGTGCAAAGCATACGAGTCCTGAAACTACCATGATGACAAATGGGTTGAATTCGCCGAAAGGAATGCTCTTAACTGCTGCTTCGGCAAGTCCTGTTCCGTTCATGGCAAGTCCAAGTGCAAATCCGCCGGCAACCATCCAGATCACGGCCCAGTCTATTTCCTTCAGGTCGTTGGCTGTAATTACTCCCGTGAAGGCAAATACTGCTATTGGCAGCATGGCCACGGTGTTGGCGTTGATGCCAAGATAGTTCTTGCCGAAAATCCAAAGCAGGATAGTGAGTACAAAGGTGCCTGCCACAACGATTGTTCGCCAATTGAACTCGATTTCGCCTTCAATCTTCAGGTCGATGGTTTTCTGTGAGAATGGGAACATCTTGCGGATGATAAACCATGCAATGACGAGCATCACGATCACCATCGGGCACATAATCAACATCCAGTCGCCGAAACCGATATCGAGGTTCAGACCGTCTGGAGCTGTCAGTACCTTATAGGCAAATGCGTTAGGAGGTGTTCCGATTGGCGTTCCCATACCGCCCAGGTTGGCTCCGATGGGGATGGCCATGGTGAGAGCTATGCGCCCCTTGCCATTGGCAGGAAGAGCCTTGAATACCGGTGTCAGGAATGTGAGCATCATGGCAGCGGTGGCGGTGTTGGATATAAACATGGAGAAAATACCTGTGATGAGCATGAATCCCAAAAGCACATTTTCAGAACGCTTGCCGAAAGGAGCGATGAGTGTCTTGGCCATGAGTACGTCGAGGCGACTTTTGGTAGCAGCTATGGCCATGATGAAGCCTCCTAAGAAAAGGATGATGGTTGGGTCGGCAAAACATGCCATGATACCTTGGTATTCCAGCAGGTTTCCGTATTCGCCCTCAGAACCTTGCATGATGTTGAAGGCTGAGTTGGACGCGCCAAACAGCAATACGAAAATGATAACTACAGAAGTGGCCCATGCCGGTATGGCCTCTGTGAGCCATAACATCACAGCCATCACAAAGATTGCGATGATGCGTTGTTGTACAACGGTCAGGCCTTCTATGCCAAAACAGTCAATAGGTAGATTCCATACCAAGACAGTAAGTAGGGCTGTGATGAGGAACATGAGCCCTTTCTTGCGATTGAAATCGCCTGTCAATGCTTTTTTTACAGTTTCTTTCATGTTTATAGTTGAATCTTTATGTTTCTTATGGACTTCGACTATGTATTTTTAGTTTAGGGGCAAAATTACATATATTTTTTGATATGGCAATAGAAAAGTATTTTTTTTTGTTTTTTTTGTGTAATGTATGTGGAAGTTTGAAGATAATTCATTATATTTGCAGCGACAAGTAATGCTTTGGGCATTGTTGAGAGAATGTGAATATCTAAATTTTATAAATAATTTATTAACTGTTATATATCATGAGCAATTCGAATTTGATCCTCTTAGTGGTTTTGGTAGTAGTCTTTGCTATTATTGTTTTCTCTTATCTTCACAAGCGTCATCATGAGTACAAAATGGCTGATATAGAGAAGGCGGTTCGCAAGGCATATGTTGGTGAGGCTACCTCTGTTAGCAAAGAGGAACTTGTCAAGGTGGTTAAGACTTATTTTCACTGCTCGTCTAAAGAGGCTTTATATATAATAGGTGTAGCTCGCCGTAAAAAGATCGTTGACATTGCTGACGGAAAGGTTTCGCTGCTTTAAATCGGGTGCAGTAGGCTTTTGCAGGCTTTTTCGAGGCTGTTGCATTATTTTTTAAGAATGACAATACATGACGGGGAAGTTTTCTTCGGCCATAAAATTCTTTGGCTTTTGCTGATGGGTGTTTTTGGTATTCTTTGACGGAATGATGAGGCTTAATAGATGACGGGTCTTGGTCTTAATAGATGACAGGCTTTGGTCTTAATAGATGGCAAGCCTTGGTCTTAATAGATGACTGGCTTTCCTCGTTATTGTTGTTCGTTTCGGTCTTAATAGACAGATTTAGTCTTTGTTTGGCTGATTTGGCTTAACAGAAATGTTTTAAGATCTCGCAACAAATCCAGAAAAAGGTGACAGGAAAGCTTTTGTATATTTATTCGCCAGTAAGCTATACTTAATTGTGAAAAAATAATTTTGTAGTTGTGAAAAAATATTTTTCCAGTTGGGGCGATATTGTTTTGCAGTTGATATTTTTATTTTTTTTTTGCAATTACTGCATGAATATACTAATGACACTTTTTGCCGTTAACCTCCCATGAAAAACAAAATAATGCTAAATTCGTGCTTTTTTTTCGATTTAACGGCTTTTATTGAATTATTATTTGTACCTTTGTCGGGAATAAGCATTTGGCAAAAAGCGCTTAGAACGCAAAAAAATAGCCTTAGAGGCGATTTTGCCGCAAAAATGAAGAATAAAACAATTAAAAATACAACGTTAGATTTAAATGGACGAAAATCAGACTCTTGATCATGACAGAATCATGAAAATCAACATCGAGGAGGAGATGAAGTCATCCTACATCGACTATTCTATGTCGGTGATTGTGGCTCGTGCCCTTCCTGATGTGCGTGATGGTTTCAAGCCCGTACATCGCCGTATCCTATACGGTATGTTGGGAATTGGAAACACCAGTGACAAACCTTATAAGAAATGTGCCCGCGTAGTAGGTGAGGTGTTGGGTAAGTATCACCCTCATGGCGACAGTTCTGTTTACGGTGCCCTTGTTCGTATGGGACAGGAATGGAACATGCGCTATACCCTTATCGACGGACAGGGTAACTTCGGTTCTGTGGATGGCGACTCACCTGCAGCCATGCGTTATACAGAGTGCCGCCTCTCCAAGATGGGAGAACACATCATGGACGACCTGGACAAGGAAACCGTCGACATGATGAACAACTTTGATGACACCCTGCAGGAGCCTACAGTGATGCCTACCAAGATTCCTAACCTCCTCGTCAATGGTGGTAATGGTATCGCCGTAGGTATGGCTACCAATATTCCTACCCACAACCTGGGTGAGGTGATTGACGGTTGCTGTGCCTACATCGACAATCCTGATATCGATACCGATGGATTGATGCAGTATATCCCTGCTCCCGACTTCCCAACAGGTGCCACTATTTATGGTATCCAGGGAGTGAAGGATGCTTACGAGACAGGTCGTGGCCGTATCGTGGTTCGTGCTACAGCCGAAATAGAGTGTGGCGACAGTCACGACAAAATCGTTATTACCGAGATTCCTTATGGTGTCAACAAGGAACAGCTCGTGATGGCCATTGCCGACCTTGCGAAGGAAGGCCGTGTAGACGGAATCGCCAACGTGAACGATGAGTCTGGTCGTCAGGGTATGCGTATCGTGGTAGACGTGAAGCGTGACGCCAACGCCAATGTACTGCTCAACAAACTCTTCAAGATGACTGCGCTACAGAGCTCGTTCTCTGTGAATTGTATCGCCCTTGTGGGTGGCCGTCCTCGCCTGTTGAGCCTGAAGGAGTGCGTGAAGTATTTCGTAGACCATCGTCATGACGTGACGATCCGTCGTACTCAGTTCGAATTGAAGAAGGCACAGGAGCGTGCTCATATCCTGGAAGGTTTGATCATCGCCTGCGACAATATCGATGAGGTGGTACATATTATCCGTGCCAGCAAGACTCCTTCTGATGCTCAGCGCAACCTGGAGAAGCGTTTCGAGTTGGATGAGCTGCAGAGCAAGGCGATTGTGGATATGCGTCTGAGCCAGCTCACAGGCTTGCGCTTGGAGCAGTTGCACAACGAGTTTGACGAGTTGATGAAGACCATCGACTATTTGAACCAGATTCTCAATGACCCAGAGCTTTGCAAGAAGGTGATGAAGGACGAGTTGAACGAGGTGAAAGAGAAGTATGGTGACGCACGCCGCACCATGATCAAGCCCGACGACCACGAGTTCAATCCAGAGGACTTCTATCCCAACGACCCTGTAGTCATCACCGTGAGCCATCTTGGCTATATCAAGCGTACTCCATTGTCAGAGTTCCGCGAGCAGGCACGTGGTGGAGTAGGTTCAAAGGGAGCCCGTACACGCGACAAGGACTTCACCGAGTATATTTATCCTGCCACCATGCACCAGACGATGCTCTTCTTTACCAAGAAGGGACGATGCTATTGGCTGAAGTGTTACGAGATTCCTGAGGGCGACCGCAACTCTAAGGGCCGTGCCATCCAGAACCTTCTCAATATCGACAGCGATGACCAGGTGAATGCTTTCCTCCGTCTCAGAGGTTTGAACGATGCCGAGTTCATCAACAGTCATTATATTGTATTCGCTACTAAGAACGGTACGGTGAAGAAGACTTGTCTGGAGGCTTACTCACGTCCTCGTGCCAATGGTGTGATTGCCATCAATATCGTAGAGGGCGACGAGGTGGTTGACGTTCGTCTGACCAATGGTCACAACGAGCTGATCATGGCCAACCGCAATGGTCGTGCTGTACGCTTCGATGAGAATACTATCCGAACGATGGGACGTACCTCAACGGGTGTTCGTGGCATGCGTCTTGATGGTGACGATGATGCGGTAGTAGGTATGATCGTTGTCAACGATCCTGAAAAGGAAACCGTCATGGTGGTGAGCGAACGGGGGTACGGCAAACGTTCGGATGTGATGGATTACCGTGTGACCAACCGTGGTGGTAAGGGTGTGAAGACCCTGAATATTACCGACAAGACCGGCCGACTGGTAGCTATCAAGAATGTGACCGACGAAAACGACCTGATGATCATCAACCAGAGCGGTATTGTTATCCGACTGGCTGTGTCTGAGTGCCGCGTCATGGGACGTGCCACACAGGGCGTACGCCTCATCAACCTGGCCAAGAAGAATGATGTCATTGCCAGCGTATGCAAGGTGATGAGCTCGGAACTTGAGGCTTCGGTAGAGGAGGAGAGCAAGGCTGCATGGGCCAAGAAGAGCGAGGAGATAGAGGGTGAGACTGCATCTGCAGAGGGCGAGGAAACTCCCGATACAGAGGAAACTCCCAACATCGACTTCGAATAATGTGAATTAACAAATTAACACAAACTTAATTGATAAAGAACATGAAAAAGTTTATTGTTGCTGCTATGTTGGTACTAGGTGCCACATCAGCTTTTGCTGGCGACAGCGATGCTCTCAAGGCTGTGCTCAGTGCCAAGAAGTATTCTGAGGCCAAGGAATTGGTAAAGCAGAATCTTGCTTCTATGGCAAGCGACGCCGAGAGAGCCAAGGCTTACAACTACCTGGTAAAACTCAGTATGGATGCCTTCAACAAGGAGTCTGCCAAGGAATTGGAAGACCAGATTAAGAAGACAACTACAGCCGACAAGGAGTCGATGTACAAGAATGCCTACAATGCGCTTACCTCTGCCATTGAGTGCTACAAGTACGACCAGCTCCCTGATGCCAAGGGTAAGGTGAAGCCTAAGTATAATGGCAACAAGGATCTCGTTTGGCCAGCCCGTATCCAGCTCGTTAATGCCGGTCAGGATGCTGCCCAGAAGAATCAGCCAGAGAACGTGCTCAAGTACTGGGGTCAGTTCCTCGATACAGAGAATGCTCCTCTCTTCGATTCTAAGGTAAAGGAGAAAGAGGCAGAGAAGGATTACCTGGGTCAGGTGGCTCTCTTCGCCGCTCGTTATGCTTATCAGGCTAAGGACATCAAGCGCTGCGAGAAGTATTGCGACATCGCTATGAAGGATCCTGAGCAGGCTAAGGATGCTCTCAACCTGAAGCTCTACGTGATGAAAGACGCCTTGAAGAATCATGCTGACTCTCTGGCTTACGTCGAGAAGTTGAAGGCTCTCTATGTCAACGACGAGAATAATGATGTGATTCTGGACGGTCTGAACAGCATGTACTCTTCATTGAAGATGGAGAAGGAGCAGGTCGAGTTGCTCGACGGTGCTATTGCCAAGAATCCAAACAACTTCGTAGCTTTGGCCGACAAAGGTATGTATTATATCAGCAAGAACGATGCCGACAAGGCTATCGAATGCCTGAACAAGGCGCTTGCCGTACAGCCTGACAACGTGGTAGTGATGACTTATCTCGGTGCCTGCCTCAACGTGAAGGCTTCTAACCTTAGCAAGGAAGAGGGTAAGGCTGTTTACGAGGAGTCTATCAAGTACCTCGATAAGGCTAAGGAGCTCGATCCAAACAAGGAGAAGGCCAACTGGGGCTACAACCGCTTCCAGGCTTATTATGGTCTCTACGGTCCTAACGACGCCAAGACAAAGGCTGCCGAGGAGGAGAGCCACTAAAAAATGACGAAAAAGCGATAAAATCGCTCTGAAACCGTGATATTTACCTCGCGTTATATCTTTTTGGGATATGGCGCGAGGTTTTGTTTTGTAAAAAAATCATATTAGATTTGGGAGGAACATATTTTTTTTGTAACTTTGCGCGCAAAAGAAAATAAACAATATAATATATAAGGTAATATGGCTAAGAAATTTGCCGAACACAATGGTCTCAACTTGACAAAGACCAACAATGACGTACTTGCAGAGTGGGAGAAGAATGATATCTTCCACAAGTCTATTGACGAGCGTGAAGGCTGCCCTCAGTTTATCTTCTTCGAGGGACCTCCATCTGCTAATGGCCACCCTGGTATTCACCACGTGCTGGCGCGTAGTATCAAGGATACGTTCAACAGATACAAGACGATGAAGGGATTCCAGGTTCACCGCAAGGCTGGATGGGATACTCACGGACTTCCTGTTGAGCTTGGTGTCGAGAAGGAACTCGGCATCACCAAGAAGGATATCGACAACAAGGCTTCTGAGAAGTATATCTCTACAGAGGACTATAACCATAAGTGTCGTGAGAATGTGATGAAGTTTACTGCCGAATGGCGTGAGCTGACCGAGAAAATGGGTTACTTCGTGGATCTCGATCATCCTTACATCACTTACGATAACAAGTATATCGAGACACTCTGGTGGCTCCTCAAGCAGCTCTACAACAAGGGTCTGCTCTACAAGGGTTACACCATCCAGCCATACTCTCCAGGCGCAGGTACAGGTTTGAGTTCTCACGAGTTGAACCAGCCTGGTTGCTATCGCGATGTAAAGGACCTCACCACCACTGCCCAGTTCCTCATCAAGGATCCTAAGGCTGAGTGGACCAAGTGGGGCAAGCCATACTTCATCGCATGGACCACTACACCTTGGACTTTGCCATCAAACGTGGCTCTCTGTGTAGGTCCTAAGATCGACTATGTAGCTATTGAGACCTACAACCTCTACAATGGCGAGCCTATGACACTCGTGATGGCTGAGGCGCTGGTAGGTTCATATCTGAAGGCTGATCAGGAGTGCAAGGAGGGCGATCTCCTTCCATTCGACAAGGAGAAGAAGCAGTGCCCATGGCGCATTATCGACCACATGAAGGGTACCGACCTCGAAGGCATGCACTATGAGCAGCTCCTGCCATGGGTAAAGCCATGCGAGAAGGTAGATGCTTTCGCTCCAGCTTTCGTTACAGAATATGCAGCAGCTCATCCTGAGAAGGTATTCGCTTCTGAGGATGGTCGCGATAAGTTCGTAGAGATGGATAGCGAGGCTTTCCGCGTGATCCTCGGCGACTACGTTACTACCGATGACGGTACAGGTATCGTTCACATCGCTCCTACATTTGGTGCTGATGATGCCAAGGTGGCTAAGGATGCCAACATCCCTGCGCTTTACCTTATTAATAAGAAGGGCGAGACTCGCCCAATGGTTGACCTGCAGGGTAAGTTCTATCTCATCGAGGACCTCGATGCCAACTTCGTGAACGCTTGCGTCAACAAGGAGGCATACGCTCATCACGCAGGCGACTACGTGAAGAATGCCTACGACCCACAGTTTAATGTGGATGGTGTCTGGGATAAGAAGGCTTCTGATAAGGCTGAAGACCTGAATATCGTACTCTGCTACGAGTTGAAGCAGGAGGGCAAGGCATTCAAGAGCGAGAAGCACGTGCACAACTATCCTCACTGCTGGCGTACCGACAAGCCTATCCTCTACTACCCATTGGATAGCTGGTTTATCAAGGATACTGCTCGCAAGGAGCGCATGGTGGAACTCAACAAGACCATCAATTGGCAGCCTGAGAGCACCGGTACTGGCCGTTTCGGCAACTGGCTCGAGAATCTGAACGACTGGAACCTTTCACGTTCCCGCTTCTGGGGTACTCCATTGCCTATCTGGCGTGACGAGAACCGTGGCGAGAAGTGCATCGGCAGCCTTGAGGAGCTCTATGCTGAAATCGAGAAGTCTGTGGCTGCCGGCATCATGCAGAGCAACCCATTGAAGGAAAATGGTTTCGTTCCTGGAGACTACAGCCAGGAGAACTATGATAAGATTGACCTCCACCGTCCATACGTTGACAAGATTGTATTGGTTAACGAGGAGGGCAAGCCAATGTATCGTGAGAGCGACCTGATCGATGTTTGGTTCGATTCTGGTTCAATGCCTTACGCCCAGCTACACTACCCATTCGAGGGTGAGATGGCTCGTGGCACAGAGGCTGACCGCGATGCACTCATCCACAGCACCTACGAGGGATATGCTATTCCTCCTAAGTTCTATCCTGCCGACTTCATTAACGAGGGCGTGGATCAGACCCGTGGATGGTTCTTCACCCTGCATGCCATCGCTACCATGGTATTCGACAGCGTAGCCTTCAAGAACGTCATCTCTTCTGGTCTCGTTCTCGATGCCAAGGGCAACAAGATGAGTAAGCACGTGGGCAACGTGACCAACCCATTCGAGATGATCGACAAGTATGGTGCCGACCCAGTTCGTTTCTATATGATGACCAACAGCGAGCCTTGGGACAACCTGAAGTTCGACCCTAACGGTGTGGATGAGACCCGTCGTAAGTTCTTCGGTACCTTATATAATACCTACAGCTTCTTCGCCCTCTACGCTAATGTAGATGGTTTCGATGCTGAGGCTGCTCAGGTGCCATTCGAGAAGCGTCCAGAGATCGACCGCTGGATTCTCTCTTCACTCAATACCCTCATCAAGGGCGTTGACAGAGAGCTGGCTGGCTACGACCCAACCCGTGCAGGTCGTCTCATCGATGCATTCGTAAACGATGACCTCTCTAACTGGTACGTTCGTCTGAACCGTAAACGTTTCTGGGGTAAGGAGATGAGCGAGGATAAGCTCAGCGCTTACCAGACTCTCTATACCTGCCTGATGACTGTGGCTAAGCTGCTGGCACCATTCGCTCCATTCTATGCAGACGAGTTGTATCACGACTTGGGCGGCGAGTTGGAGAGTGTACACCTGGATAAGTTCCCAGTAGCTGATGAAGCTGCTATCGATGCCGACCTGGAGGAGCGTATGGCCATCGCACAGAAGATTACTTCTATGGTATTGGCATTGCGCCGCAAGGTGAACATCAAGGTTCGTCAGCCACTGCAGCAGATCATGATTCCTGCCGTAGATGATGTACAGAAGGCACACATCGAGGCAGTAGCCGGACTGTTGAAGAACGAGGTGAACGTGAAGGAGGTTAACTTCATTGAGGGTCAGGGTATTCTCGTGAAGAAGGTGAAGTGTAACTTCAGAGTGATGGGTAAGAAGTTCGGCAAGCTGATGAAGGGTGTTGCTGCCCAGATGTCAGCGCTCGACCAGGACCAGATTGCAGCCTTCGAAAAGGCAGGCAACATCACACTGAACGTTGACGGACAGGAAGCCGTGGTAGAGGTAGCCGATGTGGAGATTATCTCAGAGGATATCCCAGGATGGCTCGTATCTAACGAGGGCAATCTGACCGTAGCGCTTGAGGTAGAGTTGACCCCTGAATTGAAGAAGGAGGGTATGGCCCGTGAGCTGATCAACCGTATCCAGAACCTCCGCAAGGAGACTGGTTTGGAGATTACTGACCGCATCAAGGTGACTGTGGCTCCTAATGAGGAGACCAATGCAGCCATCGAGTCATTCGGCGACTACATCAAGACACAGGTGTTGGCTGACTCTATCCTGATTGCAGAAAACAATGGATCAGAAACTGAGTTCGACGAGTTCAAGCTCAATATTCTGGTAGAGAAAAATTAATCATACATTTTTATTAACTTAATACTTAATATCTATGGCAAGCGAAAAGAAAAGATACAGTGATGAGGAGCTCGAGGAGTTCCGCGACATCATAAACGAGAAACTGAAAGTGGCACGAGCCAATTATGAGGAAATGATGGCACAGCTCAATCATTCAAACAGTAATGACATCATTGATACATCACCCACCTACAAGGCTTTGGAAGAGGGTAGTGAGGCTCAGAGCAAAGAGGAGATTATCCAGATGGCACAGCGCCAGCAGAAATTCATCTTGGGGTTGGAGGCCGCTCTCATTCGCATCAAGAACAAAACTTACGGTATCGACCGTGAGACTGGAGAGTTGATTCCTAAAGAGCGTCTCCGGGCTGTTCCGCATGCTACGTTGAGTGTCGCTTCTAAGCAAGCCAGAAAGCATTAACTCAACTTTCGCAAACAGGGAAGTAAAAAAAGTTAAAGGAGTTAGACAAATGCTTTAGAGCACTTGAAATAAAACATCAAGGCTATTGGCTATAACTTCTAACGATTGAAGGGAGTGATAACTTCTTTAACTTTTATAACTTCTGAACTTGCCAAAGTTCAATTATTAATAAATGAAGCAATGTAAAATTCATACAGGATGGCTCGTCACGGCAATGGTGGTGATATTGCTGGTTATTGACCAGATAATCAAGCTATATATCAAAACCCACTTTTACCTTGGTGAGTCTGTTCGTGTTACAGACTGGTTCTTTATAGATTTCGTGGAGAACAATGGTATGGCATGGGGCATGTCGTTTATCAACAAGCTCACGCTGAGTTTGGTTCGTACTGTTGCCATCATTGTCTTGCTGTGCTATCTGCGCAGCATCATCAAGGCCGGAACCCATCGCCTGCTGTATATCTATATGGTGGCGCTGGTTACCACGGGTGCCATTGGCAATATGATAGACTCTATGTTCTATGGTCTCATATTCACTCCTTCCGAACCTTTCTATGTAGCCAAATTTGTACCTTTTGGTCAAGGTTACTCAGCATTTATGATGGGTAAGGTGGTCGATATGTTCCGTTTTCCTTTCTTCACCTTTACATGGCCTTCGTGGTTCCCGTTTTGGGGAGGAAGCGAGTTTACGTTCTTCGATCCGGTATTCAACTTTGCCGACTCTTGTGTCACGGTAGGTATCGTCTCTCTCTTGCTCTTCTGTCGTAAGGAGTTGGAGGCTTTAGGTAAGAAGAAGGAGGTTACGGACAAGAAGGAAGAAACTTCGGATAAGAAAAAGGAGAATTTAGACACGAAGAATGAGGAGGAAAAGGCATGATGAAAATGAAGCAGACTCTGTGGGTATTGGCTCTCTTGATGTCGGCATGCTGTATGTCGCTTACGGGGTGTAAGCCCAGCCTGCCCGATGACGTGTTGTCGCAGGGCAAGATGGAGGATATTCTTTATGACTATCATCTCGCCTTGGCCATGGTTCAGAATGAGGGTGGCGATGAGACGCAGCGCTTTATCTACAAGGATGCCGTGCTGCGAAAGCATGATGTGACATCGGCAGAGTTCGACTCTTCTATGGTTTACTACATGCGCCATACCGACAAGATGTACACCATCTACAAGAACCTTAGCGACCGGCTCAACGATGAGGCTGTGTCGTTGGGTGCAGATGCCAGCGACCAGAGCCGCTTTGGCGATTTGGCTTCTTCGGGCGACACTACCAACATCTGGCGTGGTGCGCGATCATTGGTGTTCATGACAGCCAAGCCACTCAACTATTATAATTTCGAGGTGAAGGCAGACACGTCTTTCCATAAGGGTGACTGTATCATGCTCGATTTTGAGTCGCATTTCATTTATCAGGATGGTATACGTGACGGACTGGCTGTTTTGGCGGTTCAGTTCAGTAACGACAGTATCGCCTCGCAGGTAGTTCATGTACAGAGTTCTCAGCATTACTCCATGCAGGTGGAGGACCGTGATACGCTTGGCATCAAGAGTGTCAAGGGATTCTTCTTGCTCAACAGTGGTGACTTCTCCAACGACTTCAGTTCGGCAACAACGCTCAAACTGATGTTTCTGGATCATATCCGCATGATTAAGATGCACAAGAAGCCAGTACAGCCAGTTAATGTATCATTGGGTGATGCCGACAGGTTTGACAAGGACAGTATGGGTAAGCCCGGCGTCAATACACCGGTAGAAGCTGTGAAACCGGCTGATGAGTCGGTTTCTCCAAAGACAGTTTCCCGCAAGGCCGACATGCCTTTGAAGCCAACTCCTGCTGTCAACAGAAAGCTTATCGCTCCTCGTGAACTAAAGAAAATAGAGAAGGTGGATGTCAAGGCTATCAAATAGGTAGCCGTTCAAATGTCAGCCAATGAAACGGAAGTGAGAGAATGAAGAGATATGCAGCTCATCAAATCGTCCTGGAAGATGGAACGGCTATAGAACAAGGAATTGTTGAGTTGTCCGACGGGGGTGTTGTGGCAAGGACTTTTCCCTTTTGGCACGAACAGCCCATGACAGAATGGCTTGGAGGCGTGATAGAAGTCAAGGCTGACGAAGCCGGACGCCTCAGAGCTTATCATCATGGACATCGGTTGGGAGTATAGAGATTTCACTCCTTCACTACTCTTATCCGGTAGTTCAATTATAAACAAAGAGTAATCAATAAAACTAAAACGATAGATTATGTTAAGCGTAGATCAGTTAGAAGACAAATTGATAGACTTGGCTTTCGCTGAGGATATTGGTGACGGTGACCATACCACTCTCTGCTGTATTCCAGAGGATGCTATGGGTAAGAGCCATCTGCTCATCAAGGAAGATGGCATCTTGGCTGGTGTGGAAGTAGCCAAGAAAGTATTTGCACGTTTCGACCCAACCATGAAGGTGGAGGTGCTCATGCAGGACGGTACTCCTGTCAAGAAGGGTGATATCGCCATGGTGGTAGAGGGAAAGATCCGTTCTTTGCTTCAGACAGAGCGACTGATGCTCAACATCATGCAGCGCATGAGTGGTATTGCTACTATGACAGCCAAGTATGTGAAGCGTCTGGAGGGAACAAAGACACATGTTCTCGATACCCGTAAGACCACACCTGGTTTGCGTATGCTTGAAAAGCAGGCTGTGAAGATAGGTGGAGGAATGAATCATCGTATCGGTCTCTTCGATATGATACTTCTCAAGGATAATCATATCGACTTCGCTGGTGGTATCGACAACGCCATCGACCGTTGTCATGCTTACCTGAAGGAGAAGGGACTCAACCTGAAGATAGAGATTGAGGTTCGCAACTTCGACGAACTCGATCAGGTGTTGAAGCATGGTGGCGTCAACCGTATCATGCTCGACAACTTCTCTGTGCCTGATACCAAGAAGGCAGTGGACATTATCGCCGGCAAGTACGAGACGGAGTCATCAGGCGGCATTACTTACGACACCATTCGCGACTATGCCGAGCAGGGAGTTGACTTTATCTCTGTGGGTGCGCTTACCCATAGCGTGAAGGGATTGGACATGAGTTTCAAGGCCTGCGAGTAAGTAATTGAAGATTTAGAGTGAAGAAGAACGAAGAGGGAGGACTCTTTATGCTTTTCTTTTTGTTCTACAGTACAATATTCTTGAGGAGTTGGGAGTTTTTCCTAACTCCTTATATATATAATAAGGTGTAATTTTATGAATAAGATTTTTGCTTCGGCCTTGATGGCTGCAGCTTTGGTGGGCGGTGTCTCAGAGGCAGATGCCTGCACCAATTTCATTGTGGGCAAGAAGGCATCTGCAGATGGTTCTGTGCTCTGTTCTTACAGTGCTGACGATTATGGTATGTTCCAGAACCTTTGTCATTATCCAGCTGCCAAGCATGCCAAGGGAACCATGCGCAAGGTGTTCGACTGGGATACCAACAAGTATCATGGCGAAATACCAGAGGCGCCAGAGACCTATAATGTAATAGGTAATATCAATGAGTGGCAGGTTACCATTGGCGAGACTACCTATGGCGGTCGTGAGGAGATGGTCGACTCTACAGGTGTTCTCGATTATGGATCGCTTATCTATATTGCCTTGCAGCGTTCCAAGACAGCCCGCGAGGCTATCAAGGTGATGACTACATTGGCCAATACCTATGGTTACAACTCAGAGGGTGAGACCTTCACTATCTGCGATCCCAACGAAGCTTGGATCATGGAGATGATGGGCAAGGGAGCCGGCAGTAAGGGAGTAGTATGGGTGGCTCAGCGTATTCCTGATGATGCCATCTGTGCTCATGCCAACCAGAGTCGTATCGGTAAGTTCAACATGAAGGATAAGCACAATGTGATGTATGCCAAGGATGTGGTGGCTTTTGCACGCAGCAAGGGCTGGTATAAAGGCAAGGATGCCGACTTCTCTTGGAAGATGGCTTATGCCAAGCCCGATTTCTCGGGTCGTCGCTTCTGTGATGCGCGTGCCTGGGCTTTCTTCAATCATTTCAAGGACATGAGCCGTTACCTGCCTTGGGCGCTTGGCAAGGATCCTCAGGCAGAGGACATGCCTCTCTGGATAGTACCCGACCGCAAGGTGAGTGTACAGGATATGGAGGCTTGCATGCGCGATCATTATGAGGGCACTCCGCTTTCGGTAGCCGATGGTGACGACTTGGGTGGCGGTATCTGGCAGATGCCTTATCGTCCTACACCACTTTCATTCAAGGTGGATGGCAAGCAGTGCTTCAACGAGCGTCCTACAAGCACGCAGCAGAGTGGCTTCGTCTATGTAAGTCAGATGCGCTCTTGGTTGCCTCGCGAGATTGGCGGTGTGCTATGGTTTGGCAACGATGATGCCAACATGGTGGCTTTCACACCTGTTTACTGCAGCTCTACCATTCAGCCAGAGTGCTACAACACACCTGGTGCCGACGCTGTTACCTTCAGTGACAAGAACGCCTATTGGGTTTGCAATATGACAAGCAATATGGTTTATCCTCGTTACAGCCAGCTGTTCCCTTCATTGAAGGAGGTGCGCGACAGTCTCGACAATAGTTATTTTGCTGCCCAGAAAGAGGTGGAGGCAAAGGCACAGGAACTCTATGCGCAGAATCCTCAGCAGGCAGTCAAGTATCTCAACGATTATGGCATCGAGAAGGCTCAACAGATGCTGACACGTTGGAAGCAGCTCTTCCAATTCATGGTGGTGAAATACAACGACATGATCATCAAGCCTACCGACAAGGATGGTAACTTCGTACGTACCAAGGAGGGACTGGGTGCTCGTCCTGTACGCCCTGGCTATCCTGAGAAATATGCCAAGGAGCTCATCAAGCAGACTGGAGATAAGTTTGTTGAAAGGTAAAAAAGTAAAAAGGTAAAAAAGTAAAAAAGAGTAGGAGGGTGGTGCTCATTCTTCTACTCTTTTTTGTTAATGTCGGTTAAAAGCCACGGGTGGCGTGCAATGATTTTGTCATAGTGGTGTTTAATCAGGTAAAAACAACAAATAAGAGATTATAATGATGAACAAGAAAATGACAACAGTGGCTCTCGCAGCTATGGCAATGGCGCTGACCACATCTTGCAGTACAAGCAAGAAAGCACAAAACCAGGTGCATGAAGGCACCACCAGTTTGGAAGTTTCTAAAGGTAACGCGGAGAGTATGGATCCGGAATATCTCGTTCTTTCTGATGCTCAGGAGGCATTCGTCAAGAAGAACAATCAGTTTGCACTCAATTTCTTCTCGCAGGTGGCTGGTTTCGACTCCAAGGTCATCTCGCCGCTGAGTCTCACCTACCTCATGGGCATGCTTGCCAATGGTGCCGACGGACAGACACAGCAGGAGATACTGAAGGCTTTGGGATGTGAGGGTGATATGACTCTCGACGAGTTGAACGCTTTCAGTCGCAGCATGATGCAGTATGCTGCTAAGGCTGACCCTTCTACTACAGTCAATATTGCCAACTATATCGCGCTCAACAAGCATTATGCTTTGAAGAATGCTTTCGCCAAGGCGGTGTCTGCCAACTATCAGGCTGGCATAGAGTCGCTTGACTTCAGTAGTAGCAAGACTACAGCCCATATCAACGACTGGTGTAATAAGCGTACCGACGGCATGATTCCTACTATTATCGATCAGGTGGACGCCAATGCCATCTCGTACATCATGAACGCCATCTACTTTAATGGCAGCTGGGAGAAGAAGTTCAAGAAGAGCGAAACCAAGCAGGAGAACTTCAGGGGCTATACTCGCGACATCAAGCGCGTGAATATGATGCACCGTGCGGGCAAGTATTTCTTTGCCGACAATCAACTGTTCTCGGCCATCAACCTTCCTTATGGCAATGGTGCCTATGCGATGACCGTCTTGCTGCCACATGAAGGCAAGTCTGTCGACGAGATGATGAAATCGCTTGATGCAGAGAAACTGGCTGTTGTCAGCGGACAGATGGAAGAGTGTGTGGTAGACCTTAAGTTGCCACGTTTCACCACCGAACTGGAACTCCCGCTCAATGAGATCGTCAGCAAGTTGGGTGCTCCAAGCATGTTTGATTCTGGTAAGGCCAACTTCAGTAAGCTTGCAGAGGGCAATGTCTTTGTTTCCAAGATGCTCCAGAAGGCAAAGATTGAGGTGAGCGAAGAGGGAACCAAGGCTGCAGCCGTAACTGCTGCCACCGTCATGATGACTTCCTTGCAGCCCGAACCACGTAGGGTAGTGTTCCATGCTGACCATCCTTTCGTCTATATGATAACCGATGTTCGCAGTGGCTCTATCTACTTCATAGGCCAGTTTACAGGCGAAAATTAGAATATTTGAAAAATAATTGCCGAAAAATTTGGTGGAATGAAATAAAAGCGTTACCTTTGCACTCGCATTTGAGAAATGATGCTTGAGTTCGGTTAACGAGTCCGACAAGGAAGGTTGGGTGAGTGGCTGAAACCACCAGTTTGCTAAACTGACGTGCGGGTTTACCGTACCGGGGGTTCGAATCCCCCACCTTCCGCAAGCTGATTTTCGTGAGTGCAATTTTGGTCGATTCATCTAATGGTTAGGATACAAGATTCTCAATCTTGGCATAGGGGTTCGATTCCCCTATCGACTACAGTGTTTTTCATGGTATTCGCCTACATCAGTCGTGAGACCCGTGCAGGCTTTTTTATTGAGGTCGATTCATCTAATGGTTAGGATACAAGATTCTCAATCTTGGCATAGGGGTTCGATTCCCCTATCGACTACAAAAAAGAAAGTCCGCTGCAAATCATCGATTTGCAGCGGATTTCTTTGTTATTTCTTTCTTTCCGATTCTTTCACGAAGCCATGTCTATAGGCATACAGCAATTCTTCCAGATCGGCAATTTGCTTGCGCAACTCCCTGCCTATGTCGGTATCTGCTACGAGCATGCGTCGGTTCGACATTTCCACAATCTGTGTGGTGCTCTTGATGTCGGTGCCTCGCAGGATGGCATCCTCTGTACTGGTGAAGGGTTCGTGCTGTACCAACTGGAATCCGCGGGAGTGATAAACCAAGGTGTAGCCGGCAATACCCGTCTCGTTGTGGTATGCTTTCGAAAATCCTCCGTCTATCACCATCAGCTTGCCATTGGCTTTGATGGGATTCTCGCCCTTGGTGGTGCGTACGGGCACGTGTCCGTTGATGATATGGCGGTTAGGTCCAGTCACTCCAAAGGCATCCATGATATGGTCGATGACTTGCTCGTCGTCACGCAAGAGGAAGTAATAGCCTTTTTCTTCCTTGTGGGTTTCTTTGTCGGTGATGAAGTATCGCTCAAAGGTAGCCATCTTGCTCTTGTCGAAGAGAGGACTGTCAGGACCGCACCATAGGTAGATGAAGTAGTCGATGGCGTATTCTCGCTCTTTAGGGTCGGAGTCAGACTGGAAGGCTGTGCGTATCTGCATGCCAGTCTGGTGCATGAGGTCGCGGCCTGCGAACTTCTTGCCAGGGAATATCTCTACCTCTTTCAGCGAACCGTCCTCATTGAGTGGGCACGATGCGTGGAAGAGTAGGTTGTCGTTGATGATGGTGTACATGCAGCCGTGCTGCAGCATCACCTTGATGTGCTTGTGCAGTTTTTCGCATACCATGAACGAATGGTGCAACTTTGCCATCAGAACCATTTCCTCTGGCGACAACTCGTAGGGTGAGGCGGGATTGATGGTAGGGAAGTGGCACGATGTCATGGGGTAGATCTTACCGTCTATTTCAATTTCCTTTTTCTCGTAGTTGATGTGTTCGAAGAGTCGGCGCTTGTCCATCTTCCATTCGGGATGCTTGGCGATGAGTTGTCCCTCTATCTTAAACTGGATGATGGCAATGGCTTTGTGCATCTGGGATGTCAGGCGCTTGGTCTTCTCGTCTATGGCAGCTGCGCCACCACTCATCTTGGGAATAAATTCTGCACATTCATCATCCTTGTAGGCTTCCATGGCAAAAGTGGCCAGGGGGATAAGGTTGATGCCGTAGCCTTCTTCCAAGGTGGAGAGGTTGGCATAGCGCAGGCTCAGACGGATCACATTGCAAATGCAGGCATCATTACCAGCAGCAGCACCCATCCAGAGTACATCGTGGTTGCCCCATTGTATATCCCAACTGTGGTAATGGCGCATCTTGTCGAGGATGATGTGGGCTCCAGGTCCACGGTCGTAGATATCGCCCAGGATGTGTAGCTGGTCTATGGCAAGCCGCTGTATCACATTGGCTATGGCGATGATGAAGTCGTCGGCACGTCCTGTGGATATGATGGTGTCGACGATGACGTTGACATAGGCTGTCTTGTCATGGTCTTCGGTATGTTCGTGCAGGAGTTCCTGTATGATGTAAGAGAAGTCGCAGGGCAGCGACTTTCTCACCTTCGAACGGGTGTATTTGCTCGATACATCACGGCATACTGCCACGAGCTGGTGCAGTGTGATGTGGTACCAGTCGTTGATGTCGGGTTCGTTTTGCTTTACCAGTTCCAGTTTCTGCTCAGGATAGTATATGAGCGTACATAACTCACGTTTTTCAGCTTCGCGCAAGGTGTTTCCGAAGAGTTCGTTCACCTTTCGCTTGATGTTTCCCGATGCGTTTTTCAGTACATGTAGGAAAGCCTCGTATTCGCCGTGGATATCAGCCAGGAAGTGTTCAGTGCCTTTAGGAAGGTTGAGAATGGCTTGCAAGTTGATGATTTCGGTACTGGCTTCTGCTATTGTCGGGAACGACTGTGCCAATAGTTGCAGATAACGCATATCTTTGTTTATCTCGTAATGTTTCATTCGCTGATAAAGTTTAGTTCTACATATCTTTTGCAAAGTTAGCTTAAAATTCAGACTTAACAAAGTTTTTACTGAAAAAAGTGTTTCTGACAATAGTTCTGTAACTGAATTTTCGCAAGTTCTAAACTTGCAAAAGTTCAAATCAGATTGAGATATACAACAAACGGGAGACAAACGAAACCTGTTCGTTTGTCTCCCGCTATATTGATTTGAGAGTAGGGGATGATTACTTCTTCAGAACCTTAACGGTAGTACCGTCATTGCGCTCTATGATGTAAACACCAGCCTTGCTCATACCAGATACCTGCTGACCGCTGAGGTTGTAAACAGCCTTTACACCACTCTGAGTTGTAACAGTCAGAGGCTTGTTGATGCCTGTGGTTGCACCTTCAATATGAAGGTTGTACATGTTGGCCTTCTTTAAATCGTTAGATGTGACAGTGATAGCTACATCTACGCCACCATTCTTTGAGTTATTCAAAATTTTGCTGACATATGCACCTTGTGCATTAGTTTGCACATTAATATCTTCAGGAGAAATGGTGCCAGATATATTAGCTTCGTATGCAGTTCCATTTGCTGTAGTAGCCTCAACTCCCTTTACCGTAATAGACTTTACTTCTGCATTGTAAACCAGTTCTATATCATCTACATATAGGATATCAGGATTTGTTTCACTCTTGCTTCCGCCGCTTGGTACAGAACAGGTAGAAATGGTAACCAAAGCGCCTAATGGGGTAGTTGTCGTGTTTGCATAATTAAAAGGAATTTCAATTTGCTGCCAAGCGTTTGTGCTTGCAATGTTTGTATTGATGGCACGAGCTATGATGTTATCTTCCAATTTGCTGTCTTCTGGGTCTTGTATTTTTTTACCATTGCTCAGTAATGCACTGATAGAAGCTGTAGGGTTATTATTGTCATCACCGGCCTTGAATTTTACCCATGCCTTGATAGCGTCCGGCTTGTTGTTTAATACAGCATAGTATGGATCACCATTTCCATCCTTGTCTGTCAGGCTGAAATCCAAAAATGCACAGTTTGCCTTATCAGATGCAGTCAAACTGCCAGCTTGCAGTCGACCTGTAGTGATAGTTCCGTTAGCAGAAGCTACAATTCTTTCAATAAGACCAAATTTTATTTTTACAGGGGCAGATGCAACTTTTACGCATTGTTTGTTTTCTGTTTCTGCATTTTTGCGAATTTCGTTTGAAGCCCAAGTGTGTGTGATAGTAGCTACTTGACTCGCCAGACTTCCACTTGCACTCATAAAAGTATGCCAGCCATTTGGCTCTTCGCTTGTATGTGAATCATAGGTTGCTGTGTGGAATGTTTCAAAACCTGAGTTTGGCAATTGGCCTAAATCATTTACGCTTTTACCCAATTGAACACCTACAAGCATATCCGCACTCAGAGGAATATTGAGTATTGCATTAAATTCACCATTTTTAATCTCTCCCTTCAAAAGAATTGGTAATGGGCCAAGTTCTGGACCTGTCCATTCTTCAGGTTTTCCCGTAGAACCTGCAGCAATGGTGATTGTTTGTTCTGTAGACAATACCGTGGTGTTACCACAGTTAGTAGCATCTACATCAGTAACTTTAATAGTACCAATAGGAAGAAAAAATTCGGTTAACGTAAAGTCTTTCAGTTCCATGGTGTATTTACCATTACTCTGTTTGTTTACAGTAACGTTGATAGGATCATTTCCCATTGCGGCACCATTTACGGTTACAGTCAGTGGGCATGCCGTGTAGTCTTCTGCCATAGCAGTTAAGGAGCATAATGCTATCGCTATGCAAGTAAATAATTTTTTCATGTCTAAAAATCCCTTTCTTTATTTTATATTATGTTTTTTATTTCAATTGATATATTAATCCGATTTCACCATAGATGGGGTACATAGGCTGCTCAATAACACTGAAGTTTTTCTTAAAGACCTCTGAGAGTCCCCAGGTAAGTCCAGCGAAACCGCCCCAGCGTTTAGAGAAATACCAGTCAACGCCAGCATCGATTCCAAACTGCCAGTTACGCATGTCACCAGAGAAGTCGAAGTCACCGCGTGAATTGGCATCATTTCCCAATTCTATTTTTGGACCAGTAGGACTGCCTTCACGGAGATAGCCGTCATAGGCATATCCGCTGAATTTGTGAGAGCTGACGTATGAGAAATAGGGGCCTAACTTCAGGCGGACCTTATCGCTCAAATCGTAAGTAGCCTGTACTGGGATAGTACCTAAACTTTGGTCAACTTGAGTCATAACTCTACCGGTAAACATACCTTCAATAGACTCTCCTCCCTGAACCATTTTCATGTGGTAGTTCTTTACGGTTGCATCTACTTTCATGCCCTTGTTCTCAAAGTGAAGTCCGAACATGATTCCCCAACGGTCGTTAAAAGGGTGGAAGGCATCCACACCCAGCATAAAGTTAGGGCGCAGGCTATAGCTGTTCATCTTTCGGATAGTGGACGGCATTCCGATAGGAGCTGTTCCACCCAGATTATAAGCAGCACGGGCATAATAGCTGTAGTTATGCAGTAAGTCGGCTGGCTTCCATGCGTATGTTGCAATACTGATTGCAAACAGCGAAAGTGCCATGAATATCTTTTTCATTCTTTGTTGGCTTTATCGTTTATTATTTTATTCTGCATTGGCGCATTTGATGCTGTAGTTGTCTATCCATAAGGTACTACCAATAGCACCTTCGAAGATTGCCCCATCGATGCTTGATGAACTTACAATGGCCAAGTTGTATCCTCTGTTGGCAAGTTTCACGGGGTCGATAGTCTTACCTGGCTGCATGGTAAAGTTGATGTTAAAAGCTGTCCATTCAGGTGTATCATCAATCTTTCCTAAATCTGCTATAGATATAATTTGTTCGCTTGACAGAACATCGTCTCCATGAAGAACAAAAGGCTTTCCTTCTGCGTCGTGATTATCGTAGAATACAGCATAGATAGAACCAAAGTCTTTTTTGTTTTGTTCTGTTCCGTACTTATCGGTAAATACCTCTCCACGCTTATATTTGTAGAAACCATTGAAGGATATTGGTTGTGAAGAGACTGGCAGACCAAATTTTGTAGCCAAAACTCCTTTAACACCAGCAGCATTGGCAACCAATGCTTTGGACATATCAAATTCGCCAATGAACAAGTTTCCTGCAGCAATAGGCATCTTCATTCTTCTACCAAAATCACCCGTTTCTCTTGTAGTGAGCTTTACACAGGTTTCGTGTTCTTGCTCACTGAATGGAACAGTAGGATATTCTTCTGGTGTAGCACTTCCTTTGGCAAGTCTATAGCCAGGGTTTCCGTTGGCCCAATTGTTCAACAGGTTTCCTTCAGAGTCAACATCGCTCCATACGTAATATTTGTTGGCGGGTGTAGGATAAACATTGAGGAAGAAATTATCGAAATTATACTCCATGATATCCTTGTTCGACATGAAGTTGATGCGGTAGGAACGCTTATACTGCTTATCTTCTGATGTTACAGTATACACGATAGGTCCATTGCTGAAATCTTGTTCTGATCCATTATCGGGATAAATGGTTGCTCCTGGTGTCATGCGGAACTTGGGAGCTAAAGATGTAAGATCGGTACTTTTACGCACCACGAAGTTTATGTCTTCAGCTGTAGATAAAACACTTATCAGCGTATCACTCTTCTGGAAAAACATTTCCAGCGGATTATCTAAATGGATGTAAGCTTGTTCAATGTCACACTCTGCGTTCAGAGGTTCCTCTTTAAAACAAGAAGTGAGGGTAGTGCTTAACAAGGTAGCAACTACAATCTTTTGTATATGTCTCATATATAAATATATAATCTTAAATTTCTGATGCAAAGTTACGACAAAAACTTAAGTTGTGCAAATGTTTTTGAAGAAAAAGCTATATTTAGCGTAAAAACGTTCATAAAATAGGAGTTTATTATATGTTTGATAATCAAAAGGATAACAAGATTCTTGTTTAAAGGAAAAAGGATGTTTAAAGGAAAAAGGTAACTACTCTGCACACCCTATAGCCATAAAGTAGTAATTTTAATACTATTCAACTAAAATCATTAAACCACATTGAAATCTCTGTTCAAAGCCTTTGAACGGACATTCAAAGCCTCTGAACGGACATTCAAAGCTTTTGAACGGACATTCAAAGCCTTTGAACGGAGATTTTATAGGCTAAAGAAAACATTTATATAGGATCTATTGAACTTTAGCAAGTTCAGAAATTATAGTAGTTGGAGAAGTTTATCACTCTCTTCGGCATTGGAAGTTATTGTCAATAGCCTTAAAGGAATGAATATATGATTGGGATAAAAAAAAGGACCAGTTCTCGGAAGAGAACCGGTCCTTGGTATTTATAAGTGATATCTATTATGATTCAACTTATGCAGAAGACAGGCTGATGATTAAGCCTTGCCCTCCATCTGAGCCTTGAGCTTAGCAAGAGCATCGATGTCACCGAGAGAAGTACCAGCTGCTACGTTGTTGATAGCTGCTGCCTCGTTCTTGCGTGCACCACCGTTGTTGTGCTTGCGTGGAGCTGTTGTCTTAACATCGTCCTTGCCCTCCTCGAATGTACGAGAGTGAGAGAGGATGATACGCTTAGTCTCCTTAACGAATTCGATTACCTTGAAGTCGAGCTCCTCGCCCTTCTTAGCCTGGCTGCCGTCTTCCTTAACGAGGTGCTTTGGAGTAGCGAAGCCTTCACCACCCTCAGCGAGTGTGATAACGGCACCCTTGTCCATCAACTCTGTGATAGTACCCTTGTGTACAGAACCTGGAGTGTAGATTGCCTCATACTCATCCCATGGGTTCTTCTCCAACTGCTTGTGACCGAGGCTCAAACGACGATTCTCCTTGTCGATTTCGAGAACTACTACGTCGATAGGAGCACCTACTGTTGTGAACTCAGATGGGTGCTTAACCTTCTTTGTCCAAGAGAGGTCAGAGATGTGGATCAAACCATCAACACCTTCCTCGAGCTCTACGAAGATACCGAAGTTAGTGAAGTTGCGTACCTTAGCTGTGTGCTTGCTGCCTACAGGATACTTCACCTCGATGGTCTCCCATGGGTCTTCCTTCAGCTGCTTGATACCCAAGCTCATCTTACGCTCAGCGCGGTCGAGAGTCAAGATAACTGCCTCTACCTCGTCGCCAACCTTCATGAAGTCCTGAGCTGAACGCAAGTGCTGGCTCCAAGACATCTCAGATACGTGGATAAGACCCTCTACACCAGGAGCGATCTCTACGAATGCACCGTAGTCAGCCATAACGACTACCTTACCCTTCACGTGGTCGCCCACCTTCAGGTTAGCATCGAGAGCATCCCATGGATGTGGAGTGAGCTGCTTCAGACCAAGAGCGATACGCTTCTTCTCCTCATCGAAGTCGAGGATAACAACGTTGATCTTCTGGTCGAGAGCTACAACCTCATGTGGATCGCTTACGCGACCCCAAGAGAGGTCTGTGATGTGGATCAATCCGTCTACGCCACCGAGGTCAACGAATACACCATAAGAAGTGATGTTCTTAACGGTACCTTCGAGGATCTGACCCTTCTCGAGCTTGCTGATGATCTCTTTACGCTGTGCCTCCAACTCCTGCTCGATAAGAGCCTTGTGAGAAACAACAACGTTGCGGAACTCCTGGTTGATCTTTACAACCTTGAACTCCATTGTCTTGCCTACGAATACGTCGTAGTCGCGTATAGGGTGAACGTCGATCTGGCTTCCTGGCAAGAAAGCTTCGATACCGAAAACGTCAACAATCATACCACCCTTAGTGCGGCACTTGATGTAACCCTGGATAACCTCCTCGTTGTCGAGAGCTGCGTTAACACGCTCCCAAGACTTGCTCAAGCGAGCCTTCTTGTGAGAAAGTACCAACTGACCCTTAGCGTCCTCCTGGTTCTCTACGTAAACCTCAACCTTGTCGCCTACCTTGAGGTCTGGGTTGTAACGGAACTCAGAAGCTGGGATGATACCGTCGCTCTTGTAACCGATGTTTACGATAACTTCCTTCTTGTCGGCAGCGATAACAGTACCTTCTACTACCTGGTGCTCGCTTACCTTGTTAAGGGTTTCGTCATAGGCCTTCTCGAGGTCCTCTTTGCTGACGTTTGCGTTGCCGCCATTCTCGAACTCGTCCCAATTGAAGTCGTCCAATGGCTTTACGTTCTTTAAATCTGACATAAAAATAATAATTAAATTTTAAATTAATAAAGTTAGACTTTATGTGAATAAATATAAATCGGGCGCAAAATTACTCATTTTCTGTGAATTAGAGCAATCTTGCGCCCGATATTGTTGTCGCTTTATGTTTTTTTAACTTCTTGTGTGGAACCTTGTGGTTCTTTTAGCCTTTATACCTTAACTGAAGTTTCGCATGTGGTTCAAGTACGGGCTGAAGGCCCAAAAGCTCCTAGCCCAGGGCATCGCCCTGGGTATAATGGCAATCAGCAATGCGCCCTGTAAGGGCAACAGCTTTATATATTGCCTGGAGTTTTAAAGCTTTTGCCCTTACAGGGCGACAGGTTTGCGCCCGTAATAACCCAGGGCGATGCCCTGGGCTAAGAGCTTCTGCCCTTTCAGGGCGTGTGGGGCTTACTTGCGAAACTTGAATACCTTAATATATAATAAGGTGTAGCTGTCCTTAGCATCGAGTTTATCTGATTCTCATCTTTATCACCTTGCTGTTTTGGCGTATGATGACGATGCTGTTGGCATTGGTCTGCGAAGGAGTCAACTTTCTTCCGTCGATGCTGTAAACATCGTAAGGCTTAGAGAAGTCGATGAAGTCTTTTGGCTCAGTTGTCGTTTCCTTAATGCCTGTCGAATTCTTGGTTCCTGTGATGGTAGCCTTCTTGATTTCCCAAAAGCAGCATATATTCGCATCACTCTTGTAACGGAAGGATATTGTTGCCTTGGTTCCTACAAAGTGTGACAGGTCGAGGGTGTAATCATAGTAAGTCCAGCTGTCTGTAGAAGGAACATCAAAGTCGGTCAATGGGGTCTCTTCCACAGTTCCGTCTGAAGTATCTACAGATTTTAATTCTACTTTGAGATAGTCCAGGGCCTTACCTTTTCCGTATCGGACAGCCTGACTGATGGTGAGTTTGGCATCATCATAGCCAGTTAGGTCAACCTCTGGCAATGAGAGTGTTGCTTCTGCTGCGTAGTTACTACCCTTGAAAGCTGTTGCCTTCCATCCATATTGAGGGTCGCATTTCCATATATTGTCATAAGGACTGTCATTGCTGATGATGCTCTCTTTGCATCCTCCATCATTAGCAGTGAAGATGGCTTGATAGATATTCACCTTGGTAGCATCAGGGTTGGGGTCTGGGTCGACAGAACCACCGCCTCCGCCTTCGCCATTCACGTAACTTGAAGATTTGACTGTAGTCTCAGGATTGAAGGCTATGTTGGTGCTGTCGCCCCATACATATTCCATCAAGTTAGGGAAGTCAACGTAAGGATTTCGGTTTCCCTGAATCTTAGCTACTTCATTGTTGCGTTTGATCTCTAAAGCATTTGGCTTGTCGGCTTTAGCCCACTGGATATAGAGCTTGTATGCCCATTCTTTAAGAGTGGGGTAGGCTCCTTGTTGCAGTATCTGATGAGCTTGATCTCCTTTCCAGTTATAATCCTGATAAGCGGTAGCCATATACATGTAGCCACGGGCAAAGTCTCCTTTCCATGGAGCTGCAGGCTCCCAATACTTTTTGCCATCTGTTCCTTCACCTACTTTGGTCCAGCCGTTGCCTTTATCTCCGCTGACGACTATTCCCATTGGGTAATTACTCTTCGTAGTGTTTATTTCTTTTTTGCAAGGCATCAGGTTGTAAAGATCCTTATATGCCTGAACAGTAGCTCCGCCCCACCAGCTTTTGGGGAACGAATGTTCAATATTCATACCTGCGCCGGCTGCACCTTGAGAAGTAGACTTTACCCATTCTTTTTCCGCAGAGTAACGATCGATGAAGTATCCGTTTTCATTACGATCGGTAGACCAAAAGCCCCACCAGGTTTTCCTATTGCCAGAACCATACTCAAGTACTTTGGCATTTTGGATGATGTCATGTATCGCCGTCTTTAGTTCAGCGCCTTTTTTGCCTTTGAGTGAACTGTAATAGCCTTCGGGAATCTGTGCCAGCATAGGGAGTGCCGGCATTACACTTACCAAGAAAGCAAGTGACAAACGTAGTAATTTTTTTCTCATATAATTAATCGTTATTATATTGTTTTGGCGCAAAGTTACAAAATCTTTTTATAAGTTCCAACTTTTTGCACAAGATTTTGATGGTGTATATGCTATTGTCATGATAATGTTATGGGTTGATAGTAAACTTGTAAAAAAGTCTGGCAACAGGAGCTGTTCCTCGAAGGGATGATAAATAAAAAATGATGCATAAGCCACCATGTGACTCATACATCATTTTCTAAATTCATTTCTCTGTTCAGAGGTTATTTCTGCAGAGGTATCTTCTTGACGCGACGCTCGTGACGGCCACCCTCAAAGGTAGCTTTGAAGAACTCGTCGAGGATAGCCTCGGCAGTCTTGTTGTCAATGAAACGTCCAGGAAGCACGATTACATTGGCATCATTGTGCTGGCGGATAAGTTGGGCGATATCCTTGTTCCAAGCCAAGCCCGCACGTACACCTTGGTGCTTGTTAAGAGTCATAGCCATACCTTCACCGCTGCCGCAGATACCGATACCAGGATAGACATCTCCATTCTCAATGCCTTCTGCCAGAGCATGGGCAAAATCAGGATAGTCTACGCTTTCGTCGCTATATGTGCCATAATCCTTAACAGGATAACCCTTCTTTTCTAAATACTGCAAAACGAATTGCTTCATTGGAAAACCTGCGTGGTCGCTGGCCAATCCTACTGTCTTTACTTCCATAATCATTACGTTTTAAGTTATTTACTCTGCCAAGAATGCCTTCACTTGCTTGTAGACATTCTCGCCTGTATATCCCAATTTCTCATCGAGCACCTTGTATGGGGCAGAGAAGCCAAAGCTCTCCAAGCCGAATACCTTGCCGTTGGCACCTACCAGTCCCTCGAGTGTGACAGGCAAACCTGCTGTCATACCGAAGATCTTGGCGTTCTTAGGCAATACGCTCTCCTGATATTCCTTGCTCTGGCTGCGGAACAAGCCCTCTGAAGGAGCACTTACCACGCGTACCTTGATACCGTCCTTGCGCAAAGCCTCGGTACCAGCCTCCAATGTAGAAACCTCAGAACCGCTTGCTACGAGGATAACATCTGGATTCTCGTCGCTGCCAGCCACGATATAGGCACCCTTGGCTGCCTGCTCGTAGTCGTTGCCCTCTGGCAGTTTGGCTATGCCCTGGCGAGAGAAGATGAGCGCTGTAGGAGTATCGATGTTCTCCATAGCGAGCTTCCAGCAAACTGTTGTCTCGTCGGCATCAGCTGGGCGGAATACGCATACACTGTCCTTGCCGGCATGGTTCTTCAACTTTTCCATCAAGCGAATCTGTGCCTCCTGCTCTACAGGCTCGTGGGTAGGTCCGTCCTCACCCACACGGAATGCATCGTGAGTCCAGATGAACTTGACAGGAACCTGCATCAAGGCTGCGATACGAATAGCTGGTTTCATATAGTCGGAGAATACAAAGAATGTACCCATTGCTGCTATCACGCCACCGTGAAGCATCATACCGATACACATATCTGCCATGGTAAGCTCGGCTACACCAGCCTGGAAGAATGCTCCAGAGAAGTCACCACGTACCATGCTCTTGGTCTTCTTGAGGAAGCCGTCGGTCTTGTCGGAGTTAGAGAGGTCGGCAGAAGCGCAGATCATGTTAGGAACCTGTTCTGCCAAAACACCCAAACAAGCAGCAGATGCTGCACGGGTGGCAGAACCTGCCTTCTGTTCTATCTTGCTCCAGTCTACCTTTGGAGCCTTGCCAGAGAACCACTCATCCATCTGGGCGCTCTTCTCAGGGTTGGCCTTGCGCCATTCTGCCTCGGCAGCCTTACGCTCGGCAACAATCTTCTTCAACTCCTCGGCACGCTTGGCGTAGAGTTCTTTTACATCGTCGAAGATAACGAATGGATTCTCAGGGTCTCCACCGAGGTGCTTGATAGTATTGGTATAGGCATCTCCACCGAGAGGAGCGCCATGAGTATTGATGCAAGCCTCATAGCTTGTACCATCGGCACGCAAGGCTCCCTTGCCCATCACGGTTTTACCAATGATAAGGGTAGGACGCTCCTGCTCCTGCTGAGCTGCTGTGAGGGCTTCACGAATCTGAGCTACGTCGTTGCCATTAATCTTGATGACATTCCATCCCCATGCCTGATACTTCATCTCTGTGTTTTCGGTCATCACAACGCCACACTCTGTAGAGAGCTGGATATCGTTGGAGTCGTAGAACATGATGAGGTTGTTCAAACCCAGGTTGCCTGCAATACGGCCTACACCCTGAGAGATTTCCTCCTCTACGGCACCATCAGAGATGTATGCATAGATTTTGTGCTGCATCATGGTAGAGCCCAAACGTGCCTCAAGGAACTTCTCGGCTACGGCAGCACCAGCTGCAATGGCATGTCCCTGACCCAATGGACCGCTTGAGTTCTCAATGCCACGAGCTACATCAAGCTCTGGATGTCCAGGAGTTACAGAACCCCACTGACGGAACTGCTGGAGGTCGTCTAAGGTAAAGAAGCCACGCATGGCCAAACCTGCATAGAGCATAGGGCTCATGTGACCAGGATCGAGGAAGAAACGGTCGCGGCCTGTCCATGTTGGGTCTGATGGGTCGTATACCAAGAACTCAGAGAAGAGTACGTTGATGAAGTCTGCACCACCCATAGCACCACCTGGGTGACCAGAGTTAGCTTTTTCTACCATAGAAGCAGCCAGAATACGGATATTATCGGCTGCATGATTCATAACTTTAATGTCGTTCATAAACACAAATTGTATTAAATATTTTGTATGGTCTTACTTGTGATTTTGAATTTTTCCACAAATATACTATTTTATTTTTAAAACAACAATAGATTTTGCCGGAATTTTCACTTTTAGCGCTTTTTTACTTATTTTGGCATCCTTGAATACTGAAGGCTTGACGTTTTGAGGGTGTTGTTTAGTTTATTAGGTCTTTGATACGAATTCAGGATTATGGTTTCTTGTTGGCTACTGCTGCCTGCTCGATAGGCAGTCCTGCCTTATAGGTCTCGATGTACTTGTCGAAGCCCGCCACGTCTAATTAATGCTTCTTTTTCTGTCCGTAGTATGCATTGGGACCATGTTTGCGGCTGAAGTGCTTCTCTACGAGCAGAGGGTTCATGGTGGTATTCTTGTTTACCGTGAAAGAGATGAACGCCATCTTGGCAACCTGTTCTGCCACTACTGCATGATAAACAGCCTCGTCGGCATCCTTGCCCCAAGTGAAAGGACCATGGTTCTTTACCAATACGCCTGGGGTATGAACAGGATTGATGTTTCCCTTCTTGAAGCGGTCTACAATAACCACTCCTGTATTGTGTTCGTATTCTGACATCTGGTCGGCAGTCATATCGTCGGTGCAAGGTATGCAGTCGTGAAAATAGTCGGCATGAGTGGTGCCGATATTAGGGAGGTCCAAACCTGCCTGAGCCCAGGCTGTGGCATAGGTGGAGTGGGTGTGTACGACACCTCCCAATTCAGGGAAAGCACGATATAATACCAGGTGGGTAGGAGTATCGGATGAAGGGTTGAGATCGCCTTCCACCACCTTTCCTGTGGCTAAGTCAACTACCACCATGTCGCTTGCCTTCATTGTTTCGTAACTCACTCCTGATGGTTTGATGACTACAAGACCTTGCTCGCGGTCGATTGCGCTCACATTGCCCCAGGTGAAGAGAACGAGGTGATGCTTCACAAGGTCAAGATTGGCCTTGAATACTTTTTCTTTTAATTCTTCTAACATCGTTTCTTATGTTATTTTTATTGAAATATCGTAAATTGTTGAGTTAGGGAGTTGGGTTAAGGAGTTAAGATAACTTCTCTTTTTATCCAAGCAAATAAAGGTTTACTTGAGTGTAAACGAAGGATCCTGTGCGTAAGCTTTCTTGTTGAAGCGATAGAGAGCAGCTCCGCGTCGTGAGCCAGCTTTGTCTATCAGTTCGGTCTTTTCTATGAAGTCGATATCCTTGATACGTTTACGGAAGTTGCGCTTGTCAATCTCTTCGTCCATCACCGCCTCGAAAACATGTTGCAGTTGGGTGAGGGTAAACAGATTGGGCAGAAGTTTGAAACTCAAAGGTTCTGTGTTGAAGCGTCGGCGTATCTGGCTGATGGCATCTTGTATCATCTGGTTGTGGTCGGCGTAGAGTTGGGGCAAGTCCTTAAGGCTTACCCATTCCAAACCATGCTGTTCTCTGAGCTTGTCGTCATAGTCTACCACATTGATGAGGGTACAATAGGCAACCGATATAACTCGTTCGCCCGGGTCACGGTCTATATTGCCGAATGCTCCTACCTGTCTGATGTATAGGTTTTTCATACCTGTCAGGTCGAGAATGACACGGTTGGCAGCTTCTTCGAGGCTTTCGTGTTGTCCTACGAATCCACCATAGAGGGACCATTCGTCTCTTCCTGGGTCCATCTTGCGTTTACCTATTAATACTTGAAGGTTCTTTCCGTCAAAACCGAAGATGATGCAGTCAACAGCGACGAAGACTTTAGTATATTCTTTATAAAATTGAGTCATGTTTATAATAATATGTTATGATTCTATGGAATTCTTGTCGGGCACACTGAGTGATACTACACGACATTTTAAGGTACTGTATTAGTTGCCATTTTGTTTTGGGGGTAAAATTACATTAATTATTTTAAAGTTGTAGCATTTTTGCTAAAGTAATTTTCAGGTAAAGTGTGTCTTTAACACTATTTGTATAAAATAAAAGAGCAAGTCCTTGTTTTATTAAAGAACTTGCTCTTATTTGAGTGATATAATCGTTAATTATAAAATCTTGATATAATCGCTATATAATAATGTATTTATTTGAAAAGTAGTTGTTGTTAGCATACCTTGTGTGATCCTTCAGAGATGATGACTGGATAAACTTCAGGTTCATGACCATATTTGGCTGCAAATTTAGCTTTTGTATCTGCAATGAACTTATCGTAGATGTCATCCTTTACAAGGTTGATGGTACAGCCTCCGAAGCCACCACCCATAATACGGCAGCCTGTTACACCATTCTCTTTGGCTACGTCATTCAGGAAGTCAAGTTCCTCACAACTAACCTCGTATTCCTTGCTCAGACCATAGTGTGTCTCGTACATCTTCTGACCAACAGTTTCGTAGTCACCTTTCTCAAGAGCATCGCATACTGCCAGTACGCGGTCTTTCTCGCCCAATACGAAATGAGCACGGCTGTAGTCTTCTTCGCCCACTTCTGCACGGACCTCTTCAAGTTGTTCCCATGTGCAGTCGCGCAAGGTCTCAAACTTGGCTTCAGGATGTTTGGCAGCAATATGCTTTACCACGTTCTCGCAAGAGTTACGACGGTCGTTGTATGGTGACCCCGCCAACTCGTGTTTTACCTTAGAGTTGACCAGACAGAGTTTGTAGCCCTTTGGTTCGAATGGGAAGTACTCAAATTCGCGGCTATTGCAGTCGAGACGCATGAGTTTGCCTTCCTTTCCGAATACGCTGGCAAACTGGTCCATGATACCGCAGTTGACACCTACATATTTATGTTCTGTAGCCTGACCTGCCAAGACAAGATCCCACTTAGAAATCTTGTTGTCACCAAACAAGTCGTTCAAGGCAAAGGCGAAACAACTCTCAAGAGCAGCAGAAGAAGACATACCAGCACCGAGAGGCACATCACCATAGAAGGCCGCATTGAAGCCTTTCACATCTACGCCCAAAGCCTTCATTTCCTGACATACACCATAGATATAGCGTGCCCATGAAGCGCGTGGACCCTCAGGGTCGTCTACCTTGAACTCCACACGGTCCTTCAAGTCGATAGAGTAGAGCATGACAGTGTTAGTTCCGTTAGGACGGATTTCAGCCATGATACCTTTGTCTACTGCACCGGGGAAAACGAATCCTCCATTATAATCAGTATGCTCACCAATCAGGTTGATACGACCTGGAGACATATAAATGTTTCCAGTTTTGCCGTCGAAATGCTTAATGAAGCGGCTTCTTACTTTTTCAATATCCATAATCAGTTAAGTTTTTTTAGTTGTTCATTAAAGATTTGTCAGTTATATAAAAGCCCTAAGGCGTTAAAAACCTCAGGGCTATCATATTTCGTAGTTTTTATTCTACAGGAATATCCTTGTTGACATTCTTGCAGCCAGCTACAGCATAGAACAGCATGTATGCCATACAGATGAGAGGCACAATATAACTTGTCATATAGCCTCCATTATCAGCGATGAAGTTCTGTACCAATGGAATTAATCCACCACCTACTACCATCATCATGAAGATACCAGAAGCCTGGGCGGTATATTTGCCAAGACCCTCGGTAGCAAGATTGAAGATAGATGCCCACATGATGGATGTGCAGAGACCGCAGAGAACCAGGAACATGGCAGCAATAGGTACGGTTACCATCTGGAAGGAAGTACCAGTGAATACTGGCATTTCAACCGTTGTAGACTTACCCAAAAGAACTGCGAGAAGGATGAAAATGATGCCGGCACCATTGGCAAAAATCATCATCTGACGACTTGATACCTTATCAGCGATAAAGCTCGAGCAGAGACGGCCTACCAACATCAAGAGCCAGTAGGTACCTGCTACGAATCCACCGATAGCGGCAGCATTAGCCAATACGACTCCGTTGATCAAACCACCGCCATTGGCTGTAGTGTCAGAGATGTAGAAATTCAATGTACCAGGAATACCTACTTCAACGCCTACATATACGAAGATGGCGAGAACACCAAGGTTGAAGTGACGGAATGCCCAAGGTGAGTGCTCGAATACAGTCTTGTCTGTAGTCTTGCCCATCTCTGGATCCTGAATAGGAATGAAGATCAAGATGAAGAAGGCTGCTGCGAATACAGCAAGGGCGATGTAAAGTACCAGATTTACGTCTACTATCTTTGTGTTGGCTGTTACGGTTCCGATAAGTGCACCTACGAGCATAGGAGTTAAAGTACCAGACAAGCTGTTGAGCGTACCTCCTATGAGGTTCAACTGGTTACCACGATTGCCACCGCCACCGAGAAGGTTCAGCATAGGATTCACTACTGTATTCAGAATACATACAGCGAAACCAGAGATGAACGCTCCGAAGAGGTAAACGGCGAAACCAGAGATATCGGCACCGAACTTACCAGAAATGAACTGGATGAATACGCCTACAAAACCAGTAGCAATACCGGTGAGGGCAGTCTTCTTGTAACCAATCTTGGTGAGCAACTTGCCTGCGGGTATACCCATGAAGAGATAAGCTAAGAAGTTCATGGCGTTACCCAACATACCTATCATGTTGGCACTACCGCTGTCGGCGAATACATTTTTCCAGATGACTCCGATAGGAGCTGCCAGGTTCGTAACAAACGAAATCATAGCGTAAAGAAACATCATCGTGATGATGGCGATGATATTACCATTTTTGTTTTGGCTTTCCATTTTTAATTGTTTGATAGTTGATATTGTTATTATTTAATTATTCCGGGTTTGTTCTCATCGTAAAAAAGAATACAGCTCTATATTATAATCTATATTAAGAATGTTATTCAAGAATATGATTTTCTTTAGGAAATGTGGTTGCTTTTTCATACGAGAAAATGGAGCAGGCGCTTTTCGAGTACCTGCTCCATATATATAATAAGGTGTTATTTCTCTACACCAAACTTATAAATAGTTTTCTGTGTGTAGGTGTCGCCTGGTTTCAAGCGGCAACTTGGGAAGTATGGATGGTTAGGTGTGTCAGGGAACTTCTGTGCCTCGAAGCAAACAGCGCTGCGGCGTGGGAATGTGGCGCCATGCTGACCAGAGATACCAGTCAGGAAGTTGCCTGTATACATCTGCAAGCCTGGTTCGGTGGTGTAAACCTCCATTGTGCGGCAACTGACAGGATCCTTGATCTTTGCTGCGAAACTCAACTCGCCTTCCTCTTTCTTATTGAGAACGAAGTTGTGGTCGTAGCCCTGTCCGTTCTTTATCTGCTCGTTGTCGGCATCGATGTCCTGGCCTATGGTCTTTGGAGTACGGAAATCGAAAGGAGTACCCTCTACCTTGAGAATTTCGCCGGTAGGGATGGAAACCTTGTCTATAGGGAGATAATAGTCTGCGTTTACCTGACAGATAATGTTGTCGATAGTAGGTGTTGGGTTGGCAATTCCCTGAATAGAGAAGAATGCGTGGTGTGTCAGGTTGACTATTGTCAACTTGTTGGTTGTTGCCTGATACTTGATGACAAGCTCATCGTCATCAGTCAAAGTATAAGCCACCCATACGTTCAGCTCACCGGTAAAACCTTCTTCGCCATAAGGACTTGCATATTTGAGAACTACAGCATTGCTGCTTACCTGCATGGCATCCCATACGTGTGCATGAAATCCTGTAGGACCGCCATGAAGATGGTTAGGACCGTCATTGCGAGCCAACTGGTATTCTTTGCCATGGAGTGTGAACTTGCCATCCTTGATGCGGTTTCCGTAGCGGCCAATAAGTACGCTCAGGAAAGGCTCAGGAGAATTGATGACATCCTGTATGTTGTCATGTCCTTGAATAAGGTTGGCGTAATTTCCGTCCTTGTCGGGCATCATGATGGCTACAATGGCGCCTCCATAATTGGTTACGGCAACCTCATTACCGTTACTGTTTTTCAGTACGAACAAGTCTGTCTGCTTGCCATTGACTGTGGTCTGAAAATCTTCTCTTTTCAGACCGCACTTATTTGCTGGTTCTGTATTCATAATATCCCAATTGTTTAGTTATTCGAATGTTTTAAAGTTACATACTGCAAAGTAAATAAAAAAAAATGATTACAACAAATTTTTTTGCAACTTATTTGATTTAAAAAAACTAAAATATATTATGCCAGCAAATCGGCTACCACATAGCTCGAACCTCCCACGAAGATGAAGTCGGTATTCTTTGCTTCTCTTTTTGCAGCTTCAAATGCTTCTTTTACAGACAGATATGTGTTGCCAGCAAGGTCATGTTCCTGTGCCATCTTGCATAGCTTTTCCACGGGTATAGCCCTCTTTGTTGAGGCTTGTGTCCAGTAGTAGGTTGTGTCTGTTTTAGGAAGCAACTCCAGTACACTTGACACATCTTTGTCGTCCACCATTCCGAAGACGATATGTCGGTGTGTGCATGGTTGTTTTTCGATCTGTTGGCTTAGAAATTTCCATCCAGCCACGTTGTGTCCTGTATCGCAGATGACAAGAGGTTTGTCGTTCAGTTTTTCCCAACGTCCGCGCAGTCCTGTCGTCTCGCATACGTTGGCAAATCCTTTTAGGATGGCTTCTTTGCCGACGATGCCTTTGTCGAGCAGGATAGATATGGCGCAAAGTATGGTTCTTGCATTTTCTTCCTGATAGATTCCCCGGAGTTCCATCTCTATAGGTCCGAAAGTATGGGTGCCTAACACGTGACGACCTTCCGCAGTTGTTGTAACGGTGTCGTTGCTGAAGGCTGATTCCTCTGAGAAGATGACGGGCGCCTTTCTTTCCTTTCCTATGGTTTCGAACACAGGACGGGTTTCAGTGGTGGTGGTTCCTATCACTACGGGCACATCTTCCTTGATGATGCCAGCCTTCTCGAAAGCTATTTTCTCAAGGGTGTCGCCAAGTAGCTGGGTGTGGTCGTAGCTGATGTTTGTGATGATGGACAGGATGGGTGTGATGATGTTTGTACAGTCGAGGCGTCCTCCCAATCCCACTTCTATGACGGCATAGTCTACCTGTTGTTCTTTGAAATACTTGAAAGCCAGGGCTGTGGTTAGTTCAAAGAAGGATGGATGCAAGGGCTCGAAGAAGGAACGTTCCTCTTCTACAAAGTCTACCACATATTGTTCGGGAATGCATTCGCCGTTGATGCGTATTCTCTCGCGGAAATCTACCAGGTGTGGCGAGGTGTAGAGTCCTACTTTGTATCCTTGTGCCTGAAGAATGGCAGCAATGGTGTGTGAGCAGGAGCCTTTGCCGTTGGTTCCTGCCACATGGATGGTTTTGAAATACTGATGGGGATGACCGAAGTGCTCATCCAGGGCATGTGTGGTTTGCAGTCCGGGTTTGTATGCTGTGGCGCCTACCTTTTCGAAAACGGGAGTTCTCGTAAACAGATATTCTGTCGTTTCTTTGTAGTTCATATATGTGTATATATAATAGGTGTGTGTCTTCATTAATGATAAAGAGCAATCCTGTTCTTCTTGTTTTGGAGAAGAGGATTGCTCTTAGTTTTATTTTGAAAAATTACTTGAACAGATTTTTCAAACTGTCGAAGAGCGTCTTCTTCGTAGCATTGTCTGCCTTGAAGTTTTCGCTGTCCTTCAGTTTCTTAATCAGTTCTTTCTCTTCCTTGGTAAGTGTCTTGGGGACATAGACGGTTACGTTGCAGATGATGTCTCCCTTGCCATATCCGTAGCCTTTTACGGCTGGCAGTCCTTTTCCGCGCAGGCGAATCTGCTTGCCAGGCTGTGTGCCAGGCTCAATCTTGACTGTGGTCTTGCCCTCTATGGTAGGAACATCTACCTCGCCTCCCAAAGTAGCAGTGGCAAAATCGAGAACCAGGTTGTAGTAGAGGTTCTGTCCGTCACGCTCGAAGGTGTCGTTGCTTTCCTCGCTGATGAGAACCTGTATATCTCCGGGGTATCCGTTGCGCTTTCCGGCATTTCCCTTTCCTGCTACGGTGAGTACCATTCCGTCCTGAACTCCGGCAGGAATGTTGATTTCCACAACCTCGTCGCCTTTTACAACACCATCGCCGCCACAGGTCTTACACTTGTTCTTGATAACAGTGCCTTCTCCGTGACAGGTAGGGCAGGCGGCTTGAGTCTGCATCATGCCAAAGATGGAGCGAACGCTCTTAATGGTATAGCCTGTTCCATGACAAGTGTTGCAAGTTTCGGGCTTGGCTCCACCTTCACTTCCTGTACCCTGGCAGTCGGGGCACTTCAGGTCTTTATGAACTTTGAACTTTTTTGTGACACCGTTGGCAACTTCCTTCAAATTGAGTTTTACCTTGATTCTCAGGTCGCTTCCCTGGTGCATTTGTGGCTGTGCGCTGCCTCCGAAGCCGAAGCCTCCGCCTCCATGTCCGCCAAAGATGTCGCCGAACATAGAGAAGATGTCGTCCATGTTCATGCCTGCGCCGCCTCCGAATCCTCCGAATCCACCTTGTGGACCATTGAATCCAAACTGGTCATACTGCTGTCTCTTCTGAGGGTCGCGCAGTACGTCGTAAGCCTCGGCGGCTTCCTTGAACTTTTCCTCTGCCTCCTTATTGTCAGGATTGCGGTCAGGGTGATATTTGATGGCTATCTTTCGGTAAGCCTTCTTGATTTCATCGTCGGATGCCGACTTGTCGACGCCAAGCACCTCGTAATAGTCTCTCTTAGCCATTTGCTAATGTTGAATTCTTTATGTTTTATTTATTCTTGTTCTATTGTCCTACGGCAACTTTAGCGTGGCGTATTACTTTGTCGTTGAGTGTGTAGCCGGTCTGGATGCAGTCTATTACCTTTCCTTTCTTGTCATCGCCCATACCGGGCACCATGGCAACAGCCTCGTGATAGTCTACATCGAAATCTTTGTCCTGTGTCTCGATTTTCTTGACACCAAGGCTTTCGAGGGCTTTGCTGAATTTATTGAAAATCATCTGTACACCTTCCTTGATGACTTTAGGATCCTCGCTCTTGTCGGCGATGGCACGTTCAAAGTCGTCCAGGATAGGCAGGATGGCAGCGATTGTCTTCTCACCGCCATTGAGGATGAGGTCTGCTTTCTCCTTCAGGGTGCGCTTGCGGTAGTTCTCAAATTCGGCAGTCTTGTAGAGCAACTGTTTTTTGAGTGATTCTACTTCCTGTTCTGCCTTGGCGAGAGAATCAAGTTCCTCGGTCTCTTTCTCTTTACCGTCTTCGGCTGACAGGTTGTCAGTCTGAGCCTGTTCTGCCTGCTTTTCTGTCTGCTGCTCGTCAACCTTCTCGTTGGCGTTGGCATCATCTATCTTGATTTCTTTTTCTTTAGACATAATGAATGTTGTTTTTTTTGTTTAACACGTTTTGTGGCGTGTGTTGCAAAAAACATGCCAACCTACTAGTTCCTTTCGAAATGGTGGGGTTGGCATGTTGTTTCTTATACGTTGTACATCTTGGCTTTCTGCTCCTTGATAGCCTCGTCGTAGATGTACTCATCGTACGACATGAGCTTGTCGATGGTGCCCGATGGGGTCAGCTCGATGATGCGGTTGGCTACCGTGTTGATGAACTCGTGGTCGTGGCTGGCGAATAGCACATTTCCCTTGAAGCCTATCAGGTTGTTGTTGAAAGCCTGAATGCTTTCCAGGTCCAGATGGTTGGTAGGTGTGTCGAGAATCAGACAGTTGGCGTTCTGCAGCTGCATACGAGCTATCATACATCTCATCTTCTCGCCTCCCGAGAGCACGTTTACCTTCTTCAAAACCTCCTCGCCGCTGAAGAGCATACGACCTAAGTAACCCTTCATGGCCACCTCGTTGCCCGGACCGTACTGGCTGAGCCAGTCTACCAGGTTCATGTCGCTCTGGAAGAATTCGGTGTTGTCGAGTGGGAGATAGGCTGTTGTGATGGTTACGCCCCACTTGTATTCTCCAGCGTCAGCCTTTCTGTTGCCATTGATGATTTCGAAGAGGGCGGTCATGGCCTTGGGGTTATGAGAGAGGAATACCACCTTTTCGTCTTTCTCGATGTTGAAGTTTACGTTGTCGAAGAGAACTGTTCCATCCTCGTCGACAGCTTTCAAGCCTTCCACCTCAAGAATCTGGTTGCCAGGCTCGCGGTCCATCTGGAAGATGATGCCTGGGTACTTACGGCTTGAAGGACGAATCTCCTCGACGTTGAGTTTCTCGAGCATCTTCTTGCGGGATGTGGTCTGCTTACTCTTAGCCACGTTGGCAGAGAATCGGCGGATGAACTCTTCCAACTGCTTTTTCTTTTCCTCGGCCTTCATCTTCTGGTTCTGAGCCTGGCGCAGAGCCAACTGTGAACTCTCGTACCAGAAAGAGTAGTTTCCGGCAAACATGGTTACCTTGCCGAAGTCGATATCTACGGTCTGTGTGCTCACAGCATCGAGGAAGTGACGGTCGTGAGAAACCACCAATACGGTTTGCTCCACGTTGCTCAGATATTCCTCCAACCATTCCACGGTGTCGAGGTCGAGGTCATTGGTAGGCTCATCGAGCAACAGGTTGTCTGGGTTTCCGAAGAGGGCTTTTGCCAGCATGACACGTACCTTCTCAGTATTTGAAAGCTCGCCTACGAGCTTGTTGTGCTTGTCTTCCTGTATACCAAGGTTTTGAAGCAGCCGGGCAGCATTGCTCTCAGCCTCCCATCCGTTCATCTCGGCAAACTTCAACTCCAAGTCGGCAGCACGGTTGCCGTCTTCCTCGGTCATCTCTTCCTTAGAGTAGAGGCGCTCGCGCTCCTTCATGTTTTCCCAAAGAGGCTGGTGACCCATCAGAACGGTGTCCATGACGCGGAACTCATCATATTTGAAGTGGTCCTGCTCCAATACCGAGAGGCGCTCGCCTGATCCTAATTCCACGCTTCCCTTGTTGGGCTCCAGATCTCCGCTGATGGCGCGAAGGAAGGTAGACTTACCGGCACCGTTGGCACCAATAATACCATAAATGTTACCGTGAGTGAACTTGAGGTTTACGTCCTTATAGAGGACTCTCTTTCCAAATTGTATCGCTAAATTGGTTACAGTTATCATTAACTTAAAAGTTTATTGTATGTTATTTTCAAATTTGGATGCAAAGGTACAAAAAATATTTGTAAATCAGAAATTTAGTGTAGAAAAGGACTTAATATTTAGTTAAAAACATGGATATTTTTTGTCAATCGAACAAAAAGGCATAAATTTGTAGACCAAAAACGATTTACAACTGATATGCGACAAGAAAACAATAAGTGGCAGAAGCGCGCTGACAGGGGAGGGCTTGGAGTCCCCAATGAGTATGACCATTATGTGGTCAGCAAGCCTGCGCCTCTGTTGGAATGGCTGTTGGAAAACGTCAAGAGTTCGAGCAAGACCAAAATCAAGCAGATACTGCAAGGCCGTGGCATCCGTGTGGACGGCAAGACGATCACCAAGTTCGACTATCCTCTGAGACCCGGCATGAAGATTGCCGTCAGCAAGTCGAAGAAGAACCAGGAAACCTTCAAGAGCAAGTATCTCAAGATAGTTTACGAAGACCGGTATTTGGTGGTGGTGGAAAAGCAGATCGGCATACTGAGTATGGCGGCAGGACATTCATCGCTCAATGTGAAGACCGTGCTCGACGACTACTTCCACAAAACCCGTCAGAACTGTCAGGCTCATGTGGTGCATCGACTCGACCGTGATACCAGCGGATTAATGATTTATGCCAAGGACAAGCAGACTGAACTTGCCTTGGAGGATGACTGGCATCACAACGTATACGACCGCCGCTATGTGGCTTTGGTGTCGGGCGAGATGGAGGAAGATGAAGGAACTGTAGCCAACTGGCTGAAGGACAATAAGGCATATATTACTTATAGCAGTGATACGGACAATGGCGGCAAATATGCTGTCACTCACTATCATACGCTTCAGCGCTCAACTGATTATTCACTTGTAGAATTTAAATTGGAGACGGGGCGTAAGAACCAGATACGTGTTCATACTGCCGATATGGGACATCCTGTATGTGGCGATATCAAATATGGAAATGGAGATGATCCTTGCCATCGCTTGTGCCTTCATGCCTATGTGCTTTGCTTCTATCATCCCGTTACGCATCAGCCCATGGAGTTTGAAACTCCTATCCCATCAGAATTTCGCCGAGCTTTGAAATCATAACATCTAAAGAAAAGACATGAATCATTTTGAATATTACGTTTTTGCCCTCATCGTGCTGATTGTGGGCTTCCTGATAGTGAAGAAAGTTGCTACCTGCTTGTTCAAGACAGTAGTAATTGTCATTGTGCTTGCCATCTTGGCCGGCATTTATTTCCTGGCAAGCTGAAAAAACGAAGCCGGCTTCGTCCGCCAACGAAGTAGCTTGCGATAGTCAACGAAGCTGCTTGCGATGGTCAACGAAGCCGGCTTCGTTTTTTCCTTTTACTACAACTACTTACTTCCGAAGTATAAGAAGAGCATACCGATGAGCACCAACAACAGGTCGACAAACTTGGCCTTGAGGTTTTTCTCGTGGAAGAGGGCAGCTCCGAAGAGGAAGCTTACGATGACACTTCCTCGTCTCACCATGCTCACGATGCTGATCATGGCTCCCGGCAGACTCAGTGCATAGAAGTACACGAAGTCGGCAGCACTCAGGAAGATGCTGATAAAGATGATGGACCAGTGCCAACGGAAAGGGGTTGTCTTGTGGCGTGCCGGCCACCATAGAATCATCATCATGAATCCCATCATGACTAACTGGTAGATGTTGTACCAGCTCTGCACAATCATGCGGTCAAGTCCCACACCTCCGTTATCGGGCGGAGCCATGAGGTATTTGTCATACAGTCCGCTGATGGCTCCCAATACGGCAGCCAGGACGATAAAGTATATCCATTTGTCGTGCTTGAAGTCGATACCTTCCTTTTTCCCGCTTTTCGACAGCATGAGGAATGAAACTACTGCTAAGATGACACCTATCCATTGGTACAGGTTGAGTACCTCGCCATATACAAGCATGGCTCCCACGAGTGTCATTACAGGACGTGTGGCGTTGATAGGTCCCACAATGGTAAGGGGCAGATGCTTCATGCCGAAGTAGCCGAAAGTCCAGCTGCTCAGCACGATAAAGCTTTTCAGAATGATGTATTTGTGTACTTCCCATCCGCCAGAGGCGACATGGAAGATTGTTCCGTCGAGTGCATTCGTCGTATAGCTCGTCACGATAAAAGGAACGAAGATGAGCGACGAGAAGAGTGTGTTGAGAAACAGTACCGGAATAACTGCGTTACCTGAAAGAGCCTTTTTCTTGAAGGCGTCATAAAATCCCAGCAAGGTGGCTGAGAGAAATGCTAAAATTAACCACATATTATATCATGAATTCTTTTTACCCTTTTGTCTTTACAAGTCGTATTTCACCTCCTCCAAGAAGAGGGCGTGTCCTGGCATACTCTCGCCTGCATCGCTGCGGGTTCCGTTGTGCAGGATGTCGAGAAACTGCCTTTCGCTTATTTTCCCTCTTCCCACATCAATCAGCGTACCCACTACTGCACGCACCATGTTGCGGAGAAAGCGGTTGGCGGTTATCTCAAAATACCAGGTAGAGGGTGAGGTCTGTACCCATTGGGCTTGTGTCACCTCGCAGAGGGTTGTCTTGTTGTCGCCACCCGCCTTGCAGAAGGCAGCATAGTCTTTGTGGTGCAGAAAGTGGCGTGCCGCCTGATTCATCCTGTCGAAGTCGAGCGGAAAGTTCATCTGTAACGAGTAGTGGCGCTCGAAGGGATCCTTGCACGTATGTATATAATAATGATAGGTACGCGAGGAGGCAGAGAAGCGCGCATGCATGTCATCGGCTACCCGTTTGATGTCTTTTACGGCAATATCTCTTGGCAGAATGCGGTTAAGACGATAGGTGAGCTGTGGGGCGTCAAGTTCTTCGCCTTCCCAGTCGAAGTGGGCAGCCATCTTTCTGGCGTGTACTCCCGTGTCTGTTCGTCCTGCACCCACAACCTCCATGTCGCGTCGTAAAAGAGTAGACAGAGCTTTTTGCAACTCCTGCTGTACAGAGTTGGCGTTGGGTTGGATCTGCCAACCATGATAATTGGTACCGTCGTAACCGAAGAAAATAAAGTATCTCATTTTACTTGCCCTTGAATTCTCACATGCATTTTTTGCTTCAATCGGCTGCAAAATTAATAAAAAACTACGAAATATGCGAAAATAGTACCGATTATTTTGCAAAATGATATAATCTTGAAAGAAAAACACAAATTTGTTTTGCAAATTGACAATTAAATTGTATTTTTGCCAACGATTTTGTATTAATAGATTATGGCACAGAATATATTCAAAGGCTTAGGTATAGCCCTGATTACCCCATTCAAGACCGACGGAACAGTTGACTATCAGTCGCTGAAGAAACTGGTTGAGTTTCAAATAGACAATGGTGCAGACTTCCTCTGTATCCTTGCAACTACAGGTGAGGCTCCTTGTCTCACCCAGGATGAGAAAAATAAAATTACCGAGTTGGTGAAAGAGGTGAACCATGGACGAGTTAAGATATTGAAATATTGCGGTGGCAACAATACTGCAGCCGTGGTGGAAGAAATCAAGTCTACTGACTGGAGTGGTATTGATGGTATCTTGAGCATTTGTCCTTATTACAACAAGCCTTCTCAGGAAGGACTCTATCAGCACTTCAAGGCTATTGCGCAGGTTAGTCCATTGCCTATCGTTCTTTATAATGTGCCTGGTCGTACAGGCATCAATATGAAGCCGGAGACAACCTGTCGTATCGCCCGTGACTTCCCCAACGTAGTAGCCATCAAGGAGGCCAGTGGAAGTTTGGAGCAGGTGGATGAGATTATCAAGAACAAGCCTGATAACTTTGATGTCATCAGTGGCGATGATGCACTTACCTTCTCTATGGTGGCAAGCGGTGCTGCAGGTGTTATCTCGGTTATCGGTAATGCGCTGCCCAAGGCCTTCAGCCGTATGATACGGCTCGAGTTCCGTGGCGAGTATGAGCCAGCGCGCAAGATTCATCATGCCTTTACCGAGTTGTACAGTCTGCTCTTTGTGGATGGCAACCCTGCCGGTGTAAAGGCGTTGCTCAATGATATGGGTTTTATCGAGAACGAACTGCGCCTGCCGTTGGTTCCTACCCGTATTGCTACCAAGCAGAAGATGAGTGACATATTGAAAGACCTTCGCATTTAAGCGATGAGATATTCTCAAAACGCGGGTCTGATGTTGTGAATGGCTGCATGATGGAGCTTCTCACAACATCAGACTCGTACTTTTTCCTACTTTACCGCACTTAAATCCAAATCTATTATTTAAAATATGCCAGAAGAAAGAAGAATCATTCATGAAATCACGCCTTTGATGGGTAAGGATGTCCTCTACATTGCCGACAGGCACAAGATGGAGTTTACTTATCCCATTCATAATCATTCAGTTTTTGAGCTAAACTTTGTGGAGAATGCTCAGGGAGTGCGCCGTATCGTAGGCGACTCGCAGGAGGTAATAGGCGAGTACGACCTTTGTCTTATCACCTCTGCCGAACTGGAACATGTATGGGAGCAGAATGAATGCAAGAGCGAGGATATTCGCGAGATAACCATACAGTTCGATTTCAGTATGGGCGATGAGACCCTCTTTGGCCGCAATCCTTACTCCAGCATTACCCGTATGATGCAGCAGGCACGCAAGGGTTTGGTGTTCCCCATGAAGGCTATTATGAAGGTTTACAGTCTTCTCGACACTCTCAGCAGCATTAAGGATGGATTTTATGCCGTGCAGCAGTTTCTTACCATTCTCTATGAACTGTCACGTTGTGACAATGCACGCACGTTGGCTTCCAGCAGCTATGCCAAGGTGACGGTAGAGGATGACAGCCTTCGCATCCTGAAGGTAAAGAACTATATATCCAAGAACTATATGGACGACCTGCGCTTGCCGATGCTCGCCGATTTGGCTGGTATGAGTCCAAGTGCTTTCAGCCGGTTCTTCAAGCTGCATACAGGGCGTAACATCAGTGAGTATATCATCGACCTTCGTCTGGGTTATGCTGCCCGTATGCTGGTTGATACTGCCAAGTCGATCAGTGAGATTGGTTTCGATTGCGGTTTCAACAATCTCAGCAATTTCAACCGTATTTTCAAGAAGAAGAAAGGCTGCTCGCCTACTGAGTTCCGCGAAAACTATCACAAGACCAGAATTATTGTTTAGGTAGAGAAGTTAGAGAAGTTAAAGAAGTTATCACTCCCTTTGGTCGTTAGAAGTTAAAGCCAACAGCCTTTAAGGGATGTATATTTAGCTGTAAAGCATATGGCTTTAACTTCTTTAACTTCTATAACTTCTCTAATTTCTTTAACACCTCCATTTGCGGTACCCTGTTATCATAAGAGGATAAAAAAATGATGCCTGTCTCGACAAACGAGGCAGGCATCATGCTTTTTTAGTAGGGTTACTACTTATTATTAATAGAACTTGAAGTAGTTGCGTGCGTTGTTGTAAGAGATATCCTCTACCATGCGTGAGAGGCTCTCTATATCGTTAGGCAGCAAGCCCTTCTCAACATCGTTGCCAAGCAGGTTGCAGAGCAAACGACGGAAGTACTCGTGACGTGGATAGCTCAGGAAAGAGCGAGAGTCGGTCAGCATACCTACGAATCGACTCAACAGACCGAGAACAGAGAGGGCGTTCATCTGGCGTGTCATACCATCGAGCTGATCGTTGAACCACCAACCTGAACCAAACTGAATCTTGCCTGGGCAAGAACCGTCCTGGAAGTTGCCAAGCATTGTGGCAATCACCTCGTTGGCACATGGGTTCAGTGTGTAGAGGATAGTACGTGTGAGCTTGCCTTCCATGTTCAACTCGTTGAGGAAGTGGCTCATAGCCTTGGCTGTAGTGAACTCACCGATAGAGTCGAAACCGGTATCAGCACCCAGCTTGTTGTACATCAATGTATTGTTGTCGCGGATAGCACCATAGTGGTACTGCTGTGTCCAGTCGGCAGCATAGTCCATCTCGGCACATACCTTCAGGAAGGCGTGCTTGTACTGGCGAATCTCGATAGCAGAAAGCTGCTGACCGCGCATAGCCTTGGCGAAGATGGTCTCAATCTGAGAGTCTGTATATGGCTCATCGTAGAACTCCTCGATACCATGGTCGCTCAACTTGCAGCCATTCTCGGTGAAGAAGTCGTGACGCTTCTGCAGGGCATCAACCATATCCTGGAAGGTAGTAACGGTAACACCTGCTACCTCGCCCAACTTGTTCATGTACTCAGCGTAGTCTGGCTTCTCGATGTTCATGGCCTTGTCAGGACGCCATGCAGGAATCATCTTGATCTCGAAACCGCTCTCGCGAGTCTGCTTGTGATAACGCAAGTCATCAATTGGATCGTCTGTAGTACATACGCACTCTACATGGTAGCGGCGCATAAATCCACGTGCAGTATACTCTGGCTGCTGCAATTTCTCGTTACACTCGTCGTAGATTTCGCGTGCTGTCTTAGGGCTTAACTGCTTGTCGATACCGAAAGCTGTCTTGAGCTCAAGGTGTGTCCAGTGGTACAAAGGATTACGGAATGTATAAGGTACTGTCTCTGCCCACTTCTCAAACTTCTCCCAGTCGCTTGTATCAGTACCTGTGCAGAAACGCTCATCTACACCATTGGTACGCATGGCACGCCACTTGTAGTGGTCACCGCCCAACCAAAGCTCTGTGATGCTCTTGAACTGATGATCATTGGCAACCATCTCAGGGATGAGGTGACAGTGATAGTCGATGATAGGCATTTTAGCCGCATGATTGTGATACAAATCCTGCGCAGTTTTGGTGTCGAGCAGGAAGTTTTCATCCATAAAATGTTTCATAATTGTAATTTAGTTTTTTAAGATTTGCTTATTCGACATGCAAATATACATCATTTTTTTGCAATCCACCAAAAAAATACGTAATTATTAGGTTTATTTTACTAAAACGATTACGTATTTACGTGAGTGGTGTGAGAAGAGGAGTCTTTCAATCACACAGGTCTGCGTAGTTTTTGTTTTTTTGAAATTAGAATTGGCATAAAACCCTTCACCCTCTGAACCCCCTGTGTTTATCGGCATTCTGCGCGAAATGATGAAGGGTGAAGGGTTTTTGCGTGATTCATTTTTTATAAATAACTCAAGTTTCGCAAGTGGTTTAAGTACGGGCTGAAGGCCCAAAAGCTCTTAGCC